>OUNM010735073.1_pt1 | contig 69918 bp, 49 predicted proteins | sample 1769961 | NCBI WGS metagenome assembly OUNM01 (sample SAMEA3914820, study PRJEB12502) | metagenome | biome: forest; material: soil | place: USA | collected 2012-03-12 | depth 0.3 m
CGACGGGCTCCGCGCTCGGACTTCTCACGGGCCGGTTTTCTTTGTCACTTTCCGGGAGAGGCACACGGCATTTCGCCAAGTGGCCAAGCGTTGCCGCCTGGGCCGAAGGGAAAAACCCCGCGCGTCACTCCAGTTAAAGCGACCAGAATAACCGGTCCCTCAGAACTTGACGGGCAAATCTCACTACAAGGATCTCTACGACATTGCGCCGGTCCGAGGACACGACCGGTCACAACCACCTTCTGCGGACACCCTTGTTTTGGCGCGAGCCGCGACAAGAGAAATCGTTGGTCGATGGCTCTTCAAAGGCCCACGGGTACCCCCGGAGACCGGCTTATTGAGGGCCAGTAACATCTCCGGGCGAGCCCGCTGCGGGAAGAAAGCAAACGAGTTCCCTGTGATCTGACGTAGGACAGAATCTTCCAGCTCTTTGGCGATTTCATCGCCACAGCCGTTTCCGGTTGCGCGACGAAATACAACAACAGTTCCCGAACTGCCGCAAAGAGATGGATCTCATAACGAGGCGCCCGGGACCTTTCGGCGGTTGCACGGCATACGCCGCCTGCCGCCAAAATGCGCCGTTGCACGGCGCGCGATCCCGGTGAATCCTGCTCAGAGAAATACGTCCTCGGCGTTGTTTCGAGCGCTTCGGCGATATTTCCTTTTTCGTAAATCACGAGGGGATCGTCAGCCGATCGAGAGGAAACAGCAAGATTGTTTAGAGTAACATTTTGCAGGCGCTTCTTTGAAAACGGCGGGATTTCCAGCTCACACGGTCACGAAGCCGCGCGACTGAATGTCACGCCTCACCCGACGCCCCAAATTCTTTCGGCATGAGTTCCGGCGGGCCATACTTCGGTTCGTTACAAATCGTTCCGGAACCTGGAGGCCATTCACAGTCCTCATGAAAAAAGAGTTTCCACAGACGTTGCTGCATCCGGCCTTGCTCCCCATCCGGGCGCGAGAAAGGCTCCGGCCAGCATTTCAGGTAAAGATAACCCGGCGTGTCACGCTTCTCCATAAAGAAATCCGCCTTCAATACATCGACTTTGGTACATTTGGCATGCTCCCAAAAGTGCGGACCCAGCCACATTTCGGCAGTAGCCTTAAAGATTACCTGCGGTAGAAGCTTTTTTGAACGCCCCGGATTTTGGGATACATCAATAAACACCCTGTCGGGTTGAGCGATTGGCCCTGGCACCGGCTCCGTCCAGGTTCGATAACCAGGAGGCAACCGCCCCCAACGCTCCTCGTAAAACCGGTCTTTGATATCGCCACATTGCCACGATTGATAAAGGTTCATGTATTGCCACCCACCAACAACTGAGTGCTTCGAGGATATACCTTCAATCAGCGAATTCCAACAAGCTGGAGCTTTTGCATCCTTCTCGAAATAACACCCCATTTGGCAGTCTTTCCGAGCACTGCGATAGTCGACCAAAAAGTATTCAACACCTCTTGATCCTGATCCCGCATAGATCTGAAAACCAACCAATCCCCGCGCTAGCATCACTTTCTCAACTTCCTCAACCGGCAACTTAATTGTGAGTTCAGAGCGCAGCTCTTCCGGATGTCCCGTCATCTGACACAATTCAACGGACTCTGGCAATACCTCATACATAGCCAAAAAACTTTTTAGATGTCGCCAAATGTCAACCACAGGCTCTGGCGTCCATGGAAAACCGACAGTAAAGTGAGTGCGGCTAGCAGTGGAATTCACGGGATTAAATTAATATCTTCGAAGGGGACAGGCCTGGGGCAATCCTCATTTGACACCTTCCGGCGCTTGGCGAGCCGGCTCAGGATGTCGGGGAGGCCGTAGACCCATTTGCCATTTTCGACGCATTGCGGCCCGGGCTCAGGAGGTTGGAGACGCCGGTTCATGAGTTCATTAATTGGTGAATTGCGATCCGATTCAAAGATTTCGATGATCCGGTATTCACGTCAATCATATTCATCTCTTATACATTCATTTGCAAGGCGCGCATCGAGCCGAAGGGGGCCTTCTTTTCACCTCTCGTTCCCAAAGTTAGCGCAGCGCTTTGGGAACGTCGGCGCTGTCTTGAAACTCTGTTTCTTTCCCGCCAGCTCGAAGCGACACGCAGCCGATGTTGTTACACCCGGCCGGCCGAACGAGCGCGCCTGTAACGCCGCCATCGCTGATTAACCGCAGCGGTATGCGATTTGTTGGAAATTCAACACAAAACGCGGAGGTGAATGCTACGGGAAACGGAGTTTCGGGGACGGAGCGGCGTTCCCAAAGCGCTTCGCTAACTTTGGGAACGAGAGGAAGGTCAGCCTCGCCTGCATCCAACTTTTTACGAAGCATCCATCGGCCGTTCAGTCAACGCGCACATCGCCTTCTTCACTGATTCTCCAGACATCGCCATCGTCACTAATTACATCCGCGTCAAAGTACTTTGCTATCTGAGACATCTTTGCCAAAACGGGCTTTTTTGGAAAGCTTGCAGAAATGCTTCCGCCACACCACGACAACACCTGCCCTTCGTCCGCATCAGCCGAGGCCGAGCTGAGCTTCGCCTGGATGAATGCCGCGTTCTGGCTGACGATTCGCTGCAGCCCAGGATCGGATTCGATGTAAGCAATCCACTCAGCAGCGCTTATTTGATCCTCGGGATTGTCGGACTCGGATCCTCGGATGATATGGATATCGTAGCTCATAGTGCGTGGATGTCATGACCTAAGCGAATGCCCGCGCCGTGTCTACTGAGATTGAAGGGAATTATCCCTTACGCGTCACTTCGAAGCCGGCAAACGAATCTGCATGATTCGCGCGACTTCGCCGCCGCTCAGTTCGCGGCTGAAAATGAGAGCGTCGTCGAGGCCGCCGCAGGGCGCGGTATCGTTGCTCGGATTGGCGTGATTCCCAAGGCTTTTGAGGCTGGTGCTCATGGTCCAGACGTGGTCCCCTCTCTGGATTCCATCGAGATAGAAGAGCATCCGGCGGCCGTCGCAGGTCACGGCCAAATGATGCCATCCGACGACCGAAGGATCGCACGTCGCATAGACGCGATGCACGGATTGTTTGTTGCAGCCGAATTTGCCGTCTTTGATTTCCAGGATGCTGTCGCCCGCGGATTGAAAGATCGCCGCGTCACTGACAGGCGGCGGCAGCTTCACCCAGGCGGCCAGGGTATAGGCGGCTCCGAGCTCCAGCGGCGGGTTCAGTCTCAACACCGCTCCCTTGACCCGGAAATTCGCGGCCTGCCGTCCCCCGTCCAGGCCGAATTCGACCCGATCCGACAACTCCGCTTTCAATAGATTGCGCGTATAAACGATACTGCCCTCGGCCCGACCATCCATGGAAAACGCTGCATTCAGGTCGCGCGCGAGCGGTCCGAATAACTTACTGAGGATCTCCTGGCTGAGCGTCTGCGGCGGCGGGGATGGAGAGCCAAATGGCGCGGAATTCGCCCCGGCGTCTTGGGCGTGGCCGCTTCCTGTCAACGCCATGAGGGCCAATATTCCAGACAGAGTCCGTAACGGCCGTCGAAGCACACAATGGAGGGATCTGAGCGGGTCCACGCGAGTAGTCTGTGCGCGGGCCCAGGCGCTGAACAAGCAATTTCTGAAGATCTGTTTCCTTCCCGCCAGTCTGGAGCGAGGCGCGGCCGATGCCGTTACATCCGGCCGGTCGAACGAGCGCTTTGTCACGCCGGCGATCGCTGATTGACGGCAGGCGTGCGATCTGTTGGAAACTTGACGCCAAACGCGGAGGTGAATGTTTGACGGGAAACGGAGTTTCGGGGACGGAGCGGTGTTCCCAAAGCGCTTCGCTAACTTTGGGAACGAGAGGAAATATTCGTAAGCGGCAATCACGATGTCGCGTTTCTCGACTCCGCCGATCAGGATGTCGCTCACATTACGAAAGGAGTTAACGTTCAGAGCCGCTATCCAATGCTTTCGGTCGCAGGGAGGAGTGATGAATGAGCCAGTAAATCGCGGCGACGTAGACGCCGCCAATAAGAGTGGCGAGCGTCCAGATAAAGCGACCGACGAGAAAAGTGCCTCGTCGTTCGTAGCGCCGCAGGTATCCCACATCCACAAAAACGCCGCAGGCAAATGAAATATGAGTGATGGCTGTGACGATCCAGAAGATGCTAACCCCACCAATGGCAAAGCTCATCGGGAGCAAACTATCCATAGAGAAATTCATGTAAGCGATGGTTGCGGGAAGTCCTGCGAGTGTCAAAGCCGAGTGGATCATTTTCCCCGGAAAAAGGGCCGGATTGCGATTCGACCACTTTCCGCGGGACGCCCTCGCCTGAACGCCATGATGACGTCTCTCCTTGGAGCGAGTCCGTCATGTTCGAATGCGGTGAAATTGGCAGGCTCAAGGCGCCCGTCTGCGCCCGCGCCAGCGCTGCGCCCGAGCGGCCCATTGACCGCCGGCCAGCCTGCGCCATATTGCGGCGCACGTCATGCGCATGTTGTTTCCATCCCCCTTGCGTTTCCTCCCTTTGTCCGGGCTTTTCCTGGCGCTTCTATCGGCGCCCAGCCACGCCGCAGCGGCGGGCGATGCCTCGGCTTTCGGCAAAGCGGCCGACGCCTTCTTCGACTCCCACTGCTACGACTGCCATGAGACGGGGAAGACGAAGGGCGGCTTGAATCTCGAGAAGGCCGACGCCTCCATCTCCACTCCCGAGCAGACCGATCTCTGGGTGCACGTCTACGATCGCCTCTCGCGGGGCGAGATGCCGCCGGCCAAAAAACCGCAACCCGAGCGCACCGAGGTGGAGCGCTTACTTGCGGAGCTCGAGCCGCGCCTCCTGGAGGCGGATCGCGCCCGCCGCTCCGTGGTGCAGCGCCGGCTGAATCGCGTGGAGTATGAAAATACCGTGCATGATCTTCTCGGGCTCGGGAGCGACACAGAGCTGAAGCATTTTCTGCCGGAGGATCAGCGTGCCGGCGGTTTCGATAACAACGGCGATGCCCTCGCGATCTCGACGGAGCAAATGCAGGGCTATCTGGACGCGGCGCGCACGGCGCTGGATGCGGCCATCGTCACGGGCGAACAGCCAAAGGTGGAAACCTGGACGACCGATGCGATCCCGGAACTGAAGCACTACATCGAAACTGGCGAATATGGCGCGGTCGACGGACGAGCGGTGGCCTTTATTACCACCGGGGGCGACTACTCGAAAATTTCCACCCGTGTGAAAAGCCCGCGCTTGCGGGGACGTTATCGGTTTCGGTTTCAGGCGGCGGCAATCGATACTTCCGAGCTGGGCTTTTTCATGGTCACGGCCACGAATTTTCCCGGCGCGCCGGCGCGTTCGCGCAGCCTCGGTATTTTCGACGTGGGGCCGGAGCCGAAGACCTTTGAAATCGACACGGTGATAGAGGCGAAGGATGCCATTCAATTCTTCGCCCTCGGACTGCCCGGCTGGGTGAAGCCGACGCCGGGCGTGTTGCATCCGGGCGTGGGCTTTGGGCCGGTGGAAATCACCGGGCCGCTCAACGATGTCTGGCCGCCCGAAAGCACGACGCGCCTGCTCGGCGGAGTGGATCTCGCCAAGGGCAACGCTGCGGATGCGGAGGGGATCCTGCGCCGGCTCCTCCCACGCGCTTTCCGCCGGCCCGTGAGCGATGCGGACGTAGAGCGTTACCTCGCGCTCATCCGGGTGAAGCTGGAGGCGGGCCGGTCTTTCGAAGACAGCCTCCGCGCCGGACTCATGGCCGTGCTGTGTTCGCCGAATTTTCTCTACCTGCGCGAAGAGCTTCGTCCCGGAACGCGGCGGCTGAGTGATACGGAGCTGGCCTGTCGCGTGTCCTATTTTCTCTGGAGCACCATGCCCGACGCGGAATTGCTCGCGCTCGGCGCCGAGGGGCGGCTGCACGATCCGCAGACCCTGCGCGCGCAAGTCGAGCGGATGTTGCTCGATCCGCGCGCCAACGCTCTGGTCACAAATTTTACCGGCCAATGGCTGCGCCTGCGCCGCATCGAGGACACGCTGCCGGACAAGAAGCTCTACCCGAAATTCGATGAGCTGCTCCAGGATGCGATGGTGCGGGAAGGCGAGGGCTTTTTCCGGCAGCTCATCGCGGAGAATCTGCCGATCACCGATGTGCTCGATTCCGATTGGGCGATGCTCAATCAGCAGCTCGCGGAGCTCTATGGCGTGCCGGGCGTGAAGGGCGTGGCCTTGCGGAAAGTGAAGCTGCCGCCGGAGAGCGTGCGCGGCGGCGTGCTCACGCAGGCCGCGGTGCTCAAGGTGACGGCCAATGGCACCACAACTTCACCGGTGCTGCGCGGCGTGTGGGTGCTGGAAAGCATCCTGGGACAGCCCGTGCCGCCGCCCCCGCCGGATGCCGGCAACATCGAGCCCGACATCCGCGGAGCTACAACGATCCGCGAGCAGCTCGACAAACATCGCCGCTCCGAAAGCTGCCTCGTGTGTCATGTGAAGATCGATCCGCCCGGCTTCGCGATGGAAAGCTTCGACCCGATCGGTGAGTACCGGGAAAAATATGTGCGCTGGGTCGTGACCGATGAAGAACACGGCTGGGGCCATGTGGCGCCCGGCGCATCAGTCGATGCCAGCGGCAAGCTGACCAGCGGGGAGGCCTTTGGAAATGTCCGCGAATTCAAGAAGCTCCTGCTTTCCCACCGCGACGCCTTCGCCCATTGCCTCACGGAGAAGCTCCTCACTTATGGTCTGGGCCGGGAGATGGGCTTCTCGGATCGCAAAGCCATCGAGGATATCGCGCAGAAGGCGGCTCAGGATGGCAATGGACTCCGCACCCTGATCCATGGTATTATCGAAAGCGACAGCTTCGCCAGCCGGTAACATTCCGGGCAACATTCAGATCCCGTCCACACCCTGCTTTTTTAAATCGTATGCCGATGAATCCTCTCTCCCGTCGGACGTTTCTCCGAGGCGCCGGTGTTAGTCTCGCGCTGCCGCTGCTCGAGGCCATGTTGCCCACCGGCCTCCGCGCCGCGGGTCCGACGGCGGAGGCATCGCCGCGGCGGATCGTCGCGATCAATGTGCCGCTCGGCTTTATCCCGGAGAAGTTTTTCCCGGCGCAGACCGGAGCCAATTACGAACTGAGCGAGTATCTCAAGCCAGCGGAAGCCTTCCGGAACGATTTTACGCTCTTCTCCGGCACCAGCCATCCCGGTGTGGACGGCGGCCACTCGGCGGAGAAGTCCTTTCTCACGGCGGCGCCCTCCCCGGGCTCCCGCACCTTTCGCAATACGCTTTCGCTCGATCAATACATCGCGCAGAAGGTCGGCGACGCGACGCGCTTTGCCTCGCTGAGCATCGGCGACTCCCTCTCCTGGTCGGCGAATGGGGTTTCCATCCCCTCCGAGCATTCGGCGGCGCGCACCTTTGCCCGGCTCTTCCTGACCGGCACGGCCAAGGAGATCGCCGCGCAGAAGAGCGAGCTTGAAGACGGCCGCTCCATCATGGATACGGTGCTCGACGAAGCCCGCGCCATGTCAGGCAGTGTCTCCGCCGCCGACCGCGCAAAGCTCGATCAATATTTCACGGCGGTGCGCGAGACCGAGCAGCGTCTGGCCAAGGCTCAGCTCTGGAGCCAGACGCCCAAGCCCAAGGTCACGGCCCCGCAACCGGGCCCGCTGAACGACGCCGACCTCGTCGGCACCCTGCGTTCGCAGTTCGACGTCATCCGCCTGGCCCTGGAGACGGATTCCACGCGCGTCATCGCCTTTGGCCACACTGGCTACGGCATCGTGCCGCTCATCAAGGGGGTCGAACTCGGCTACCACGGGCTCACGCACCACGGACGCAATCCCGACATGATGCGCCAGCTGGAGCTCATCGATCGCGCGAACCTCTCCGCATTCTTCGATTTTCTGAAGAGCATGAAAGCCAGCCAGGATGGGGACGCCTCGTTGCTCGATCGCACCCAGATTCTCTTCGCGTCCACCCTGGGAAATGCGAATGCCCATACGACCACAAATCTCCCGGTGATTCTCGCCGGAGGCGGGTACCGCCACGGGCAGCATCTGGCCTTCGATGCGAAAAATAACTACCCGTTGTGCAATCTGTTTGTCTCCATGATGCAGCGCATGGGGATCGAGGCGGATAAGTTTGCGTCATCGACCGGGACGATGCAGGGCTTGGAGATGGCCGGGTAGCGGGAGGATTCAGAGGACGGCTACAATACTATGATAATTAGTATTCAGCTCCTCGAATAGCGGGCGCATCGATTGATCGGCGCCTCGTTTCGTTCGATTTTGCGATTTTTTATTCCCTGGGCCGCACGACATCAAACAACGACCACCGGGGCAGAACTGCAAACCGATGCAACAGGATCATTAACAAGAGTGGAATAACGGCACAAACCGCTATCCCACAGCCAATCGCACGAGCTCTTACCACCTCAGTCGGCTCGACGGTCGAGACCGCGGGCTGATTAGTATCATAATAAATTGCAACCACATCCCCGGGCCTCATCCTTTCGAATTGAAGATCGGCTCGCCCAGCAGTCCCTTGCCCAAAGAACTGAGCCCCGCCAACAGTATACGCATACTCAAAACTCAGATGATTGGAAGGGCGCACGTTCGTTACCGTCGCACGCGTTGCAACAAATTTCCGATTGATTGTATGCCATACCGATATGAAAGAGCCGAACCCGAATACGGCAACGGCAGCAATCCACACCATCACATTCGTCATCTTTGCCCTCGAATGCAGAGGCTTTTCGGAGACCTTCGAGCCAGCGTCGCCGAAAGATGCCGCTCCCCTCGCAGATTCACCCTCAGTCGCCAAACCACCAAATACCGTCACACGGTCACCAAACATCCGCCGCATCGCCCCAATTAGCTGCATCCAGTTCGAGATACTCCTTATGTCCGGGTAATAGATCTCCCGAGTCTCGCCGGAGCTGTTATAACGGATCCATAAGAATTCCTGCGTGCGCGCCCCCTTGGAAATGGCGCCAAGCGGCGGCACGTCCGCACCGAAGAAGCCTTTCTCACGAATCCTTCCAATGCGAATATCCGTCACGTCGCCAAGCGGTATATCGACTGATTTCCAAAGCTTGACAAGCTTCCACCAACCAGGATTCAAACCAGTAACCAGCATGCGCCCGGTAGAAATATCGATCACAGTTCTAGGGAGCAAAACCCTTTTGATCGCCGTGAGGAGCGAAAATATCACAACGGCAAAGCCTGAATATCCAACAAACGCGTACCCCAAAAGAAGCAACTCCACAGCTCCGAGCGCAAGAACCATGACCAAGAGCAGCCATTCGACAACGGCTCGAAAGCGATGTTCCCTAAAGATCATAGCTGGACATTCGGCGTCAAACGCGGAGGTGAACGTTTGGCGGGAAACGGAGTTTCGGGGCTCGCGCAGCGTTCCCAAAGCGCTTCGCTAACTTTGGGAACGAGAGGAATTTGCATCCGCTCCGACGCATGCGCCGTCGGACGGTAACAGTCCGTCAGCCATTCGCTAACTCCCCGAGTTAAAAGCAAGAATATCAACTGGGAATTTTTCGGCCCTTTTGAAGAATTTCGTCGAAGGCCTCTTTCTCCAGGGGCATGACCGAGAGGCGGGTATGCCGGACCAGAAGTATGTTTTTCAGCGCGGGGTCCGCCTTGATTTCCTCCAGCGTCACCGGCCGCGCCAGCGGCTTTTCCGGAGCGAGATCCACGCAACTCCAGTCCCCTTCCTCTGCCGTCGGATCAGGGTAGGCCTCGCGAACCACGACGGCGACGCCGACGACCGCCTTCTCCGAGACGCTGTGATAGTAGAGCGCCTTGTCGCCCACGCGCATCTCGCGTAAGTTATTGCGCGCCTGAAAATTGCGTATGCCGGTCCAGGCGGTTTTTCCGTCTTTTACGAAATCGCTCCAGGAGTAGGCTTCCGGCTCCTGCTTCACCAACCAGTATCGCGACGCTTTTTTGCTCATGCCTGCCGCTTCGGCATTCCGGGCGCCGAGATCAAGCAGAATCCGGCGGCTTGGGGAAAATCACCGATGGCGGCGCGTGGCGCGATCGATGGGAGGAATGGGAAGAATAGGAGTGATGGGAGCGCGTAGCGGCTCCATTTTGCGGCTCTCGCCCCCACCGGATCCCGGGCTCAGCCGACTGCCGGGAGCGGGATGTCGCCCATCACGTCTTTGAGGCGCGCGGCAATCTTGCGCACGCCCAGCTCCAGCCGGGTCTTGATCGTGCCGAGCGGGATCTTGGTGTGGCTGGCGATCTCGCGCTGGCTCATGCCGCGATAAAAGGCGAGCTCGACGGCATCTTTCTGCGCCGGCGGCAGCGAGGCCATGATCGTTTCCAGAATCTTCCGGATATCCGCGGACTCGATGTCTTCCTCGACCCGGGTGTGCGTCCAAGCTTCCGGCTGCTGCGCGGTTTCCCGCTGAAACCGCTCTTCCACGCGAAAATAGGCCTGCTCGCGGCGCAGACGATCGATCGAACGGCGGCGCGCCAAGGTGATCATCCAGCCGAGCGCCTTGCCGCGATCCTCGGAATAACGGCTGGCGAGGCGCCAAATCTCTAGAAATACCTCCTGTAGCAGGTCCTCAGCCGAATGTTCATTGTGGAGGACTCGGACAATCACGGCGCGGAGCGTCGCAGAGTGCCGCTTGTGGAGTTCCTCCAACGCCTTTGGATTGCCGCCCTGCACGGCGGCCATCAGTTCCTCGTCGGAATAGGTGTCGAGCTGGCTGGAGCGGTGACCGTGGGTTTCGAATGAATAGAGCATGGAGGTGGCAGGGGTTGGCGCGGTGAGCCTTAGCAGCCCGTGCGCCAGTCTGATTTTCCCTCTAAGAAGCCGAAATATTCGCCTCTGGGCGCGTCGTGTATCGTGACACGAGTGTATGTAATCGCGACACTGCGCAGATTGACACACAACCCCCAAAAAATACCCAAATCCTGAGCATCCAGCGCCCATTGGGCTCACGAATGTTTCCTGCCATGCGAGTGTCTATGCTCATCCTGGGAATAGCTTGGCTGGGGACTGGTAGTTTTGCAGGTCAGGGGACTCCCCCGACCGGCAACCCGGAGCCGTATTCTATGATAGAACACGCCGACCCGGGCCGACCGCCTGAACTGGCGGCGTTGCTGCGATCACTCGACCTCTACGAACGAGCGCCCACGGGAGATCACGCCGCGGATGCCTGGGGAGCCTTTGCCGCCATCGACGTGCGGCTCGCCGACTTGCGCGCCACGGCAGATGAAACCGTGGCCGGGGCGCGGGCCGTCGCGGAGCTCGATCGGATGGAGCTGGAAGGCTTTCGCGACCGGCAGATGCTCCGCTTCGTGGGCTCCCAGAAGCGCTTGGGCAATGCGCTCTCGGCGCTCCAGGCCATCTCCGGCTGTCTGCGCGCCGGCGAATGGCGCTGCAGCGACGGGCATGCGATCAGCCCCGGCGTGTGATCTGAATGACCTTTACCGAACGGCTTCCGCGGTCTTGCGAAGCAGCGCCATGACGGCTGCCTCATCGCCGTGCAGGCGGTGTCCCGCTCCGGAGCCGCCTTTCCCGGCGCGAGACCGCGCGATCGTCTGACCTTTCAGGTAGCTCTCCAGCACGCACGGATGGACATAGCATTTCCGGCAGATCGCCGGGGTGTTTCCGAGCATCTTCGCCACCGCCTCGACGGCCTTGACCACGTTGCCCTTGGCGTCCCTGGCCGTGAGGCACTTCGGGCATTCGCGCAGAGCGATGGCGGCCAGCACGGTGCCGGCCCAGGTGCGAAAATCCTTTGCCGTGAAATCCTCGTTGGAAATCTCCTGGAGGTACGTGTTGACGTCCTGTGACCCTAGGTTGTGCCATTGACCCGCGTCGTCCAGGAAAGCAAACAGCTCCTGATTTGGCAGATCCTGGCATTTCCGCACGATGCGGGCGAGCCGCCGGTCGCGGATGCCGATCTTGTGGCGCTTGCCGCTTTTGCCCCGAAAATCGAAGGTGATCGTATCGCCCTTCACGGCGGCGTGCTTATCCCGCAAGGTAGTCAGGCCGTAGGAGTGATTTTGGCGCGCATATTCCTCGTTGCCCACGCGGATGCACGTCGTCTCCATAAGCCGCACGATCGCGGCGAGCACCTTGTCGCGCGGAAGGCCGGGCAGCTCGAGATCGTGCTCCACGCGCTCGCGGATCGCCGGCAACATGTTTCCGAAGGCGAGCATTCGCGCGTACTTGTTTTCATCCCGCACTTCACGCCAGCGGACGTGATAGCGGTATTGCTTGCGCCCTCGAGCGTCCCGCCCTGTGGCCTGGAGGTGTCCGTTTTCCAGGGGAGAAATCCAGACGTCCGTCCAAGCCGGCGGGATGGCCAGACGCTTGATGCGCGTGAGGTCGGCGCGTTCCCGCAATGCCTTCCCTCGCGCGTCGCGATAGACAAAGCCGTCGCCGCGCTTTAGCCGGCGGATCCCGGGCCGTTCATCCGCGGTGTAGACCAGGCCGGCGGCTTTTGCCGATTGCACGGGAGTGGGCATGCCGGCTTCCAAGGAGTCGATTCGCATCGTACACACATCGGCTCCGCGGGCCACGCCGCTCGGATGAAGGAATCCCCAGGAGAGGGAAAACTTAAAACCATGCGGTTAGGCCGCCTTTTCAGGGCTAGGCGTCCTATGTGCCTCATTCCCAGGGCGATGCCCTGGGCTACGATAGAATGCCCCTTTGGGGCAAAGGAGCTTTTTCCGGTAGCGGTAATCACTGGCTCACGACGTGCTTTTAAGCGATGATCCAACGGCGCTGCAAAAGGCGCTCCGGCTGTTCCGCGGCCGTCGATTATGAAAATTCCTCCCCCCGTTTTTCGTCGCATTCTCGCACTGAGCCTCTTCGTACTTTTGCCGGGCGGCGGAGCGGCGGCGGCGCAGGAACAGGTTCTGGCCTACTACCAAAACGACGGCGGGGCTTCTTCCGCGGCGCTGCAGACGCGGCATGCGTCGTTCAATCAACTCGCCTTCGACACTTACACGGTCACCGCACAGGGCGTGGTTTCCGGCCGGACTTTTTCCCAGGATCTGGCCGCCGCCCAGGGCTATGGAATTGCCTCCTTTGCCACGGTTTCCAATTTCGGGCGGCGGGATTTTTCTCCGGCGATCGGCCATGCGGTCGTCACTTCGGCGCGGCACACCCAGAACTTCATCGCGGGGATGTTGCGAAAACTGGCGCTGGGCCATTACCAGGGCATCAACCTCGATTTCGAAGGCGTTCCCGCCAAAGACCGCCGGGCCTTCACCACCTTTGTCGGCAAGGTGAGCGCGCGCATGCACAGCGCGGGATACAAGGTCGTAATTTCCGTGCCGGCGGCGGCGTCCGATGACCCGACGGATTCCTGGACGGGCGTCTTTGACCTCGCCAGCCTGGGCGCGCTCGTCGACGTCGTGCAGCTCATGACTTACGACGAACACGGCCCATGGGGAGATCCCGGCCCGGTGGCCGGGCTGGATTGGGTGACCGCGGCCGTGCAATACGTGGTTTCGGTCGTGCCTTCGACCAAGGTCAGCCTGGGGATTCCGGCATACGCTTATGATTGGAACATCACCAATCCGAAGGCTAATGACACCATTGCGTGGAATGACTTAGCTTCGGTGCTTACGCAGAACCACGCGTCCCTCTCGTGGGACACACCGTCGTCGTCGCCCTGGTTTTCTTACGTGAACGGCGGAGACTACCACGTCGTATGGTGTGAAAATTCGGCGAGCCTGGGGGCCAAGGCAGCGCTCGTGTCTCAATACGGGCTGGCGGGAATCTCCGTGTGGGCGCTGGGGAACGAAGACGCGAGCTTCTGGCAGGCGGTCGAGCCGGGGCATTGAGCGGCATCGTCGACACGATGCTTGCCCGGCGAATCGCGAGCTTTTAAAAAACGCGCCATGCCCGCGCCTCGCTGGACCCTTCAAACCGTTTTCGCCTTGGCCATGCTCGCGCTTTCCACCGCGCGGGCGGCGGAAACTTCGCCCACCATCATGTGCGTAAGTCCCAGCGGCGCCTTTCGCATCGAAGAGGGCGGCGCAGGGGAAGGAGATGATGCGTGGATGGTATCCACAGCCGCGCCAAAGCAACGGATCAAGATCGCAACGAAAGCCGCCCGCGGCGAAGACGCTGCTTCCAACTCCGAGGACGAGTTTCACCTCGCTCCCAACGACGAATGGCTTTTCGGCCTGCACCACGTCGGGTCGGGATTGCGCGATGGCGATCTCTTTCATCGCGTCGGCGCGGCGAAAATCGAATTTCTCGCGGAAGCCGATCCCTTCAGCGCCAAAGCCTGGGCGCGCGCGGCGAAACTCGGCGCGATCAAGCGCAATTTTTCCAGCGAAGGCTTATATGCGATGACTTTCTTTCGCGGCTGGAGCGCAGATTCGGCACGCCTCCTGGTGCAGCTGGGCGGCGGAGAAGAGAAGCGGTCCTTCCGCTACGGCTACCTCTATTTCAATCTGCGCACCAAGCAGTTCGAATTAACCGACTACCTGCGCAAGCTGAACAAGCTGGAAGAACCGCCGCTGGCCTGCGCCGAACCGATCGACCCCTTGCCGGACGAAGCGGAGCTGAAAAAGCGCTTCGACGCCTCTGACCGGGAGCTGAACAAGGCCTACCAGAGCGCCCTGACCGCGAAAAAAGACCAAGCCAGCGCCTTGCGCGGAGATCAAAGAACCTGGCTCAAGGATCGCGACGCAGGCCTCGCGCACTATCTGGCGGCGGGCGCGCCGGAGGAGAAAGAACGGCGCCGGTTGCTCTACCTGGCGACGGTCAATGCCGCGCGCATCGACGAACTCGTCGGTCCGCAGGAGTAAGTTATATTACGCCCATGTCCGACCTGTTCCACGAAGTCATCCTGCTCGCCGCCTGGCTGGCGCTGCTCGTGGCGATCTTTGTGCCATTGGAACGCCTGTGTGCGTTGCATCCCAAGAAGATCTGGCGCAAGCAGATCGGCGTCGACCTAGCCTGGTATTTCATCAACAGCCTGCTGCCTGCATGGGTGCTTTCGGTTCCGCTGGTTTTGCTGGCCCGCATCCTGCACGAACTCAATCCGGGCGGGTTTTATACCGCGATGGCGGCCTTGCCGCTTTGGGTGAGAATAATCCTCACCCTCGTCGTGACCGATATCGGCGCCTACTGGGGACACCGCGCCATGCACGCATTTCCGGCGCTTTGGCGCTTTCACGCGGTGCACCACAGCGCCGAGGAACTCGATTGGCTGGTCAATACCCGGGCGCATCCCGTGGATGAGGTCTTCATCCGACTCGCCGGCTTTGTTCCGGTCTACCTGCTGGGACTGGCGCAGGTCACCGGCGGGAAGGTCGATGCGGTGGTATTCGCGGCCTCCGTTTTCGGCACGATCTGGACGTTTTTCATCCACGCAAATGTCCGCGTGCGCCTCGGACCGCTGGAATGGATCATCTGCACGCCGGTCTTTCACCATTGGCATCACACGAAAGACGAGCATCGCGACCGGAATTTCGCCTTTGTCTTTCCCTTCATCGACCGCCTCTTCGGCACCGCCTGGCTGCCGCGTCACTGGCCGCGCGCCTACGGCATCAGCGGGAGGATGGCGGAAAATCTGGCGGATCAATTTTTCGATCCCTTTGTCCCTCCACCTCAGAGAGCGCAAGCGGCGGCGGCAGTTTCGAGCGAGAAGCAAAAGGAAGCGTCGACCAATCAGCCGACAGCGCCGGGGCAGTAGGCGGGACTTTTTTTTACTTCCCGCCCTTCAGTTGCTGCGCGAGTTTTTCGGCTAGCTTTCGCTCCTCCGGAAGCAGTCCTGCGGGATCAGTCTTGTCCAGGCAAGCCCAGGCGCGGTCGGCCTCGCCATTGGCCGCCAGCACGAGGGCGCAGTAGAGCGCCACGCCCGGGCGACCCTCCTCTTCCGCCGGGATCGAATCGATCACCTCTTTAGCCTCGGCGCGCTTTCCCGCCAGATTGAGGGCGAAGGCGTAGGTCGTGGCCCACTCCGGCACGGCGGGCTTTTCCACCGTCGCCTCGTGGGCGAGGCGCTCGGCGCGCCCTGTGTAACCGTAGAGCAGCAAGGAGAGAAAGGCTTCCGAGTTCTTGTACGCGGGATTGAGCGGATCCATTTCGCTTTGTGCCTTCGCCACCCGCAGCAGTTCCCGGGTTTCCCGTGATTTCGCATAGAGCTCCCAGAGGTCCGTAAGCGCCTGGGCCTGCGTCTTCGCGTCGGCCGCGGCCACCCAGAGCAGTTCCAAGGCCTCCTTTCGCCAGTTCCAGCTGATGGCCAGTTCGCCCAAAAGGAAAGGCTGGGGCGGATGCTGCGCGACCTCTGCCAGGAGCTGTTTCCATTCGTCTTCCCAGGGCTCGGATTGCGCCCGCTTGGCGCGCACTTCCAGGGCCATTTTCAGATAGTCGCCATCCTTCCACTGGCAATGCTCCAGAAATCGCTTCAGCCCCTCCCAGTCATACAGGGCGGCGTAGGCTTCGGCGACGGACATTTGCACGCGGGTATTGGTCTGGGTGGCCACGGGCAACGTCGCGCTCCAGTGCAGCGTCTCTCCCGCCATGCCGCGGTCCGTCAACCAATCGGTCAAGGTCATCGCCTTCAGGCCCTCGGTCGCGGCGGCGCGCTCGGCCGCCTGCAGTGAAGTTTGAAAAGCCGGCGTCCGCATTTCAGCTTCGAGACAGTTCAGTTCATCGTCAAAAGTGTGTCCCGCATGCGCGCGCACTTTCGCCACGAAGCGCGCCGCGCGCTCCGCATCCTGGCTGCGGATGGCGTCGTTCAGGAGCGCGCGGAGGGCGGCGAGATTGACGGCCGGATCGGCGACCAGACTTTCGAGCTTGCGGGCGGCGGCTTCCCGATCATTGGGATTGGTCGACTCCGTGAGCTGGATTGCGGCGAGGTTGACCTGGTGCAGCGGGTTCTTGGGATCGAGCTCTGCCGCTTTCGCAAATTCCGCCGCAGCGACCGCTTTTTGCCCCCGCGCCAATGCGCAGCCGCCCATCAATTCGTGGGCGTCGGCGCTCGTCTCTTTAAAATCCGACGGCAATTTATTGAGCGCCTTGAGGGTCAGATTGATGTCCTTGAAATGAAAGGCGCATTTCGCCCAGGCCAGGACGTCTGCGGTATTTCCCGGCGCCCGCTGTGACGCTCGCATACGCCACTCCACCGCGACGCGCATATCCTGCACCTCGTAGATCTGGGCGATGATCCGCGTCGCCTCGGCATTGTCGCCATCGACCTTCAGCGCACGGCCGGACCAGAATTCCGATCGCATGAATTGGCCCGCGTCAAATTCCCGATGCGCCCGGGAAAGCGCCAGGCGCAACCGAGCCTCCTTCACCCCATACCAGCCGCCCACCGCCAGCGCGCCCACGCAGAGGAGGATGAGCACGATCTTCCCAAGGCGCGCCACGATCGGCTGCTCGAAGGGGGCGGGTTCGGTGGGGATTTCGCTCACTCGACTTGGGTTCTTTGGAAGGCCCCGCTTAGACGGGGGGGATGAAAAATAAGAGTGGCGGGGCTGTGCTCTCCGGTCAAATCAGCGCGCAGCCGGCAAGCGCCGGCAGGCGGCGATGGTATTGGCCATGAGCATGGCGATGGTCATGGGCCCGACACCGCCGGGCACCGGAGTGATGGCGCGGCACTTCGGCGCGACTTCGGCATAGGCCACATCGCCCACGAGCTTGGAGCCCTTGGCCGAGGTAGGATCGGCCACGCGATTGATCCCCACGTCGATGACGACCGCGCCTTCCTTCACGAAGTCGGCGCGCACGAATTCCGGTTTGCCGATGGCCGCGATGAGGATATCCGCGGTACGGCAAATTTCCGGCAAATTGCGTGTGCGGGAGTGCGCCACGGTGACAGTGGCGTCGCCGCCGCGGCCCTTTTGCATGAGGAGAAAAGCCAGAGGCTTGCCTACGATCATGCTCCGCCCGAGCACTACGACCTGTGCGCCGGCCGTTTCCACGCCCGACTCGATGAGCAGACGCTGGCAGCCAAGAGGAGTGCAGGGAACGAAGGCGTCTGCGTCGCCTATCGCCAGCTTGCCCACATTTACGGGATGAAAACCGTCCACGTCTTTCCGGGGATCGATAGCTTCCACGACGGCCCGCTCATCGATGTGCGGCGGCGGGGGCGACTGGACGAGGATGCCGTGAATCGCGGGGTCCGCATTGAGCCGCTGCACGAGCGCGATCAGGTCTGACTGCGTGGTCTCGGCGGGCAACTCGTGCTTTACCGAGTGCATCCCAAGTTCGCGGCAGGTCTTATCCTTGGAGCGCACATAGGCCATGGAGGCGGGGTCAGCGCCGACGAGCACCACGGCCAGACCGGGGATGCGGCCCTGCGCGGCGAGTTCGGCGATGGCCGCGCGGGACTCGGTATGGATTTTCTGCGCGATGGCTTTGCCGTCGATGATTTGGCTCATAGAGAAGGGAAAAAGTCGGCCCCAAGCTTGGGAGGTGCTGGATAAATCGTCGAGGCGATTCCGCGGCGCTTGTCTGCGCGGGCCGGCGTTGCGACTCAGGCACAGATTCGCTGAGGATATATGCGACTTTGCGCACATTCAGGCTTGCTATTGTAGCCCTAATAAACATCACCCCTTGCGCCTCTACCGGGTCAAAGTTTAGCATCCCATCATGCTCACCGCGATTTCCGGGTCTGAACCGGCCTCCCCACTCGTCCTGCCGCGAGCCGTGCCGACCCAGCGCGAGCGTCCGCCAAAAAAGAACATTCCCCAAACGGCCATCGAGCGAAATCGCTTCCTCGAAATCGTCCGCCGCTACGTGGCGCGCGAGAAACCCGTGCCGCCGGCGCCGCTCGAGGAACTAAAGGAGCACGCTGATCGCCTCGTCGCCGAAGTCGGCTGCAATCCCATTTATCGGGACTATCTCGGCATCCTGATGAGCAACGAAATGTGGCGCGAGACGCTGGCCACCGTGCCCTACGAGCGCCGGCTCCTGCTCCTGCCCAAGTGTCTGCGCGTGGAAAATAAATGCCCCGCGCCTTTCGATGAATTCGGCCTGCTCTGCAAGCAGTGTGGCCTGTGCAGCATCCAAGATCTCCAGATCGAAGCGGAGCGCCTTGGCTATGCCGTGCTCGTGGCCGAGGGGTCGGCGATCGTGATGTCGCTCATCCAGACGGGAAAAATCGAGGCCATCGTCGGCGTCTCCTGCATCAGCGTGCTGGAACGCGCCTTTCCCTACATGGAGGCTGCGGCCATTCCAGGGGTCGCCATTCCGCTGCTCCAGGACGACTGCATCGATACCAATGTCGATGTCGACTGGGTGTGGGATTACATCCACCTCACCAGTGACGATCGCACGCACCGGCTGGATCTCGGAGTGCTCCGCGAGGAAGTGGACTTCTGGTTCACCCCTCTCAATTTGGAAAAAATCATGGGCCCGGCCCAAGGCGAAACCGAGCGCATCGCCCGCGAATGGCTCATGCGCGCGGGCAAGCGCTGGCGGCCCTTCCTCACGGTCTCGGCCTTCCAGGCCCTGCGCGAATCGCCCGATGCGCCGCTGCCGGAAGACCTGCGCAAGGCAGCCGTGGCCGTGGAGTGTTTTCACAAGGCTTCGCTCATCCACGACGACATCGAGGATGGCGATGCGGAGCGCTATGGCGAAAAGACGCTGCACGAAGAGTACGGCGAGGCCGTGGCTCTGAATGTCGGCGACCTGCTCATCGGCGAAGGCTACCGGTTGCTCGCGACTTGCTCCGCCAGTCCGGAGCAGAAGGCTGCGATGATTCGCGTGGCTTCTGAAGGCCAGCGCGAACTCTGCCGCGGCCAGGGCGCGGAGCTCTGCTGGGCGCGCCAACCGAAACCGCTCACCTCGATGGAGGTGCTGGACATCTTCCGCAAAAAGACGGCGCCGGCTTTTGCAGTGGCGCTGCACATCGGCGCGCTCTACGCCGGCCTGGCCGCGCACGAGGAGGTGGAGTCCGTGCTCGACGTTTACAGCGAGTCACTCGGCATCGCCTACCAGATCCGTGATGACGTGAGTGATCTCGGCGACAATGGCGACGGCGGCGCCAGCAACGACGCCAAAGGCCTGCGCCCCAGCCTCGTCATGGCCGTCGCGCACGAACGCGCCGAAGGCGAACAAAAGGCCCGCATGGCCGCCCACTGGTGCCGCGAAGCCACCGCGCCCTGGGAAATCGCCGCGCTGGCCGTGGAACTGGAAGCGGATGTCCGCTGCAAGGATCTGCTCGAGCGTTACAAAGAAGAAGCCGTGCGCAGCCTACGCGATCTCGACAACGCCAGCCTCAAAGGGCTACTGCGCCGAGTTATCGGCAAGATCTTCAACGACACGGAGATCAAGGGTTGGTGCAAGGAATTTGAGACGAAGAATTTGGGAGCGACGGCGGGAGTGTAAGTATGCAAGACCGCTCAGCGCTCGAAAACGGGGCGCTGAGTCGAGTTAACCATTGCCGTGACAGCGGAGGAACTCATTGCGGAAGGCCGCAAGTTGCAACGCGCCTGTTCCTTTCTGCGCCCGCAGGAAAATGGCCCGCCGGCTGCAATCTGGCATCCACGCAATCGAGACAAAATCACGGCGACGGGCGAGCATTGCTGGCTCACGGTGGATACGAGCCGGATTCCCAACCGGCCGCCCTCGCTACGCGGATACGTTGGCGTGTTTACCGACGAAAAGAGTTTTGAAAGCGGTCGCGTAGAAGTTCTCCAGAATTGGCCGGAACGACCAGGAGTAAAGCTCTACGCTCATGCCGCAAATGTATTGCCACCCATCGATGCGGTGATCGCCTACGGCTCGGAGGCAGTTGGCGATTGGCTCCGATCGCTGGGCTGGTCTCGCGAGTGGGGCTACAACGGCAACTTGCAAGACACAGCCGTTCAGGAATACGAGCGCATCTGGCAGCAGGAATTCCCGATTTATTTCGAGTCAGATATCCACGCGATTTTGGGAGGCTGGCATTTCCCGATGCCCGACAGCGATTGGGAAGAACTGTGTGATGAACAGTTGTTAATCTTCACCCTTCGCGACTCGGAACCGTGGGTCGAAGTTTGGCAAACGCGCAGCGGCGGGTTCAAAGTGATTCAGCGCATCACGTAACCTCAGCGCGCCTGCGCCACCTGCGTCCGCGAGTGAGACCGGATGCCCATCGACTCCAGCTCGCTTTGCGCCACGTGCATGCCAAAAGCCAGCGCCGCCATGAGGCCGAAGTAAGAGACTCCCATCGTCCATCGTCTCACCGGATCCAGCTGGTAATAACGACGGTCCTCGTCCGTCTTCGGACGAAATAGTGAAATCACGCGCGGAACCGAGCCGATCAAAACTAGAATGATGATAAAACTCGGCCGCGTGAATGCCATATAGCCCAAGATCCCCAACCCCGGCAGCCAAAACCACGGCGACAACGCGCCGACGATCCGGCCGCCATCGAGTGTGCCGCTGGGCGTGAGATTGAAAAGATTCAGCCAATATCCCATCCAAGCCAAGGAAATGAGCAAAGGCATCCCAAGAATCTCGCCTGCGGAATGACAGAGGAGCGCGCCGAGGGAGCCGGCGACCGGCCCGCCGATCCCCACGCAGGCTTCGATCCAGACATCGGGCGGCGCTTCCTTTAAGGCGATAAACGCCCCCATAAACGGGATGAAAACCGGCAGGCCCACCTTCAACCCAAAGCTCTTCGCCGCCACGAGATGGCCGCATTCGTGAATGAAGATCAGCACGACAAAACCGACCGCCCACTTCCAACCGAAGATGGTGGCATACACGGCGATGGAGATAAACATCGTCCCGACCGTTTTGACGAGGAAAGGCGCAAACTTCAACAGCGGCAGCAGCGCCACCTTGATCGCCCCCAAATACTTGGCCGCCAGCACCCCGATCGTGGCGATGATCCCGCCCGCTTTCTTCAATCCACTCTGGGGATCGCTCGTTGGAGCCGGCTCCGGCGCGCGCAGTTCACTCAGCGATGGGGGCAGCGGCGGCGGCTGGCCCGCGCTTTCCTGTGGATTGGGGTCGGTATTCACGCAGCGTCATGTTTGGCCAGCCGCAGTCCGACTGCAAGTGCGCGCTCCGTTTCAGCGCAGCCCTAAAGCTTTCGCAAATCGATCCCCCAGATCGTGTGCGAGTACTGCCCCTCGCTGTAGTTCACCCGCACCCGGTCGCCATTCTTCAGCGCATCCCATTGGCTTTTATCCACCGGCGCATCGGTCTTCCGACCGCCCGCCTCGAACTCCACCGTGACGAGCCATTGCTCGTGATCCATCTCTCGCTCCTTCCACTCCGTTCCTTCGACGTGGGCCGGGATATGGCCTTTCCCAATGACTTTGGCCGTGGTGGATTTCTTATCGCACGCCGCCAAGGCGATGATCGACAGCGCCGCCAGTGAGCCACGGCTCAGCATTGGGAGAAAACGGAGAATGGAACGGCGCATGGCGAACTTAGGGTTCATTAACTAACTAATCCCCGTGCCCGCGGATGTCGATCTCATCGAGCCAGCATTTCGCCGTTTCCTTGCCCGGACTGGAGAAACCTAGCCAATCCATATGCGACATTTCTGCATCGACAAAATGCAATCCTGTGAACTTCTGCGGCGCCTCGCCCTGCACCGTCAGCACGCAATTCCAGAACTGATCACAGGCCTCGCCCAGTTTCGCTGTGATCTCGACATGCATCCATTTCCCCGGTGGAAAATCGGCCAGCTTGAAGCCACGCACCCGCACCTCGCCGCCGATGAATTCGAGCGCGGGTCCGGTATGGTACGGGACCGCATCGTCGCGCCACTCGTGCACGAGATGGAAGGCCGGTTCGGCGCGCACGTCAAAAGCCACACGGCTTTCGCCGCGATTATGGTGCGGCGTATAGTAAAAGTGCGGATCGAAAAAGGGCGTGATTTCCGGCCCGTCGGTCAATTGCAGGCAGCGCTTTCCCTGGCTCGCGCCGCCCTCGACCACGACGAGAGTTTCCGGTTTTTTCACACCTTGTTGCGCGCCCGCCGGTTTGCCGCCGACCGGCGTGGTTTCAAAGTCTTCATGCAGATTCAGCGGCGGCGGCGGCGGCCGATGCCCGTAGCGCATCGGCGGAAATGTTTCCGCAGCTTGCTTGCGAAAGGTTGCATCGCCGGTCACCCCCGCCGCGCGCCAGTCAAAGGGTTTGAATCCCACCTTTAGCGCTGGCGACTCCGGCGGCAGCGTCCAGTCGCCATGCGCCGGATCGACGAAAAGCGGATCTGCCACCAGGCTGCCGGCGTCCCGACCCAGCGCCTGCCATTTCTCCCAGGAATTACCGGCGAAATCCTTCTGCAGCTCGCCGGGCCGCCAGTAAATGTTGTTCGCCAACGTGAATCGGCCATCCGTCCAGCTTTTGATTTCAGGTGCAAAGAGCATGCCATTGCCCAGCAGGACGATATTCCGCTCGAAGGTGAAGGCCGTAAACGTCTCCGGACGACTGCGGCGCACATGCTCCTCTTCACAAAAGGCGAAAATGTTATTCCGCACGATGTTGTCCCGGCCGTAGTGGATGTGATAGCCGGCGTCCTGCGTATCGTGGACCAGATTGTTTTCCCAGAGAATCCCTGTGGAGCCTTCGTCGTTATACATCCCCCACCCTCCATAGCTGGCGCAGCCGATGTCGTGAAAATGGCAATTGCGAATGACCGTGCCCGGCTGCGCGCCCAGGGTATACACCGCGCCCATGTCGCTCATCAACCCCCAGCCCAGGTGATGGATATGGCAACCCTCGACGATGTTTCGCGCCGCCGGTGTGGCGCCGTAGCCCCATGTCCAGCCGACGCTGATCCCTGAATAGTAGAGATCCGCGATGTCGCAGTGGCGCACCGCGCAATCGGAAGCCCGAAAGATGAGCACGCCTACGGCGCTGGGAAAATAGCGGCCGCCGCCGTGGATGACGCAGTTTTCCACGGTGACGTGATCGGTCTGATCCGGCCCCTTATCGTGCGCCTCGGGATCGCCGATTTTCACGGCTCCGGCTCCGAGATCATGAAACCAGCAATCGCGAACCGTGATTGCCGAGCACGCCCGCTGCGCCGCCAGCGCGTAAGTCATGGTATGGGCAAACTCGCAGCGCTCGAATAACAAATCCCGGGCCGACGTCGACTCGATCGCCGCGCCCAGAGTGTTATCTGCCTGCCCGAGAAATTCTCCTTCGTCTGGCAGATGATAGCTTTGGAAAGCAAAGGATAACCCGCGAAAAGTCAGCTTTTCCACCGGCCGCTGCTTTGCTGTGTCGCCGTGGATGACCAACCATTTTTCCGCCTCCGGCGCCCAAATCTCAGCCGTCTCGAGCTTTTCATAGGCTTGAGGAATGTAAGACAAGACGCCATCCCGCGCGAGAAACCATTCACCCGCGGCATCGAGCGCCGCGCGGTAGTTTTCCAGGTAGAGCGTCTGAAAAGGCTCCGGCTTGTAAAACGCGTAGCCATCGCCGGCGATGAATTGCAATATCCCGGAGCCGGGGTCGAAGCCGGCGATGCGATGGCGATAGAAGTCCCAAGCGTGAAAGTCGCAGACGTTCACGTCGCGCAGCTCTTCAGCTGTCAGTCCTTTGAGACTTGCCAAGTCCTCTGGCGGGCATTGCAGGAGCGTGTGCTCGGCGTCGCCTTTCGATTTCACTCCAGGCAGCGGCGCCGGCGGCACGCGCATCGCGCGAATCAAGTGATCTGGCAAGCCCTGGGCATCGACATTTGGCGTCCGCGCACGCACCGCCCGCGCGCCATTCACCCAGAGCGCTTCGAAGCGGAAGGCCGGGTCGACGTGCGCCGTCCAGACACCGTTGGACTCGGTGAAACCGGTGATCTTGCGTCCTCCCAAAAACGTCGGATGCGCCTCCGGCGCTGCTTCATAAGTCGCATCGGAATCCTCCGGGCCGAAGACCACCGGCTCCGTGAGAAAATACTGTCCATCACGGAATAACACTCGCGCCGGACTGTGATCCCCTGCCGCTCGCGCCGCCCGCACGGCATCCCGCGCGGCCGCCATGGACGTAATCGGGCCATCCGGTGAGACTTGTATTTCCGCGCCCTTTACTGGCGTAGCCGCCGCCAGTGTGACTACCACGCCGATCGTTGCGAAAAAGCCAAACGCCCGAGTTGCTTGGGAAAGCCGAACATATGCCTCTTCAAACTTGGTCATCGACTGAGCAGAATGGGAATAATGGGAAGCATACGAATAATTGGATTTTCCCTTCGGCCGGTCGCTCGTCGAAATCTTGTGCATAGCTCCCTACAAAAGCCCCCAGTACGCAGGATCTTGGCCACTTCCAGATGAGCACGGATAACGAAGCGCGTGTGGCCTGAGCCAAGGAGGGGCGGTTTTCAACCGCCCAGGCAGGAGGGCGTCCCGCGAGCGCGGACCGGCGGGAGCCCAGGTCTCTCGGCGCCATTTTAATTTCGTATTTCTCTCAAGCTCGCACCATCTCCGCGCGCCTCCACACGCCGCTCTTCCCCAAGAAAGCCCCCTCCACACCCCTGGGCGGTTGAAAACCGCCCCTCCTTGGCACAAGGCCATACGCGCTACTTCGTCGCTTTGAATTCAAGTTCTTCAATCCATTCAGCCGTCCATTTTCCATCCTCTGTGCGCGCTCACTCGGCTTGCGACCGCACGCCGGGCTTGCAGCCGGCCCGCGTCTCTGCATCCTCTCCCCTCCCGTTTCACGAAAATTTTTGCCGTCCATGGAAGCTCAACTTGAACAACTCCGCACCGAGGCGCTCGCCGAAATCGGCGCCGTCGCCGATGAACCCGCTCTGGAATCCGCGCGGGTGAAATATCTCGGCCGCACCGGCAGCCTCTCGCTCATCAGCGAGGGCATGCGCGGGCTCTCCAAGGACGAAAAGCCTCGCATCGGCAAGCTCCTCAACGAGACCCGCACCGCGGTCACGGCCGCGCTCGATGAGCGCAAGACCGCTCTCGCCTCCGCCGCCGATGCCCGCGCCTTTGCCGATCTCGACGTCACGCTGCCCGGCATCGCCCCGCTGCGCGGTTCGCTGCATCCCATCACCCAACTCCAGGATCGCGCCGTCGGCATCCTGCGCCGCATGGGCTTTTCGCTGGCCGACGGACCCGACATCGAGACGGAGTGGCACAATTTCGACGCCCTGAATACCCCCGCCGATCACCCGGCGCGCAATGATCAGGACACTTTCTATCTCCCGGATGGCCGGCTCCTGCGTTCCCAGACTTCGCCAGTGCAAATCCGCACCATGACGTCCCAGCCGCCGCCCGTGCGCATCATCGCCCCCGGGGCCTGCTATCGCCGTGACGAAATCGACGCCACCCACCTCTCGCAATTCACGCAAATGGAAGGCCTCTACGTCGATGTCGGCGTGAGTCTTGCCGACCTGAAAGGCACGTTGGATCTCTTCGTCCGCGAACTCTTCGGCGCGAATGTAAAGATGCGTTGGCGGCCGCATTTCTTCCCTTTCACTGAGCCGAGCTTCGAACTCGACATCCTCGTCACTGCCGGCGGCAAGTCGCGTTGGCTGGAAATGGCCGGCTGCGGCATGGTCGACCCGGCGGTTTTCGCCGCCGTGAACAAGAGCCGCGGCGATGATGCCTACGATCCTGAGCGGGTCTCGGGCTTTGCCTTCGGCTTCGGCCTCGACCGGCTGGCCATGAATATGGCCGGCGCGCCCGACATCCGCCTCTTCATCGAGAGCGACCAGCGTTTCCTTTCCCAGTTCTAAGCTTAGCCGCGCGCACTTATGAAAATTTCTCTCAACTGGCTCCGCGACTACGTCGATTTCCCCGGCACCGCCGAGGAACTCGCGGAACTCCTCACGACGGCCGGCGTCGAAGCCGAAGGCATCTCGACGACCGGCGTCGCCATCGACAAGGTGGTCGTCGCCGAAATCCTTGAGTCCGTGCATCATTCGAATTCCGATCGCCTGAGCGTCTGCCAGGTGAATGATGGGACCGAAGCCCGCCGCCAAATCGTCTGCGGAGCCAAGAACTACCGCGTCGGCGACAAAGTGCCGCTCGCCATGCCCGGCGCCGTTTTGCCTGGCGACTTCAAAATCAGCGTCGGGAAGCTTCGCGGCGTGGAATCCCACGGCATGCTCTGCAGCGCCGACGAGCTTGGCCTGCCAAAAGGAGCCGATGGCCTGCTCATCCTCCCGGCGACTGCCCGACCCGGGGCGCCGCTGAGCGAGGTCTTCCCTTCCGACTCCGTCCTCGATCTGGAGATCACGCCCAATCGCCCCGACCTTCTGAGCCACATCGGCGTCGCACGCGAAGTCGCCGCCCTCACCGGCAAGGCGCTCAAAGTGCGCCGCCAGCGCAAGGCCGAGGTCAATTTCTCCCACCAGGTCGCCATCTCGGTCGGCGAATGTCCGCTTTACTCCGTGCGCCACATCACGGGTGTGAAGCTCGGCCCGAGCCCAGCCTGGCTGCGCGAGAAGCTCGAAGCCGTCGGCCTGCGCTCGATCAATAACATCGTGGACGTCACGAATTTCGTCATGCTGGAGAGCGGCCAGCCGCTCCACGCCTTCGACGCCGCGAAAGTAAACGGCGATCTCCAGGTTCGCGCTGCGGCGGATAAGGAAGAATTTCTCGCGCTCGATGGCCGCACCTACAAGCTCAGCCCCACGCACATGGTCATTGCCGACGCGCAGAACGCTTTGGCGCTCGCCGGCGTGATGGGTGGGGAATCCAGCGGCGTCACCGACGCGACGACGGATATCTGGCTCGAAAGCGCGTATTTCCTACCTTCAAGCATCCGGCGCACCTCGCGCGGCCTGGGGCTGCTTAGCGACTCCAGCTACCGCTTCGAACGCGACGTCGATCCAGCCGGCGTACTCATCGCCTCGCAGCGCGCCACCGAGCTCATTACCGAACTCACCGGCGGCCAACCCGGTGAATTCCGCATGGGCTTCGCCGCCAATTCGCAGTTCGGCTTCGACATCCAGGGCGCGCAGGAGGGCATCGAGTATACAAATACCATCGCCCTTCGGCCGGCTCGGTGCAGTGAGCTCCTCGGCATCGAGATCTCCGAAAACGACATCGCCGAAATCCTCGTCGCCTTTGGTCTCCGGGCCTCGGCTGCGGGCTGGGAAATCCCTTCTTTCCGCGGAGACCTCACGCGCGAAGTCGATCTCATCGAGGAAATCGCCCGTGTCGTCGGCATCGACGAAATCCCGGCGCGCCACATCGGCCGTTTCGGTCCGGAATCGCGCCCTGACCGCGATCACGATCGCCTCATGACTCTGCGCCGCGCCCTCTCCGGCGCCGGCCTCCACGAAGGCCGCACGCTCACGCTCATCTCGGAGAAAATCCTCAAGTATCACCTGGCCGGCACGGAGATCCGCCGCCTGCGGAATCCGCTCAATGAAGATTGCGCCGCCCTGCGCCCAGCCCTGCTCCCCGGCCTCGTCGAAGCCCTCGCCCGCAATGCCCGCGCCGGCGCCAAGTCCATCCGCCTCTTTGAAGTCGGCCGCGTCTTCTCAGCCAGTCAGCCCGAGGAAACCACGCATCTCGGCGTGATACTTTCCGGAGCGCTCACCGCAGCCTCCTGGCGCGGCGGCGAGTTGCGCGAAGCGGATCTTTTTGATTTGAAAGGGCTGCTCGCCACGGCCGTCGGCCGCCCGGTGGAATTCCGCTCCCGCGAAAACAGCCCGTTCGGCGTCGCTCTCGACATCGTGATCGATGGCTCGACCGTCGGCCACGCCGGCCAGTTCTGGCCCAACGAAGCGCGTTCGCTCGATGCCACGGCCGCCGTCGTCTTCGCCGAGATCGACCTGAGCGCCTGGCTGGATGCCGCCTCCATCGGTTCGCCCTATCGCGAAATCCCCCGCTTCCCGGCGATCACCCGCGATATCGCCCTGCTCGCGCCCACCGCGGTCGGGCACAGCCAGATCGTCGCCACGCTGACCGGCGCACAGGAGCCGCTGCTCACGGGCGTCGAGCTCTTCGATCTATTTACCGACCCCACCGGCGAGAAAGTCCCCACGGGGAAAAAATCGGTGGCCTACTCGTTGACATATCGCGCAGCGGAGAGGACACTCACAGCCGACGAAGCCAATGCGGCTCACGCCCGCCTGAAGGAACGCCTGAAGAGCGACCTCGGCGTGCTCTTCCGCGAATAGTTCTTTGATATCGAGAGAGTGGCGCAGGCGATTGGACATTCAGTCGCGCCGCCGTTTTCTCATCACGAAATTTTTTGGAATGGCAGCTGAGCCGCGCGGATGTTTCCGTCATCGGGTTCGCTGTTCTTCCGCCAAATTTGCCCTGCGTTGTACGAGTACAGGCTGGAAAATCCCGGACCGGTAAATCTACCAACATTCAGGGGGCCGGGGTGGGCGCGTTGATGACATGCCTTAATTGGAAGTCTGATGCTCGCCCCAGGTCTTCCGCTCGTTAACCTTCTCAGGGGAACGGGTACTCCTTCCTAACGGCAAAGGTGGGGCAAAACTTTGGGCGTCCTGAGCTGACTGCTGATGTCTGGCTTGGGACGCCCTCTTTTTTTCGTTTTTTGTGGTTTCCGACCGGGCAAATGCCCCCCATCTTCTCGGTCCCAAAATCATGCGCGCGATCCTTGCTCTCGAAGACGGCCGATCTTTCATCGGCGAATCGTTTGGCGCCGCCGGCAGCGCTGTCGGCGAAGTCTGCTTCAACACGTCAATGACCGGTTACCAGGAGGTCCTCACGGATCCCTCGTATCGCGGGCAGATCGTGGCCATGACTTATCCGGAGATCGGCAACTACGGCGTGAATGCGCTCGATCAGGAAAGCGCTGAGCCGCACGTCCGCGGCTTCGTCATCGAGGAGCTGAGCCCCATCCCGAGCAATTGGCGCTCCGAGGGCACGCTCGATGCCTATCTGAAGCGCTGGAATATCCCTGGCATCAGCGGCATCGACACCCGTGCGCTCACTCGGCACCTGCGCGACAAGGGCGCGATGAAAGGCTGCATCGCCAGCGGGGATATCTCTGTCGAGGAAGCCGTGCGCCAGGCCGTGGAAGGCAATGGCGTCATCGGCATGGACTACGTGAAGGAAGTCACACCGAAGAACTCCTACGAGTGGGACCCGGAAGATCGCCTTTCGCGGAAATGGACCATCGTCAAAGGCGACAATCACGCCGCGCCCGAGGAGGGCGACGCCGGCCAGGTCTTCGAGCCGCTCCCGCCCGCTCGCCATCGGATCGTGGCCTACGATTTCGGCATGAAGCTGAATATCCTCCGCCGGCTGCGGCAGGAAGGCTTCAAGGTCATCGTCGTGCCGGCCGATACCTCCGCCGCCGATACGCTGGCGCTGAAGCCTGACGGCATTTTCCTTTCCAACGGCCCCGGCGACCCGGCGGCGCTGGACTACGTCCACCGCATCATCCGCGATCTCGCGCACAGCGGGAAGCCGCTCTTCGGCATCTGCCTCGGCCACCAAATGCTCAGCTACGCCTGGGGCAGCCACACCTTTAAGCTCAAATTCGGGCACCGCGGCGGCAACCAGCCGGTGAAAGACTTGGTGACCGGCAAGGTTTCCATTACCTCGCAGAATCACGGCTTTGCCGTCGACTCCGACTCCCTGCCCGCCGACGTCGAAGTCACGCACATCAACCTCAACGACCACACGGTCGAAGGCATGCGCCACAAGTCGCTGCCGGTCTTCAGCGTGCAGTACCATCCCGAAGCGGCCCCTGGGCCAAATGACGCGAGCTATTTCTTCCAGAAATTCGCGCAGCTGATCGACGAATCAAAATAACTCCCGAGGGAGGGAAGACTGGTATTTATGCCGCAGGCCATGCGCTCACTTTCCGAGTGGTTGGCCCGCTGGAGCCGGCTCATTTTTCTGGCGATCTATCTGGCGTCCGGATGGAATATCGCGAGGGGCACGGTAGTCGGTTCGGAATTGGATAAGTGCCCGCTTTGCGGAAAGCGATACGTGGGCAATGTCCTTGCGGCCTACGACAGCTTCACCTCGCCAGATGGTCCTCCGGTTTTTATCAGCACGTGTCCGTACTGCTTGTTCTCGTGGAAGGGGGACATGCCCGAGAAACTTTCCGACGTCGAAAAGAAGCGCATTCGCTCGGCAATGATGGTTGGCGTAGAGCGGATTTCGCCGCGGATCAAAAAGGAACTCGCGGATGAGTTATCCGACCCATATTTCGTGCGCCATGTGGACGATCGGGATTTTCAAACCTACCTAGCGGGGGTTTGCATGGCGGCGAAAACGGGCCGCCGCACTTGGCCGGAGCCTGAAATCCACAGCGTCAGCAGGCCGGAACCTGCGACGGAGCTAAAGGAGGACCGAAAATTGGAGAGGCTGCTCCCGGCCATCCTGGCCGCGCAACGCAGTCGGCAGGCGCTGCCGGTATTGAACTTGGCTGACGAATCTCATCTTGAAAAAGTCGGCCGGGAGCAACTCGAGCGCATTCGCAGACACAATGCATATTCCGTGGCGAGTCGCCTGATCCGGCGAGGGAATGTTGAAGCGCTGGAATTTGTCCTGCGCCAGATGCTCGCTTCCACGCAAAGTGACGTCAAAGATGACGCTTGGGAATTCGATGGCGCCATGACGGCCATGGCAACGAAAAGCGCCTTGCGCTGGCCCGGCCTCGATTTGCACTTGGCCAGACTTCCGATCGTGGGAGATACGCTCACCTATCTGCACGCTGGAGACGTCCTGCCCGCATCTTTGATCGAGGCTTTGCCGCACCTCAGGAAATCGAGCGATGAATTTGACGCTCGGCTTGCACTCGTCGCGGCGAGTCTCAGGAGGGATCGTGGAATGGCGGCAATCCTAGATGTCCAGCTCCGGCGCAATTCATATATTGCCGGATATTCCTGCGTATCGAAGTACTTTCAGGCAGCGGGAACCCGTGGTGATCTTTCTCTGCTGGAGCTTCGCGCCGTAAATGCCTGTCCAGACAGTAGAGTGAGCGCGCGATTTCCGGCAGCCATGGACCGGCAAGAGGTGGAAAAAGCGATGATGAAGATCCGCGCTCGGGATTTGCTCGGCCAAAAAGGGTGAGCCTCAGAAAGCCCGTGTTTTTTTGAGGGCCGATACCGCACGGACTGCGCGTCTCTCCATCGAAAAGAGCACTAAACCGGCCACCCCGCACAAGGATTGACCTGCCAGGAGGCGGCTTGGCGGGAAATCTCCTGGTCTCTTCACCACCTGCATCCAACCCCCGCCCAGCTCGCGATTCTCCATCGTCCCGCCAAAATTTCTGTTGGCATCGCCCCCGCTCCGCGCTTTCATTTCACCCACTAGACGACCGGTCGGTTTCAACATCCTTCCTCACGAAGAGAGGATGATTGCCGCCCTTACCGCCTATCTGCTTCACTTCATCCTATGGAAACCATCGAACTCCGGCCCACTCGCGAATTCCCAGCCTTCTCCCTGAAGCGTCTGCTCAAAACGGTCTTCGAGCCCAAGGCAGGCGAACGGATCTGCATCCTCATCGACCTCCAGGATCCGCGCGACATCGTCGGCTATCGGTTCCTGCAAAATCCGAAGCTCACCATCCAGCGCCACGCCCACGACGTTTTCTTCCAGGGCCTGCGGGATAGCGTGAATCACGAACTCGGCCTGTGGGGCGGCGAAATGTACGCCTACCAGGTCACCGGTGGCAGCAACCTCGACCTCCCCACCGAGGCCTACGCCCCCGATGGCCGCACCCTCAGCCTCGTCGACGACGTCCTGAAGAATTACGACATCGTCCTCTGCATTTCGACCTACTCGGCCACTGCCCCGCTTACCGCTTTCGCCCACAAAATCGGCTTCCGCGGCGCCACCCTGCACGGCGTCAATGACATCATCCTGCGCAGCGGCCTCGCTGTCGATTACCACGAAGTCAGCCGCCAGGCCGAAAAGCTGCGCCTCGGCATGACCCAGGCCGATTGGGCCGAGATCGATTACGTCTTCGAGCACCAGAAATACACCCTCCGCCTCGAACTCGGCGGCCAGGAAGCGCAAAAGAGCCACGGCCTTTGCAAATCCGGCGAACCCGACGTCGCCAACCTGCCCGCCGGCGAGATTTACTATGTGCCGAAAAGCGCCGAAGGCCAGTTCCCGCTCCAGTACGAAGATGGCACCGTCGGCCTCATGGAAGTCGAAGGCGGCCAGATCAAGAGCGCCTCGCTCCTCCGCGGCAACCAGACGACGGTCGACGAGCACAACCAAAAACTCACCAGTGACCCCGTCACGGGCGAACTCGGCGAACTCGGCTTCGGCACTCAGGAACTGCCCGTCTCCGGACGCGACATCCAGGACGAAAAAATCCTCGGCACCATGCACGTCGCCACCGGCCGCAGCGACCATCTCGGCGGCTCCCTCACGCCCGACCGCTTCGCGTCCGCCAAAAACGCCACGCACGACGACATCCTCTTCTCGCCAAGCAAGACGCCCGATATCGACGTTCCGCAGGTGCGCCTGCACCGCCACGGCCGCACCGAAGTCCTCATCGAACACTTCGTCCCCGCCGCCTACATGCGCGGCCTCCTCGAAGATTGATTGCTCAGTCCGTTCGTTCGTTCGTTAAATCGCTAGCTAGTCAGTCAACCACCGCCGCGCCGCGCCGTATGGGGAATATCTACGAGACCGACAAACTCCTCGCGGAATACCTGCTCTTCCACTACGGCGCGGACGACGAAATCCTACCGCCGGGCGCGGGACCGCGCTCGGCGTTGGGCTACCCCCAGCGCTGCGTCAGCGAATGCCTCGACGTCAGCGTCCTCCCTCCAAACGCCCGCGCCCTCGACCTCGGTTGCGCCGTCGGCCGCTCCACCTTCGAACTCGCGCGCCACTGCGCCTCGGTGATCGGCATCGACTACTCCCAGCGCTTCGTCGAAGCCGCCGAAACCCTCCGAACCACCGGCGAACTCCCCTACCAGCGCACGGACGAAGGCGACCTCACCACCCCGCTCATCGCCCGTCCACCCACCGACATCGACGGAGCCCGCGTCCAATTTCAGCACGGCGACGCCATGAACCTCCAATTGGGCAACGCCCAATTCGACGTCATCCTCATGGCAAATCTCATCGACCGTCTGCCCGAGCCCCAGCGTTGCCTCGCGCAACTCCCGACGCTTCTCGCCCCCGGCGGCCAGCTCATCATCACCTCGCCTTACACCTGGCTGGAAGACTTCACGCCCCGACAAAATTGGCTAGGTGGCTACGCGCGCGACGGACGTCGCGTCGCAACTCTGGACGGCCTCCAAGCCGCCCTGGAAAAAGATTTCACCCTCACCGCCACACGCGATCTCCCCTTCCTCATCCGCGAACACGCGCGGAAATTTCAGTGGAGTGTGGCCCAGGCAAGCATCTGGCGGCGACGTTAATCCCAGCCGCCCGCTACCCAACCTAGAACTCGGCTTAATCCAGCGTTGACACCATTGAGCGATCGTCGAGAAATTTGCTCATGTCGATGATTGGACATTACGTCCGCCTACCTGACGCGGACTTGCAAAAAATCTTACAATCGCCCGCGTCGATCTTAGAAATCCTTTACCCTCAAGACGATTTACCTTTCGCGCCCGAACGTTACCTCGACATCGACAAGGCTTGGCATCTAATTCATTTCCTACTCACCGGCAAAACCTGGGACGGAGAGGAGCCAATGTCATTCGCAGTTCTCGGAGGCAAACTGATCGGTGAAGTAGACGTCGGCTATGGGCCAGCTCGCTATTTAAGTCCCACGCAAGTTGAGGCGACCGCCAAAGCACTTGCTGACATTTCACCCAACGAACTTTGGAAACGCTTCGACAGACAGCAGGTTCGTCAGGCTGAAATCTATCCCTCCGGCTGGGGAGGCAACGAGACTGAGCGAGACTACATTCTTCAACACTTCAGCGATCTCAAATCATTCTTTTCTGACGCCGCCTCGGATCATGATGCAATGATCCTGTACATTAACTAATCAACTCCAGTCTCAGTACACCAATCAGCACAGGCATTCATGTAACTGGCGGAATCGAAACCCTCGACGAGCCAGGAATCCGCGGCTTCACCGAGGGGCACAAAGAGTACAATCCAGATGCCGATACGGGATGGCTACGAAGCTAGTCTCCGCAGTCAAAATCAGCCATGAAAGCCTTGCTCGCCTCCCTCACCCTATTGGCCGCCTCGACCGCCCTCGCCGATGAATTCCAGCCGGTTCGCACCCTGGGCGTCGAAGGGGCCCTTCTCCCGGCCAGCTATTGCCGACTCGACGCCCCGCACTCTTTCAACGAAATCGCGGCGGACGGCTTCTGGACCCCCACCGCAAAGGACCTCGAGACTCCGGAAACTTATCTCCGCCCGCACCTCATCTCCTGGCACAAAGATCCTTTGCAGATCGAGCCAACGGCCAAGGATTCCCCGCTACGCCCCCGAGCGCTCAGAATGCAACTCGGCGAGATCATCGCCCGATACATGAAGTATCGTCGCCAATATATTGGCCTGATAATTCGTGGTCATCGTTACATCTACCTGAACTCGTTTCCAGCAGACAAAAGTAATTCCTACATGCAGCGCCTGCTTGGGGCCTCCGATGGCGGCTCCCAATACTGGCAAGTCCTCTACTCTGTCGATGACGCCATCTTCAGCGAACTTCAAATCAACGGACACGGCTGAGTGAATCACAAAGCCTGCAGCCCGACTCAAAACCGGAAATCTCAACTAAAAATCTCTACTTCTCAAAGCCCATGTCGGACATCTTCGAGGAGTACCTCTCTTACCACGAACCGGCTTTCACAACTGCGTGCGAATCGGTTTTGCGTGATCCTTTTCCGGAAGACGCAGCGTATGGGATCTTCTGGTTTCAGGTCGACGACACTATTTGGGATCGCCTTCCAATCGCACTTGCGTGGGGCGATTTTGACCACGGATCTGAAGTCCAGTATCCGTCCCGACTTAGCTCCCTACGAGCGCCTGAATGGTCGCCGCCGGACGGGCTCGGCGACACGGTGATTGGAGATTTCTTCTTCCGCTGGATCGCTCGCTGCTGGACCAAGGCCGGCGGCGCTGAATCTGCAATCCCGTTTTATTGTTACAACTACCATACTGCGGCAATATTTTGCCTGCGGCGCGGCCGATATGTCACAGAAGATGACATCGACGCCGACATCCGTCCGACAAACTGATTTTCTAAACCTCCGCATTCAATCAGATTTCAGATAACTCCAGCATCTATTTCGCTAGCAAGGAAAGGAGCCAGACACATCACAATCAATGGAGAGCGCTTCCGATGGCGTGTCGCGCCAAACGATATGGAGGGATGGCCATCGTCGTAGAAAGCACTTCGCAGCCCGGCCAGCGACTTGCCGCGGGCTCGATCATGTAAATATTATTGCACATGGCTTGGTGCGACACGCAGTCCTAAGCGCTTTGGAAGCGGGATTGCATCCATTTTATCATGGTCCGGCATTCCAGATTCACTTTGAAGGTCAAATGAATAGCCGCGAGGCGGGCGCTCAGAATGGAGCTTTCCTACTGCAACTGTTCAAGCCAGAATCGATCATTGCCATAGGATACTCATCCACATGAAACTTCACGCACTGTTGCTTCTCATTGCATTCTGTCCAATCGCTTGCACCACCGGGGCGACGCCGCGAAGCGCGATCCCGGAGAGGCCGCCCGACCGAATCCCATCCCAAAAGAAAATCGACGAAGCCATTCGCTATTCCCAGGAGGGCCTGCCATTCAATGTCGACATCGACCCCTTTGGAGCAATCTTCGATGGGCCAGTCCGCGGGGGAGAGCTGCAGCATCTCAAAGAGAAGTTCCTAACTCCGCTGGCCAAGTCTCCCTTTGTGAAGCAGATCACGAAGGTCCGGATCGAAACAATCGCGGGGGAATGGCAGTTTTGGAGATGCTATGTCTATCTGGATGGTTTTGCGGAAAATCCGATTTCGCTCACGCACTACGGAAGCTTTTATGACGGGAATGACAATCAAGATCCAGACGCCTACGCCCACGCTCGGCAATACACACTGGAAAGCATAAACAAAATCGCGCACAAAATTGGCTGGTCATCACAATAGCCATCTCCAGTCGAAACACCCAAGGCGTTTCCTGCTCGCCTTTGGCGAGCCCTGGAGTTTGGCCAATTCTCGCCTAACGCCATAAGCCCCGCCCAGCGCCGTTAGCCCAACAAGTCAGGGTGTAAGACCGCAAGGTTTTGGAGTGCGTGCGGTTCTGCGCCGCTTTCGGAGTGGGCGTTCGAGCCAGGTGCAAATTGGACGAATTCTTCACTCTGAGGATTTGTTTCAGCACACGGCAGGAAAGGAACTACACTTAACGAGCCTTTCGGTGTTTTGCCTGGCACAGCAAGTCGCTCTACACCGTGATTACACGGTTTTTCCTCCATCAGTGTGAAGGCGATCTCTCGGCGCAAACGAGTTCGGCTGGCTCGAATTTTTCTCAACTGGCCCTCTCCGAAAGCGGCGGAGAACCGCGCGCACTCCAAAACCTCGCGGCATTGCACGCGGACTTGCCAGCCTTGGCGGGATTGCTTGGTGCACGATGAGGCAAAATTGGCCCTGCCAGCGTAACAAATCCAAGTAAAATGCCGCGAGGATTTGGAGTGCGCGCGGTTCTCCCGCTTTCGGATTGGGCGAGTGAAAGGTGTCCACGTTGCGCCCATCGACAATACCGAGCGAAGATTCAAGCACGGTGGTTGAAATCACCTTTAATAACAACGCGGCCAGGCCGGAGTGCGCGAATACGAAGCTCGAAATGACCACGGTTCTGTGCACGCAAACCTACTAACTTTGGGAACGAGAGGGAGTCTCCGGAGCCTCCATCGAGGATTCGATAAAGTCTTGGCTCCTTACAGAACCGTGCTACTGGTCCGGTCCGATGAGTACGAACCACCCCGGCCGATTTCCCTGCATCGAACCACTCGAAGCCCGAATCGCCCCCGCCACCTTCGCCGTTGTCAATTTGCTGGATTCCGGCCCGGGTTCACTGCGGCAAGCCATTCTGGACGCCAATGCCACACCGGGCGCCGATGAAATCGTTTTTCATCAACCGACGGCAGCAGGCCACCCGATGCCCTTGAAAGGCATTCTCAAACTTTCCTCGGATCTGCCCGCCATCACCGATGGAGTGGTCATTCACGATCCATCTATCGCTGCCGGCGGCAGGCAAGATGTGGAAATCGACGGGAACGGCCACGAGATCTTTGCCGTGCAAGCCCTTCCGGCAGGAATCACGGTCACGATTTCCGATCTGAAATTGACCAAGGGGCAAAGTGCAGCTGGCGGCGCCATCAATATCGATGTCGGCGCGGGAAGCGTTACTTTGGATAACCTCGTCGTGACGCACAATCAGGCCATAGGCCACCTCACCGGTTTCGCTTCAAACCGAGGACTGGGAGGCGGCATCGCCGTAGTCACCGGAAGCGCGCTCATTGAAAATTGCCAGATTACGAAAAATGCCGCCGTCGGTTTTGACGGAAGATCAGGAAGCGGCGGCCACAAGGGAGATGACGGCGGAGTAGCCTCCGGCGGAGGCATAGAGGTTTCAGAGTCAGCGAGCCTCGATGTGCGCAATTCGATCATATCGAAGAACGTCGCCAAGGGAGGGACCGCCGGCCGCGGTTCGAATGGTAGACAGACCTCCTCCTCCATCTGGTCGGCCACCGCAGGATCCGACGGAGGAAATGCCTATGGCGGGGGAATCGCAAATCTCGGAGTGCTTATATTAGAGAAGACACAGATCGAAACCAATCTGGCGAAGGGCGGCCGCGGTGGAAACGGCGGACATGGACAAAACGCTGGACCAAAGGTTCCCATCGATGCTCACTCCCTCGGCGGCGCGGGCGGTCAGGGCGGCTTCGCCAACGGAGGAGGTGTATCCAATCAATTTGGCGCCAGCGCCACGATCACCGACTCTACGATCAGTTCGAACAAGGCCATCGCCGGGAACGGCGGGAACGGGGGAAATGGCGGAACGGCCAAAACGATCGGCGCTGGGGGATCGGATGGAGGCGACGGCGGCGATGGCGGGGTCGCCGCAGGATGCGGTATCGAGAGCTCTCACGGTTCCCTAGACATCGAGGATTCTTCGATTGTCGGCAACCGGGGCCTCGGCGGAAAGGGAGGAAGCGGCGGAAAGGCGACAATTCCCGGAGCGCATGCCGGAAAGACGGCGCTCCATTTGGACGTTTTGGGCGGAGGAATCTATTCGTCCAATGGGACCCTTAGCCTCTCACAGGTGACCATCGCAATAAACTCTGCATTTTCTGGCGGTGGTATATCTATCTTTTACGACAGCTCAGTCCGTATCGCGAACTCCACAATTGCTCGGAATATCGTTAGCGGACTCGGGGGTGGGATCGATATCACTTCCAGCTCAGTGACGATCGTCAGCACCATTGTCGCATTAAACATCTCCCATTTCAGCCCCGATATCGACGGCGAAATCGTCGTCAGCCACAGTCTCATCCAACATATAGCCGGCGTCCAGTCTGCCACCCTCAAATCAGACACCATCGTTGGCGTGGACCCGCTTCTGGGCCCGCTTCAAATGAACGGAGGCCTCACGCCCACCATGTGTCCATCCCTCCAGAGTCCGGTCATCGGCAAGGGAGACAATCCAGATCAACTCACAACCGACCAGCGCGGCCTGGCGCGGGTATTGCCGGCTGTTGGCGGCGCCATTGATATTGGCGCGGTGGAGCTCGGGTAGATGCTAGCGATGACGTTAGCAACAATCATGCGCGTTGGCGATCACGAGATGTATATGTTCTCGGCAATTTGGAGATCGCCTGCGTCGTCGAAGGCATAAGTCGAACCTCTGCCGAAAAGGCCGCCAAATTGCCACTCGAAATAGAATAGCTCCTTGGCAACAATGGGGGAAAAACCCGCGAGGCCGATCTCGTGTGTGCCCTGGTGGAAGATTCCAGAGGCAATCGGCCACATTCCCGAATACCAAGGCTTTATCCCGTGCATCGTGTAATAGCGCACGAACTCCCAAGGAGAACGAACCTGGAGTGCGCGAGAATCCAAGAACCAGGCTGCCTGGACATCTGTGGTCAGATTGTAGTCGGGCGCTTCTATTGGCGCATGCTCGCGAATCCATACGCCCAGGGGCGACACCCCAAACCGAGCCAGAGGCGCAGCACCTCTTCGCAGAAAAACTTTTGATGCTCAGGTTTCACGCCTTGCGTTTGAATGTGCGTCACGATCCAAACTCAGTGTCGAAGTCTTTCGCAGCGCCATCAGGCGCTATGCAACTCTTCCTCTTTGTAAGTCGAGAAAACTCTGTTCGGAGGCAGGACGAGAATGAGATTGGGGTAATAGTCAAAGGCAACCGCGAACGGCGTGGGCGCTGATTGGACCGCCTCAAGGCCCGCCAGAACGGACGTTGCCGGGGCTACGTGGTCTTCGGATACGACGCGAATCCAGGGAGCTTGATCGACATATCGTGAACTGCAAAAGTCGCCGCCGCCGGTTCCCTCAGTGAAGGTCCCATACTTTTTAAGAACTGAAACCAAGTGGTCATATGCGACGTCAAACTGCGCGTCTGTCACGAGGCCATTCGGCAACGTGCCATGCTCCGCGCAAAAAGCGTCGGCCAGGCGCTCCTCGTCGTCGACCTTTATCTGCTCATACGTAAATGACATAGGGAAAGTTAATAAACCAGGGAGGGCTGTTCTTACTATTGATTCTGCCGCCTCTCTGTTTTCGGGCGCGGGCGATTTTCGGCGGTTGTTGTTATCGACGGAATGCCGTCGATCGTGATTGGATTAGGACGCGTGAAGGACTCTGCAGTTCATTTTATAAAGAGGTGTTTCGCCTCAGAAGCTTTTTGGGCGATACCGCTGGCGGCCATTCCGAATAATCTTACATCAGGAGCGTACGGGTCTTCCGGCGTAAGCAACTTGATGACGAAACAGACACAAATGCGATCGTCAATGGACTGAGCAATGCTCCAGTGTCCGTAGGGAATCTTGTCGTTGAACGACAGGAGACGCGCACTGGTTTCAGGAGACAAGTCGGAAACGGCGTCAAGAAATGTAGCGACCCCATATAATTTCCGTGATGAAATACGGTCCGAAGCGTCTCGGTTCGTTGACGACGATCATCACGTCTTCGCCTGATTGGGCCTGACAAAGAACCGCCATCCGATGCTCTCCCCACGGTTCACACTGAAGACCGATTTCAGAGAATCGTGCGCCTATTGTTGCCGCATGTTCCATCGAGGATTGGGTGAAGGTTGCCGAGTGGTCTGACTCTTAACGCGCACTCCGAGCGGAGGCAAGGGTGGATTTCAGAAGGAACTCCGGCAAGCAGAGTGGATTACCGACGCCCCATCAGTTGTCCGTCCGTCGAGAATCGTCCAATGGGGGAAGAGGAGAGTCCGGATATTCGGAAGCGCCCAAGGCAGGCGCAACCCTTTCAGGGTAGAGAATTTATATCTAACTTCCCCAGGGTAGCCCGACTGCACGATGTGAACATCGAGCGATCGGGCAACCCTGGGCTAGGTTGCGGAATCCCTTTGGGATACGGAGACGTTGGCCACCTCAACCACGCGAACGGATCCGCGCTTCGATTTCGGCCAATGTCGTCACCGCTGATGGATCACGGCGATGATCTTCGAATCGCCGCTCAACTTCGCCTAGCAATTCGCGAATAACTGGGAAATCTTCCGCCGCAATTTCTTCGATTAAATCGCTCGTGAGTTCGCGCTCTGTTCGGGAGGCAGCGAACGGATTTGATTTTTGATCTCCTCGATGGTCACGCTTGACTAGAGCACAACGGAGACTGCATGCCAAGAGGCATGGAATGAATAGGAAGCAACGGTGTGCGATGCGGCTCCGGGCGGGCTGACATCGAAGTTGTTTAAATGCTGGATTTTGCGGCGCCCTCGCCTACCGTCCGTCCAACCGTAACATGAGATGGCAGAATTCAATGCCGAAGACCCGATCTCTGCGGCATATCTTGGAGCCTAAAAGCCTTGATCCAGAAAGAGGCTAAAGTATGTCGAAGACCGAGACGCAATTGTACGAATATTTCGAGGAAGCGTATTAGCTCCAGCGTGGGGAGTTCCGACCTGAAATCCATTTGGGAAATGTGGACAAACTGAGCAAAGAGTTTCCGTGGGATCGGGCAATCGTGGATGCGATGTACCGGATACTCCCACATTTCGACTACGTTGCAGAGGAGGCGGCGAAGCGGGTGAGACGGGGTGAACTGACCGCCGACCAGGGATTCGAAGAGCTTTGTATTCCCGTGTTTTACTATATTTCAGAGTCACTCAAGAAGAGTGCATAGGAGATCCATTTGGCTGGCTAATGCTTTTAGCGGGCGCGAATGGGAGGAATGGGAAGAATAGGACTTATGGGAGCCTACCGCGGGCCGAGGGCTAGAACGCGGCTGGAACGGGATCTTCTTCGAGGGCGGGCGCGTCGGCGGCTGGGGCGGGCTCGACCCATTTGCCGTGTTCCCGGATGAGATCCTTTAAGCGATCGACGGCTTCGGCTTGGGGGATGTTGAATTTTACGGCGGTTTTGCCGACGTAGAGATTGATCTTGCTTGGGGCGCCTCCGACGTAGCCGAAGTCGGCGTCGGCCATTTCGCCGGGGCCGTTCACGATGCAGCCCATGATGGCGATTTTGACGCCTTTGAGGTGCGAGGTGGCAGCTTTGATGCGGGCGGTGGTTTCCTGAAGGTCGAAGAGGGTGCGGCCGCAGCTCGGACAGGCCACGTAGTCGGTCTTGAAGATGCGCGCGCCGGCGGCTTGCAGAATGTTATAAGCGACCCGGAGGGATTGTCCGGGAGCCGCTTCACCGCGGACGATGACGGCGTCGCCGATGCCGTCGCAGATGAGGGAGCCGAGGGTGGAGGCAGCGGCAAGGAGGGAGTCGAGAAAGGCGGCGTCTGGTTTGGCGCCGGGATGGAGCGTGTCCTTGAGGAGGATGGGATGACGCTCCGGGATGCGGGCGGCGAGGAGGCGGAAGGCGGTGACGGGCGGGAGGTTCAGGCCGTCGGCGACGGTGATGAAGCGCGGGGCGCTTTCGGCCTGGATTTGGGCGATAGCGGCGGGATCACGCGGGTCGATGGCGAGAACTTCGGAGCGCTCGAGGACGCCTTCGGGGCGGTAATCGCCAAGTTTCTCGATCTTGTGCGCGAGGGCGTTCCAGTTTTGCTGGGTGGTGAAGACGCGGAAGGTCTCTTCACCGCCCAAGGCGACGCCGTCGGCGGTGAGGCGCTCCGTGGCGCGTCGGCGATAGGTGAAGGGATCGAAGGAAAGCGTGTCGTCGAAGGTTTCGGCGATCGCGATGCGCGGTTGAGCGACGAGGGCCTGGGCGACTGGGATTTCGCGCGGGCTGTCTTCGGTGAGCGAGACGCGGATGGTGTCGCCGATGCCATCATCGAGCAGCGAGCCGATGCCGATGGCCGATTTGATGCGACCGTCTTCACCGTCGCCGGCCTCGGTGACGCCGAGGTGAATGGGGTAATTCCAATCGGGGCCGAGTTCGGTGAGCCGGGCGACGAGGAGGCGGTAGGCCTCGATCATGACCTTGGGATTGCTCGCCTTCATGGAGAAGACGAAGGCGTGGTAATCCAGGTCGCGGGCGATGCGGGCAAATTCCAGCGCGCTTTCGACCATGCCGAGCGGCGTGTCGCCGTAGCGGTTCATGATGCGGTCACTGAGACTGCCGTGATTCGTGCCGATACGCATGGCGCTGCCGCGCTCGCGCATGAACTCGACGAGCGGACTGAAGCGCTCGCGGATGCGGTCGAGTTCGGCGGCATACTGCTCGTCGGTGTACTCGACGATCTTGAATTTCTTGGAGTCGGCGTAGTTGCCCGGATTGACGCGGACTTTTTCCACCCACTTGGCGGCTTCCATCGCGGCTTCCGGCTTGAAGTGGATGTCGGCAACGAGCGGCACGCGGCAACCCTGCGCGCGGAGCCCCGCGGCGATGTGCTGAAGATTGGCCGCATCCTTCACGGTGGGCGCGGTGATGCGCACGATCTCGCAGCCCACGGCGACGAGGTCGAGGGTCTGCTGGATGCAGGCTTGCGTATCCATCGTGTCGCAGGTGATCATCGACTGGACGCGAATGGGATTGTCGCCGCCGATGGCGACGTCTCCGACCTGGACGACGCGCGTCCGGCGGCGTTCCCAGCGATAAGGCGAGGCGTGATGAATCATCTATTTCTGCGAGGCAGGAGTGGAACGCTTGAATTTCAGCCCGCCGTCCCGATCACTTTTCACCCAATCCTGCACGTCAAAGAAGAAGATGAAGACCATGAAGCCGATGATGACGATGGCGCAGGCCGTGGTGATGCCCTCGAGGATGCGGACATTCACCGGGCGGCGGCGGATGGCTTCGATAATGGCGAGCACGATGTGGCCGCCATCGAGCACAGGGATGGGCAGCAGATTGAGCATGGCCAAGTTGACATTCAGCACGACGCTGAACCAGAGGGCGAAACGCCAGCCGCCCTTGATGTGGAAGAAGGTCCAGTAGGCCCGCATCATCATGACCGGACCGCCGAGCTGCTGTACGCCGACGCCCGACTTGCGCGAGCTGATGACTGCGATGGTATCGAAAATCGAGGAGCCGGCCTTTTTGACCTGATCGACGGGATTCTGGTAGAGCTGCGAATTGATGCCGGCCGGGTCGATTTCGACGCCGAAGTCGTCGTCTGGCTGGAGGCCGATGCCGGTGAGTTTTTCTGCCGAACTTCCGTTGTCGACGAGCTCCGGCTGCACCTTGATCGTGATGGGTTTGTCGTCGCGAATCACGCCGATTTCGGCAACTTTTTCGCCATAGCCATGGACGAGTTCGGTGAACTTCTGCGCGGAAAGAATCGCTTCGCCATTGAAGGAGGCGACGCGGTCCTTGAGCTTGAAGCCAGCGCGTTCGGCGGGGCTATTGGGCTGGACGAATTCGACGACGGGAGACTTGACCTGAATGGGGCCGGATTTCACCGTCTCCTTGCCGCGCTCGACGGTGAAGACCAGAGGCTGGCCGGAATGATTGCCGATGTACTCGCGGATGGCCACCCAGTGATAGATGCGTTCGCCATTGATCTCGCGAATGATGTCGCCGGGCTTGAGGCCGGCGTCGACGGCGGGGCCGTCCTTGGGGATGTCGCCGATGACGGGTGACTCCTCGGCCATGACGCTGAGCTGCTTCAGAGCTTTGCGTTCCCAGAATTTGGTGTCCGGCGTTTTCGGAGTGGCGGTGACGGAGAGATGCTCCGTCTTGCCATCGGCCGTCGGGCGTTCCACCTGGAGATTCAGCGTATCGCCCTCGCTGGCGATGATGGAAAACTGGATGCTGTCGCGGCCCATGCCCGACCAGTGCGTGACGGGATGCCCATCGATGGCGGTGATCCGGTCGCCGGCCTTCAGCGGGGGCTTGGCATTCGAAGCCGGGGTATCTTTCCCGACGTAGCCGATGGTCGTGGTCGCTTCCGATTCGCGGACCGGCCGCCCAGCCGCCCATACGAGCACGGCAAAGACGAGCGCCAAGCCGAAGGAAAAGAGCGGACCGGCAAAGGCGACGATGATCTTGCTGAGAGCTGTGATGGGCGGCAAATCCTCCGCGGCCGTCTCGGTCTTGCCCTCGATCGACTCCATGGGGGCCATCTGCGGGAGTTTTACGAAACCGCCGAAGGGCAGCGAACCGAGGCTGTACCAGACGCCGTTGATTTTCTTACGCCAGAGCGGTTTGCCAAACCAGATGCCAAATTCATCGACCACCAGCCCGCGCCACCGGGCGGCGAGCATGTGCCCGAGTTCGTGCACGATGATCATGAGATTGAACACCGTCAGCACCAGCAGGATGGTGAAAAGGTCGCCGAGAAGCTTCATTACAATCATGGAGAGAGAGGAAAAAGACGGGTGTCCGGGGCGGGGCGTTCAAAAATTCGAGCCGCGACGTAAAGCAGGGCCGGCGCCGCAGGCTGGCTTCGTCGTCGAGATCGGGATCAGGCTCATGCAGGTCCGAGGTGGGAAAAATCAGCGGTGGAGCAAAGCTTCGGCGCGGATTCTCGCCCAGGAATCTGCCTCTAAAATAGCATCCAGGCTGGGATGCGCAACCGTCTGGTGCTCCCGCATGACCTGCTCCACGGTGCGCCAGATCTGGGGGAAGGAAGCCTGCCGCGCGAGGAAGGCGGCGACGGCGATTTCGTTGGCGGCATTAAAGACGCCGGGGAGTGTGCCACCGGTCTCGCCGGCCCAGCGGGCCAGGCCGAGGGCGGGAAAATCGGCGGCGCGCGGGGCTTCGAATTCCAGCTTGCCGAGCGCGGCGAGGTCGAGCGGGCGCAGGGTATTGGGCACGCGGTCCGGCCAGGTGAGCGCGTACTGGATGGGGAAGCACATGTCCGTGACGGAAAGCTGGGCGAGCATGGAGCCGTCAATGAACTCCGCCATGGAGTGGACGATGGACTGTGGGTGGACTACGACGTCGACCCGGGTCATCTCGATGTCGAAAAGCCAGCGGGCTTCGATCATTTCCAGACCTTTATTGAATAGCGTGGCGGAATCGATGGTGATCTTCGAGCCCATCGTCCAGGTGGGGTGCTTCAGCGCCTGCTCGGGCGTGACCTTTTCCAGATCGGCAGCCGGCCAGGTGCGGAAGGGGCCGCCGCTGGCGGTGAGGACGAGACGCTTGACGTCGCCGGGCGGGCGGCCTTCCAGGCATTGGAAGATGGCGTTGTGCTCGCTGTCCACGGGCAGGACTTTCACGCCTTTGCGTTTCGCGGCCTGCATGACCTGTTCGCCGGCCATGACGAGGATTTCCTTGCTCGCGACGGCGATGTCTTTGCCGGCCTCGATCGCGGCCAAGGCCGGACGGAGACCGGCGGTGCCGACGATGGAGACGAGGACGATATCGGCCTCGGGCAGGCGGGCGAGTTCGCAGAGAGAATCGGGGCCGGACAGGATTTCGGGCAGCGGCCGAGGGCCATTCTGCGGGCGGGAGGCGAGCTGGGCGCGGGCTTCCGCAGCGGCGTCTTCGGCATAAAGTGCAGCGACTTGCGGGCGGAATTCTTCGACCTGGGCGGCGAATTTGGCGGCGCTGCGATTAGCGGCGAGCCCGACGACTTCCAGGCGATCGGGCAGGTCGCGCGCCACCTTGAGCGCGCTCTCGCCGATGGAGCCGGTCGAACCGAGAATGACGACACGTTTCCGGCGGTTCATGGGAGGAGGTGGGACAGACTCATTGCAGCAGTTTGACGAAGCGCAGGTAAAAGAAGAGCAGCGGCGCGGTGAAGAGGATCGAATCGATGAGATCGAGGGCGCCACCAATGCCGGGCAGCATGCGGCCGGAATCCTTCACGTCGCAGTTGCGCTTGATGATGGATTCCGCCAGATCGCCGACGATGGCGGCGAAGCCGAGCCCGACGCCCAGGAGCACGGCATCCCACTGGCTAAGCACGGGCAGCTTGCCCGGCATGATCGCGAGGAGACCGCAGGCGCCGCCGGCGGAGAAGGCCATGGCGCCGAAAAATCCCTCCCAGGTCTTTTTCGGAGAGATGTGAGGAATGAGCGGATGCTTGCCGATGAGCGAGCCGGTGACATAGGCGCCCATGTCGGAGAATTTCGTCACGACCACGAGCCAGAGCACGTACCACTGGCCGGTCACGTGGCCGGTGAGGGCATCGCGTGGCGGCAGGAAGATGATCTTCGTGAGGAAGGAAAACATCCACGGCACGTAAAGCAGGCCGAAGACGGTGTAGGCCATGGTCTCCAGCGGCGAGATATCCCGGGTCTTCTGGAACATCTGCCGGGCGAAGACCACGAGCATGAAGAGCACGAGCGTGGCGACCTCAAAGTCGTAAGTGCGCGAGGCAAAGGGCGCGGCCACCGTGGAGCCGACAGTGGTGCGGCCGAAGTAGTAGAAGCTGCCGGTGCAGAGCAAAGCGCCGCAGAGCATGCCTATGATCTTGAAATTCGGCAGCTGCTTGTGATCGAGCATGGTGTAGTACTCCCAGAGGCCGATAAGGGCGAGGCCGCTGACGAGGACGACAAAACCGGGGACGAACCCGCTGAAGATGATCCAGAGCGCGATCGACCACAACCCGATCGAAGAGACCAGGCGGCGAAGAAAGATGAGCTTGCGTTCAGTCATGGAGCGCGGATGGAAAGGCCGGGAGAATCCGCGAGGCCTTGCAGCTTGGCAAGCGCGGACGGGAATCGGTTTTCCCGCTGAGGGATCGTTTGCCCGCAGAGGCGCGGGGGCGCGGAGGGTTTATTTTGGGATGCGCGGCGTTTCTACGCTCCGAGGAATTTAAGTCCTTTGTGTCTCAGTGTCTCTGCGGGATTCCACGTTTCGGCTGGTGGTATCCCGCTGAGGCGCAGAGACGCAGAGGATTCTTGATCGGAGGCGCTCAGTGGTTCTTCCGCGTTCCAACTCTGGTAAAATTTCTATTCTCTACGCCTCGGCATCTCTGCGGGATATTGCTGGATTTTTCGCAGGATTTCGCCTCGAATACCGGCGCTCCAATCCAAAACCGCCTGGCCCTATGAAACCCGGTTCCAAAGTCGTCTTGATCACGGGTGTTTCGTCGGGAATCGGTTGGGCCACGGCGCAAATTCTCGCAGCGGCGGGGCATCGGGTCTTTGGCACGGCGCGGCAGCCAGACAAAGCGGGGCCCCCGGAAGGCGCGACGCTGCTGGCCATGGATGTGCGGGAGGATGAATCGGTGCGCTCGGCGGTAACGCTGGTTCTGGAACAGGCCGGCCGCATCGATGCGCTGGTGAACAATGCCGGCGTGACGATGTTTGGCGCGGTGGAAGAGATCCAGATCGACGAGGCGAAGGCGTTGTTCGAAACGAATTTTTTCGGGGTGCTGCGGACGGTCTCGGCGGTGTTGCCATCGATGCGAGAGCGTGGTTCGGGCCATATCGTCAATGTGGGATCGATCGCGGGATTTTTGCCGACTTCGTTTGAATCGATGTACGGAGCTTCGAAGCATGCGCTGAAAGGGTATTCGGAATCGCTGCATTACGAGGTAGCGCCGCTTGGAGTGGCGGTTTCATTGATTCAGCCGGGGTTCATGCGCACGGCGATCGATCGGAATTACACGCGGGCGCGGACGAAGTTAAAGGTTTACGACGCGGTGCGCGAGCAGGTGATTGAGGCGAGCAATGCATCGGTGGCGAAGGGAGCGGAGCCGGAAGTGGTCGGGCGCATCATCCAGCGAGCGATCGAATCGCGGCGGCCGAAGCTGCGGTATCTGGCGGGCTGGGATGCGCTGGGCACGCGGGTGGCGCGGACGCTGGCGCCGCCGATGTTATTCGCGATGGGGGTGCGGGCGGAGTTGAAGGTGCGCAGGGCGAAGCAGTGAGTTCGGGTTGCACCGGCGGGTGGCCTTTCATGCGAGCCGCCTCGGCATCGAGTATTTTCTCGCCTCCTATTATTCAGCTACTTTGAACGAAGTCTTCAGCAGGAGATCGATCTTTTTTATTTCGTCGCGCACCGTCACTTCCACGGTGTAAACACCAGCGGGATCTTTAGTTTCGATGCGAATCCCCATACGCCCAGTAGCGAGCTGCAGATCGTGAGGCGGAACAATATAGCTGCCATTCCATCCAACGGGTTTATCTTCGCCATATATTTTCCCATCGGGCCGGCGAACAACAACGTGGCAGCTCACGTGAGCGTGTTTCGCCTCATCGACGGCGGGGTCAACAAACAGAATTGCTGTAAAAATTGGCACGTTCCTTCGGACTTCGCCAACTGGCGTGAGTTTCGGGGTTTCCGGCTTTTGCCAGTCATCGAAAAACTTGGAGCTTTCAGTGAGAAAAAGTTGAGCGCCAAACCCATCTTTCGATTTCACATTATCGGCTTCAACAACGGGCTTGCCATCTTCAAGCCAACCGTCCCGCTGTCGAGCCTGCGCCGAATCAAACGCGAGAATCAGACTCAAACAAAGAGCAATATAATTTATTCTCATATTGCAGACCAATACCCTGAATCTAATTGCCTTTACCAGAACTCACCGCAGGTGCGACGGGGGCGATGATACACCGAAAACCGATGAAGACATTGCGAACCGTCGGCGCAGCGTAGCCGCGCGCCGACGAGAGGATCACACTGCGGTCGCTGTCGTTCCAGCAGGCGCCGCGGAAGACGCGACCGGATTCACTTTTATCGAACCAATCGTCGCACCATTGCTGAACGTTGCCGCCGATGTCGTAGAGGCCATAGCGATTGGCCGGAAAGCTGCCCACGGGAGAGGTTTTGGCGAAACCGTCGGTGTAGCCATCGATTCCGCCGCCGTAGTTGCCGACGGGCTTTTTGGGTGGATAGGTGAGGCCCCAGGGGAATTCGACGCGATTTGATTTATTGAGTTCCGCGGGAGTGGCGTCCGGATCTGGCGGAAGACCCACGGCCCGGCTCCACTCGTGGTCGCTGGGCAGGCGATATTCTTCGCCGGTCGAGAGTTTTCCCGCCTTGCGCTCCCGCTCCGTGAGCCAGGCGCAAAAGGCTTTGGCATCGTCCCAACTCACGTCGATCGCCGGATGCGTAGGGCCTTGCTCAAAAGTCGCTTTGGGCCACTCGCGCTTCGATTCGCCGACGAAGACCTGGTAGTCTTGCACGCGCGTATCCCAGATGCTGAAGAGCAGGCGCTGGCCCCGCGTGGGACCACCCACCATGACGATGGGGACCAACTTCATGCCGAGTGAGTTCTCGTAGGGCTGCTCCTTGGTCGCGCCGGTAATCACGGCGCTCGAAGGGCTGCCGGTCAGGACGACGGCGCTAGACGGCGCCGGCGGAGAAACCGCGGGTGAAGCATCCGAGGTCGACGCATTGCCGGCTTCGACGACCAGCGGCGAGGGCGTCAGCCATACGCGGACGATCTCCTTGCGCTTGGTCTCCAGGAACAGGGCGTCATCGAGCCGCTGGGCCTGGGTGAGCTGGGTCTCGCTTTTGGCCAGGTAAGCGTCGTACGGGGCAAATAGCGCTTTTGCCTGGTCCAACCGGGTCCGGTCGAGTTGGGCGATTTTCTTGCGGAAAGCAACGCGCAGAGCCGCCACGCCGGCGGAGGCGCCGGCATCGTCGGCGGCGACGGTCTGGGCCTTGTCGAAGGCCTGCAATTCGGCGCGCCAGGCCAACGCATCAGTGAGCTGGCCGGCTTTGCTGGACTTGGCGACGGCCGCCTCGACCGAAGTGTGATAGCGGGCGCGGAGATCGGCCAGACCCGCTTCGAAGGGCTGGACGGCTTGTTTCTGCAAGGCTTCCTCACGTGGACCATCGACTTGGGCGAACCACCTTTCGATTTCGCTCTGCGGCTTCGCCAGAGAGTCGGGCGCGGGCGCGATGGGCGCAAGGTGAGGCGGCACGCTGGCGGGGGTCGCAGCAACAGAAATAGGAGGAGCCGAGGGCGAGACCGGGGCAGCCGGGGCAGCTTCCAAGGAGGCCTTGCCGGCGGCCGAGGCCGGGTGATCGGCCGCAATTTTGTCCGGTTCGACGACCTTGGCTGGCTTGGTGTTTGGCAGAACACCAGCGGTCGGCGGGGTGGCGGCGGGAAGGATTTGGGCGGGCGGCCGCGCCGACGCCACAGCGGCGGGCGCCGGTTCAGGCGCGGGCGGAGTGGCGGCGGTGCGTGACGACGGCTTATTGAGGACGACGACAAACAAGGCGGCGGCGACCACCGGCACGGCAAAACCAACGAGCAGCGGCGTCTTCGATTTTCCGCCAGGCGCCGCGAGTTTTTGGGTAAATCCGCCACTGGGGCGCCTGGCCCGCGGGCGCGCGGCCTCGGCGTCGGCCTTCATTTCCAGCGCCGATTGATAGCGGCGGTCGGGCTGCTGGGCCATGGCCTTGGTCACGACTTGATCAATGCGCGCGGTGACGCCGGCGACGCGCTTGCTCGGGAGGTCGAAGACGCCCTGCGGCACCTGGCGGCAGAGCATTTCGTAGAGCATCACTCCCAGGCTGTAAATATCGGCCCGGTGATCGACTTGCATGCCGTGCTTCTGCTCGGGCGCCATGTAGTCGGGCGTGCCGAGGATGGCCCCAGTGACCGTGTGGCCACTGGGATCGGGACCGGGATCGGTGAGCCGGGCGAGCCCGAAATCGGCCACCTTCACCTGCCCGTCGACGCTGATCATGACATTGGCCGGCTTGATGTCGCGATGGACCACGCCTTTGCCGTGCGCGTAGGCCAGGGCGTCGCACACGCTGGCGACGATCTCGAGCGCGAGCGCCGGAGAGACGCCGGGACCGCGAATCATATCCTGCAAATCGGCGCCATCGACGTACTCCATGACGAAGAAGAGATGGTCCTCCGGAGTCGTGCCAAAATCGTAGATGGCGATGATGTTCGGGTGATTGAGCTTGGCCATGGCCCGCGCTTCGCGGCGGAAGCGCTCCGCGAAGTCCTGGTTCGTGCTCACTTCCAGAGGCAGGAGCTTAATTGCAACCAGTCGATCGAGCTCCAGTTCGCGGGCCTCGTAGACGGCGCCCATGCCGCCGCGGCCGCGCAGCGAAAGCACCTCGTACTGCGGAAAGAGCCGCGCCGCCTCCTCGCGGGTTGGCGGCTGCCAGCCGCCGAGGCCGGAGCTGGTCATCCGCACGCTCTGCAGGGCGCGGGCGAGGACCTCGTCGGGATTGATCTTGTGAATGCCCGAGGGGAGCGGCGCACTGGCGGCATCGGGGCCGGGCTCGCTCCAGGCGCAGAGCAGGGCGGTGATTTCTTCGCCCTCCATGGCCGAATCGGCGACGGTATCCGCGGCGAAGGCGCGGAGCACTTCGCGCTGGCGGGTGCGGAAATCGAAGACGGCCTTGCGCATCGCCCCGCCGGACCGATTCTGGCGCGCCGCCGCCGCGGCGTAGCGCTCCTCGGAGTTGGGCTCGAAGCCGGAGAAGGCCAGGAGATCTTCGAAAAGACTGGCCTCGCCGCGCGCGGCATACTCGGCGCGCAAGGTGGCGGCCGTAAATTCGACAATGGTGACGGCCCAGCGCCGTTGAAAGATGACGTCTGGCTGGCCGGTCGGCTCGTCGGCGAAGCGACGTTCGGCCCAGGCGGGGTCGATCGTGATCGCGCCCTCCCCTTCCAATTCCACGCCGCTCTCCGTCAATTCCGCGAGGCGCGCCGGCAGCCATTCACGCATGCGGCCGGCCCCGGAATCCTGAGGCGCGGGCGGCGCCTCGCCGAGCCAACGAGTGAAACTCGCCACCGTGGCCGTAGACGCCTGCCCCGCGTCCAGGCCGGCGCGTCGCCACCAGGCATAGGCGCAGTAGTAGTAGCTCGACGCGAGTTCACGCAACGCCTCCCGCCGGTCGTCGATGTGACCTTCCAGAGCCCGAGCCCAACGACTGCGCGCGGTCAGGACTTCGGAATGAGCTGAGCTGTGACTTTGAATCGTCACGACTGAGGGAAGATCGAACATTCGTCACGCATGATCCATGTGCCGCGGACTTATCAAACGACTGTCAGACCGTCAATGTTTTACAGTCACACTGACAGCATCTTGCGGCCGACCGAATGTTATAGACGACTCAAGGATCGACGGTGACCAGGACGCAACGAAAACCCCATTTGTCGCGACGGCCCATGCCGATGTGAGAGCGATGAGACGAGAGAAGATTGAAGCGCTCGCCATTGCCCCACGAGGCGCCGCGGAGCACGTGATCGGTGTGGCTTTTGTCGAACCAATCGTCGCACCACTGCCACACGTTGCCGCCCAAATCGAAGAGGCCGAAGCGATTCGCCGGGAAGGTTCCCACCGGCGAGGTCTCAATCTGGTGATCGTTGTAGCCGGAGAGAACCTCCTTGATCCACTGGATGTATTTGCCGGCGGCTAGCCTGGGCCGCACCTCTTCTCCGGCATAGTTCCCCGCGTTGACGGGCGGCGGCCACTGGGCGCCCCAGGGGAAGGCATCGTCAATTTTGCCATCTTTTTCCGCCGGCGATTTTGCCGGATCTTCCTGCTCACCGATGCCGGTGGCGCAGCTCCATTCGTGATCGCTGGGCAGCCGGTACTGGTCGTTGGCGCCCAATTTGTGAGCGACCCGATCCCGCTCCGTGAGCCACTGACAAAAAGCCTTCGCGTCTTCCCAACTAACCATGACGGCGGGATGCGTGGCGGCTTGCGAGAACTCAGGCTTTTGCCATTCGCGATGCGTCTCGTTGGCAAAGACCCCGTAGTCCTGCACCCGGGTATCCCAAATGCTAAAATAGACCGGCCGGGCATTGGCCAGGCTGCCGGCGATCGGCACGGGGACGAATCGCATCCCGAGGCTATTCTCGAACGGTTTTTCCTTCGTCGCGGAGACAGAAGGCGAAGGCTTGGGCGCGGAAGCGACCGCAGGCGCTCCAGCCAGGAGCGGAGAGGCGCCCAGCCAGACGCGCGCAATTTCCCGGCGCTTGTTATCGAGCAATACCGCATCGTCGAGACGCTGCTCCTGCGTGAGCTGCGTCTGGTATTTCGCCAGCGCGGCATCGTAGCTGGCAAAAAGGAGGTTGGCCTGAGTCCTTCGCTTCTGGTCGAAGCCGGCGAGCCTCTGGCGGAAATCGGCGCGCAGGGCCTGCACTTTGGGCGAGACGGACGAATCGTCCGGCTCGACGTTGCGCGATTGAGCAAAGCTCTGGCGCTCGGCACGCAGGGCGACAGCTTCGGCGAGCTGGCCGGAGGAGGAGGAGTTGGTGATCGCAGTATCGAGCGCGGTCTCGTAGAGCGTGCGCAAGTCCGCGAGATTTTTCTCAAAAGGCTGCGCAGCTAGCCTCCGATATGCCTCCTGCTGCGGGCCATCGATTTGCGCGAGCCATTTCTCCGTTTCACTGGGCGAACGTGGCGCAGGGGCAGGGGCAGCGGGCTGCGAGACAGCCGCGATCTTTGGGGCGGCAGAGGTCTGTGGGACAGTGGCGGTTTGACGAACAGCGGCGGGCTCCGGCACTGGAGGGCTGGGAACGACTTTATCGGAGGTGGCTGCACCGTGAGCCCGGTCGCTCTGGACCAAGGGGATGGGCGGAGTCGTGTGCAGCGCCGGCTTGGCGGCGGCCGCACCCGTGTCCACGCCGACCTTTAGCGCGGCGGCGGCCGGAGCCGCGGAAGCTTGATTGACTGCGGGCAAAGGCGGCGACTTAAGGAAATAGTGCGCGACCAGGGCGGCGGCGACGAGGGAAATGGCGCCGCCGGCGAGAAGCGGGAATTTTGAGGGCTTGGCCGGCACGGCAGAAAAGCGCGGCAGAGGACCCGAAGGAAATTTTGGCCGAACGAGGCCATGCGGGCGCGAAGCCGCGACTTCGGTTTTCATTTCCAGCGTGGATTGGTAGCGCCGCTCGGGCTGTTGCGCCATGGCCCGCGCCACCACTTGATCGCAGCGCACCGTCACGCCAGGCACGCGCTTGCTGGGCAGGTCGAAGATGCCCTGCGGCAGATCGCGGCAGAGCATTTCGTAGAGCATGACGCCCAGGCTGTAGATATCGGCCCGATGGTCGACGTGCAGCCCGTGCTTTTGCTCGGGAGCCATGTAATCCGGCGTGCCCACCACTGTGCCGGTCTGCGTAAAGCCTTCCTGCGCCGAGACCGGATCGGTGAGGCGGGCCAGCCCGAAATCGGCGACTTTTACTTCCCCATCATGGCTGACCATGACATTGGCTGGCTTGATGTCGCGGTGCACCACGCCCTTGGCATGCGCGTAGGCGAGAGCGTCGCAGACTCCAGTGATGATCTCCAGCGCCTGCGCCGGGGCGAGGCCCGGCCCGCGAATCATCTCGTGGAGATTTGCGCCTTCCACATACTCCATGAAGAAATAGAGGTGGCCCTCGGTCGTCGAACCAAAGCCGTAAACGGCGATGATATTCGGATGGCTGAGCTTGGCCATGGCCCGCGCCTCGCGGCGGAAGCGCTCGGCAAAATCCGCGTCCATGCTTATTTCGAGCGGGAGCAGCTTGATGGCCACGAGCCGATCGAGCTGGATCTGGCGAGCTTTGTAAACGGCGCCCATGCCGCCGCGTCCCAGCAGCGACAGGACTTCGAATTGGGGGAAAAGGCGCGCGGCCTCTTCCACGCTCGGGGGCGTCCAGCCGAGGACGCCGGATTTCGACATGTGCACGCTCTGCATGGCGCGGGCGAGCACTTCGTCGGGATTGAGCACGCCAAGGCCCGCGGGCAAGGGCGACGCGGCGGCGTCCGGGCTGGGCATCTCCCAAGCGCAAAACAAGGCGGTGATCTCGCTGTCGACATCCGCGGGAAGTTGCACAGTGTCCGCGGCAAAGGCGCGGAGGGTCTCGCGCTGGCGGGTGCGAAAATCGAAGACGGCCTTGCGCATGGCGCCGCTGGAGCAGCCCTGGCGGGCGGCCGCGGCGGCGTAGCGCTCGTCATCGCTCGGCGTGAAGCCGGCAAAACCGATCAATTCGTCGAAGAGCGCCTGCTCTCCACGCGCGGCATATTCCGCACGAAGGTTCGCGATGGTGAACTCGACGATGGTGATGGTCCAGCGGCGCTGGAAGATGGCGTCCGCCGCGCCGGGCGGTTCGTCTGCGTAACAACCTTCAGCCCAGGCGAGATCAAAGGTGATCGCTCCGTCGCCCTCCAATTCCACGCCTTCGCCAGCGAGCTCGGCGAGCCGCGCCAACAACCATTCGCGCAGGCGCGCCGCGCCGGAATCCGTAGGGCTGGGCGGCGCTTCGCCGAGCCAGCGCGTGAAACTGGCCACTGTGGCCGTGGAGGCATCGGCTGCGTCGAGACCGGCGCGGCGCCACCAGGCAAAAACGCAATAGGAGTAACTCGCGGCGAGTTCCCGCAGAGCCTCACGTCGATCGCCGGCGGGGCCTTCCAGTGCCCGCGCCCAACGGCTGTGCGCAGTCACGGGCTCCGCATCAGCTGAGTTAGCCTCGGACATTGATTGTGCATGATCCACGCGCCGCGGAGTTATCAAAGGACTGTCGGATGGTCAATGCTTTGGAGTCACTCTGGGGTATGATAGTCTGCGCTTACTGCGAGCCTGAGATTGGCCAGGCTGGCAAGTCCGCGTGCAATGCCGCGAGGTTTTGGAGTGCGCGCGGTTCTGCGCCGCTTTCGGAGTGAGCCAGTTGAGAAGAATCCAAGCCAGCCGAACTCTCACACACCGAGAAATCGGCTTCACGCCGATGGAGGCCGTTCGATAACGGTGCACCGCCACCCACTTGCTGCTCCTGGGCAAAATGCCGAAAGGCTCGTTGCGCGTAGTTCCCTTCCTGCCAAGTGTTGAATCAAATCCTCACAGTACAAAAATCGTCCGCTTTGCACCTGGCTCGAATGCCCACTCCGAAAGCGGCGCAGAACCGCACGCACTCCAAAACCTTGCGGTCTTACACCCTGACTTGTTGGACTGACGGCGCGCATTCGGCACGCATTCGGCACGCCGTCGTGCGGACAGGACCTCAGTGCGCCGTATTCGAGAGCAAACCGTCGGCGCGGTGGCGATTCCAAGCCGCGGCTTCCTCTTTCATCACGGATTTTCCGCGGAAGGACATACAGAAAACGAACAGGACAGTGAAGACCACGTCGCTGATCAGCGTGTGGCGATAGAACCACAGGGTCGAGGGGTGACCGGGGAGTTGGTCGCCGACGGTGAGCGCCTGGAACCAGCCGCCGAAGGTCTTGGCGTAGGCCGGCAGAACCAGCCAGGAGACCGTGTTGCTCAGGATGTAGAAGATCACCGAACCGGCGACGCTCGCGCCGATGAGCAGCGGCCAATTGGCGCGACCGCGCAGGCGGATGCCAAGCCAAGCGCTGATCCCAAGGGCGATGTAGCTGGGGATCATTTCCGGGACCAACGGCGGCAGGTGGTAGGCGAAAAGATTGAGGCAGATGTCGCTGACGAACAGGATGGCCAAGGGCAAGACGAAGGCTTGGCGGCGCGGGAGGTAGAGGCCCCCGCAAAGCGCGACCGCGGCGAGGGGCGAGAAATTGTGCAGCCAAGTCATCTCGTGCATGCCGGCAGCGCCGAGCACGACGCGATAGACGACGACGGCGAGCAGCAGAAGAAGCGGAGCGAACATGGGGAAAACATGCCGCGAATTGAGGGCGGGGGCAATCACGATTATGCCTCTCCCCTCGCCTGCTTGGCATCCAACAGGTCCAGGCGAAGCGCTCGCGCGGCGGCTTCGGGTTCGGCGGAGGGGGCGATGGTGATGACCACGCTTTTGCTTACCGGGGTGTTGCTCCGGTCTGCCGTGTGGTCGATGGGCACCAGAACGTTAGCTTCGGGAAAGTAGGTGGCGGTGCAGCCGGGCGGCAGATTGAAGGGCGCGACCATGAAGTGTTTCGCCACGCGGGTCTCGCCTTTGAAGACGCTCTTGAGGTCGACGAATTGCCCCTGCTGCAGGTCGGCCTGGACCATGTCGCCGATATTCATGAACACCACACGGCGGCCGTTGTAGACGCCGCGGTAGCGATCGTTCAGTCCGTAGATCGTGGTATTGAACTGATCCTGGCTGCGGATCGTCATCATGAGATATTCGCCCGGCCGCAAGTGATGCTGCGGGATCTCGGAAAGGATGAACTTCGCCTTGCCCGTCGCGTTGTTAAATTTCCGCTCATCGCGCGGCGCATTGGGCAGATAGAAGACATCCTCGCGGATGCGAGCATTGAAGCGCTCGAAGCCCGGAATCACTTGCTCGATGTGGTCGCGGATGCGGTCGTAGTTGGCCGCGAGGCCTTTCCAATTCACGGTCGAACGCGAGCCCAACGTGGCGATGGCCAGGCCGGCGACGATGGCGGGTTCGCTGAGCAGATGCCGGCTCGCGGGTTCCAGATGGCCGCGCGAGGAATTGATGATGCCCATGGAATCCTCGACGGTGACGAATTGTTCGCCCGAGTCCTGGCGATCGATTTCAGAGCGGCCCAAACAGGGCAGAATGAGCGCGAGGTCGCCAGTGATGAGGTGGCCGCGGTTCAGCTTGGTCGAGACTTGCGCCGTGATGCGGCAGCGCTGAAGCGCGGCGGCGGTGTACTCGGTATCGGGTGTTGCCGAAAGGAAGTTTCCGCCCAGGCCGAAAAAGGCGCGGATCTGGCCCTCGTGCATGCGCTTGATGGTCTGCACAGAGTCTGCGCCATGCTCCCGCGGCGGACTGAAGCCGAACTCCTTGCTGAGCCGATCCATGAAGGCGTCGCTCATCTTTTCCCAAATGCCCATCGTGCGATCGCCCTGCACATTGGAATGGCCGCGCACGGGACAGGGTCCGGCGCCGGGGCGGCCAATGTTTCCCCCAAGCAGCAGAAAATTCATCACCTCCTGAATGGTGGCCACAGCATTCTTGTGTTGCGTGAGCCCCATGGCCCAGCAGCAAATGATGCTCCTGCAGCCCAGGGCGATCTTCGCCGCAGCGCGGATCTGCTCGCGAGAGAGACCACTCCCCTGCTCGATCTCATCCCAACTCGTGGCCCGCACGTGCGCGAGGTACTCCGCGCTGCCGGCGGTGTGCTGCTCGAGGAAATCGCGATCCAGCGCGGCGCCGGGGCGCCGGCCTTCCTCCTCCAGCATTTCTTTCACGATGCCGCGGATCGCCGCCATGTCGCCATTGATGCGCACGGGCAGCCAGAGGTCGGCCAGCGGCGTGCCGACGTCGAAGAGCATTTTGAAGGGAAAGGCGAGCGGGTTGCGGTACTCCTGCGGGTTCGGATTGACGACCTGCATGAGGCCCGGCTCGGGCATGGGATTCAGCGCGACGATTTTCGCGCCATTGTGCTTCGCGCGCTCCAGCGTGGTGAGCATGCGCGGGTGATTGGTGCCGGGATTTTGCCCCAGGATAAAGATGCCGTCGGCTTTCTCGAAATCCGCCAGCGTGACACAGCCCTTGCCGATGCCGATGGATTCACTGAGCGCAGCGCCGCTCGACTCGTGGCACATATTCGAGCAGTCCGGCAGATTATTCGTTCCGAATTGCCGCGCGAAGAGCTGGTAGAGAAAGGCCGCTTCATTGCTCGTGCGACCGCTGGTGTAAAAGGCCGCGGCGTCGGGAGATGGCAGCGCGTTCAGTTCCTGGGCCAGGAGCAGGAAGGCGCCGTCCCAGGAGATGGGCTCATAGTGCGTGGCGCCGGCGCGCTTCAACATGGGGTGCACGAGGCGGCCCTGGAGTTCGAGCCAGTGGTCGCTGCGCGCCTGGAGATCGGCGATGGAGTGCTGGCGAAAGAAGTCCGGGCCGATGTGTTTGCGCGTGGCTTCGCTGGCAAAGGCTTTCACGCCATTTTCGCAGAATTCGAAGACGTGGCGATGATCGTCTGGACTGGGCCAGGCGCAGCTCTGGCAGTCGAAGCCGTTCTTTTGGTTGACCTTGAGCCAATTGCCAATGCCACGGGTCGCGCCGGTTTCGCGCAGCGTGAAGGCGATGCTTTGTTGTAGAGCTGGCATCCCGGCGGCCACGCGATGCGGGGGGCGCAGCTCGGGGCTGGATTCCTCGAGCGGAGGTTGGGCGCCGGGAATCGGGAGCGGCGGTTGAGAGCCGGGCGTTGCCGCATCAGTCCCCATTCCTGGCGGCTGATCCGAGGCGGCTTGGTCCTTCGCGTAAGAAACGGTGCTCATGACGAGAGGTTGAGGAGGTTAATCCTGGTACTACGCATTTGCACAGGGAATTGCGGGCAGCGCCTCGGTGACTCAGTCGCCGCGTTGCCCGGCGCCTCCCGGGTTCGCGGTGCGGACCCATTCTTCCCAACATCACCGACTTTATGCAACGCGCGCTCCCCTATCCTTTTCGTTTTGCCGCGGCGGTCTTACTTTTTCTAGGCGCCGCGGCGAGTTCGGGTGCGTCGGCCGCCCAAGTTGCTCCGCAGCCTTTTAGCCGACGTTATATTCTGGTCTTCGCCAATCTCGGCCGCGCGGAGGATCGAACCAAGGTCTCAGAGATTGCCAGACGCGCGGCGGCGGCGGGCTATAACGGTCTTCTTCTTGGTTCGAAGGCCGGGGAATATATCGATCTCTGGAATCGCGAGCCGAGCGCGGAGTATGCCGATGCTTTTGCCCGTCTGGGCAAGGAATTGGCCGCGCTGCATATGATTTTCATCCCCTATGCGCTCAACGCCTCCGAGGTCGCCTATGCGGCGCCGGAGCTTGCGGAAGCGATCCCCTGCCGGGACACGCCTTTTGTCGTGCAGAACGGCGTGGCGACAATGGCTCCGACCGAAAAGCTGCTGCTGGAGAATGGCGATTTTGACCAATTTGACGATCAGGCTCCGAAGGCATGGGGCTGTGACAAACCAGGCGCGATCACCTTTCGCGACGCGCAGGTGAAGCATGGCGGCAGCGCGTCGGTCCGCATCGAAAACACAGCCAAGGGAGATCCGAAAAATGGCCATGGCCGGCTCTGGCAGACCGTGTCGGTCACGCCCTTTCGCGCCTATGAGTTTTCCGTGTGGGTCAAGACCGAGAAACTTACGGACACACACGCCATGCAGTTTTACTTCGAGGGCGCCGATGGCGGCCAACCGCTGGTCTACGCGAATCGCGAGGCGGGCTTTGGCGGCGGCGTGGCGGAAACGCAAGATTGGACGCGATACACGATCCGTTTCAACAGCGCTTCCAACTCGCGACTGGAGCTATATCTCGGCATCTGGTCTCCACAGTCCACAGGGCGACTCTGGATCGACGATGCCGAGATGCACGAGATCGGTCTGTTTCACACGGTGCGCCGAGATTCGCTGCCGGTGAAAGTCGCGGCGGCCACGGGCGACGTGGTTTATGAGGAAGGCCGCGACTATCGGGTGGCGGACGGGAAGCTGGAGATCCCCGCAGGATCGCAAATCAAGGACGACGCCCGGCTGAAAGTGTCCTGGTATCAGCGCGCGGAAATGATCGGCGCGCCTTTTGCCAATGCCAGTCATGACAAGTATTTCGAAGTGGAACGCGGCATCGCGAAGCATCTCGACGCGCTATTTCAACATCCACCGGGCTTCATGATGACTTACGACGAATGGCGCGTAGCCAATTGGGATCCGGCGGCGGGGCCCATCACCGCGGGAGAATACATGGCGGCGACAGAGAAAAAGACGGAAGCGTTGCTGCGCGAGATCAATCCGAAATACGAACTCTTTGTCTGGAGCGACATGTTCGATCCGAATGAGAATGCGGAGAAACGCTACTTCATGTGCAACGGACCATTGACGGATTCGTGGAAGGATCTCTCAAAAGAGACCACGATCATGACCTGGGTCGGCGGCGTGAAGGCGCTGAAGTTCTTTTCCGATCTGGGTTTACCGCAAGTCATCGGCGGCTACTACAGCTCGATGGAGAACGTGAAGGATTGGCTCGACAACCTCGACGCCGCCGAGGCGCAGGGCGCGAAGGGCATCGACGGTTTCATGTATACCACTTGGGATGACAATTTCGCCGATATCGAAAAGGTCGCTCAGGTCATCACCGCGCGCGGCCGCTGGCCAACAAAACAGGGTGGCAGATAACTACTCCACCGTGACGGGCGCGCCGATCTTGTTGGCTTCCGCCACCGGCTCCAACCGGCCGCTGTGCACATCGTAGACGTAGCCAAAGATCGCTATGGAAGCCGGAACCAGCGGATGATTCCGCACGCGCCGGACATCTTCGATCACGCTCTGCTCCAGATTGCTGAAGGTGAGCCAATCGATGTGGGGCTCAGAAGCGCTTTTCATGAGGGGCGGCGTAGTCACGCCCTTGACGCCCGTCAAACCAGCGCCTGAGCCGGTCATACGCGCGCTCTTCCAGACTGGCGCCCATTTGGCCGTCTTGTGCTCCGGCGCCTCGTGCGGCAGCTCCACCATGCGGCGGAATTCTTCATCCGAGTAGGTCTGCATACCGCAGGCGGTGTGATGGATGACGTACCAATCCGTGGTTCCCATGAGCTTGCCCGAGACGACGAGCGAACGGATGGCGTCGTCGCTGGCGCGGCCGCCGGCATTGCGAATCACGTGCGCGTCGCCTTCCTCCAGGCCGCAGATTTTCGCCGGATCGATGCGCGCATCCATGCAGGTGAGAATGGCGATGCAGCGGCGGGGCGCGCCGAGGAGCTTGGTTTTGTCGCCAAAGGAAGATGCGTAGATCCAGTTGGCCGCGAGCACCTTCTGCAATGAATGTCCGGGGTGGGCGCCGATGTCGGGCGGCCGTTCTTCCTCGGGTCCGGCTGCAGAACTTGGCGGCGGCTTGCTCATGCAGGAGGTGATTTCATCGGAAGCGGGCTTCGCTGTCAACGGACCGTTTGGTCTGAAAGAATCAACTAAGATCGCCGCCGCGGCGGATATACCTACGCGGCCAGCCCAACTTCGTTTTCGCAAATGCCACGCACCGCGTCCGCGCCAATTCATTCTTTTCCTGCGCTCGAGCTTCGAGTCTTCGCTCGCATCGTATGCGCGGCCGCCCTGACGCTATTTTCAGCGCCGGCCGGCCGGGCTGCGGACACCGCTCAGGAGCTCGACCAGCGGTTTTCCAGCGGGATTCGGCCGTTCATGGAGGAGTACTGCTATAGCTGCCACGGCAAGGAAAAGCAGAAGGCCGACCTCAATCTCAGCGTCTACACCACCATCGACTCGGTCGCCCAGGATTACCCGCGGTGGCAGAGTGTGCTCGACAAGCTGGACGCCGAGGAAATGCCGCCCGACGACGCGAAGCGCCAGCCGGATGCCGCCGCCGTGCGCGGCGTGAAGGACTGGATCCACGCGCTGCGCAAATTCGAGGCAGATTCCAATGCGGGCGACCCCGGCCCGGTGCTCGTTCGCCGCCTGAGCAATGCGGAGTATGACTATACGATCCGCGATCTCACCGGGGTGGACCTGCGCCCCACGCGTGAATTTCCTGTCGATCCGGCGAATGAAGCCGGCTTCGACAACTCCGGCGAATCGCTGACCATGTCGCCGGCGCTGCTCAAGAAATACCTCGAGGCGGCGCGAGGCATTGCTGAGCACCTCGTGCTGAAGCCGCACGGGTTTTCCTTCGCGGCATTTCCCCTGGTCGGCGACACCGATCGCGACAAGTACGCGGTGCAGCAGATCATGGCCTTTTACCGCCGGCAGCACACCGACTATGCGGATTTCTTCCTCGCGGCGTGGAAGTACCGCGAGCGGGAAGCGCTGGGCCGGCCCCAGGCCACGCTCGACGATTTCGCCGCCGAGGCCGGGCTCAGCCCGAAATATCTCGCCACGCTCTGGTCCACGCTAAATGCCTCCCAGGAGGCCGTCGGCCCGATCGCCGCGCTGCAGGCGCTGTGGCGCGAACTGCCGCACGCGGCGAGCCATCCGGTCGGTGAAGCCAGCCTCGGCTGCCAAAGGATGCGCGACTTCATCCAGCAATTGCGGCCGAAGCTAACGCCGGAGGTGAAGAACATGGCTGCGCCGGGCATTCAGAACGGCAATCAGGCCTTTGTGCTCTGGAAAGACCGCGAGATGGCGAAGAATCGCCGCCGGTACGCGGGCAACGCAACCTTGCTGCCCGAAGACGAGACGCTCCGCAGCACCGCGGCATTTCAGGCAATGGCGATTCCGACGGAGCCGGCGCTGCTCGACGCCTATGAAGGCGGCTTCACCCGGTTCTGTTCGATCTTTCCGGACACCTTCGTCATGTCGGAGCGGGCGCGCATTTTTATCTCGAGCAATTTCGATCCGAATAACGCGGGCCGCTTTCTGAGCGCGGGTTTCCACAGCACGATGGGCTACTTCCGTGACGATGGCCCGCTCTGCGAACTCATCCTCGATGATCATGGCCGGGCGGAGCTGGACGAACTGTGGCGGGAGCTGGATTTCATCACCGACGCGCCGCAGCGCCAGCACTCCGGCTTTATCTGGTCCGAACGCACGGACTCTCCCTTCATGCGCGGCCGCGAATTTGATTTCGCGCGAGCGGAGGACAAGGATTGCGGCTCAGACGCGAAGATCCAGCAGCTCACCAAGGTCTATCTGGACAAAGCCAGCCGGAAGGGGGCGAGCGAGCTGGCTCAGCAGATTCTTCGCGATCATTTCGCGGAAATCGCCGGCCAGATTCGCGCGGTGGAAAAGGCCCGGGTCGACGCCGAGCCGCGCCACGTCGAGGCGCTGCAGGAGTTCGCGGGACACGCCTTTCGGCGGCCGCTCACCGATGCCGAGCGCCGTGACATTGTTAACTTTTACCATTCGCTGCGGGAGCAGGAAGGCCTGAGCCATGAGGACGCCGTCCGCGACACGCTGGCGAGCATTTTGGTCTCGCCGTATTTTTGTTACCGCGCGGATCTCGTAGATGCGGAGCCGGGTGTGCATCCGCTCTCCGACTATGCGCTGGCCAGCCGGCTGAGTTATTTTCTGTGGTCGAGCATGCCGGATGACAAGTTGCTCGCACGCGCGGCCGCCGGCGAGTTGCACCGGCCGGAAGTGATCACGGCCGAAGCTCATCGCATGCTCCAGGACGATCGGGCGCACGGGCTGGCAGTGGAGTTCGCCGGCAATTGGCTGGATATCCGCAGGTTTGAAGAACACAACGCCGTCGATCGCGAGCGTTTCCCTGCGTTCACAAACGATCTGCGCGAGGCTATGTTTCAAGAGCCGCTGCACTTCTTCCTCGATGTGGCGCGGCAGGATCGATCGGTTCTCGATTTTCTCTATGCGAATCGCACGTTCGTGAACCCTGCTCTAGCGAAGTACTACGGCCTGCCCGACGACCATCGCAAAGCCGATGAGTGGACGGAGATCGACGATGCCAAGCCCTATGGCCGCGGCGGGCTCCTGCCCATGGCCGCCTTCCTCACAAAGAATGCGCCGGGCGATCGCACCAGCCCGGTAAAGCGCGGGAATTGGGTCATCCGCCGCCTGCTCGGCGAGCGCGTGCCGCCGCCTCCGGCCAAAGTCCCGGAGCTGCCCTCCGATGAAGCCAAGCTCGGCAAGCTCACCCTGCGCGAAGCGCTGGCCGAGCACCGGAATAACAAGAGCTGCGCCGGCTGCCACGAGAAGTTCGATTCCATCGGTCTGGCTTTCGAAGGCTATGGGCCGGTGGGCGAACTGCGGAAGGTCGATCTCGGCGGACGCCCGGTGGATGCCAGCGCGGTCTTTCCCGATGGCTCAGCCGGCGCCGGTGTGGATGGACTGCTTTCTTATATTCACCAACGCCGCCAGTCGGATTTTGTGCACAACCTTTCGTCCAAGCTCCTTTCCTACGCGCTGGGGCGCGGCATCATGCTTTCCGACGATCGCACCCTGCAGACGATCGAGGATGGCTTGGCCGCCCATGACTATCGCTTTTCGGCGCTCGTTGATGCCATCGTCACGAGTCCGCAATTTCTGCAAAAGCGCGGCCAGAGCGCACCGACCGTCGCCCGCGCCGAGAGCGCTGCCCCTTAACTCTTCCTACTACCGAGCGAATATGAACTCCCAGCCGCGCCTGACTTACAGCCCCATTCGCATGAACCCGGCGCAGGTCTCCCGCCGCGCCTTCCTGCGCGGAGTAGGTGTCGCCATGGCCTTGCCTTGGCTGGAATCTATCCCCGTCTGGGGCTCCGAACCGGCGAAAGATGGCGCCCCCGGTCCTTTTCCCAAGCGCTTCGGCGCGCTCTTCATGGGTTGCGGCATCAATGCCAACCACTGGTGGGCCAAAGGCGCCGGACCGGAAATCGAGCTGGGCAAAAGCCTCGAGCCGATGGCTCCGCTGAAGGCGAAGATGAATTTCATCACCGGGCTCTTCAATCTGCACGCCACGGGCGTGGGCATTCATCCGGGGCAGACGGGCAATATCCTCTCCGGCGCTTCGCTGCAAAAGGGCGCTGCGCTCAAGGGCGACATTAGTGTGGACCAGGTGCTGGCCAATCGCATCGGCCAGGAAACGGTGGCGCCGAGCATGGTCCTGGGTTGCGAGCAGCCCATCACCGGCTACCACGAGTCAAATTTCTCGATGGCTTACAGCTCCCACATTTCGTGGCAGAGCGCGACCTCGCCGGTGCCGCTGGAGGTCTATCCGTCGCTGGCCTTTGACAGTCTTTTCGACAACCGCGGAAGTCGTCGCACGCAAAGCATCCTCGATCGCGTGCAGGACCAGGCAGACAGCCTGGCGCGTCAGGTAAGTTCCAGCGACAAAGCCAAGCTGGACGAGTATCTCACCAGTGTGCGCGAGGTAGAGAAGCGCATTGAATTCATGCGCACAGCCAAGTCCAAGGCTGAGGAAAACGCGGAGGCCCGCGGCCAGGCGGCAATTACCATGAAGCGACCCGACAATGGCCTGCCCGAGGACATCCGGGAGCACATGCGGCTCATGTGCGACATCCTCGCGCTGGGTTTCCAGACGGACAAGACGCGCGTGGCGACACTGCTGCTCAACCGCGATCTTTCCGGGCTCTTCTACCCCTTCCTCAATGTCCAGAGCGCACATCACAGCGCTTCCCACGACGATCTCTCGGACTCCTACGAACGCATCTCGCGCTACTATTGCAGCCAGCTCGCCTACTTGGCGACGCGGCTCGATGCCATGCAGGAGGGCGAAGGGACGGTGCTGGATAACACTTGCCTGCTCTTCCTTTCCAGCATGTGGTCGGGCAGCAAACACGATTCGTCTAAAGTGCCGCTGCTCACGGTCGGCGGGCTCGGCGGGACCTTGGAAACCGGGCGGGTGATGGACTACACGAACCATGGCAATGAGAACCGCAAGCTGTGCAGCTTCTACCTGTCGCTCATGGATCGGATGGGCGTGAAACTCGACCGGTTTGGCGATGCAGATACGCGATTAGCAGGGATTTAGTCGTAGCCGCGTTGAAGAAGACCACAAAGTCACGCCAGAAAAGCCATGAGCATCCTCTCCCACCTCAAGGCCCTATTGTGCAGTTGGATCGTCGGAAGCCGTGCGCAAATCTTCGAAGCGATCTCCGCGACCGGATACGACCCGAGGAAAACGCCAATCAAGGCAACGCTACACTGGGCGATTCGGAGCCAGGGGCCAGGAATGGTTGCCGGAGGATCGGTCGCGGCCACCGGATGGTGTTTCCTTTCAGGCAATCGAAGCATGCCAATCGTCATCGTGGCGATTTCCATTCTGCTCGTGATCTTTCGTAAGCCTATGGATCTTCTCTTGAGCCCGCTCGATACGCTCGGGCGCCTGATTCCCCGTCGGCATCTGGTGATATGCGGCCTCGCGGCGCCAATGGCGCTGTCGTTTTATTATTACTATCTTTCCTTTGGCGGGAATACGGTCGGCCGGGAGAATGAATTTGCCCTAAAGACCGTCGGGTGGGGCCTTTTCCTCTCCCATGTTCTTCTCCGCATGTCTACGTCAAATGGCCCCTCCGAAGGCCCGGACATCTCCGGCCTGGCCCAACCATAAATCGCCCAGATGCGCCACCCATGAAATGCTCCCTTGGCCATCGCCAGCGGCATCTCGGAATGCTGGCCATCGCCGTCATGATTCTTTTGGCGGCGAATACCCCCGCCGCAGATCAAGGCCACTCACGGGAGGAACGGTTCTTCCGCCAACTGCAACAGCGTGCGGCAAGCATCCTCGGACCGAGAAACACCAGCTTCGTGGGCGGGGGGAGCCTGAGGACCGGACCGGTATTCCTCATGTGGTTTGGCGATAATCCAGCCGAAAACCCCCATCCGAAGTGGTCCGCGCAAATCGTCGCTTACTCATTGCTTGACGACGGTCCATTTACCGGGCGCCAACGGACCCGACGAAACCCGGACCTAGACGAGGTGCTCAACCTAGGACTCGGCAGAGACGCCTGGTTGCTCAAGAGTCCATTACGGAACACGCGCTCCGCAGAGAATCCTAACCTCGGCAGTGTAGTTACGACCGGAGGAGCCCGGGCGATGGTTTTGATCCCGCAACTCGAAGGAACCGGCGAGATCGCCTTTTTCGCCTCGTACTCAAAATGGGATGCACGCGTGCAGGGCTCCAATGATCCGAATGATGCACGGACGATCGTCGCTGCCGACGGAGAGGGTCGAAACTGGGTTGCGACAGAGCTCGCAAAACTGTTTACACTCCTGGAGGAGACGGCGCCCGGATCGTCTCCGCCATCCCCGGCATCCGGAGTCTCGATTTCCAACCCGGCGCCGGTGACGCCCGCATTCCGGTCGCCACTCTGGACCGGCCATCCGCTCGGCGTCGGTGTCGCGGCCGTACTTGTGAGCATACTCGTGAATTGGCCGCTACTGCGACCGAGACTCGAGCCAAAATCCAAACAGCGACCTCGTGGGGTCGACAGGCCTCCGTCGTCTGATCTACAGGCGTCTGTCCCGATCCTCGCCGATATCGCAGAATCGGAGGGATCAGAAAAGCCGGAGATTAGCGTGGAGTTGATTGTTGGTTCATCGATCCGCACGGATTCAGTCGTAAGTTCAGATAACGTTTCGCGCCTCTGGGGCGATGGAGTAGACCTGCTTTTTGCCGGATACACCGTCACGGTCGAATCGACTGGATGGTCGATCGACGACACCCTTCGTGACCCGGAAGAATTCGCGTTTACCGCTACTGGAACCATCATCAAAAAGGTGGAGAACTTTGAGCGCTTCCCAGAGATCCTCGATTGCGCCGAATATCATATTCCCACGCCCGAACGGCGTGTGACCGTCCAAGCCGACTGGTCGGACGAAGATCACGACCTCGAGCTGAGCATTTCTGTGACGGTGCGCCTCCGAAACAGCAAGGGAGCCAGCGAGCCCTGCCAGGCGTCTGCGCGCAAAATGATCAAGGTTATCGGGGCGAAGCCGGAGCTGTCGCTCGACGCAAGCAGCCCGGCAGCCAGCGCCGACGGTTCGGATAAACTGCACATTAAGCCGACGCTGCGACTCTTCGACACCCCGTACCCTGGCGGCATCGAGATTACGGAGATCGAGGAGCCGGAAAAACTTCACGTCTATTTCGATGACAAGAAGGAGGAGTTTCGCATCGACACCGCGGCAGGAAGCCATATCGATCCCGATTCGGAAAAGAAAATCCAGCGCTTGGAATTGCGCTGTAAATTTCACCTTTCGGATAAGGATATCGTTCAATTCTCTTCCGTTGGCTTCCCAGTCGCTTTTCGCGTGCGTCCCACTGGGAACGGATACAATGACGAGCAAATCGGGAAATGCTTCGGCTGGATGCCGAACGCGCATTATCGCGCGTGCCGTGAGCATCTAACCAGCGGGGTCCGATCAAAAGACTCCGTAAAAATCTTACTGAAGCCGTCGCGCGTCAATTTTGAAAAGGCAGATCCGCCTTCGCTGCCGAGCGGACATGACGCCGACTATAAAAC
>OUNM011056217.1_pt1 | contig 69264 bp, 46 predicted proteins | sample 1769961 | NCBI WGS metagenome assembly OUNM01 (sample SAMEA3914820, study PRJEB12502) | metagenome | biome: forest; material: soil | place: USA | collected 2012-03-12 | depth 0.3 m
GCATTACCACACGCTCGATGCAGGCTCTGACCCGACACCCTCCTCCATGAAGCCGTCCCGCTTCTGCTTACGCTTCAGCGCGACGGGCCTGGCCGATGGTGATCCAGCGAGGACTGGGGCTCGGGCGGCGTTACTTGTTGCGGGGATCTTCGTCAAAAGATTCCCCGCTTCACGCAGGCCCGGCAATCCATCCTCACTCGCAGACTCGCCAAATGGCTTGGCTCAATGTCCGCCTCGGCTTGCGCTCCGGCCTGACATGTCTTTCAGCTCGACACCGCCGACGCGGGCGAGACTGAAGGGCTCCAATGTTTTTCACAGTTGTCTCAAGTTGGAAAATCGTTGGTCGACAGCTCCTGATGGCGGACGGTGCGGTCCCAAAGGCCGGCTTGTTGAAGGCCAGGTGATCTAAGGGCGAGGCTCGAGGCGTGCAGGAAAGCGAAACGACATCCCTGTGAACGACGTAGGGCAGGATCTTCCAGACGATCGCGGCCGTTCCCGAACGGCTGGCCGGCTGGATCTCGTTGACGACGAGGCTTCCGAGACCCCGTCGCGGCCGCTTGCGCGGCTGGGCGAAGGGCGCTGTTTGGCAGCGCAAGGTCCTGGCGAATCCTGCCCAGAGAAACACGTCCTGACACCGTTGCCAGTGTTTCGTTGATGTCTCCTCTTTCGTAGTTCACGAGAATAGCATTCACCAAGTTGCGTCCAATGGGCAAGAGGTAATAGGGTAACAAATGTTTGGCGTGTAGAGTGACGTCTGCTGGCAAGCCTTTCAGGGTGCATGCTCTGTTCGGAGCAACCAGTGGTCTCGCTCGCGGAGCTCGCTCGACGCACCGGCTAATCGCTAGCATCCTTTCTGGATGCGGGACGCGCGGAGCGCTCGAGGCGGAGACCAATGCATAAAAGGAAAGCGAGCGGAACGCTTGGGAGTAGAAGCCAGAACACGAAGTTGGCGATAATGACGAGCGGAGGAGGAGCGCCGATGTAGTCGCGCCATTGAACCTGATCGTCGACGACCACTCGTTTGAGGGCGGCGACCATCATGGGATATCCGACGATGCGCCAATCGTCGTCGTAGTTGTAGATGCGAGTCGAAAAGGAGATGCCAGACATGATGCCGCCGATGGCGCCTGTCAGAAGAACAATGCCGCGTACCTTCCATGATTGATTTCTCAACGAACGAACAACGAAGCGCGCACATAGTGCGCACACGAACATGATAAGGACGTACGCGAGAAAGGGCACAGGCCTCATGTCAACGTTGATTTTGCTGACGGTCCGCAGCTACTGATCGTAGCTGCGGAGGAAGTCTAGCGTGACTGCTGCGCGGTGGGTTCTGCGGGGAGCTGCAGGCAGGCATGACAGACCGCAGTCATTCGCTGGAGCGCAGGTTAGGCGTTGTGGTCTTCGAAGATCGCATAGAGAGCCTCGTTTAGCGACGCAATCCCGCCGCCCAAAACCCAATCCGGGACGCTGAGTCCTTTGTGGATTGCTCCCGCAACATTTCCGTCGATTTGATTGCCCAACACAAAAAGCGCCGCAAACAATTCACGGCTTACCTCCGTTCGTCCCCGCAACTCCTTCTGCAGGAGACTAATCGCGTCAATGATCTGGTGAAAGCGTTCCAGAGTTCCGTAATTCCCCATGCGCGACGAATAGGCGATTCCATTGACACTTTCCTGCAAGCTGAGTTCGTATGCTTCGCTGGGCGTCATTGGACTTGTGCGTCTAACGCTGCTTAGCCACACAGAACTCCAAATATCCAAGTTCAACAATAAAAAAGTGGCGCTTTGTGTGCTAAGAGCACACCATTTGGCGATGAATCGCATGCCATTTCCCTTCGTGGCGTCAAAGTCGTTCGTCGTTCGTCGTAACAGTTTAGCCCGATTTTCAGCCGCGGCGGATTTCAGGAAGAATTGTTAAAAAGAAGTCCGGCATCGGTGTGGCGACCGGAAAGCAAAATAGTTCTGAGAAGCGGGATGCACTCGCGCTGCAGGCACTTGGCGGTGTGAATGAGGGAGAGGTTAATGGCGAGAGCCTGAGCTCCGTGCGCGGAGCGGTTGCCGAAGATGAGTTTGCGAAAGATGACCGGGTGACGCAGGCTCTGCTCCGCATAATTGTTCGTCGGCGGCATGTGGTTGACGTCGAGGAAGGTGAAGAGTTGGTCATGATCGCGCTTTGGATCGAGGACGCGTTGGCGCAAGTTTTCGGCCTCCGGGTGTTGGCAGGTCGCCCTGCAAATGCGCCGAAGCTCGGCGTAAAGCGCGGGGCGTTTGGCCTTCGCCGCGGTAAAGGAGAGTTTGCCGGTGTCGCGGAGCCGTCCGATTGCACAGGCTTTAGAGAAGAGGACGCGAAGCTGGTCGCAAAACCGCAGATCACCTGGATGCTGGAGCGGATTCGGCAAAAGGCTGATGGTCTGGGCCACCTCCTTTGCCTTGCGACTCAAGTGCGCCAAACAGGACTGGCGATTCTTGGGCTCAATGAGATTGTAGGCGGACGGTGCGGAATGAGACGGGCAAGCGCTTTTCGAGGAATCCCACGTTGGTAATTTACAACGCGGCGCGGGCGTGATAATCCGAAGATGATTCGTCGCCCCCTCCGACGGATCAGCAAAATCCAAAGACTGCCGCTTCCATTTTCCAGGGCAGGCTCGGGAATCATTTCGAGGGCACCGGAGAAACGAGAGCCACCGCTCCGTTTCTGCCGGGCGCGGAGCGGTTTCATGAAGCCCGTTCACCGCAACGTAAACCATACCAAGCACCACAATACGCATGTCCAATACCAAACGATTCCGCGCTGGCGTTCTTTTCGGCGACGAAGTGAAAGAACTTCTCGACTACGCGAAAGCCACCGGATTCGCGCTGCCGGCGATCAACTGCATCGGGACCAATACGGTCAACGCCACGCTGGCCGCGGCGCGCGATCTGAATTCGCCGACGATGATTCAGTTCTCGAACGGCGGCGCGCAATTCTTCATCGGGAAATCGGTGAAAGGTGAGAACCAGCTCGGGCCGATCCTCGGCGGCATTGCCGGCGCCCATTACGTGGACGCGGCGGCGAAGGCCTACGGAGTCCCGGTGATCCTGAATACCGACCACTGTGCCAAGAAGCTGCTTCCCTGGGTCGATGGCCTCCTCGCTGCGAGCGAGGAGCAATTCGCGAAGACCGGGCAGCCCCTCTACAGCTCGCACATGCTCGACCTTTCCGAAGAGCCGCTGCACGAGAATCTCGAGATCTGCGCGAAGTATCTCGCGCGCATGGCCAAGATGGGGATCACCCTGGAGATCGAACTCGGCGTGACCGGCGGTGAGGAAGATGGAGTAGACAATTCCGGAGTCGAGGAATCCAGCCTCTACACGAAGCCCCAGGAAGTGGCGGAGGCCTACGTCGCGCTCTCGAAGATCAGCCCGAATTTCACGATCGCCGCCGCCTTCGGCAATGTCCACGGCGTGTACAAGCCGGGCAATGTGAAGCTCAAGCCGACGATCCTCCGGGACTCGCAGGATTATCTCGAAAAGACCCTCGGCACTGGCCCGAAACCGGTGAATTTCGTCTTCCACGGCGGCTCGGGTTCCACCCGCGAGGAAATCCGCGAGGCGATCAGCTACGGCGCGATCAAGATGAATCTCGATACCGATGTGCAGTGGGCCTTCTGGGACGGCGTCCGCGGCTACGAGGCGAAAAACCACGACTATCTCCAGGGTCAGATGGGGAATCCGAAAGGACCCGATGCGCCGAACAAGAAGCAGTACGACCCTCGAGTCTGGCTCGGGGCAGCGGAAGACTCCGCGACAAAGCGGCTGCACGTTTCCTTTGAGGATTTGAACTGCGTGGGCCGCAACGCCTGACCGGTCTCGCCGCACACTGACCTCTCTCGCCGAAAAACCAGCCGCCAATTCACCGCCATGCAATTGTCAGAACCTGAACCTTTCAAGTCCGCCCTGGACAAAACGCCGACTGGCCTCACGGCCTTGATTGAGAACCACCTCAAATTCAGCCTCGCCCGCGATGCGCAGACGGCGACGAAACGCGACTGGTGGCTGGCCACGGCGAAGGCCCTGCAAAGCATCCTCATCGAGCGGATGATCGCCACCCAGACGGTGCATCATAAGCTGAATACGAAGCGGGTCTACTACCTCTCGCTCGAATTCCTCATGGGGCGCCTCTTTTCGAACAGTCTGCACAATGCCGGGGTGTCCGAAGAAATGGATCACGCTCTGCAGTCCCTCGGCCTCGATACCGATCTGCTCCGCCACGAGGAATACGACATGGCGCTGGGCAATGGCGGCCTGGGCCGGCTGGCCGCGTGCTTTCTCGATTCGCTGGCCACACTCGATCTGCCTGCGATCGGTTACGGCATCCATTACCAGTACGGGCTCTTCAAGCAGGATTTTCGCAACGGCCATCAGGTCGAGACGCCGGACGAGTGGATGAAATTCGGCACACCCTGGGAAATCGTGCGGCCCGAACACGCGATGGAAGTCGAGATCTATGGCCAAGTCGAAAACGTCTTCGACGACCGCGGCAACTACGTGTCGAAGTGGGTCGGCACGAAAAAGATCCTCGGCATCCCGTACGATATTCCCGTTCCGGGCTTCGGCACGAATACGGTGAATTACCTGCGGCTGTGGGAATCGAAAGCGACGGCCGAGTTCGACTTCGAAGCCTTCAATCGCGGCGGCTATAGCGAGGCCGTGCAGGAGAAAAATGCCAGTGAGACGATCTCGAAAGTTCTCTACCCGAACGACAAGACCGAGAGCGGCAAGGAACTACGGCTCGTCCAGCAATATTTCTTCGTCGCCTGCTCGCTGCGGGACATCTTCCGCCGCTTCCGCAAGGAGAACGAAGACTTCAGCGAATTTCCCGAGAAGGTCGCGATCCAGCTCAATGACACGCACCCCGCCGTGGCGATCGTCGAGTTGATGCGGCTCTTTCATGACGAGTATGGGATGACTTGGGAGAAGGCGTGGGGCCTGGTGACACGCACCTTCGCGTACACGAATCACACCCTGCTCCCCGAGGCGCTCGAAAAGTGGAGCGTCGCCCTCTTTCACAAGGTGCTCCCCCGCCATTTGCAGATCATCTTCGAGATCAACAAACGTTTCCTCGAAGAAGTGAAGGCGAAGTGGCCGGACGATCCGGACAAGAAGCGCATCCTGTCGATCATCGAGGAAGGCTCGCAGCAAATGGTCCGCATGGCGCATCTCTCGGTCATCGGCGGGCATTCGGTGAATGGCGTGGCGGCGTTGCACACCCAACTGGTCAAGAGCGATCTCTTCCCCGAGTTCGACGCGCTCTACCCCGGCAAATTCAACAACAAGACCAATGGCATCACGCCGCGCCGCTGGCTGCTCTCGTGCAATCCCGGGCTGAGCCAGCTCATCACCTCCAAGATCGGGCACGGTTGGGAGCGTGATCTGGACAAGCTCCGGGGGCTGGAAGCTTTCGCGGACGACCCGAAGTTTCAGGCCGATTTCATGGCCGTGAAACACGCCAACAAAGTCGATCTGGCGCAGATCATCAAAGACCAGACGGGCGTGGAAGTGAACCCGGCCGCGCTCTTCGACGTGCAGATCAAGCGCCTCCACGAATACAAGCGCCAGCATCTGAATCTGCTCCACATTCTGGCGCTCTACCGGCGTCTGTTGCAGCAGCCGGACCTCGATATCGTCCCGCGGGTCTTCGTCTTTGCCGCAAAGGCGGCGCCCGGCTACGACATGGCCAAGTGCATCATCAAGGCGATCAATGCCGTGGGCGCGCACATTAACGCGGACCAGCGGATCAAGGATAAACTCAAGGTCGTCTTCCTGCCGAATTACCGCGTCTCCCTCGCGCAGCGCATCGTGCCGGCGGCGGATCTTTCCGAGCAAATTTCGACCGCCGGAAAAGAAGCTTCCGGCACCGGCAACATGAAGCTTTCACTCAACGGCGCACTGACCATCGGCACACTCGACGGCGCAAATGTGGAGATCGGAGAAGAAGTGGGCGCGGAGAATATCTTCATCTTCGGGCTGACGGTCGAGGAAGTGGCCGCGCTGTGGAAGAAAGGCTACCGGCCGAAGGACTACCTTGACGCGGATGACGAACTCCGGGCGGTGGTGGATTGGGTCGGGTCGAACTATTTTACGCCGGACGAACCCGGCTGCCTGAACCTGCTGCGCGACAGCCTCGTCCATCACGATCCGTTTCTCTGCCTGCCGGACTTCCGCTCCTACAGCGACACCCACGCGAAGGTGGACGCGGCCTTCCGTGACCGCGCGCTCTGGGCAAAGATGGCGATCCTCAACACCGCGCGGATGGGCAAGTTCTCGAGCGACCGCACCATCTCCGAATACGCCCGCGAGATCTGGCAGCTCGATCCCGTGAAGATTCCGTAGAAGAAAGCCTGTAGCCATCGAATCGGGGCGTCAGAGCGCCCCGATTCGCAACGGCGATTTACTTGCCGGGCGGGAGGCGGAGGTCATTGAAGCACTCGCTGTAACCGGCGCTCGCGGAGTTTTTCCCCGCGATCTCGAGGCGTCGCAGAAAATCTCGCGCGTAGGCGTGCGTTTCTTCGAGGCCGAGGGCACGCGGGAATCGGTGTCCCGATGTGCCGATGTGCGATGCCCCCCCGATGTGCCCCGGTTGTGTCAACCTAAAGGACTGACCCCTTCGACATAAAGGACTGAACCCTTCGACAACGCTACGCCCAACCAGTGATCGACGCCCGTCCGGCCTCGAAGAGTCCAGCTACAGCGTTTTCCGGTGACCGTCGGTTAGCCTCTCGCACCAAAGTTAGCGAAGCCCTTTGGGAACGAGAGAAAGTTTGAACTACCCCCTTCGGTGTCGTTCATTGATCGTAGCTGTGATAGAATGGGTGGAACACTTCGCTCGCGGCGGACGGCTTGCCGAACCAACGAGTTAGTTCCGCGGGCCAGGAAACATCTAACAGAACGAGCGTAAAGCTCCCGGCGACATGCACGATCTTCCCGGCATTTACGGGCTTCTCGGGCGGCCAGGCTTTGTTGCCGGGACTGGAGATCGCGGCATTGTGGCTGAGGCGCGTTTTGTCGCCGTCGCGCTCGACGGACACGTCGGCGGCGACAGTCGTGGCGAGCGCCACGCCAGCGCCTGCGGGAGTGGTCAGCATCGCAAGTTCGGTTTCGCGCCGGTTTCCCTGAAAACGCAGGTCCTCGCGACTGAGGTGAAACAACCCGAACTCGTTGAGCCGATCCTTGCCGGGATAGCCGGCGTAAATCCCCTGCCCGATCCAGCGAAACTCCGTCATCTCCGCTGGCAGCACGAGGGACAGCCCGGCCTCTGGCAATTCGCCTTTCGCGTTGGTTGGGGCATAATCGTAGCTGATGGTGATGGCGCCGCTCGGTGCGATCTCCGCCTGATAACCGCCGACGAAGCCCTGCTTCTTATCTTCGGGGCGCGGATAACGGCCTGAAACCGAGAGGCGGACCGTGGAGAGATCCTGCGTCACCTTGATATCGGGCTCGGCGAGTTCCGTAAGCGTGGGCTCGCGCCACGTGCCCAATTTTTTGGCAAGACGCTCCTCGGTCATGGTGAGCTTGTGGCCGGCGTGCGGATAAATCCCCGCCACCAGCACGTGCCCAGCGCGGTCGCAAATGCTAATTTCGCCACTCGGGCGCGCGACCGTGAGCACCCAGCGTGAGTGCTCGATTTTCACCTCAGTCGCGCTCTCGGTTACGCTCATCTTGCCCGCAGCCGGCAGGCTGCTCGGCCACGCAATGCGATTAGCTCCCGCAAGATCAAGCCGTAAGGTCCGCTCGGTAAGTTGAAGTCCTGTTTCGTTGATGCAACGCGCTTCGAGAGCGAAGACATCGTTGATCGCATCCGCCGGAATGTTAATGGGAATGCGCAGGCTTTCCCGCTCATGCGCCGCGGCGTGCAGCGGCACTTCTCCTTGCTGGAGTTCCGTTCCGTTGCATCGTAGCGACCACACCAGTTCCATCCCAGTGAGCGTGCGGAAATCGTGACGGTTTTCGACCGTGAGCGCGATCTGTTGCGCACCTGGCTTGACCGCTGCGGACTGCTCCGCGATCTGCACCGGTGAGTAAACTTTGCGTGTCTCCCAAAAATCGGTCTGCGGCGTGCGATCCGCATAAACAATCCCGTCCGCGCCATCGCCTCTATGACCGTCATAATAACGATGCTTGTCCAGCCACACATCCATGGTGGACTTATTGGCGTCAACCGACTTGTCACTGGTCCTTAAAATTCCCTGATCCATGAAATGCCAGATGGCGCCGCCGGCGCAACGCGGAGTCTTTTGCATGAAATCCCATTGATCTTGTATGCGCTCGGTGGCGAGACCCCAGGCGTGAGCATATTCGGTGAGGATAAGCGGCTGCTTCGAATTCTTGGCAAACTCGCGAAGCATGGAGTCTGTGGGGTAGTGCGGCGAACCGATGTCCGCGTAGCTGGCATTGTGCTCGAAACTCTTGAGATACTCGCTCGGCACCTTTGGAAAGCAGATCGGGCGCGTGGGATCGAGTTCCTTGACGCGACGCCCCGCTTCCTGCTCAAGGTCGTTCACCGGGCTTTCGTTACCGACGCTCCAGACGATCACGGATGGACGGTTTTTGTCGCGGGTAATGGTCGGCTCGACCCGAGCCATGAAGTCGTCGTGGTAAGCGGAATCGGTAAAATGCACTTTACCCCTCCCGAATGGCACTTCGCACATGACATAAAAGCCGAACTCGTCGCAGAGTTCGATGAAGCGTGGCTGCGGTGGATAGTGTGAGGTGCGAATGAAATTGATGTTTCCTGTTCTCATCAATTCGAGGTCGCGCCGCATCTCCGCCTCGCTAATGGCGCGACCGTCGATTGGATCGAGATCGTGATGGTCCACGCCGCGCAGTTTGATCGGACGGCCATTGAGTTGAAGCACGCCGTCGACGATGGAAATTTCGCGCAGACCGATACGTTCCTCGATTGTTTGAATTGGCTGGCCATTAGCCGAAAGCGTGAGCTGCAGGTGATAGAGCGCCGGCGTTTCCGCCGTCCAAAGCTGTGGCTGCGCAACGCGCACAACGGCTTCGTGGACGCCATTCGTCTGTCGCGGCGCGGCAAACTCGCTCACGGTCTTGCCATCCGAAGCGAGCAACTTTCCACGGACTTCGGCGTCGGGCTGGCTAACCGTCACAACGACGGATAAATCCGCCGCGCCATCCGGAGTCAGCTTCGTGCGCGCGGTGACATCCTGCACATGAATCGCCGGCACGGAGAAAAGCGTGACATCACGAACGATGCCGCCGAGTGCCCAGTCGTCGTTAATATCGCACTCCCAGGCGTGCGGTTTAGTCGTCACCTGCACAGCAAGCACGTTGTCTGTATCCGCACTAGCTTGCAGGGCATCGGTGATATCGAACGTGTTCGGGTTGTAAGCGCTCGCCGCCGACGCGCCCACTTTCGTGCCGTTGACCCACGCCTCGAACCCGTAGGCCACGCCTTCAAACCGCAGGCACACGCTCCGACCGCGCCACGTTGCCGGGATGCGGAATGTAAGACGATAAAGTCCAAGCCCATCCTTCAAATCGTTCGCGTATTGCGGCTCGGCAAAGCCTTTCAACTCCCAGTTCGCCGGCACGGGGATATTCTTCCACGCCGAGACATCGAAGCTCGGCGCGTGAAAATTCGCCTCGGCTCCGGCGTCGAGCGCGGGAATATATTTAAACGACCAATCGCCATTCAACGATTGAATGAAGCCCTCAGCGTGCGCCGGATAAACGAAAACAGGAGCCGCCGCAGCAACATTGCTACCGGTCGGCGCGAGCGCCGCCAGGAGGATAAAAATCAATACCTTCATTTTCATAGCCGGGCAAAAGCGAATGGTTAGCGAGGATGCTCAATTGCGTGCACGGAAGATGGCTCGGAGCCGACGAAGTTATGCTCGCGATTGGATTTGTTCCAGACCAGCACTACGTCCGCGCCGTCCTTCGCGATGAGCTGGCAAGCGCGCAGTTGCGACTTGGCCCGATGCGCAAAGCGATCGCCGACGCCGAAGGAGAATTTTTCAAGAGGTTTGTAGGATTGCAAATTGCAGCTGGAGTATTAGTTTGAGACTCGTCTTGGCGCGGCAAACCGAAGCATCTCTGAGCGTTCTCGTGGAAGATATTGCGAATGAATGGCCCGACGAGCCCACGCACACGAACATGATAAGGAGGCACGCGAGGTAAGGCACAGGCATCATATCGAAATCTATTTTGATGACGGTTGACGGCTACTGATCATAGCTGCGGAGAAAGGGTTTGTTTGGTTTGGCCAACTCGCTGGGCGGGCCAAGCCATTTGGCCAAAGGTTCAGGCCAGCTTGCATCGAGCGGCAGCAACGTAAACTTTCCGGCGATCTCTTTGATCGAATCTACTTTGAGTCGGGAGCCGATTTTTTCCACGTCGGCTTTGTCTTCGCGGGCGCCGTTTTCACCTGGAACGAGAGAGAGTTGCGAAAGGATGGTTGTTTGATCCTGGTTTTCCAAATCGACGGTCATTCGTGCGCCGGCCAGCAGGATGCCGGCGCCGGATGGGTTGGCCAGCGAGGCGAATTCGACTTCGCGGCGGTTGCCCGGAAAATAGAGATCCTCCCGGTTCAGGTGATAGATCCCATATTCGTTGAGGCGATCTTTTCCCGGGTAGCCGGCGTATGGACCCTGACCCAGCCAGCGAAATTCGGACATCGTCGCCGGCAGTTCGAGGGCGAAGCCGGCCTCGAGCGCGTCGCCGGATGCGCCGCCTGGCGTGTAGCGGTAGGTTATTTCGATGGCGCCGTCTGGCTCAAAGAGCAATTCGTATTGGCCGCGGATCAACTCTTCCGGTTTGCCGGGGCGAGAATAGGCGCCGCCGACGGTGATTTGGATGCCCTGAGGCGTTTGACGCGCGTCGGTCGTCAGTTCCGTGAGTTCTGTCATCAGATCGCCTCGCCAGATTGACGCCTCGTGTTCACGATCTTTCCCGAGATCGTTGATCGTGGGATGGCGTCCGACGTGGGGTCCGAACGCACCGACGATGGTTGCGCCGCGTGTGTCGAACAAAGCGGCTTGTCCGCTGTGGCGATCCAGTTGGAAATGATAATTAGCTCGGATTACAGAGATGAGCGGATCGGACACCTCCAGGACCGGCTCGCTTTTCACCAATGCCGATCGCAAGACATTCCAACGCGCGTCGCCCGCCGCAGCGGGGTCGAGGCGGATGGAGCGTTCGTAAAATGAGCGCCCGCTTTCATCTTCACACCGGAGGCCGAACGTATATATGTCTGCCGCCAACGACGCGGGCAAATGAACCGGGATCGGCGCCGTCTCGGTCTCTTTCGGCTTTGCGCTCAGCGCTACGGCGCCGTTCTCCAACGACAAGCCGTTCCGGAGCAAAGACCATTTCAGCCGGATGCCCGCCAAAGAACAAAAGTCGTAACGATTCTCAACATGCAGCATCAGTGACTGCACGCCCGGCTCGATTTTCAGCACCCGTTCGGCGATCTGCACAGGTGAATAGACTTTTCGCACCTGCCAGTAGTCGACCTGCGGAGTGCGGTCGGAATAGACGATGCCATCCATCGCGTAGAAACCGTGGGTGTCGTAATACTGGTGATCGTCAAGCCAAGCCATCAGGTCTCCATCTTTGACGCTGTTCCTATCTGCCGTGGTCCGAAGGAGGCCTTGATCCTGGAACAGCCAGACGGCGCCGCCCGCGATGCGTGGACTGTGATAAAACACTTCCCACAAATCCTGTACGGAGACCCCGGCGCGGCTCAGGCCGCGCTGATGGGCGTACTCCGTAAACACGATCGGTCGTTGAAGTGTGTCTGAGAGATGGCGGGCTTGCTTGAGCGAGGGATAGTGCGCCGCATACAGCTCCATGTTCTCGGGAAATTTGCCGAGAAAGCCTTCAAATTGACTGCCGATGGTTGGGAAGGTGAAGGGGCGGCTGGGATCGAGCGCCTTCACATAGCGGCCGGTGTTATTGCCGAGCGTGGTCACCGGATTTTCGTTGCCACACGTCCAGAAGATGATGCTCGGGCGGTTCTTGTCGCGCATGACCGTGGCCCGCGCGCGGTTCAGCAGCACTTCCTGATAGTCGGGATCCTTAAGCCACTTGCGGCCGTGAATATAGGGGACTTCTTCATCGACATAGATCCCCATTTCGTCGCACATCTCGACAAAGCCCGGGTGTGGATAGTGAGAAGTGCGGATGAAATTGATATTGGCGGCGCGGATAAGTTCCAGGTCATGCCGCATTTTCTCTTCACTTGCGACCCGACCGGCATCCGGCCAAATGTCGTGGTGATCGATGCCGCGCAATTTGATGGGCGTGCCATTCAGTTTCAAGATGCCGCCGTCCGTGGTGATCTGGCGCAGGCCGATGCGATCGGTGTAGCGCTGAACGACCTGGCCTCCCGATTTCAGATCGAGTTGAAGTCGGTAAAGAGAAGGCGTTTCCGCAGTCCAAAGATCAGGTTGGTTGACAATAACATCCGTCGAGCCGCGGCCGTCCGGCCCCAGGTCGAGCTTGAATTGCTCTCCGCTCTTTCCATTCGGCGTCAAAAGCACGCCCGAAACGGTCCCCGAAGCGCTGGCAACGATGTCGACATGAAGCCGCGCCGCGCCACTAGGGGTCAGCGTCGTTTGCGCCGTGTAATCCTTCAGGTGAACCTCGGGCAGGACAAACAGCGTCACATCGCGATAAATACCGGAGAGCGCCCAGCAATCCATATTATCGAAATTCCAGCCCTTGCTCCGCGTGGTCACCCGCACCGCGATCACATTTTCCGCTTCGCCAGGCTGCAAGGCATCGGTGATGTCGAACGTTGCCGGATTGAAGCTGCTGGCCCACTCGCCGACTGCCTTTCCGTTGACGTACACGCGGAAGCCATAGAGCACGCCGTCAAACCGCAGAAATACCCGCTGGCCCTGCCAGGGCTTATCGATCCGAAACGTCCGGCGGTAGAGACCCGTGCCCTCCTTGACCTCGTCCTCATATTCCGGCTCGGCAAAGCCCTGCAATTCCCAATGGCTCGGCACGGGAATGGTCTTCCAGGCGGAGACATCACAAGCGGGCTCGAAAAAGCCCTCGTCGGCTCCCACATCGATGGATGGGAGATATTTAAACCTCCATTCCCCATTGAGCGATTGCGCCCCTTCGCCCGGGCGCAAGGGCAGGACATCCACGGTGTGCGCGCTGATCGATTGCGGGTCGATCGCCTGTGTCTCCAATGACACAGCGCTACCGGTCATTGGCGATGCGGCAACGATGAGGAGCACCGGGAAAAGGACGGCCAAAAGGAAGGATCTCCTGTGAAACATGAGCAGAATGTTATTACTTCTTCTTCACCACCAGAGGCTGGCCATTCACCATCACCTTTTCGATCTGGAGATTTGTGACATCCACCGCCTCCAGCTCGTCGTTCGTCAGCTGCACGTCGATGTTGTCGAGCGTGATATCGCGGATTTCTGTTTGCCCGGGATTGCCGGCGAGCGTGCCGAAGGCGCCGTAGCGGCCGTGAATGTTGGAGGCCGTTAGATTGCGCACGATCGAGTGCGGCGGGGGCTGGCCTTTGAGATCGAAATATTGTTTCCACGGCTGCACCTCGAAAATCGTGCCTTCGCCATCGAGGGCGATGCCGCGATAGTGAATGTCTTCGTAAAGCTGCGGCGTGTCGGGGCGCAGCTTCAGACGGACGAGATTGATCGAGCCGCCGACTTTGCAATTTTCCACCACGACATCGCGCACAACCGTGGCTTCGCTGCCGAGCGTGAGCACGCCGTGGCCGCGCTCGAAGGCGCAGGCGCTGACTCGTATGTGCTCGACCGGCAGGCTCTCCTTGTCCTCCAGGGCAAAAGGTCCCTTCGTGCCTTTCAGACAAACGCAGTCATCATCCACGCGGAAGGTGCAGCTCCGAATCGTGACCGACTGACAGCTGTCGAGATCGCAGCCGTCGGAGCTCGGACAGCGCACGCGCTCCGGCGTTTCGAAGAGGCAACTTTGCACGGTCACGTTCTTGCACATGTACAGATGGAGGTTCCAAAAGGCGGTATTCCGAAAATTGACTGCGCTGATCTGCACGTCGTCGGAGTTTTGGATAAAAGCCAGGCGCGGGCGCGGGACATCGAGGTTGGTCGTTTTCGAATTCGCGGCGCGCCGTTCCAAGAACTCGGCCCAAAAGGGCGCGCCATTTCCGTCGAGCACGCCCGGGCCCGTAATGGATAAGTGATCGCAGTGGTCGGCGTTCACGAGCGCGGGCAGCCACTCTTCAAAATGCCCTTCGATGCGGGTTCGGCCGATCGGATAATCTTTTCGATCCGAGGAGCCCTGGAGCACGGCGCCTTCCTCGAGCTGCAGATTTACGCCCGGCTTCAAAAAGATCGCGCCGCTCCGGAAAACTCCTTTCGGCACGGCCAGCGTTCCACCGCCTTTGGATGCGAGCTGATCGACGGCGCGCTGGATTGCTTCCGTATTTAAGGTCAGGCCATCGCCAACGGCTCCAAAATCTGTGATGGACGCGAGATTTGCCGAGGCGGCGGAGCCAATCAAAGGCAGCGAAATCAACGCCGCCAGCACGAGACCACGAAGCAGGACGTGCACAGGCGCCTGTTTTAATTTTGATTCCGCGCGCGGCAAAAGAGCTCTCGGCATAGTGGCTTCCTGGTTATTCAGGCCTTCAGTGGGAAGCGTTCGAACCGCCGCGCCAGCAGATGATGAATGGCAAATGTCACCAGATAGGCAAAGGCGCAGACGAACAAGAGATCGCCATAGGCGCTGCTCTCCTCTCCGCGCGCTTTGTACGCATCCAGCACACGGCCGCAATAAATGGGAAAGATCATCCCGCCGATCGCGCCGGCCAGCCCGCCTAGCCCGGTGACGGAAGCGACGGCGGCCTTCGGAAACATGTCGGAAACGGTAGTGTAAAGATTCGCCGACCAGGCCTGGTGCGCCGCGCCGGCGAGCGCGATCAGCAGCACCGCCGGCCAGACGCTCACTCTCGTCGCAAACATAATGGGAACGACACAGATGGCGAAGATCAGCATTCCGCTTTTGCGGGCGCGGGTCACGGTCCAGCCACGCTTGGCCAGAAAGCCCGTGACCCAGCCGCCGAAGATGCTCAGCACGGTGATGATCGCGTAGATCGTGACCAGCTTGTCCCAGCTCTTCTTGATATCGAGGTGATAGGTCTTCTTGAAAAAGTCCGGCAGCCAGATGAGGAAAGACCACCACACCGGATCGGTGAGAAATTTCGCAACGAGAAACGACCAGGTCTGCGGATAACGCAGCAAGCCCAGCCAGGGCGCCGAGGCGGCCTCGGGTTCGCGGTCGCTGAGGATGTGCTCGTGCTCCGCGGCGTTCAGGCGGGCGATTCTTTCGGGCACGTTGTAGAGCGGGAGCCAGAGCGCCAGCCAGAGCAGTCCCGCGATGCCGGCGAGAACAAAAGCCATGTGCCAGCCCCAGGTAAAGGCAATCCAGGGCACGACGGCGGGCGCGATGATGGCCCCGACATTCGATCCGGAATTGAAGATGCTCGTCGCCAAGGCGCGCTCTTTGATCGGAAACCAGAGCGCCACCGCCTTGATGGCCGAGGGAAAGTTGCCGCCCTCGCCCAGCCCGAGGCCGATGCGCGCGGCGATGAAGCCGCCGACGCTGCCGACGAGGGCGTGCGCCATGGCCATCACGCTCCAGGCCGCGATCGAAACGGCGTAGCCGAGGCGCGTTCCAAAGCGGTCCACCAGCCAGCCAAAGAGCAGCAAACTGACACCGTAAGCGCCCTGAAACGCCGAATTTACCAGGCCAAATTGCGAATCGGACCAATGCAGTTGCTCGTCGAGCATCGGCTTGATGAGCGAGAGGATCTGCCGATCGATATAATTGATGGTCGTGGCGCAAAAGAGCAGGGCGCAAACGATCCAGCGATAATTTCCCATGGGTATGGAATGCGCGGAAACGGCTGCGGCGTCATGGTTAAAGTTCGCGGCGTTGGCGGCTTTCGACGGATCGAGGGGAGGAGGGCTGGAGTTGGGCAAGTTTGGTCTTCTCGGGTTTTGGGGCGGGCTCTGGGTGGAGAGGAAGGGGAATGGTCCGGGGCGCGAATGCTGCCGAAAACGTGCTTTCGGACGGCGCAAGCCGCAATGCATAATTCGGCAACAGCTATCCAATATACGGCAGTGGGGAGACTGAATATTGGGGCGCCCTCATGGGAAGGTTTCTAGTGTGGAGGGTGCGTTATTGGATGGTGGGCCCAGGGTAGCGCGTGTGGAACACGCACAACCCTGGGCTGAGGGACGAAGCCCCTTTGGGGCATGGGAAGGCGCAGCCAGCTGCTAGCTAGTTGCTCCGCGCCCGTGGACTTTCCATCCCCTCCCGCAGCCACCCCGCTCCCACCCGCGGACACCCCCTCCGTGCGGAACAGAGTTCCGCTCCTTGGTCCGCGACGAAGCTGGAGCTTCGCGCGAGCGCGCGTTGGATGCTGCGTTGGAGCTGGTTTTTGGCTCTATCTGAGCTCAGAGCTCGCTGGACGCGAAGGCCGGCGTTGTGCTCGCAAAACGCCGAGTAGGCCGGACGCTATGCTGAATTCACACGCGGACAAAGCGGGAGCAAGCTCCCGCACCAAGGGCGCCGGTCGCCAAGCTAAGCTTTTGCGGCCGCTCAGGCGCGTTTGGAGCGCGGGCGAGACAAGGTTTCGCCCGTCTGCCAGATGCCTTCGATAAAGACGCCCTTCTGAAAATCGGGGATGCCGGATTCGTCGCGCTGCATTTGATCGATGACCAGGTCCAGCGCGGCGACGCCGACGAGTTCACTACGCGGATCAATGCCGGCGATGTGTGCGTCGCCGGGCACGATGTCGAGGGTGATCCATCCGACGTCTTTGGGCACGGAAAGCTTCAGCGGCCGCAGCCAATCCTCGATCGCCACGCGCCGGTTGTGGGTGATGATCACGTCCGGCCGGTATTCCTCCCACCATTTGCGCAATGCGCCGCCGTCGAAGCTCTCCAGCAGCAGCGGCGGAATCTGATCCTCCGGCGGGAGATCTTGCGTCACCGAACGAAATCCTGCGGAGAAACGGCGCCCGATGAGTTCGTCGATCTTGCACAGGACTGCGAGGCCGGGCCGCTTGCAGCGATGGTCCAGCGCGAGGCGCGTGGCATTCCGGGCGTTGGAGAAATCGTCGTTGGCGGCAAAATGGTAAGGCTGTTTCACCGGCTGGCTGCCGACTACGGCGCAGGAGTGCCGGTCGACCAGCTTCAGAACGTCGGACGGGATCTCCTGGTAGTTCTCCGGAAAGAGCACCGAGGCTCGGACATTGCGGGTATGCAGCCACTTGGCGATGCGATCAATCGACCAGCCGGGCTCGTAAACCCAGAGCAATTGGAGACGGTAGCCAAACTGCGCCGCGCGGTTTTGCATGCCGCGAATGAAGCCCTGGTGCTTCCAGGAGCGAGCCCATTCCGGATCTTGCTTTTCGACGAGGAGCGCGACGTATTCGCGGATCTCCATGGCCTTCTTCTGGCGGCGTGCGCGGAGTTGGGTGGCGCTGGGATTGGGCCGATACCCGAGGCTGCGGGCGAGCGCGCAAATGCGCTGGGCGGTTTGCGCTTCCACATAGCGCTCGCCGCGCAGGGCGCGGGAGACAGTCATGGGCGACACGCCGGCTTGCCGGGCGATGGTAGTGATCGTGGGGCGTTCGAGGGGCATGTCGGGGGGGGGAGCCGCTCGGGTGTGTAGCACAAACACCAGCAGGGCGCCAGTCGACGCATCGCGGAGCCAAAGCAGTGGAGTCGGATGGGAAGAATGGGAGGAATGTCCCGTATCGCGTGCGCGCCGGCCCCATCGGCTCATTTTCCGCCCCGCGCGGGGCAGCGGAATCCTGGCGGCTTGCGCGCGATCCATTCGGCGAATTTGGCCAGTTCCGGATGGCCGAGCAGGCGCTCGATGCTGTTCCAGTCCCGCTCCAGTTGTTTTTCAGTGAGCAGGAGGTGGATCTGCGAATGGCAGGGGCGGCAGATCCCGACCGTCTCTTTCACGATCGTGCGGTCGAAGTCGCGCTTGTTCTTTTTGTTATGATGACGCGTGCGCGGAATGAGGTGATGCCGCGTGAGCACTTCGTCGCGTCCGCAGATGGCGCATTTTCCGGTCATCGAAGGATGACGGATACCGTGCATGACTTTGGGCGTAAAACAAGGCGGCGGGTCAACGCGGACGGAATGCAAGGCAACGTCCTTTTTTGATGCTTTCGCACCGTGCGGGCGGGACGCCGGCGAGACGCCCGCGCTCCCAGGAGGGGCGCTCGTGCGAGTTCGAGGCCAATACGAGAACGCCCCGCTCCTCCAAGAAGAGCGGGGCGTGAGAATCTTGCTGCTATCTAGTTGGCTGGCTAAAACTTAGATCACCTTTGTCTGCCCGGGGATCGGCAGCGGGTAGAACCCGTCGGTGCCCGGCTTCGGGCCGGGATCGGCGTCCCAGGCGAGGACCTTCGGGAAGATCTCTACTTTGGAGTTGAAGGCGGCGTCCCACTCCAGCTCCTTGCCGGAGTAGGCGGCCATGCGGCCGAAGATCGCGGTCATCGTGCTCATCGCGCCGTTTTCGGCTTCGCTATACGGCTTGTCGCCGCGGATCGCGGCGAAGAGATCGTCGTGCTCCTGCTGGTACGGGTCCTTGGCCCCTTCGGCCTTGTAGCGCCACTGGCTGTCGCCAAAAATCTTGGCGCCGCTAATGTCGACTTTGCCTTTTGTGCCGACCGCGTGCTCGCTGACGCTGTCCCAGCAGTTCGGCTGATGACGGCAGTAGGAGGAGCAGATCGAGCCGTCCGCATACTCGAATTCCGTGGCGAAGTGATCGAAGATTTCGCCGTCGTCGGGACTCTTCGTCAATTCGCGGCCGCCCATGGACCGGGCCTTCACCGGGTGGCCATTCTTCACCCAATTGATGACGTCGAGATTGTGGATGTGCTGCTCCACGATGTGATCGCCGCAGGCCCAGGCGAAATAGTACCAGTTCAGGAGCTGATACTCCATCTCGGTGAGCTTCTTGCCATACTGCTTGTCGAGGTCCACCCGATGTTTCTGCCAGGGGCGCTGACCATTCCAGTAAGCACGGAGGGAGACGATATCGCCGATCGCGCCATCGTGCAGGCGCTGGATCGTTTCGATATAGGCGGCCTGGTGATGGCGCTGCAGGCCCACGCCCACCTTGAGATTCTTCGTCTTGGCTTCGGCGGCGGCGGCGAGGAAACGACGGACGCCGGCCGCATCGGTGGCGACGGGTTTTTCGGTGAAGATGTTTTTCCCCTGCTTCACAGCCTCCTCGAACATGAGCGGACGGAAGCCCGGAGGCGTGGCGAGGATGACGACGTCCGCCAGCTCGATGGCCTGCTTGTAGGCGTCGAAGCCGAGGAACTGGCGCTCCTTGGGCACGTCCACCGCCGGTCCGTGCTGGGTCTGCAGATTGTGCAACGAACCCTGAAGGCGATCTTCGTGCACATCCGCCATGGCGATGAGCTTGACGGGGCCTTGATTCGAGGTGCTCAGCGCCTGGCCCGCCGCGCCGGAGCCGCGGCCGCCGCAGCCGACGAGCGCGAGCTTCAATTCATCCGTGCCGCTCGCGGCATGGGCAAATCGCTCGATGGGCAGAGCCCCGACGAGCGCAGCGCCGCCGGCGGCGGCCGAGGCCTGCTTCAAAAATGAGCGTCGCGACAGGTGTTTCGGGAGGATGAGAGAGGAGGGTTCGTTCATGTTGATGATGGGAGAGAGAGCGGATCCGGGAGGCGCCCGGGAATTGGCTATTTGGGTTTAATCGAAGTGACGTTTAATCCTTAAAGAGAATCCTGGCGGGGCGACGTCCCTCTTTTGAGGGAGTCGCTCGATCTGTTTATCAGGGCTTCCTGCGCAAGGCTGGACGCAACCCCGTTGGGGTAGGGTCGTTATTGAATGGCAGCCCCAGGGTAGCGCGTGTGGAACACGCACAACCCTGGGCTGAGGGACGAAGCCCCTTTGGGGCATGGGAAGGCGCAGCCAGCTGCGGAATATTGACTTCCCATCATCGCAAAGCCGATTTTCAGCCGTTGTTTGCTGTTGAAGCACGAGCATTTTGGTTAAATCCATTTTGGCTCGCGATCTCGCCAATAGCGATTTTACCAATTTGCCCTAGCTAGCTGATTAATGATCGCCGGGGCCTTTGCCGACGCCGGGCACATCTTTCTCCACGCCGCTGTTCCAATAGGCCTGCATCTCCGCCGCGGTGGGCACTTTCAGCGGGCGCACGATGCGGAAGCCGAGGAACTGCGCGTCGGTGTGATACCACACGCTCTTGGGCAACTGCGGATCCTGAATCTTCCAGCTCGGGTCCGAAGCCCGGCGCGCCGCGAGGCGGAACTTCGCCGGCTCGTCGTCGTCCCAGGAGCCGCCGCGCGCCACGTGCGGATAGGGCTTGCTCGCTTTATTCCACGGATCAACCTCGGGCGAGTGGGCATAGTAGGCGGGATCGTACTGATCCAGCGTCCACTCGATCACGTTGCCCAGGATGTCGTAGAGGCCCCACGGATTGGGCTTTTTCTTCCCGACCTTCTGATATTTGAAATCGCTGTTCTTCCCGTACCAGCAGTAGTCGCCGATCTTGGAAGCATCATCACCCCAGAAGTAAGTCGTCGTCGTACCGGCGCGCGCGGCGTATTCCCACTCGGCTTCGGTGGGCAGACGATAAAACTGGCCGGTCTTGGCGCTCAACCATTCGCAATATTTGTTGGCCGCATGCTGGGTCATCGAAATGGCCGGAAAGCCATCCTTACCCATGCCGAAGCTCATTTCCACATAGGGCTGAGTCGGATGCGTCACGGCGTCCGTAATCTGATTCAGCGCCGGGTCGAGCTTCTTCGAGGCGCGGTTCCGCTTCTCTTCTTCGGGATACATGAAGAGCTCGAATTCGTTCCAGGTGACCACGCACTTCTCCATCCAGAAGGGCGAGACCTGCACTTCATGGACCGGGCCTTCGTCCGGTTTGCGGCCGGGCTCGGTGTCGGGGCTGCCCATCTTGAACTTGCCGCCGGGGATCGGGACCATGTCGAAGGTCACGTCCGAACCGGGGATCGTCGTGGCGTAGGCCTGCATTTCCTTTTCGGCAGGGGCCGCCGTGGCGGCGATTCGGTCGTGGATCTGCGCAACGAGCACGGCTTCGTCGCCGCCGGTCGCCTGTTCGGCTTTGCGCGCCACGAGCTTGGCATTGGCCGGCCAGACGGCGCCTTCGTTGATCCAGTTTTTGAGGGTTTCGCTCTGCTCCTTGGTGATCCGCTCGAGCGCCTTGGTCACCTTGTTGCGCGGCGGCATGAGCTTCTTCGCGTCGTCGGCCAGGATGGTCGTCTTGTAGAGCTTGCTCTTGTCGGCGGCGCCGGGCTCGATCACGCCGGCGTCGGCGGTGGCCGTCTCCTTGGTCGTGAGGTCGAGATCGGTATCGCCGGCCTCGAATTCGGTGCCTTTGGGATTGTGGCAACGGACACAATTGACTTCGAGGATGGGGCGGACGTCTTTATCGAAATCCACCGCGGCGCGGGTCGCCGACAATGCGGTGAGCCCAGCCAGGGAGAGCAGCAAGGAGGAGGAGACTTTCATGAGAAGAAAGGGAGTTGTGGGCGATCTTCGCCCGTCGAACAAGCCGACTTTTTCAAGCCGAAAGATGGCCGAGCGCGAGCAGCCCGTAAAAAGTGTACTCGGCGTCGAGGTGATCGTCGGCCCAATGCCCGTGAAAACCGCCCTCCGCGCTCCAGAGCGTGTCGAGAAAATCGAGGCAGCGTTCGCGCTGTGTCATAGGCAAATCGATGTCGAGGCAGGCCAGGGCATGGAGGGCAGTCGCGGTGGAGAGGAGGTCGGGTAAAGGCGCGCCGGGCACGGCGACAAAGCCGCCGTCGGGATGAATCTGCGCGCGCAGCCAATCGCCGATGGCCGTGGTATTGAGCGGCATGCGGAGCTGCGTAAGCACGGCGACCGCGGCGGCGGTGGCCGGCGCGGCCCCTTCGGACAGGCCCCGCGCATTTCCCCAAGCGCCATCCGGCGTCTCGCAGAGCTTCAGACTCTGGACGAGCCGGAGCGGCTCGGGCAGGGCGCCGCCGAGATCCTGGCACGTGCCGAGGGCGACAAAGGCCGCGTAGGGATTTCCTTCCGCCTCGCCGGGATCGGCATTGTAGCCGCCGTCGCGCGCGCGGTGGGCTTCCAAACGCGCCAGGATGCGGTCCGCCAGACCGGCGGGCATGTGCTCGCGGCCGAGCGCCGCCCAGCAGCGAGCCAGCGCGCCGACATGGATGAAATCGAGGTTCGCGCCATCGCCGAATTTCCGCAGATAGGGCTCCACGCGCGCGCATGGCAGTTCGGCTTGCAGCGCCTGCAAGCCGGCGAGAACGAAAATCGTATAGTAAAGATCCTCCCGCCCGTCGCGATCGAGTCCGCCGCCATTCGGCCCGAGTTGCCGCAACAGAAATTCCTGGACGAGCGGCGCGGCGTCGCCGAGCGCCTTGGGACCGACGCGGGCGACCTGAAGCATTTCGAGGCGGAGACTCATGGTAGAAACAGACGATTCGAATGGCGGGAATAAATTGGGTGAAGGCCGTGTGTCGCCGCGCTAGTCCTCACAAGACTAATGTCATCGCAACGCCACCTCCGGACGTTTACCGATCGCCTTCAGAAGCGGCCTGATGGAAGCCGCGGTCTTATTAAGAGTTATCCACTTGGAATCTTTTTGAAAGCTAATAATAACCATTTCAGAATCCTGCGGGCCGTCGTCCAGCACAGAACAATTTTGCAGCTCTTTAGAAATAAGGGCCATTCTCTCGGCGGGAATTTGATTTACGTGAGTTGCCTGGATCGCGTAATCATAGATATTTCGACAATCAAATTCGTCGCCACTATCCAGCACGACATACTGAACGACAGACCTCGGGTCATTGCCGCGCAAACATTGGCTGACGGCCACCAATACGTGTTCAGGTTTTGGGGTGGCCGATTTTGGAACTCCAGGCAGAAAGCGGACAAACTTGAACTTACAAGTTCGATGCTCATTTAGCAGACGTTCCAGCGCAGCCTTTTCTTCCGCCGGCCGATCATAGGTCAGATCGATCGCCTTCGCAGGGGTGGCGTGCGCAGTCGAATCCTGCCCGGCCAAAAAGCTGTTCAAGGCAATGGTAAACATCAGGAAGAAAAAGGAGATCTTCATGGATATGGTTTGCTCAGCAACTCGCACGGTTGACGCATCTATTTCGAGAATGAGTCGAGAAAGGATCGAATCTTTGTCCGGTTCGCTTGGGAAAGGTTCAGATACCTGTTTACGCCTCCGTGGCTCCTCCCGCCAAACCATCGGCTACCGCCGATAACTTCTCGTACACCCCGGGATCGAATCCGCACGGCGCATGGGCCACGCCGAAAGATAATCGCGGCCGCAGGAAAAAGGTCAGACAGCGATCCTCCAGGTGCAGGGTGATCGCACGGGCCGCCACCGGCCCCAGCGCCACGGCTGCTGTTGTGAGTCGTTTGCTAACATTCCGCAGCGCTGCGGCGCCGAGTTGCTTTGGCCATGTGCCGGACTCCGCAACGGCTTCGCCCAACGAAAGCAGGCAGCCGTCGATGCCCAGCAGGTCGCTCACGAGCCGCGCAATCTTCGGTAAGTCCAGGGACTCCTGAGCTATGGCGTCCTGGAGCGGGTCCTGATTGCGCCGGAGCGCCACGACGGCAGCTTCGACGTCGGATTTGACGGCCGGCGGTGGGGGCTCGATTTTCGCAGCGATCGCGGGTTCGAGTTTTTCCCGGGGTTCCTTGCGGAGGAAACGAGGCGGGTGAAGGATGATCTGGTTGACGGGCGCCGGTTGCGACTCGGCGACCGGTTGGTCCTTTGGCATTTCCGGCTCCGGCGCGGTCTTTGGTTGAGTTGGGACGGCCGCCTGGGCAGCGATCTCCGGCAGGAGCGCTTCATCCGTTCGGACGAAAATGGGCGGCCGCAGCTTGGGCAGGCGGACGGCCGGCATTTGCACGGGTTCAAGCGGCGCTCGGTAGTCACGCTGCGATGGAACAGGCGCGGGAGTCTCCGGCTCGGGCGGGAGGCTGGGAGGAGAAGCCGGCGCTTGGTTGCCAGGGACGTTTTTCGGCGGCTCTTCGAGCACGGCCGGAGGAACGGGCGTTTCGATTTTCGACGGCGGATCGAGCGGCGATGGAACTTTTTTGGCGGCGAGTGCGTAGAAGGAGGGCTTGCTGGAAGCGCCTTCGGCGACAACTGTCACAGCAGGCAGATCGATCACGGTCGGCCGCGGCTCGGTCGTTAGGGTTGCAGCCTTCTCTGGCTTGCTGGGAAGAGCCGACTCTTCCGGTTGGCCAGATCCGTCTGTCGGCGTCGCCTTCACTGGAGAAGTGGTTTCTGGAGGCGTCGAAGCCACCACCGTTTGCGCAGGGGCTGCGGCAATTACGACATTTGTCGCATCCTTGATCGATGGCGGCTCAATGGACTGGGGCGGCGCAATTTCGGCGGGAACCAGAACTTCCGCGCCGACCTTTTCAAGCGACCTCGCTTGGAGAGGTATTTCACCGGTCGCAGGCTCGGTTGTTGCAGAGAGTTCTTCGCCATTTGGGATACTTGTCACTTCTTTGGCCGGTTGCGGCTCGCCGGACTTGGACGCCGCAATCTCCGGGGAAGCGGAAAGTTCCACGCCAACCATTTCCTGCAGTTTTGCCTGGAGAGGCGCTGCTGCGGTGGAAATCGCCTCTGGTTCGGCCGCCATGGCTTCGATCGGAGCGGTTTCCCCGGCACTTGGCTTCACTGTTGTCGTGGTTGCCTCTGCCGCGATCCCCGACGCGCCCTGATTGGTCTCCAGAGGTTTTGGCGCCGGTTGCTCCTCGGGATACAGAAGGGCTTGCAGGGAAGAAAGCGAGAGCGAGCCGTCCGTGAGTGAGCAGAATTTCTCCGGATCGATGATCATTTTGACCGGATTGGGATCTGCCGTTGGCGGTGCGCCGGAAGTCGAATCACGCACCGGGGCAACCGGGTTTATCAATTCTGCCCGCGGCGTCGCGACGCCATCCGTCTCCTCGATTCCCGCATCCTGCCCATTTGGCGTCTTTGAAATATCAGCGTCCGGCGGGGCAACCACCAAGGCCGCCGCAGGCTGCTCAGCAGCGCGCGTCTCCGGGGCTGTAATCGGCTCCGGCCGAGCGCCTTTCGCGAGGGCCGCTTCGAACCGCTTCGGCTGAAATGGGGCCCAGATCACACTCGCGACTTTCTCTGGGTGCGCTTTGCGGCCGCGTCCCCCATCCCGCGGCGTCTCTACAAAGCCCACCTGCTCGAGCAGCTTTCGCAGCGGCAGGCGGATCGCCACATCCTCCAGCGGGCTCAGCGGCATTTGAAATACTTCGGGGCAGATCTCGGCCAACCGCGAGACGCGCACCTCCGCCTGGCCCCGCGCCATGCCGCCGCAGAGTTCGTCCACGAGGAAGCGCAGCTCCAAATCGGGATCATGCAGCCCTGGCAGCAGGCAGCGCGTCGGCACCCGCGCGAGAATATCGTCCAGCAGGACGATGAGCTGCTCTCCGCCATCCGCGGATTCGTCCGTTTTGCCGAAGTCGCCTGAACCGCTCCCGCCTCTCTCGCCCGCTTGTTCCCGCAACTCTGTCCCGAGTGAGCGGAAAGGGCGGTGCAGGAGCATGCGTCAGTGGTCTTCGGAAGTAACGCGGAGGACTTCTTCCAAGGTCGTAACTCCGTCACGGCTTTTGTCAACGCCGACCATGCGCAGCGTCTTCATTCCTTCGCTGATCGCCTGATTTTTGATCACCGTCGCCGAGGCGCGCTTGATGATGAGACGTCGGATAGTTTCCGAGACCGGGAGCACTTCAATGACTGCCGCCCGGCCCAGGTAACCGCGGCGTTTGCAGCGGTCGCAGCCGGCCCCGTGATAGAAGACGGTGCTGGTATCTTCGATACCCAGCGCCTCCATCACGACCGGATCGGGCGTCATCTCTTCCTTGCAGTTCGGACAGATGCGCCGCACGAGACGTTGCGCACAGGTGAGAATACAGGACGAGGAGATGAGGAAAGGCTCGATGCCCATGTCGTCGAGACGCGTGATCGCGCCTGCGGCGTCGTTCGTGTGCAGCGTCGACAGCACCTGGTGACCGGTGAGCGCCGCCTTCACCGCGATGTCGGCCGTTTCGTTGTCACGAATTTCACCGATCATCACGATATCCGGGTCCTGACGCAGAATGGAACGCAGGGCGTCGGAGAAACCGAGGCCGATATCGGATCGCACCGCCACCTGGTTGATGCCCAGGAGCTGGTATTCCACCGGGTCCTCAACCGTGACGATATTGTACTCGGGGTTGTTCAATTCGCCGAGCACGGAGTAGAGAGTCGTGGTCTTGCCCGAGCCGGTGGGGCCCGTCACCAGGATCATCCCGTGCGGCGCATCGACGGCCTTGCGGAAGATATCCGTGGTGTACTGGTCCATGCCCAGCGTCTCGATGCTGCCGCTGAGCGCGCCTTTATCGAGAATACGAATCACGATCTTTTCCCCGTGAATCGTGGGGAGCACGGAGACACGAAGGTCGATTTCCTTGCCGGAAACGCGAATGCGGAAACGGCCGTCCTGCGGCAGACGGCGCTCGGCGATGTCGAGACCCGCGAGGATCTTCATACGCGAGGCGATGGGCATCTGCAGGGCCTTGGGCGGCGAAGTCGCCTCCACCAGCGCGCCGTCGATACGGTACCGGAGCTTAATGGTCTTTTCGAAGGGCTCGATGTGAATATCGCTCGCCTTCTCCTTCAGCGCCTGGACCAGGATGAGATTGACGATCTTGACGACCGGCGCGTCCTCGCTTTCCTCGGCCAGCCGGTCGAGGTCGATGTCCTCCCGCTTGGCGGCGACCTCTTCCACTTCGGCGCTTTCCTGGGCGATATCCTGAATCACCCGGCTCATGCTCGCGGAGGTATTGCCCACGCCGGAGAGCGCCTCGGTAATCGCGCGCTCCGTCGTGATCATGGGCACGATCTCCATCTTCGTGCGCTGCCGGAGGTCATCCAGCGCGAGCACGTTCAGCGGATCGGCCATCGCCACGAAAAGCTTGTTGCCGAGCTTGGCCACCGGCGAAAGCTTGTAGGCGCGCGCCATGTCTTTCGGCACGAGCGCCTGGATCTCTTCCGGCACGCGGAGACGCGTGAGATTGATCGGCGGCGTGTCGAGACAGCGGCCCATGGAAATGACCATGTCCTGCTCGGTCACGTAAGCCTTGTCCGTGAGCAGCTTCAGGAGCCGGCCGCCCTGCTTCTTCTGCAGGTCGATAGCGTCGGCCAACTGGCTGGGCAGCAGGAGCCCGTCCTCGATCAGGACGTCTGCGATGCGTTCACCGAAAGATTTGATGCTCATGGCGCGGGGCTATTGGGCGAGGCGGAAGGCGGAGGTGTCGGCCGTAGCTGTGATGCGGTAAGTTTCCGTCAGCACCCTCGAAATGGCTTCCGGCGAGGCGAGATGCCACTGGAGATTGTAGTCGAGCGTCTGCTGGACGGCCTCCTTGCCGGCGGCGTCAAAGGGATTTGCCATGGCCACCATGAGCGTGCGGCTCATGACGTCAAACGGGACAATGAGCCGCCCCAGCGTGATGTCTTCCGGCAGCATCTTCACCACGGCGCGGTCCACGTCGTAGTACTCCATGGGGATGTAGGCGAACTTCGAGCGGTCGATGATGCTGGAAAGCAGCGTTTCCAGATCCACCGCGCCCCTGCGGCAGATCTCGTCGATGAGCGAGATGGCGAGAGTATTGGCCGTACGCTGGGAGTTCTTTTTCGCCACCCGCTCCAGGGCCGAGCTCACGATTTCCTCCGGAGCGATGCGATGCTGGATGAGAAATTTGGCGAGCGCCTCGTTGCCATCGTCGACGAGCGGAGGCATGTCGAGCCCGTGCGAACCCATGCCGGCATGGGCCATGGGGTCCACCGCGCGCTGTGTCTGCTCGGTGGTCATCAGCGTGCCGGTCTCGCCGACCGCGATGGGGAAATCCAGATTGATGGCGCCCGGTTCCACCGGCTCCGCCGCGCCCGCGAGGAGCGTGTGCGGCGAGGCATTATTCTGGCGCACATGCCCGCTCTTTTGCAGGCGCTCCTCGACCTCGCCGAGGGCGGCGATAATCTCGACGTTGTTTGGCTCCCGCTGGAGGATGCCTTCGTACTCGATCATGGCCTGCGAGTACTGGCCGATCTCGAAATAGGTGTCCGCGAGCTTGCGCGCGACGGTGAGGGCCTCGGAGTGCCGGCCGAGGCGGTTGTAGGCGTCTTTGAGGATCTCCATCGACTGCGAGTCTTGCGGACTCGCCTGGACGATCACTTCGAACATCTCAATCGTTTGCTGGAGTTGTTCCTGCTCTTCGGCTGAAATGATCACTGTCGTGGCGTTCATGGGACAGGGCTGCTATCAGCTAAATGCATGCCCTTGAGGGGGCTTTTCGCAGAATCGCGAATCTGTCTTTGCGCATAGCTGAAATGGCTAGGTTTTGGGGTGGGGTGTGACTGCGAAATGCCGGCGCCCGCAAAGGCCTCGGCATGCCTGCGCCCGCAAGAAAAGCAGCAAGCTAAAAGGGAATTTCAGCTCAGCTCAGTCTCCAGACAGCGGCTCGCGGAACATACCCCAGGACGTTCGCGAACGGCAACTGACTTTTACGCATGAGAACGGCCGGCGGACGCGGATCGGAGGATTAACTAAGAGAAACCGAACGTATACGTATGTTTCTCGCCGGCTTGAGACTGAGTGTCTCCGCCTAGCGGTTGTTTCCGATGGCAGCGCGTGTTTGGGTAAGTGTGTATTCCCGGCTTCGGGTTTTTGCCTATCGCTTATCGATGCGCCGCCGGCGCTCCGTTATTCCGTCGATACTCGGTCGGCGAGCATCCCATGATACGCCGAAAGCTCCGGATGAAATGCGCGTGATCATAAAACCCGCACTGCACGGCAACGGCCGCCACGGTTTCATCCGTCGCGGCCAGCGCGCGGCAGGCGGTTTCCACGCGGATGCGCAGCAAATACTGCCTTGGCGACGCGTGAAAAGTCCGGCGAAAAGTCCGCTCGAATTGGCTTTCCGATAGCCCGGCCAATCCCGCCAGACGCTTTGTCGAAATGGGTTCCGCGGCGTGTTCGTGCAGATGCTCGACCGCCCGCGTCAATCCCGCGATCGACTGCCGTCCGCCCACCCGGCTCACTTCCCGGGAGAACCCCGCGACGCCGATCACCTCCCCCGCGCGGTTGCGCAGCGGGATCTTGTTCGTGATCACCAACCGCGGCGAGCCTTCCATCTCCGGCGCCGGCTCCACGCGATCGAGCATCGGAATACCGGACTCCATCACCGCGCGATCGTCATTCATATATTCCTCGGCCCGGGCGCCGGGAAAGAAATCGCGATCTGTGCGCTGCATGGCTTCCCGCTCGTTGCGCACCCCGCAGTATTCGCAGCCCCGCCGATTCAGCGCGATGAAGCGGCCCGCGCGGTCCTTCATGAAAAACGACACGTCCGGCAGGAGATCGAACAGCGCCAGGAGCCGGGCGGGAGAATCGAGCGAGACCAGGAATTGCTGTTTGATTTCATCGAAATCCATGCGGCTTTTTTACACAGAAAAGCGCGCCGCGTCCAAGACGCCCGCGCGCTCCGGATTTAATCTTTGCGCCACATGAATGCCTCCGCGCTTCGTCTCCCCCTTGTGCTGGCCTGGCTTTTCGCTCCCGCGCTCACCCGCGCCGACGAGCCAATCCGTTTCGGCCTCGATGTGCTGCCCATCCTCTCGGCAAACTGCTTTGCCTGTCATGGCCCGGACGAACACGAGCGCAAGGCCAAGCTCCGGCTCGATCAGGGGGCGAATGCCAAAGCCGAGCACTCCGACGGCTTTCCCATCGTGAGCGGCAAGCCGGAGGAAAGCGTGCTCGTGGACCGCATCGAGAGCACGGATCCGGACGAGATCATGCCGCCGCCGAAGTCGAACAAGCATCTGAAGCCGGAAGAGCGCGCGATTTTGCGGAGCTGGATCGCGCAAGGCGCGAAATGGGGCCGGCATTGGTCGTTTGAGCCACTGCGCCGACCGACGCCGCCGATGGCCGCTCGTGATTCAGGCGCGATCGATGCCTTTGTCGATGCGGCCCTGGCCGCAAAGGGTCTGGTTGCATCCCTTCCAGCCTCGCCGCAAACCCTCGTGCGCCGACTTTCACTGGATCTCATCGGCCTGCCGCCCACCCCGGAAGCCGCTGATGCCTTTGCCCGCGATCCTACCGAAGCCGCCTACGAGCGGCTCGTGGACGAACTCCTCGCCCGCCCGCAATTTGGCGAGCACTGGGCGCGCATGTGGCTGGACCTCGCCCGCTATGCCGATACCAAAGGGTACGAGAAAGATCTCGGCCGCACCATGTGGCCATACCGGGACTGGGTGGTGGAGGCCTTCAATCGCGACCTGCCATTGGACCAATTTACGGTGAAACAATTGGCCGGCGATCTCGCGCCCGGAGCCACTCAGGAGGACCTCATCGCAACCGCCTTCCACCGCAACACCCTCACCAATGAGGAAGGGGGCACGGATCCCGAAGAGTTTCGCGTCGTCGCGGTCAAGGACCGCATCGACACCACCATGCAGGTCTGGATGGGGCTCACGATGGGCTGCGCCAAATGCCATTCGCACAAATACGACCCGATCTCTCAGACCGAGTACTATTCCTTCTACGCCATCTTCAATCAGACCGAGGACGCCAACCGTGGAGACGAAGCGCCCACGCTGGCCATCGCGTCCGATCCCGCGGCGCGGGAACGGCTGGCGGCCGAGGTCAAAAGCGCGGAAACGGCAGTGAAGTCGGCCGAGAAGCAGAACTTGGATTTTGACGACTCATCGGCGCTCGACGCCGCGCGCAAAGCGCTGGCCGAGGCGAAGGAAGCCCTGCGAAAATTCGATGAAAGCACGCCGAAACTGCCCATTCTGCGCGAACTGCCGTCCGCCCGCCGCCGCGTAACCAAGCTCCAGCGGCGCGGGAATTTCCTCGATCCCGGCGAAGTCGTGGAGCCGGGCGTGCCCGCGGGCCTGGGTGATCTACCGGCGGCGGGAGTGCGCGACCGGCTGGCCGTGGCGCGTTGGTTGGTGAGTCCGGAAAATCCACTCACGCCGCGCGTCTGGGCGAATCGCATTTGGGCGCGCATTTTTGGCCTCGGCCTCGTCGAGACGGAGGAAGACTTCGGCGCGCTCGGCGCGCGCCCGGTGAACCCCGCGCTGCTGGATTGGCTGGCCGCGGAGTATCGCGACCAGGGTTGGTCCTTGAAAAAGCTGCTCAAAACGGTCGTCCTGAGCCGGGCGTACCGGCGTGACTCCGCCATCACGCCCGCCGCATTGACTGGTGATCCGCGGGACCTTTATCTGGAGCGCGCGCCGCGCTTTCGCATCACCGCAGAAGCCGTGCGCGACCAGGCCCTGGCAGTCGGCGGTTTGCTCTCGCTGAAAATGGGAGGCCCACCTGTGATGCCGCCGCAGCCCTCGGGACTGTGGCGCTCCACGTACAGCGGCCAAAAATGGGTGGATGCCGAAGGCGAAAACCGCTGGCGGCGGGGCTTGTACACTTATTGGAAACGCACCACGCCGTATCCGTCGATGATCGCCTTCGACGCCGGCAGTCGCGAAGTCTGCCAGATCCGCCGCATTTCCACGAATACCCCGCTCCAGGCCCTCGTGACCTTGAACGACCCGGTCTACCTCGAAGCCGCCGCCGCCCTCGCCCGGCGCATGTGCGCCGAGGCGGCGGAGAACTCGGCGCGCGCCGAGCGGGGACTTCGCTTGGCGCTCATCCGACCGCTCCATGCCGGCGAGATTGATCCGCTGCTCGCGCTCCAGCAGGATGCCCAGGCGGCCTTCGCCGCCGATCCGCCGCGCGCCAATGCTCTGCTCGAGCAATCTCGGTGGACTGCCGAGCAACGCGCCACGCTCTCCGAACCCGAGGCCGCCTCCTGGCTGGTCGTGGCCAGCGCCATCCTGAATCTCGACGAATTTCTCTCGCGGAACTGATCCCCTGCTCTTTGACCCCATGAACCCCGATCTTTTTCGTCTGCAGGCCGCGACCCGGCGCCATTTCTTCCGCACTGGCGGACTCGGCCTGGGCGCGCTCGCCTTGCAAAGCCTGCTCCCGCGCCCCGTGGCTGCGGCCACCGACGCCGATCCCTTCACCCCCCAGCCTCCCATGCTCGCGCCGAAGGCCAAGCGCGTCATCTATCTGCACATGGCGGGCTCGCCTTCGCAGCTCGAGCTCTTTGAGCACAAGCCAGAGTTGTCCAAACTCACCGGCCAAGATTGCCCGCGCAGTTTTCTGGAAGGGAAGCGTTTTGCTTTCATCAAGGGCGTTCCGAAAATGCTCGGCGGTCAGTTTACCTTCACCCAGGCAGGCCAGAGCGGCCAGTCCGTGAGCGAGTTGCTCCCGCATTTCGCCAAGGTTGTGGACAAAACCTGTGTGATTCGCACGGTCCAGACGGATCAGTTCAACCATGCGCCGGCACAGCTCTTCGTGCATACGGGCTCGCCGCGGCTCGGCTATCCCTCGCTCGGCTCCTGGACCACCTATGGTCTGGGCACGGACAACCGCGATCTACCTGGTTTTGTCGTGCTTCTTTCCGGCGGCAAGACGCCGGATGCCGGCAAATCGCTCTGGGGCGCGGGCTTCCTTCCCTCGGTTTACCAGGGTGTGCAATGCCGCAACAGCGGCGATCCGGTGCTCTATCTCGGCGACCCCGCCGGCATGGATCGCAGCCTGCGCCGCCGCATGCTCGATACCTTGGCGGTGATGAACGACGCCGAGAGCAAACGCAGTGGTGATCCGGAAACCCTTACGCGCATCGCGCAATATGAGCTGGCCTATCGCATGCAAGTCTCCGTGCCCGGCGTCATGGACATCAGTCGCGAGCCCCAGCACATCCTCGATCTCTACGGCGCCAAGCCCGGCTTCGTTTCAAAAGCCGAGAGCGCCGACGATCCGCGCACTCTTTATAAAGGCGACGATCCCACCTTTGCTAACAATTGTCTCCTCGCCCGCCGGCTCGTCGAAGCGGGCGTCCGCTTTGTGCAACTCTATGACTGGGGCTGGGATCATCATGGCTCCTCTCCCGGCGAAAGCATCGACGAAACGCTGCCTATCAAGTGTCAGCAAATCGACCGCGCCGTCAGCGGCCTGCTGCTCGACCTTGAGCAGCGCGGACTGCTCGACGAAACCTTGGTCGTCTGGGGTGGCGAATTCGGCCGCACGCCCATGATGCAGAACAACGTGAACACGGTGATCAAAAAGGGTTTCATCGGCCGCGACCACCACCCCCACGCCTTCACTATGTGGCTGGCCGGCGGCGGCATCCGGCCCGGCCTGGCCTATGGCCAGACCGATGAATTTGGTTACTATCCGGTGGAAAATCCGGTCGGCATCCGTGACTTGCAGGCGACTATCCAGCGCTTGTTAGGACTGGATCCTTACCGGTTTAGTTTTCCGTATCAAGGGCTGGATAATCGGCTCATCGGGCCGAGTGATGAAGGGAAGATTTTGGCTGGGATCATGGCCTGAACACCCGGCCAACCCGCATCCGCCCATTGCTTCAAGCTCATGCTCGTTTCCTACGATGAAAATTCGCGGAGTTTCGGGACTGTGGCGAGGAAATGGTCGCCGGCTTTTTTCCGCCGCAAAAATTCGTCCTTGGTGAAAATGTGAGGGTTTATCTCCCGGCCTAACTGCAGATTTGCGCCCGAGAGTTTGTGGACGAGGATTCGCAAACTTATGGCGCCGACGACCATGAGATCGACATCGCTGTGCGCTCGCTCTTCGCCAAGAGCGACGGAGCCAAAAACGAATGCAACTCCGATATCCGGAACTTCTTCCAAAGCCGTACGCAGAACGTCAGCAAGACCGCGGGTCTTCAAAACGAGATTGCGGATGTCTGGGAAAAACGGGTGATTGCGATTCGCCGAGTAGAGGCTGCGGTTCCCGTCAGGGCGCTTCTCGATGACGCCAACGCCGACTAACCTAACCGCTGCAGTTCCGGGCGCACGGCGCCAACGGCAAGCCCGGACTGCCGTTCCATTTCCCGCAAGTGCATCGGTGCGCATTTGATGCCGAAGAGCAGCCGAAAGACTTCCGCCTTTACTCGCGAAGAGAGAAGCTCGGCAAGCGTGTTAATTGTGCGCTTAAACCATACAATTGTGCGGTTATACCAGTCAATCCCCGATTCGTGCTCAGCCGGCCTCCGTATCCCCAGCGTACGAGCCGAGCCTACGCCGCCGAAGGCACCCCATCGTGCTCCGGCTCCTCCGCCTCGCGATAACTCCGCCAGATGCGCTGCGGCGTGAGGCCCAGCGCGATCAGGACCAATTGACTCACAACAAAGCCAATGAGCCAGTAAAATGCAGCGTCGGTGAAGCCATAGGAATGCAGGCCGACCCCGAGCATATTTACGCCAAACCAAGACCAACTCGTGACGATATTCCCGCCAATGGCCAGGCACATGAGACCTTGCTCCTTTACGAGGCCACCCCAGCGCGCGTGGAGGATGAGCGCATTCCAGAGCACGATGATGAGAGCGCCGTTTTCCTTCACGTCCCAACCCCAGAAGCGGCCCCAGGATTGATCCGCCCAGATGCCGCCGAGGACGGTGCCGACAAAGGAGAAGAGCGTGGCAAAGCAAACGATGCCATAGACCATCTTGGCCAGCGCCTTGCCTGTCTCGAGATTGGCCCGCGAGCCGGCGGTTTCGCCTGCTTCCGCCGCCATCGGTTCCCGTAGGCGGGGAGTGAAGAACCCGAGCAGGATATAAACGATGGCCAGGAACCCACCGACAAAGGTCGAGGCATAGCCGAGCGTGACCACGACGACGTGTGTGGCCAGCCAGAAATTGGTATCGAGCACCGCGCGCATCATTTCCATCGTATCCCCGCTGAGGCTGAGGTGATGCGCGATGATGAGACTGACAAAGCCAAGGGTCGAGGAGATAACCAAGCCGATGCCATTGCGCCAGATCCTCTCCAGCACCAGCCCAAGGATCACGGCTCCGAAACCGATGAATATGGCCGAAGAATAGAGATTCGTGACCGGCGGGCGCCCCTCCAACACGATGCGGAAGACGAGCCCGCTGACATGGACCACCAGCCCCAAGGCCACCAGGCGCACGGCGGAGCGGCGCGCCCATTCGAAGGTCGCAGGGGCCAGCCAGAAAAGGAGCACCAGGATGAAGGAAAGGAGGTAGGGATACATCGCGTCGTAGAAAGGCGCGTAGTGATTGAAGAATTGCTCGCGCGAAGCCTTTTTCATTTCCGGCGCGAAATTCTCGCTGAGCTTTGTGCGGTAGTCCGCCACGGCCTGATTGAATTCCGCCACCCGGCCGCTGCGATAAGCGCCCGCCATGCGGGCATAAGCTGGAACCGCAAAAGAAAGCGGGGCTTCATGCGCTGCCTCCATCAGCGCGGCGCCACTCGTCTGCCAAGCGTCGCGATCAGCCTTCTGATCTTCCGGCGGGATGAGCATGGCGGGCTTGAGATCGTCCATCGCGGCAAAACGCTGGAGCTCATCCACGAGGCCATCGAGCGCCTTCTGATCAAACTCTTTCCCGGCTTTCTGCGCAAGGAAGGCCTCCCGACCCGCATGAATGCCATTGAGATAGGTATTGAGTTCCGCCGGCCAATCGCGGGCATTCTGCGGCTCGAGGGTGTTTTCCAGCCCCATGTAGATAGCGCCCGCGTTCATGAGCCGCATCACCGCCTGATCGTAAGGGGTGCGCTTTGAGGCATCGACCGCACCCGCGCGCGCCGCTTCGTTTTGGAGGACCTGCAGGCTGTCCTGAATCTGCAGCCACGAGAAATGCTTCCCGTCCGTCTTCTTTTCGGCGTTTGCGTCCAGGGGCAGCTTCAGCAGCCCCTTGAGATCGGGATTGTCGATGCGAAAAACCGGAAGCGCATCGGCCTCGGACGGCTTCATCATGACAATCATGAGCCACTCGGCGGCGCTGAGCATCTTGGGATTCGACTCCCACGGGGCGGTATTCACTTCCTGCTTCTCGCGGATCTGCAGCAGGGCATTGCGCGCGAGCGAATCGATCGGCTGAATGCGGCCGCCATGAAGGACCGGAAGACTGCCGAAGGCCTGAGTGGCAAAATCTTCCCGCTTATCGTGCGGCGGGATGAGGGTGCTCAGGAGCCAGAGCGCAATGGCGCCCGGCAATAGGAGGGTGATCCGCGTTTTGACGAAGTCGAGGACGGAGGCCATAGATGTGGAAAGTGAGAGGTTTAAACGGCAACGTCGGCTTGCGCGCGCTCCGGCGTTTTCTTCGAGGCCTTCGGAGGCGGCGGCAAGGGTTTCCGGCGATTGATGAAGCCGTTGAGGTGGAAAAGGAATTGGTAGATCATCCCCAACGCGACCAACGCGCAGCCAAAGTACGGAGTGAGCCAGCTCGGATTTCGCACCACCTGCAGCGTGCTCGTCTCACTGGAATCCGCCTCCTGCATCTTGCTCATCTGGTACTGATAAAAGGTCAGTCCGGAGTAGCGCAGCGGATTGTTCATATAGATATCCACTTCTCGATGCTCGTTCGTCTCGTTGTTATCCACGCGGATACGGCTGCGATAGTCCTTAGGGATATCCGTGCCACGATAGACGTCGTGGGTCGTCTTCAGCATGGTGATCGTAAAGGGGTGGTAGTAGCGCTCGAATCGGAGCCCCACCCGGTATCCCTTACCGTCCAGAGGCAGGTCCTGCGGCTCGAGGAGCGGCGAAAGCAACAGGGGCGGGAGGTTTTTTCCCGGAATCTCGATGATCATCGCAGGCAGGTTCCGGTCGTCCATGCCTTTTCCTTCCGGCAAGGGCACAAGGACGATGCTCTTGCCCGGCCCGGTCGGCGTGGCCGAGGGCACAGTCTCTTCCGTCACCGGCTGATTATTCGCCAGCATTTCCGCAGCAAATTTCATCGACCCGCCCTGCATGGTGAAGCGTTTCGCCATCTGCGTCCGGAAGCGGGTCTTCAATTCCGTGCAAAGCTTCGGCCCCTTGACCGGATCGGCTGCCACGCGTTTGGCAATCGCGCTGAGGTCGGGACCGGATGGTTCGCCGATGGCTTTGAGCGCCTCGGCCCAGACGTTCATTCGGCCACCGGCCTGCATGGCGCGTTCGGCTTGCGCCGGGAGGCCTTCCGGCGTCGCGTACTCGGCTTCCATCGTGGCAAAGGCCGTGGTCAGTTTCCCTCCCGCTTCGATTGCGCTCTTGCGCGAAAAGACGTCGCTGTTCGGGTGGTAGGCCTGAATACGAACCGTGAAAGGCAGATTCGGGTCCTGGATATCCCCGCCTTTGGCAAGCCGCCGCTGATCAATGGAGACCACCCGGTCTTGGCCATTCCCTGCATCGAGGAGAAAGCTCAGCTCTGCCTTGGACGCGTCCTCGGTATAGCTGCGACTCTGGCCGACATGGAGCGTCAAGAGGCTCTCCCGTGAAAGCATGTCGGTAGCCAGCTGGCCGACGAGCAGCAACACGACGCCGAAATGCGTGAGATGAATGCCGACCTTCTTCCAACCCCACGTAAAGCGCTTCAGATGCGCCGCGAGCAGATTGACTACGAGAAGGATGCCCAGCGTGTAGCCGCCGGGAAAAACCGGCATCGACCAATGCGCGCCCTGCGGCCCCCACATGACGATGAAGCTTTTGAACCAGCGTGCCTGCGCCTGGTAGAGCCCTTCATCGACCTGCGCCAGGGTGCCCAGGAATACGAGTACGACGCCGAATGCGAGGCAAGCGACCGTCAGCTTCAGGGAGGTGAAAAATTTCCAGATGGCTCGACTATTCATTGCGGGAGACAAAGAGGACTCAGGGCTTTCCACCGGCTGACGCCGAGGCCGAGGCGCCGCCCTGAACGTGGATGGATTTCAGGAATTCCAGAAAAACGGGCCGCTGCTCGGTGACCAGCGCATCGTCACCGGAGATTTTGTAAAAGCAGCTCGACTCCGCCGATTCGGTAAAGGCGACGATGATGCGTGCCGGCTTGCCTTCCTGCGTACCGGAGATCTCGCAGAGCTGACCCGGGCCGCCGGCTACGTCCACCGGGGCCAAAGCCTTCCGGGCATCGTCCGCAGAAACTTCCGGCGCTCCCACTTGCCCGCGCCACATGTTGACCACATCCCCTTCCCTTCCGGAGAGATTCGGGAGTGGCGTGATGGTCACCAGCGCCGCCTGGCCGTCGTCGGTTTTTACCTGAAAACTCGCCACGCTCAGTTGGCCCGCACTCACCTCGGTCCAGCCATGGGGCAGCTCCCAGGTGAAATGCAAATTGGGCCGCTGCAGCTTGGGCGCGGATTCCTCGCGGTTGCTCTCCGAGGAGGCTTCGCTGGACGATGAATCCTGCGGTTGCAAGCTCACCCGCACCTCCGCACGATGACAGGCGTTGGCGCCGCCGAGGAGAACGACGGCGGGAAGGACGAAAATACGGCGCAAAAGCGGAGTCATGAAGCGAAAGAAGCCGGCAAGGACCGGAATCGAAAACCTTGCCTGTAAATGCTCAATCCGCCAGCGCTTTCGCGCTTAGCTTCGGCCATGAAGCATTGCAGCTCCCCCGCCTGAGGCGGATTGGGACCTACAGAGTTCTCCAGCGTTTTGCAAATGATAATGGCGTAAACCTTGCTCCCATATCAGGAGAAACACCACCCCATATGCCCTCTTCCCAATCGCTCCGCGCGACGGGTTTGGCCGCAGACTTCGACAGTTCACCACTGCCCCCTCAAGCGACCTCCGCCCCGCTCCCCTCGGACTCTAGTCCGCTGCCGGAATTGCATCCGGAGGCTCCCGGCGCCGAGCCTGAAGCCCCCGGCGAACCCTCGGAAAATCCCGAAGGCGCGCGAGTTTCCGTTCTCGATCACTGCCCAAAGTGCCAGGCGGTTCTGGACGTTTCGGCCCTGAATCCGCTTTCCGAGACCGCCTGTCCCAGCTGTGGAGAGACTATGCGGGTGTTGGAACACTTTTCGCACTTCGTGCTGACGCAGCAGATCGGCCGCGGCGGCATGGGGGTGGTGATGCGCGCGCGTGATTCCAGTCTCGATCGCCCGGTGGCCCTGAAGCTTCTGCGCCACGACCTGGTCCAGGATACGGCGCTCATGGATCGACTGCGCGATGAAGCCCAGGTCCTCGCGTCCATCAACCACTCGAATGTCGTGCGGGTCTTTTCCGCGGGCATGGAAAACGGGCTGTACTTCATCGAGATGGAGATTCTCAGCGGAGGGAGTCTGGCGGAAGCCATCCGCAAGCAGGGGCAATTCCCGGAACAACTTGCGCTCTCGGTGGTCCTGCAGGTGGCGGAAGGCCTCAATGCCGCCTATTCCCGCGGCCTGCTCCACCGGGACGTGAAGCCGGGAAACATCCTCTTCGCCAGTCCCGAGGCGGTCAAAGTCGTGGACTTCGGTTTGGCCATGCCGATCACCGAAGCCGCCGAGAATCTCGGTGAAGTCTGGGGCACGCCCTACTACGTCGCACCGGAACGGCTGCAGGGATCGAGCGAGACGGTCTCGAGCGACATCTATGCGCTGGGAGCCACGCTTTTCCATTGTCTGGCCGCCCGGCCGCCTTTCGAAGCCAAGACCGCCATGGCGGTCGCCCAGAAGCACGTGGATACAAGACCGCCGAGCGTCAAAGCATTCGCGCCCAGCGTTTCCGGCGCCACCGCCTATGTTATCGCGCGCATGCTCGAGAAGGACCCGGCGAAGCGCTACCGGGATTACGACGAGCTCATGGAGCATCTGCGCTATGCCGAGACGGAGTTGAACAACGCCGTACCCCGCGCCCGCGCCGCCGCCACCACTTCGCCTTCCGCAAAGCCCCCGACGACCACAAAAGTGCCGGTCAATGCGAAGCCTTCGCTCGCTGCGGTTGCGGCGACCCGGGCCGGGGCAGCGCCCAAATCTCAGCTCCCTGTGCAGCCCGTCGCGCCGCCGCCCTGGAAACATCCTCTCGTGCTGACGGCCGCGGCAGCCATCGTCGGCGTCGCGATACTAATCATTGCCTGGCCATCGTCAAAGTCACAAGGCGGCCCGTTATCGGCCGGCAGCACCTCGCTGGCCGGCGTCTCCATCCCGTCGATGGCCGATCGGCGCTGCATCGCCGCGCGCGGGCTTTTCGCAAACAGCAAGTTCGCCCCGGCGGCGGCGGCGTTTCACGATTTGGAGGGCGCCGATCTCGCCACCGTCACGCTGCGCAACTCGGTTGCCTTACACGAAGCGCTGGCTTATCTCATCTTGGGAAAGAAGGAGGCGGCCCAAACCGTCTTCTCCGGCATGGTGAGCCGGTTGGCCAGCGCCCAAACCGGTGAGAACGCGATGTATTTCGAAGTGGCCAAGTGGGGCGCCTCGACCGCGCGGGCGCCGAAGTCGGTCGGAAGCCAGTACGACGATTCGTCCGACGAAGCCTTTGGCTTGTTCGCGCTGGGCATTATTTCTTACGAAAACGGCGACATGTCGGGGGCGATTCGTTATTTGGAAAAATTTAATGGCGGCCTGCTCCAGGAACGCTCGGAGTGGCTCGGCCAATATCGTTCGCTCGCCCAGCAACGCATCGCCCAGGCGCGAAATACCCTGGCCAAACAGGGCTACCCGACGCAGTTCTGGTTCCGAGCCGACGCGCTCGATGCTTCGTCAACCAACCAATGGACCGATCTGAGCGGCAAAGGCGCGAACATTGTTCCGATCAGCGCGCCGCCGTCGCTGGCGGCCAATCGATTCAATGGCCATCCTGCCGCGCACTTCGATGCGGCGCAATCGCAGGCCTTGCAGTTCCCGCGGCCGGTGCAGGATGATTTCACGATCCTATTTGTTTTCGCCGCGACCGATCTCGTCACGGGCGACCATTTCTTCGATGGCCAGGCCCTGGTGAGCGGCGAGGTAAAAGGGGAGTTGCCAGATTTCGGCGTCGCCATCGGCACAGGCGGCAGCATCCGCGCTGGAACGGGACAGCCCGACGTCAACGTAAAATCGCGCGAAGGATTCAACGATGGAAACCCGCACATCGTCAGTTTCTCCCGCATTCGGTCCACGGGGGTGGTGGAACTTTGGGTGGATGGCGTCCATGAAGACAAGCGGACCGGCGGAAAGCAGGCGCTGACCGCGCCCAGCAATCTGGCCCTGGGAGCCGTGCCGGCTGGGAGCAACTGGCTGAATGGAGACATCGCCGAAGTGAAGATCTTCGACGAAGCGCTGCCCGACAATGCACGCCAGGAAGAGGAAAAGCAGTTCATGACCAAGTACGGCGTCGTGCCGAAAGCGGCCAAATAGAGCCACCTGCCGCCTCCCCCGCCCGCGATACCGTGGGCACGATGAAATCAATCCGCATCGGAATCTCCGGATGGACCTATGCGCCATGGCGCGGAAAATTCTTCCCCGAGAAATGGCCGCAAAAGCGTGAGCTGGAATACGCCTCGCGCCAAGTCAGTTCCATCGAGATCAACGGCACGTTTTACTCGCTGCAAAAGCCCAAGAGTTACCGCGCCTGGCATGACGCCACGCCGGAAGACTTTGTTTTCTCCGTGAAAGGACCACGGTACATTACCCATATCCGGAGACTCGAAGACGTCGAAGCCCCTCTCGCTAACTTCTTCGCCTCGGGTCCACTTTGTTTGCAGGAAAAACTCGGCCCGATCCTTTGGCAACTACCGCCGAATTTCCACTATGATCACGACCGGCTCGCTCACTTTTTCGCCTTGCTGCCACGCGATACCAATGCCGCCTCGCGCCTGGCTCGCAAACACGATGCCAAGGTCGACCACCAGATCGCCACGGCGACCGACCAAAACCGGCCGATCCGCCATGCCCTGGAGGTCCGGCATGCCTCTTTCGAAATGCCGGAGTTCGTCGAACTGCTGCGGGAGCAAAGCATCGCCCTCGTCGTTGCCGACACCGCGGGAAAATGGCCGCTTTTTGAGGATGTCACGAGCGACTTCGTCTATGTGCGTCTGCATGGCGACGAAGAGCTGTACGTGAGCGGTTACACCGAAAAAGCATTGGAAACCTGGGCGCGAAAAATCCGCGCCTGGTTCGAGGGACGCGTTCCCCGGGGCGCCAAACGAACCGGTGCTCCCCATCGGCCGCCAAAGTCGGGCGGCGATGTTTTTGTCTATTTCGACAACGACGTCAAAGTTCGCGCGCCCTTCGACGCCATGTCCTTGGCTCATCGTCTGCATCTTGCGCCAGCGCCAGGCGCTCCGCCCGATCTCAGCGACGTCACAGAAGTCCCGAGACGGAACGCTCCCTTTCAAAAACCGCGGAAAAAGAGAAAGTGAAATGATGTAACCTCCGGCCCCAGGTCCGCGAATCCCTTGGCGTAATCTATTTTTCAGCCCGTATGAAACTACGCTCACTCCTCCTCGGCTCGGCCGTCCTTGTCTCCGCGCTCCCTCTTGCTTTCGCCGGGGTGAAGGCGGACCCGCAGCCCGAAGCAAAGGCCCCTGAATCCGTCGTCCGCGAGCCGGTCTGGTCAGCGCGCGTTAGCCCGGCCCATCTCGGCATGGGCCTCGCCGGCAAGCTCCTGGAATCCCTCGGCGCCCCGTCCCCCGAGCACAAATCACCCATTGGCCTCGATCCTGCGGGCATCGACAGTCTCGACATCGTCTTTTACGAAATTCCGGAGGATTTGGAGAAAATCGATTTCCTCGTGTCGGCGCGCCTCAACCAAAAGAGCAAACCGGCCGGCGAGATTCTGGAACAACTGGCAAAAATCGGAAACGGCGAGGCAGAGGATATCGCGGGCCATCCCGCCGCGCGCTATTCGGCCGACAAAAACAGGAAAGTTTGGCTGGTGAAGCAAGACGACACGCATTTGCTCATGAGTCCGGTTCGTTCCGAACTGGAAGCCGCCTTGCAAAAGGCTCCAGAACAAATCTCCGGCGCGCTGCCTCCCGGCAAACCCACCGAGGTGCTTGGAGTCATCGTTCACCTCGATCAGATTCCAAAACAGGACCTTCATTCCGAATTGCTCACGCAAGCCAAGCGCCTGGAATTCCATATCGACAGCGCGGACGACTCCTTGCGGCTCTCCGGCTCCGCCGAACTCAAGGACAAGCGAGCCGCAAAACGCGTCGCCCGGATGGTGGAAGGAGTCGTCGCCATGATGTCTCCCGATACGCCTTCGGATAAAGGGCCATCGCTGGACGAACGCCTCCAGATCTCCGCCAAAGATGGCACGCTGATCTTCGACGTATCGCTCAATGCCGACGAATTCCAAATGCTGCTCGATTTGCTCGGGGGAAAAAGCGCGTTTTCGGTCAACGGCAACTTTCATGTGTCGGCCACCGCAAAAGACAAATCATCCGTGAAGGACGACATTTCCTTCAATTTGTCTTCCGACGGAAAAGATAAGGACAAGCCGACCGCAGCCGAGACTCCTCAACCTGCGCCCGCCCAGCCCGCCCCAGAGCCGCAAGCTCACTAGGCGCCATGTCCGGGCTCTGTGAAACTATGCCGGCCCTCTTTAACCCGGAGCCGCCTTTTCCCTCCGCGTCGGAGCTTCCAGCGGCGGACCGGGACCTGGCCCGGCGCTGGCAGGGCGGCGACCAGACGGCGGCCGCAGCGCTCATCGATCGCCATTTACCTAGGTTGCGCGCCTTTCTCGCCGTGCGGTGTGGCGATGCCACCGAAGCAGACGATCTGGCCCAGGAAGTCTTTCTGGCAGTTTGCCGGCAGATCGCCACGTATCAATCAGATCACCTCTTCACCAGCTGGCTCTACGCAATCGCCCGCCACAAAGTCGCCGATTACTGGCGGCGGCGGCGGCCGGTGGAAAGATTCGATGCTAGCCACGAAGGCATCGACCACCGTTCGCCGGCCCGGCTCCACGAAGAATGTGACGGCTGTCGCAATGCCTGGGCCGAGGTCTTCGCCCGCCTCCCGGAAACCCAAGCCAGCGCGCTCTGGCTGCGGGTCCAGGAAGACCTTTCACTGGAAGACATCGCGCAAACCCTCGAGGTCACTCTCGCCAACGCCAAAGTGTTGCTTTTTCGCGCCCGCCAGACCATGGCCGCGCACTGGAAACCCCACGCCAACCAACCATGACTCCAGATTCCCATTTCGATTTTCAGCCCGCGCCGCAGAGCTGCGACGCCATCCAGATGGAGCTTTCCGACTTCGCCGACCAGAGTCCGGCGCCAGCGCTTCCGCCGGAAATCCGCGAGCATCTGGCGCACTGCGCGCACTGCGCGCATTTCGCCCGGCTGTGGCTGAACCGCGCCGCGGCGCCGATCGCCGCCTTGCAGGTGGGCCCGGCTCCGGTGTCGCCTACCCTGCGCGATAACATACTGAGCCGCGCGGGAGAAGCATCGGCGACAAATGTCGTGCCGGCCTCCCAGTTCCGCGCCTGGCGCGGGCTGGGACGCGAAATGCTGGCCAAGGCCGCCGCCCTCGTCGCGCTCGCCGCCTTTTCGTATTGGCTACTCCAGCCACACTATGTGGAGCCGCCGCCAAAGACCTCTGCGGCCGCTCTCGCTCCTCGCGCGCTGGCCCAATCCATCGCCGCCGCCGAAGCGCCGATGGCCCGCGAACGCGATGCCTTGCGTCTCGACGCCATGCATGGGCGAGATCAGCTCCGCCAGGCCATCCGCAGCTCGTTTTTCCTCGTGGAATGATGAATCCCTCGTCGAATCGCGCAGTCGAAGGCGCGAGCGTCTGCGTGCGAAATCTGCGCGTCGACTACGGTCGTCGCACTGCCGTGGATGGCCTCGATCTGGAAATCGCGGCGGGCGAGATCTACGGCCTGCTCGGGCCCAATGGCGCGGGAAAGACCAGCGCCTTTCGCGTCATGGCGACGCTGCAGGAGCCGACCCATGGCGAGATCTTCCTGGCGGGCCGCGACGCCCGCCGGGCGCCAGAAGCCGCGCGCGCCATTCTTGCCTATATGCCGGACCTTGCGCCTCTGCCGCAGGATCTGCGGGCCGAGGAATACCTGCGCTTTTTTGCCGAATGCCACGGCCTCACGGGCAAGGTGCGCGAGGCCCGGGTCGACGAATGCCTCGAAGCCGTGGATCTCACCGATCGCCGCCGCGAGTTTTGCCGCCGCCTTTCGCTCGGCATGCGCCAGCGCCTGGTTTTGGCGAGCAGCCTTCTGCATCGGCCACAGGTGCTCATCCTGGACGAACCGGCCAGCGGCATGGACCCGGTGGCCCGCGCTGCGCTGCGCGAAGCCCTGCGCCGGCAGGCCGCGACTGGCGCAACGGTGATCCTGAGTTCTCACGTGCTTTCGGAATTGCAGGATCTTTGCACGAGCATCGGCCTCCTCCGCGAGGGCCGGCTTCTCGACTCCGGTCCGCTCCGCGAAGTCCTGCAGCGCCACGGCGCGCGGGCTCGCCGCCTGCGCCTGCGGACCGTGGGTTCGCTCGAGGAACTCCGCCAATGGCTCGCCGGTCCCGGCGGCCTCCCCGGCGCGGAGCCCCGTGTCGTCCAGCGCGAGATCGAGTTCGAATTCGCCGCCGGCGATGCGGAGCAGGCGGCCTTTTTCCAGCGGCTCGCGGCGGCCAATCTCGGCGTCGTCTCGCTGCGTGAAATTGAGACGAGCATCGAAGACGTCATTCTCGGCCTGCACAAAAACGGAGAAACCAAATGAACCCGCCCCCGCTCTGGCAGCTCTGGCGCAATCCCATTGTGCGCCGCTATGCAGTCTCACGCCTGCGCCCGATCGCCCTTTTCGGCTGGGGATTGCCGGTTCACGCCCTCGGCGCATTCCTTTGGCTCGTCACCTACCTCTACAGCCATCGCCAGGCCGGGGCGGCCGTCGAGCATGCCGCCACGCTGGCCTGGATCTACATCCTCGCGCTGCAGGGCGTCCTCTGGATCATGAAAGGCACGTTCAGCGTGGCGGTGGGCATCGCCCGGGAGGGCGCGGAAGGCCTGACGGACGCCCAGCGCCTCACGCCGCTTCCGCCAGCTTACAAGGTCCTGGGTTATCTCTTCGGCCTGCCCATCCTGGAAACCGTCCTCGTGGCTTCGCTTTTGCCCTGGTCGATCGTCAGCATGGCGCTCGCGAAGATTCCGCTCCTTATTGCTTTCCGCGTCTACCTGCTGCTGGTCACGGCGGCCATCTTGCATCACGCGATCGGGCTGGTCACTGGCACCGTGATCCGCCAGAAAATCGTCGCGGGCACGGTCTCGCAAATCCTGGTCGTCGTCCTCCATCTCGTCGTGCCCCTCTTCGCCCGCCTAGGAGCCGGCCCGCTCGGGCATCTGGGCGTGGAAACGGCCATCTCCCGGGAAATCAGTCCGCTCCTCGGGAAAGCCGATCTCGTAAGCCATGTCCGCTTCTTCCAGTATAGCCTGACACTCACCGGATTTCAGTGGGTGATCATGGCCACGCTCCTGGCCTTCCTCCTCTCCATCCTCTGGAGGAAATGGCAGCGCGAAGACGCCCATCTTTTCAGCAAACCGCTGGCCCTGGTTTTTCTCTCCTGGGTTTTCGTCATGAGCCTCGGCGAGATCTGTCCGCATATCGCCGATGGCACGCTGCTCCGCTTCGGGAGAGACTTCTCGGTGGGCGGCATGAATTTCACCGACGAAGTCGGCCAACGCGGCCTCACGATCGCGTGGGCCGCCGCCTTTGGCGTGGTCGCTCTCATCATCGCGATGCTCGTGGCCTCCATGATCACGCCGACGCTCGACCAGTACTGGCGGGCGCAACGCGCTCTCCAGGCCCAGGGTTCGCGGCGTCTCGCCTGGACGAGCGACGCCGCCAGCGCGCTCGGCTGGGTCGTTGCACTTGGCCTCTGTACGGCAGCCAGTTGGCGCTGCGTCGTCGATCAAACGATGGCCACGCCGCTCGTGGCGTTCATCCTGCATCCCGCATCATCCCTGCCCTTCATGCTCGCCGGCGGACTCCTGCTGCCGCTGCTCGTCTGGAGCGCGCTCCTGGAATGGCGCGGCCAAAAAATGGCCTATGCCGCCGCCTTTGCCTTCTGGATCATCCCGCTCATGATCGTGATCGTGGCGATGCTGAGCGGCGTCTCGATCACCGGCTGGCCCAGATGGTTTCTCTCGCTGTCGGGCTTCGCCCTTCCCGCGCTTTCCTTGTTCCAAGCCTTGACCGGTCTGTCCCGTCTCGGCGACTCCTTCACGGCGCTGCACGCGCCTTGGGTTTTGTCGCTATGGATTCAATCGGGACTGGCCATCGTCTTCTATTGCGCCCTGCGGAAGGCGCAAAGGTCGGAAGACAAAGAAAGCGCGCTGCGGAATGCGAGGGTTGTGTCGAGGCTGGCGGAACCGGTGGCCATTGCAAATTAGTTAACCACGACGGCATCGTTTGGCAGATTACGTTTGTGCACGAGCGGCAGCATTCATAGGAGCGCGGAAGCGTCAGAAAAGACGCGGGAATCTCTCGAGCGAACTGCGCAGCAGCAGCTCGTTCGCAAAAACACAACAAGACGTGATGCAAACTCCGTCGGCGAGTGAAAGCGGGCGATTTGCCGGACGCTTCTGCGCCAGGCGGACGAGACGTCCGCGCTCCCAGGAATGCCGCTCGTGCACTTGAAATTCCAGCGCGGCGCAAAGCCGCGCCGGCAATCGGCCTCCCCCACACTTGCAACCCCCTCCCCCCTCTGGCATCGTCCTGCGACTCAGCCGAAATCCCCCCGCCTCATGCTTCCGGTCCGCCGCCCCTTCGTCCCTCCCTCTCATCTTCCACCACATAAACACCGTTCAACCTGGCCTTCGAGAGCCGCTGCGTTCTTCCTGGCCGGCCTTTCCCTCCAGGCAACCCGCGGAGCGAACGTCGTCACGCAGCACAACGACAACAATCGCACCGGCCTGAATGGCGCGGAAACGATTCTGCGCCCCTCGAATGTCACGCCCGCCGGCTTCGGCAAGCTCTTCGAAAAGCCGGTCGACGGCGATCTCTATTCCCAGCCGCTCTATGTGCAGCGCGTGCGCGTGAACGGAGGTGTGCACAATGTCGTCTACGTTTCGACGGCGAATAACACGGTCTACGCCTTCGATGCCGACGACGGCGCCGTCCCCGCCTACTGGAGCGCCACGCTCGGTCCGGCCATTCCCCAGAAGGCCGTGCAAAGCGTTTCCGACATCGCCCACGTGATCGGCATCATCAGCACCGGGGTCATCGACGTGCCCGCCGGCGCCTGGTATGTCATCACGCAGGAGCGAAATCTCGACGACAAAACCTTTCACCAAAAGCTCCACGCTCTCGACCTTTCGACGGGCAAGGAAAAATTCGGCGGCCCGCAGGAAATCAGCGCCAATACGGCGGGAGTCCATTTCGATCCCAAGCTAAATAATCAGCGCGCCAGCTTGTTACTCCAGGGCGGCAACGTCTACGCCGCCTGGTCTTCGCACAACGATGGCGGCGACTATCACGGCTGGGTCATGGCCTTCAATGCCAGGACGCTGGCGCAGGTCGCGGCCTGGCCGGCCACCACGACGAGCGGCGGCAAGGGCGGTATCTGGATGTCGGGCGGCGGAGTGACCGGTGACGGTCGCGATGTGTACGTGACGGTCGGAAACGGCCGTTTCAACGCCAATACCGGCGGCAAGGACGTCAGCCAGAGCTTCGTCCGACTCAATTCTGTGCTGGAACGCCAGGACTATTTCACCCCCGCCGACTGGGATAAGCTCAATGGCCCGGATACCGATGTCGGAGCCCAAGGCGTGCTCCTCATTCCCGGGACCGATCGACTGCTTTCCGGCGGCAAAAACGGCAAATGGTACCTCGTCGCCGGCCATGGCATGGGCGGCTACAAAGCAGACTCCGATGCCTGCGTCCAGAGCTTCATGGTGACAAATGTCCACGAGCAGCTGCACCACCTGCACGGCGCCCCGTGTTTCTGGAATAACCTCGTCTTCGTCGGCGGCGAGAGCGATCCCATAAAGGCCTATCACTGGGACGGCATCACCCTTGACACCAAGCCGGCCGGTCAGACCACCTTCGGGGCGCTCTCCGACAGCATGCCCGGTTGGCAGCTTTCGATCTCCGCCAACGGCGCGCGCGACGCCATCGTCTGGGCCACGCGCCCCAACAGCGGCAACGCCAACAACGCCACGCAACCCGGCATCCTGCACGCCTTCGATGCCGCGGACCTCTCGCACGAACTCTGGAATAGTCAACAAAACGCCCCCCGCGACGACTTCGGCAATTTCGCCAAAAACCCCTCGGTCACTATTGCCAATGGCAAGGTCTATTGCCCGACCTTTTCGAATAAGCTGGTCGTGTATGGGCTGCTGGCGCCCTGAGGTTTCCCAGACTCGGCGCGGGCCTTTTCAAACGCACGGCATCCCTCAAAATGCCGACTCCAGATCGAATCAGAATTTAGGTTCGCAAGGCGTCATAAATTGGAAAGTTCACGACGAGATGTTACCTAAGATCCGTATAAATCGAGCCGTGGTCCTCGCGTGCCGCCGCGGGCGGGAAGTCCACGCGTAACCAAACGGAGTTCGCGACTTCGGGACCCATCGACGTGAGCGGTGGATCAGGTCCAGAGCTTTTCCAGCATCCTGCAACCCGATGACGGGGTGGCCCCGGAGGCCAATGCGAGATCGCCCTTGCGAAGGCACGCCCGGGCAGGCACTCTTTGCCGCCGCAACGCCCGCCCCTTTCGCCTCGATTTCATGAACACCGTTCTGCCTCCGCTGCTCGACCAGGTTTTTCAAACCGGCCACACCTTCGACAAGGAGGGGAAGGAGCATGAGCTTCATTCGAACGTTTCAAAAGAGGAAGCCCTGAGCCTCGCCCGGGCAGTGCAACGCATCCAGCCCGAGGCCACGGTGGAAGTCGGCTTTGCCCAGGGCGTCTCCTGTCTCGCCATCCTCGGCGCATTGGCTGCGAATAATCGCGGAACTCACCACGTCATCGATCCTTTCCAGGATCGGTTCAACGACATCGGCCTGGCCATGGTGGAGCGCGCGAATCTTTCGTCGCGGCTTCGGTTTTATCGCCAGTTTCCCGAGGAAGTCATCCCCACGCTGCCGGCCGTCCAATTTGCCTTCGTCGATGCTTCGCATCTTTTTGACCTCACCCTGATGGAGTTCATCCTCATCGATAAGAAGCTGGAAGTGGGCGGCCTCATCGGTTTCCACGATCTCTGGATGCCCTCCCTGCAAAAGCTCACGAGATACATTCTGGCCAATCGCAACTATGAATTGGTCGACGATGCGGGCGAACCCATCCGGCGCAGGCCATCCTGGCGCTCCTTTTTCAATTGCCTGCCGAAAAGCCAAACCGTTTTCGCCACGGAATTTCCCGAGCCCTGGCAGTGCTTCAACGCCGGCAACATGATCTTCCTCAAAAAGCGCGGCGTCGATCAGCGCGACTGGCGGGAGCACAACCGGTTCTGACCCCGAATCGAGCTTTGTTAGTTACTGGCTAAGCTGGAGTCAGCACCCGGCTGGGAGGCGCTAGTTTTTGGACTGCGAAAGTTTGCTCCCCCAAACACATAAGTCCAAGATTTTGCCTACCCTGGGATTTCGATTTATCCGGTGACTGCGCCTCGTCACGCGAATTAAACACAGCGTCATAGATAATTACTGATATCAACGGAGGCAGAGGCCAACACACGGCTGAGCACAAGTGATTGACTATTGCCGTTTCTGGACGGTCTGAGGGGCGGCTTCGTGCCTTCGTGCCTTCGTGCCTTCGTGTGAACATCACTTTCCTCTGTGTGACTCGACGAACTTCGATATCATCGGCTTTAGGCGAAGCTTTGGCGGCGATAATCTCACACGAAGACACGAAGACACGAAGCAGACCTAGGGAACCTTCCGACGGGAATGCCAGTGCCAGCGGCCGGACTTCCGGCGCCGCAGGCGTTCTCAAAGCACTAATATGGCGTCATTAATAATGGCCGATGTCGACCGAAAGCAAAAACCAATCTGTGACGGAGAACACATGCTTAATCTCTTCCTTTCTTATCCGGATCCGTATTTATTTTCAACGCTTCATTTAGCAGGCCAGCCGAAAGACTATCGGCGCTCCGCATCGGGAGTATAAATGTAATTATAACCCAGCGCCTTGTAGAGACGATATCCGATTCCCTTCATGTATTCAGTATAGGACGCGAGGTGAAACAGATTCTCCAGCACGATCACCTTTACCTGAAAACGCCCGGGCGTAAACCCTTTCATTACCTCGAGCTCGTACCCTTCGACGTCGATCGCGAGCAGATCGATCTTCGAAAGATCCGCGCAATGCGTTTTCAAAATGTCATCCAATCGGCGCACCCGCACCTTGATCGTCGTCTGCTTGAAATACTTCACGGCTCCGTCTTTGTAGTCCCGATACTCGGGCTTGATGCTCAATGAAGAGTATGAGTGCGCAGAGAGTTCCTTATCGGAATAATCCGCATTTGCTTCGGCAACCACAAAGTCGTGGTCGTCGGCCTCGAAATCGGCGGCGGCATATTCGAAGACCTCGTTCCCACGCGCGCGATGCAGCGCGACGAAACGCGGATTTGGCTCGATCCCGATACTCCGCCAGCCGGATTCGCGAAAGTGCTGGCTCATGCTGAGCAACTCCGGAGTCGCGCACCCGACCTCGACCACGCACCCGTGATACGAGAAATCCGGAAAGAAGTTTTTGCGGATATATTTATCGGTGAAGAACTCGGCGTAAAAACGGCGTCGCTTGTCAAATTTACCGATCAGGTGATTGCGTAGTCTCATCCCGCGCAAAACCAGGGAGGCCGCGCCACGACGAACGTTAAATCCGAGCTGCTCTAAATTCATAAATGGAGGAACGCCTGTTGAAATTTGAACCAATTTGGGATGGGAAGCGGAAAGAGAACGAGGGGTGATTACGCCGCTGCAGCTTCCGGAGGAGCCGCGGCCGCCGGCGGAAAGGCCCATTTGTGGTAGAGCGCGAATTTCGGGCCGGCGAGGAGGAACTGGGTGGCGATCACGTTGAAGTGCACGCCATGCCCCGAGTAGGGGTGCCAGAGTTCCAGAAACGCGAGAAGGAGCGAGTTGAGGCACGCCATAAGGACGACCGCAGCCAGGTAGCGATAGAACGCTTCATGTTTTTGGACGTCCGTCCGGAAATTTACGAAGTAGTTCCAGAGGAAGAACAGGCAGGTGCTGACGGTGTAGCTGCAGGCCGAGATGAGGAGGACGGGGAAGTGCGTATGCTTCTTCAGCCAGTCGAACGGCGTGGTAATCATCAGGTAGCTGAAACCTGCTCCCGCCATGAACCAAAAGAGTCGCCGCGCCAGGATTTGGCGGCTGCGGGTTTTTGCGGGGTCGGCGGAGGATTCCATCGCCCTTTCGTAGCTGGAAAACGCGCGCCGGCAAATCCTCTTGCAGCGATCGCGATGCGTCGGAGACACCGCTCGCGTGCGTATCATGCTGAAATGACTGTTGCGCAAACGGTTGCGAAGTTCAAAAGTCCCCGCCCTCCCGCATGATCTCCCGCCCAATCGAATCTCCCCGCCGCGTCGCCATCACGGCGCTGGGAGTGATCAGTCCGCTGGGCGCGGGCGCGGAGGAGACCGTGGCGGCGCTGCGCGAGGGTCGGGACTGCGTGACGCCGGTGGAGCGGTTTGACGTGAGCCGCACGCGGTCCAAGACGGCGGGCCAGGTTCGCTTGCCAGAAGGCGCGCCGGCAGATCGCCGGGCGCGGCGGCTGCATCCGGCGAGCGTCATGATGCGCGTGGCGGCGGCCGAACTGCAGGCGCAGGACCCGGCATTTCAACCGGAATTTGCCGTGATCGGCACGACGAGCGGCGGGATGAGCTATGGCGAGCAATTTTACCGCGCCCAAGTGGGGCAGCGCCGGCCGCGGGAGCGCGCGGCCTGGCTGGCCAATTACCTGCCGCACAAGGCGCTGCAGGATGCGCAGGAACTCTGCGGGTTTTCCGCTCGCGCGCAGATCATTGCCAATGCCTGCGCCTCCGGGACAAATGCGCTCGGCCATGGCTTTGCGCTTATTCGCGCGGGCCTGCAGCGCCGCATCCTGTGCGGCGGCTACGACGTGATCGCAGAGATGGTTTTCGCCGGCTTTGACTCGCTCCAGGCGGCTACACCGGAAAAGATCCGGCCTTTCGACAAAAATCGCACCGGGCTAGTCCTGGGCGAAGGGGCCGCGCTTTTTGCCCTCGAGGACTGGGAAAGCGCGCAAACCCGGCGCGCGCCTATCCTGGCCGAGATCACAGGGTATGGAATTTCCACGGATAATCATCACCTGACGCAGCCGCATCCCTCGGGCATCGGGCCGCGGCAGGCCATGGAGCGGGCGCTGGCCTCGGCGGGGCGCGCGCCGACGGACGTCGACTACATCAACGCGCACGGCACGGCGACGGCCTTCAATGATGCGACAGAAGGGGCTGCCATCGCCCAGGTTTTCGGCGCACGGACTCCGGTGAGCTCGACGAAATCCATGATGGGACATGCGCTCGGGGCGGCGGGCGCCATCGAGGCGGCCTTTTGCCTGCTGGCTTTGCGCGAGCAGTTTTTGCCGCCGAATATCAACTTTGGTGAGCTGGACCCGGCCTGGTCGCTCGATGTCGTGGCCAACCAGGCCCGCGAAGCGCGGGTGCGCTGCGTGCTGTCGAATTCGTTTGGCTTTGGCGGAACGAATGCCTCGATCCTTCTGGAGGCCGCCGATCGATGAAAGCGCGCATTGCCGGACTCGGATGGGTGACGCCGCTCGGCGCGGATCTGGATGCCGTGTTTGCGCGCATTGAGGCCGGCGAGATCGCGGAGCGCAGCGAGTTGGCGAATCCGGAAACGGGACGCGTGCATCGCTGCCATCGCGTGCCGCCCAAGACGGTGGAGCACCTGGCCCGGAATCCACGCCTGCGCCGGTCCAGCTCCATTTCCTACTTTGCCGCCGTGGCGTCGCTGAATGCGCTTGCCCACGCCGGGATCGAGATGACCCCGGAGCGCGCCGCCCGCACGGCGGTGGTCTATGCGGTGACAGACGGCAGCGTGATTTACACGCGCAAGTTTTACGAGCAACTCGTCCGCCAGGGCGCGCAGGCGGCCAGTCCCCTGCTCTTTCCCGAGACGGTTTACAATGCGCCGGCGAGCCACCTCGCGGCGCTGCTCGGGATCGATGGAGCGAGCTATACGCTCGTGGGAGACGGGGCGACGGGAATCGCGGCGTTGCAGCTCGGCGCGCAATTGCTGGCCTTGGGAGATGTGGACTATTGCGTGGTCGCGGCTTGCGAGGAGTTGGACTGGATTTTGTGCGAGGCTTACCGCGATTGGCGCTTTACGCGGATGCCCCTTTCCGAAGGCGCGGCGGCGGTGGTGTTGGCGCGGGAGGGGAAGGTTGAAATAACGGCGTCCGGGGCCGAGCCATTCTTCCGGCAACGCGATGCGGCAGGGGCGTTGGAGAAAGCGCTCGGGGCGCTGACTCCCGCGAACGCGGTGGATTTTGTTGTGTCGGGCGACAACGGGACATTTGCAGATGCGGCGGCGGCGCGGGCCATCGCAAAGTGGCAGCCATCACTCTCACAGGCGACGGCTTATCCCAAGCGATCACTTGGCGAATTGGGCGCGGCAGGCGCGCTGGTGAATGTCGTCCACACCGCACTCCGGTTGGAAAAATCGGGCAGCCAATCCGCACTCGCGCCAGTAATCGGATTAAACTATCAAGCCGCCGCTGCCTTAGTCTCGCGCAACCAAGTGATCGGGTAAAAAAAGCCGCGCCAAAGTAGGCGAGGCGAGGTTTGCAACCTCGCGCGCCTGCATTCCGGCGGAGCCCCTTTGGGATACGGGAGTGCGATCCCTAGCGTTTGAGAGGACGACCCTCCACGACGACTGGAGTTTACCTTTTAAGTTGCCAAGAATGCAGGCGATATCTCGAAGAGGCGCTGATGCGCAGAAATGGTTTACTAAACTCCCCATCATTTCCGCGTCTCCGCCGGAGTCACTTTCTGTAAGACTTAGCGCCTACCAAACCCGCATTCTTTCTTCTCTCTCCGCGCGCCCTGTCCGATCGGCCAGTATCTGAAAGTAGGGCAAATGCGTCAGTTTGAGATTTCCTCTCAACACTATGTTCTCCCAACTACTCTCTCGAAACTCACGCACTCTTCAAAATGGCGCGCCCCAGGCGCCACTCAGCATCAGCTGGAGTTATCGGTCCCGGGCGGCGCTGCCGATTCTCCTGGCTTTGCTCGGCGGGGCCGGGGCCGCGCAGGCGCAGATCTTCACCAATCCTGGATTTGAATCCGGCTTCACCGGTTGGACCACGTCCCAGGGCAATGGGTCGGCGACCTTTAGTACGACAACCACTTCGCCTTACGTGGGCTCGAATTCCGCGCAAATCGTGGTCACCACTCCGGGGACGACGTTTCCGTCGCTCACCCAGACCTTTAACGCCAGCGCTTCGCAGACCTACATGCTGCGCTACTACGCCAAAGCGACGACAAATCGGCCCACGATGAACATTCACGTGAGCAGCGCGTCGGGGCCGGTTTATTCGGCCGCCAAGATCAATCCGTCCTCGAATGGTTGGGAAGAGTATCACTGGCCGTTCAAAGCATCGGGCGCCACGACCGTCACCATTACCTTCGAATCGGCGACAACGTACGGGCTCGATCAGGTGCAGGTCTACGATACAAACAGCCCGGCAGACCAAAACGGCAACATCCTGGATCCCGAGAGGTGTTACCTCTGGCATTGGGGCCAGACTGCCGGCGCGACCGGCGGACTGATGAATACGGATAACAGCATTTCCGTCCCCCTTCCAGACGGGCGCGTTGCCTGGCTCTTCAACGACAGCTACACCGGCACGATCAATCCCTATAACAATAGCGGCGGCTCGGCGGGGTTCGTGCGCAATATGCTCTTCACGCAAAACGGCGGCTCGCTCACTCCCTGGGCTCCGGGAAAGACCTCTTTCACGCCGGCGGTCTCCGGGGACTGGACGTGGCCGACGGACGCTTTTGTCGAGGGAAACAAACTCAAAATCATTCTCCCGGACATCAGCAGCTCGCAGACGAATGGCGTAAATATCGCCACTTTCTCGCTGCCGGCCATGACGCAAGACAGCTATCCGGCGGCCTATCTGCCGTGGCCCATCAGTCACGTCCTCGATGGCGGCGACGGCTATTTCTATCTCTACAATGGCAGCAAGGTGGGGCGCGTGCCCGTCGGCAGCTTCGACACGACGACGGCGTGGCGGTATTGGGATGGCGCAACGTGGAACACGAGCAGCGCCGCCGCGGTGGCGATGACAAACTACAGCAGCGCGATTTCTTTCGAGCGGCTGGGGCCGAATAACTTCGTGGAAACCTATGCGGGCTTTGTCGGCGGAACTATGCGCGCGCGTTTTGCGCCGGCGCCCCAGGGGCCATGGACCGCGTCGGATATGACGCTCTGCACGCCCACGTGGGAAGCGGACACTTCCTACTACTACATGCCGTACCTCCACAAAGAGACCGCGCAGAACGGCGTCTATAGTCTCAGCTACTCGGATATCGGTTCGGATGGCGCGGATGGCGCCGGCTATGTGAGCAATCGTCCGGGCAAAGACCAGTGCTACTACAACATCGAATTCTTCCGGACCCCAAACCTCCTGAACGCTTCGCCGTATACAAGCAATGTGGGATTCGACAATTTCGCCACGGGCGACGCGACGGGCTGGCAAACTTACAGCGGCGCGTGGACAGTCTCCGGCGGAAACTACAGTGTGACGGGCGGGTCTGGAGCCAAGGCGATCTTTAAAGGCATCGTGACCGATAATATCGAATGCTCGGCCAATGTTTCGGTCAACGGCGGGGATGCCGGATTGATGTTCCGCGCGAGCAACTATGCCAGCGGCACAGATAGCTATAACGGCTACTACGTGGGCATCCAACAGGGCGTGGGTGTCATCCTCGGGAAGGCGAACGGGAGCTGGACGCAGCTGGCCAGCACCGCGATGACGATCAGCGCCAATACAGTCTATCCTGTGCGGGTGACGGCCCGGGGCTCGGCGATCAAGGTCTATGTCTCCGACATGACGACCCCGAAGATTTCCATCACGGACACGACTTATGCGAGCGGCGGCGTGGGCCTTCGCACCCATAGCACGTCGGCGGTCTTCGATAACTTCGATGTGAATGGGGTGCAGGAGGAGACCGAATCACTCGCGGCAACGGCGACGGCAGGCGTAACGCATCGCGTCTTCGCCTGGGATCAGTTCAGCGGCGGCGCGGGAACCATCCTCGACGCGACGGCGGCAAGCCAGCAAGTGACCTATACCGTGCCGGCGATTGCCGCGGGAACCTATGACGTCCGCGTCGGGGTGAAAGAAACGTCGACTCGCGGAACTTGGCAGCTTGCGGCCGCGTCTGCAGTGACAGGGAGCTTCTCGAATATCGGCGCCATCCAGGACGAATACTCTTCCAGCGATCAAGCGGCCGAATACGACCTGGGCAATTGGACGCCAGGGAGCACGAGCGACAAACTGTTCCGCTTTACCGTGGCCGGCAAGAATGCCAGCAGCTCCGGATACTCGATCTCGTTTGATTATATCAAGCTGATCCCACAGTAGCGCGCGATCGTGGATCTCACGCCGGTTTGCGCCGGCGTGGGAACTTACAACGGCTCAACGGGGCGAAAATTCCCCGTTGGGCCGGTTTGTTGTAAGCCATTTTGCTGAATTAGACCAGTGCAGCGGCTATTAATTGCTCGGCGAGGTGTTTGGGGGCTGCTGGCGACAGTTAACGCTCGGGCGCTGGTGGCAAGTCCGCGGTTTATCAGGCCCACCACCGCCGCCGCCGTCCCGCATTCGCGGGACACCCCCGCCTAGGCGCCAAGATGGCTCCTCTCCCTGGAGCGCGCCGCCTAACTCAAGTCCGGCGAAATTGGCCAAACCCGACGCCCGATAGTTATTCCGGGCGCCGGGATTTATGGGAGACTGCCGCTTACGGTTGCACTTTCCTGAAGACGAAGGTCCGTGCTTCCGCGTCGCCTTCAAAGCTCCGCGGCGCGTCGGCGGATCCCGGAGGATGGCCGGACAAGGTCAGCTTCCCACCCTCGAGCTTGAAGATGGCGAGGGCCGATCTTCCATCGAATTCCGGAGCCGGGCAATCGGTGATGGTGGCGCGGAGTTGCTGCGGATCCGTACCGGCGGGCAAGGTGAAGGTGGCCTTGTACCAGTCCTGTTTGTTGCCCGTTTGCAGCGATAATGTGTCGCCGTTCACATTGAGCGTGCATTTGCCTTCGCTCTCGCGGCCCGTCTCGACGCCTTCCCAGGCGCCTTGAATTTTCTCGGGGTCGAAGGCCTTCGCGCCGAAGCTGCTCCGGTCAACATTGGCGGCCTCGATGAGGCTGTGAATCTGGTCCCGCGATTTTTTCTCCTGCTCGAGCAAGACCTGCTTTTTCGCCTCCAGCCCGGCGATCCTGGCGCTCGCTTCCTCCGCAGCGCCGGGCGCGCCCCGCATCGCGCTCTCGACTTCTGCCCGGGCGACGGAGATATCCTGGAGTCCGGTCTGGGCCTTCTCATAGAGCGTGATGGCGACATTCAGATCGATCTGCCGGAGGACGACATTGGCGTTGTGCGGATTGTACGACGAGATATCCACGACGTCTGCCGCGGACAGGAGCGAGGGCGCTCCCGCGACGAGGCAAGTGATGGCGCAAGTGAGGGCGAAGCGATGGAGGTTCATACCGAGTGTGGGTTGCATTTTGTGGTGTTTGTTATGAGGTTAACTGACATGTGAGAGAATCCATGAAGGCGTGCGTGCGCGAAGGGGCCGGTCACCTGCCCTGGCAGGCGGTCTCGCGGGATGAAGCCGGAGCTATTTATTTACTTACCGCCTCGGCGCTAGCGCAGCCCCGCGCGGATGGCCTCGCGCAGACGGCGCGATCGCTCCTGGAGCGCTTCCACGTGGGCATCGAGCGCCCGGCTCCGCTCTGCGGCCTCGGCCTCGTCGCCTTCTACAGCAGCGGCTTGCAGGGCCAATTCCGTCTTTGTTTCCTCCAAATCGACGAGGGTTTTTTCCAATTGCTCCTCCGCCACTTTGATTTCGATCGCCGGCGTGGGATCAACGGCAACATGGGGCGCTGCACTGGGTTGCGCCGCCGGCGCCACACTGGGCGCGATGGAACGCGCGGCCGATGCAACCCGAGATGAATCCACGGCTGCGACCGCATTTTGCCGCGCTGAAGGCGTGGGCGGGCGATGAGGCAAGGCTAGTTTGCCCGGCGAACCGACATGAGGGTTCGCTTTTTCCATAAATCCAATGGATGCCGACTTATGATGAGCCACGCTCGCAACGATCAGCCAAATGATCAGGTTCAAGGCGCCGAGAAATAGCGCGCATTTTCCGAAGGGACGCTTGAAGCCGGGCGCGGCCAGCAGAATGGCCAGAAGCGCGGAGACCTGCGCAGTGGTCGCCATGGCGCGCGGCGGATACGGCATGTGTTTCCAAGCGATGATCCCGTAGACAGTGCTCAACACTGCAAAAACCATCGCGATGCACGACAAGCCAACCCACAGGGATCCGCCTCTCGAATTCGGAGGCGTGCCGCCGGAGCCGGCCGGCAAGCCATTCACCGAACGCCAAATCTTGCAAATGATCCAATAGTCCAGGAGGACCGCTGAAATCACGGTGGCGACGGTGACCCATTGATTCTCGAAGCGCAGGATGCTTGCGCCCTGTGGCGTGACGACATACTTCGCCGGCCCAAATAACAAGCCCTGGAGGAGTGCGATGACCGCTGTCCAGACCCAGCGCAGCGCCGCGTCGAAGGCCAGAATCGGGAAGAAGAGTCCGTCGAAGACGGCCAGCCACAAGCCATCAAGCTTCCCCTGCGAGCGGCGAATCTGAGTCACCCCGACCCAGCCCAGCAAAGTCGCGCCCAGCGGGGCCATGAATGCTGGAAGCAGGAGAACGAAAAAGACCACAGTCACTAACAGACTGGCAAACGGCCCATGCCGCAGAAACTCGTGCGTCTCCATCTCGTGCCAGATGAAAGGCGGCACGCACACGACGCACCAAGTGATCCAGGCCGCCGCCACAATCGCCGTGCGAGAGAATCGCGCACTGGCCGGGACGGCAGGGCTGCTCGCTCGCTGGCTAACTGAGCGCTCGTCCGGCGGCGTGACAATCGTCTCCACTTCCGCGCGAAATTCGCCGGCAGTCTGGTAGCGCAGCTCCGGCGACATCTCCAGCGCGCGCAGGACGACTTCGTCCAGGCGCACATCGATCTTCACGCCGCGAAGCCGCGACGAGGGCAGCTCGAGTTTCCGGGCCGGCAGTTCGCCCGTGAGCAATTCATAGAGCACGACTCCCAGCGAGTAGATGTCGGCACGGTGATCTGAGGCGCGATGCGCCTTTTGCTCGGGCGCCATGTATTGCGGCGTGCCCGAGACCGACGCCTGGGTCGGATCTCCCGGCGGAGGTGAAGCCTGGGTCTCCGCACTGGCCCCGGCGGCGGGCTCCGATTCGGTTGCCGCGGGCGAGCCGAGGATTTTCGCGATGCCAAAGTCTGCGATCTTTACCCGGCCCGCTTTGTCGACGAGCAGATTTTCCGGCTTGATATCGCGATGCACGATGCCGTGTTCGTGGGCATATTGCAGCGCTTCGCAAACTGGCGGCACCACGGAGAGCGCCTGCTCCGGCGTGAAGCGTCCGGCTTTCATGGCCTGGCGGAGATTCACTCCATCCACGAATTCCATGAGCAGATAGTAGAAGCCGCCTGCCTGCCCGAAATCGTAGATCGTCACGATGCTGGGATGATTCAAGGCGGCGAGCGCCTGAGCTTCGATGGTGAAGCGCTCGGCAAATCTCGCATCCCGCACGCGCTCCGGGGCCAGGAGCTTGAGCGCCACGAGGCGGTTGAGGGTCTTTTGTCGCGCCTTGTAGACCACGCCCATGCCGCCGCGCCCCAGGCATTCCAGGATTTCCAGATGCGGGAAATGCGGCGCCAGGTCTGCCGGCGTGAGGCTGGCCTCGAGCGGGGGCGCGTCTGCGTCCCCTTGCGTCGGCGACATCGCCTCGGCCATGAGGCAGCGCGGGCAGAGCCCCTTCGTGGCCGCCGAAGGCAGTGCCGTTCCGCACTTGGGGCAGACGTTGGAAGGGGAAGGAGTTTCGCTCATACCCATGTCCTGACGCGATTGGCAGGATTGGTTACTGAGAAATATCGCCTGCGGGAGGGCTCGCCGAGGTCAAAAGGCAGGGAGGCGGCGAAATGGGATGGGAGGAATAGGAATAATGGGATGCATGGCGCGCGCTCTGTTTCGCGGGTACCGCGGAGAGGCGAATGAGCGGACTGTACTTTGCGCTTTTGGTATCTCCACGCGGTGACAAGCCCGCAGACACCCCCGCCCTGCGAATTGGAAATTCGCTCCTCAGCGCGTGACGAATCTGGAGATTCGTCACGAGAGTCATTGGCGTGGGAGCGTTGCCGGTGGGGGAGCTCGATCGCCGGACTCAATTTCCCAACGCGGCAAACAGCGCCTGCATTTCCTCGTCCACGGTCCCGCCCTCTTCCAGGGTTCCGGCAATCTCCTCTTTTAATAACTGCCGGAACCGCCGCTTTAGGCGATGGACCGCGACCTTCAAGGCATTGGCATTCATTCCGCACCCGTCCGCCAAGGCGGACTGGTCGCCGTGGGCGGCATCGCCGGTGAGCCAGGGTTTCACCTGCTCGAAAAATTCCGCCCGACCTTCCGCCGCACACTCTTCTCGTAGCGCATCTAGCGCCCGGGCGAGCACGGTGAGCGCCCATTGCCGATCGAAAGCCGCATCGGGGGTGAGCGTTGTCGCATCTGGAATGGCCCGCGGTTCGCCGGTCTCTGTCTCGTACAGCGAAACGTTTTCTGCGCCGCCCCCGCGTTTCAGCCGCCGCGCCGCTTCGCGCCGATGGGCCAGAAAGTGTTTCACCGCGCCGAGCAGATAGGAACGAAACCTTCCGCGCGCCTGTTCGGCACGCACGATCGCCCCGCCTCCGAGGGTATGGGCGAAGAAGTCATGCGCCAGATCGCGCGCCGCATCCGCATCGCGAAGCTCGCAACGCAAGAACTCCGCGACCGGCGCGTAGTAGGCTGCGCACAATTCCGACAGCGCCTGGCAGCCCTCGGCCGAATCGGATTTCGCCCGGCGCACCTGGGTCCACCGCGTCGTGACAAACGCACGACTCGCCTCGACGCCGCCGGGAGGCCGAGGAGTTGGAGACGAGGGGTCGGTTTTCATGCGCAGGCGATGTCGACAATGGCATGAATACCTGACGCGATGGAGGGGAAAGGTTACCGGGAAATTCAGGGCGGTGCAGCGGCTGAAAGCTGTCCCCAGGGGAGGGGCTGTATCTTGCCGCCCCTCATTGCGAAACTGGTTCGCCCTCTTACCGCCGTTTCGGCGATTTCGGCTTGGGCGGCGGCGCGGCAGGCCGGGGGAGACCTGTCGCTTCGTCTTTCTCGACGGTCGGGACGATCTTGGTCGCGGAAGTAACATCCACCTTTTGGTGGATATCTGGCGCGCCCGGGGTCGGCGGAGCTGCGGGTTTCGCCTGTTGCCGCTTCTTCCACGAGGCCATCCGGGCGTCGGCCTGCGAGCCTTTCACCAGCTTCAAGACACAGAGCGACCGGCCCACGAGTTCGAGTTCGTCGCCGGAGGGCAGACTCCGGGCTTCCTTCAAAAAGCCCTCTTCATGCCGCGTATCGAGGAGCAATTCCCAGGTAACATCCTGTTTCCCGGCCAGAACGAAGGTGATCGCTTCATGGAAAGCATTGAAGAGCACGAGAAAAGTGTCGTCGCGCAGCGGCTCGCCGCGCGCGTCGCGCACATCCATGGTGTCGCCGCTCAGCATCATGCCCATGCAAAGGGCGTAGCCGGAATTCCAGTTTTCATCCGTCATCTCCGTGCCGTCGATATCCAGCCACATGATATCTTTCACTCCGGCGCCACGAATACGGCGGCCGAGGAAAAACTTCGGCCGGCGAAACACGGAATGTTCCTTGCGCAGGCGAATGATCTGCGCGGTGAACTCAATGAGGCTCTTTTGCCAGCCGGCGTGCTCCCAATTGAACCAGGAAATTTCGTTATCCTGGCAGTAAGCGTTGTTATTCCCCTGTTGACTGCGGGCGAATTCGTCGCCGCCGACGAGCATCGGCACGCCCTGGGAGAGAAAGAGCGTGGTGAGAAAATTCCGCAATTGCCGCCGGCGCAGGACGTTGATTTCATCATCGTCCGTCGGGCCTTCGGCGCCGCAATTCCACGAGCGATTGTCGTTGTGTCCATCCTGGCTGTTTTCGCCGTTGGCTTCGTTGTGTTTGTCGTTATAACTAACGAGATCATTGAGCGTGAAGCCGTCGTGCGCGGTGATGAAATTGATGCTGGCCGTGGGCCGCTTGCCGCTCCACTCGTAGAGATCGGAGCTGCCGGTGAGCCGGTAGGCGAACTCGCCGATAGTCCCCTGATCCCCTTTCCAATAGGCGCGGACACAATCACGGTATTTGCCATTCCACTCGGCCCAAAGCGCCGGGAAATTGCCCACCTGGTAGCCGCCTTCGCCGACATCCCACGGCTCGGCGATGAGCTTGACCTGGGAAATGACCGGGTCCTGATGAATGCAATCGAAGAAAGCGCTCAGACGACTGACTTCGTGCAGGCCGCGGGCGAGGGCGGCGGCGAGGTCGAAGCGGAAACCGTCGACGTGCATTTCCGTAACCCAGTAGCGCAGGCTATCCATGAGCAATTGCAGCGTGCGCGGGTGCACCATGTTGAGGGTGTTGCCCGTACCCGTGTAATCCATGCAGTAACGCTTTTCCTCCGGCACGAGCCGATAGTAGGCGGCATTGTCGACGCCGCGAAAACTCAGGGTCGGCCCGAGATGATTGCCTTCGCCGGTGTGATTGTAGACTACGTCGAGGATCACTTCGATACCGGCGGCGTGCAACCGTTTAACCATCTCCTTGAACTCGACCACCTGCTCACCCGCGATCCCGCTGCTGGCATAGGCGGAGTGCGGCGCAAAGAAGCCGATGGAATTGTAGCCCCAGTAGTTCGTCAGCCCTTTGTCCTGCAGGAACTGATCATTGACGAAGTGATGGATAGGCATCAGCTCGACTGCAGTCACCCCGAGCTTCTTTAGATACTCGATGGCGAAGTCACTACCGAGCCCGGCATAAGTGCCGCGGATGTTGTCCGGGATCGCAGGGCAAAGCTTGGTGAAACCTTTGACATGCACTTCGTAAATGATGGATTCCGAAAGCGGAGTGCGGGGCGGGCGGTCTTTGCCCCAGTCGAAGCTGCAGTCGACGACGACGGATTTCGGGATACCCCAAGCGTCGTCCCGATAGTCGCGCGTGAGGTCGGCGTTTTTGCCGCCATCCTGGGTGTAGCCAAACATCTCATCGCTCCAATTGATGAGACCGGCGATGGCTTTCGCATACGGGTCGATGAGGAGTTTCGAATCATTGAACCGATGGCCGCGCTCGGGTTCATAGGGACCGTAAACGCGGAAGCCATAGCATTGACCGGCAGTAAGTCCGGGCAGGAAGCAGTGCCAGACCTGATCCGTGTGTTCCGTGAGCCGAATACGGACGGTCTCGGTCGGCGCGTCGATGTGGTCGAAGAGACAGAGATCGACACCGGTCGCATTTTCGGAAAACAGCGCGAAATTGACGCCTTCCGGAGTCAATGTTGCGCCCAACGGGTAGGAGTAGCCTTGCCAGACTTGCAGAGTGGTCATGCGTTAGAGGTTCGGTAAACGCCCGGCAAGCGGCCTTATTCCGGGACGGATTTGAGAGATCCGGACGGTCAGGTCTGGAAAAGGCAGAATAAAATTTACGGCTATGACCTAAAATCGTCCGCCGGGCCATTTGACACGGGGCAGAGATTTTGCTCCCATTCGCCCCGTGAAATTTGCCGCTTCCCTCCTCCTGCTGCTCGCCGTCTCGTTTTCCTTCACCGCCTGCAATACGCTCGTGACCCGTCGGGACATGTATTCCCCCAAGCGGGGCAGCGGCTATTGGACGGATCGGCACCGTGAGCAGAATGAACACGAAGGCATTTTTGGCGTGAGCAACAGCGACCCGCGACACTAGCAGCGACCCGCGACGCTAGGCGCCAGCTGTAATGGGACCGCGGCGCCGGGCCGTAATGAGTCCCCGGCGGTAGCCTTATTGGAGCCGCGGTATGGCCTTCATTGGGGCCGCGGTGTAGCCGCGAAGGGCAAGCCTTTCGCACCTTTGGAAGCCCAGGGCGATCGCCTTGGGCTTCAATCATTTCAATGCCCTGAACGGGGCAGCTTTCTACAGCCCCATGATCTCACGCTGCCAGGGCATGAGCTTGGCCGTCGTTTCTTCCGGCTCGGCGGCGAGACGTTCCAGCGTGGCCTTGGGGGCGATGAGGGCGGGATCGAGGTTGAGAGCGGTCGCCGCGGCATCCCGCTGCTTTTTGAAACCGCGAAAGCGCGCATCCCAGTCCGGCGTCGAGCGGGGCCGCGGCTTGCGAATGTGCTTCGGCCATTCCTCCGCCGGCAGAGCCAGGGCCTCCTTGGCCGCTTCGAAAAATCGGGTTCGCCGCGAACCGCGCAGGTGGCGGATTTCCACTTCTTCTCCCCGATCGAAGCGCTCCGCAGAATCGACCATCTGCTCGTTGTGCAGGATGTGAAAGGCCGGCCGATCGATGGTCTGCGCCTCCTGTTCGCGCCATTGCCAAAGCGCGCGCAGAACGGCATTGCCCCGATCGCTGAGATCCGAACTGCCTGAGATGCGCCAGAGCTGATCCGGGTCGCGCTCCTTGGTGATGGTCGACGCGATGATGGCGCGTTCGCAGGATTGCTCGAACCACGCCCAGCGGCCGAGTTCCTGCAACTTGGCCGTAAAGATATCCGCCAACTGGATGAGATAGCGCGAGTCGTTGACCGCGTAGTCGGTCATCTTCTCCGGAAGCGGACGCATGGCCCAATTGGCCTTTTGCGACCCTTTCGCCAACTCGATGCCAAAATTGCGGAGGATGAGCGCAGCCAGGCTGAACTCGACCAACCCGCAAAGCCGCGCGGCGATCATCGTGTCGAAAATGCGCGTGGGACCCGCGTAGCCGCTCCGTCGCATGAGCCGCAGATCGTAGTCCGCGCCGTGGAAAATGAGCTCGCACGGCTGCAACACGGCCCACAGGCCATCGAGCGGCACGCCAGCCAGCGGATCAACGAGCAAGTCGCGACCGGGAATGCTGATCTGCAACAAGCAGAGCTTCTCGTAGTACGAGTGCAAGCTATCCGCCTCGGTATCGACCGCGATGCGCGGTTGACCGGAAAGAGCGGAAACGGCTTCGGCGAGAGCTTCGGGGGTATCGGTGAGGGGAACCATCTAAACTTGCGATCGCGGGCGGCTACGCCTAGCCGCGGAGGCCCGTGAGGAGGAGCTCGGCGTTGGATTTTGTCGCCTTGATGGCGTGGATGAGCACCTCAGTCGCCTCGAGCGGCGGCAGCGCAGCCAATTGCTTTCGCAGCACGCCCACGCGTTGATATTCATCGGGGTGGTAGAGAAGCTCGTCACGCCGCGTGGCGGAGGCGAGGAAATTGATGGCCGGGAAGATGCGCTTGTCGGAAAGTCCGCGATCGAGGTGCAGCTCCATGTTGCCCGTACCTTTGAATTCCTCGAAAATCACGTCGTCCATACGACTCTGCGTCTCGATAAGCGCCGTGGCGAGGATGGTGAGGCTGCCGCCCTCTTCCGTATTGCGCGCCGCACCGAAGAATTTCTTCGGCTTGATGAGCGCCTTGGTATCGACGCCGCCCGACATGATGCGGCCCTTGTTGGGCTGCAAATTGTTGTAGCCCCGGGAAAGACGGGTGATCGAGTCGAGCAGGATGACGACGTGCTGGCGCAGTTCGACGAGGCGCTTCGCGCGGTCGCTGACCAACTCCGCCACCTGCGTGTGCCGCAGCGGGCTCTCGTCGAAGGTCGACGAGTAGATCTCGCAATTCTCCAGCGAACGCTTGAAATCGGTCACTTCCTCAGGCCGCTCGTCTACGAGCAGAAGGATGAGCTTCGTTTCCGGCGCGTTGCTGATGATCGCCTTTGCGATCTCCTTGAGCAGCACCGTCTTGCCGGTGCGCGGCGGAGCCACGATGAGCCCGCGCTGACCGCGGCCGAGCGGGGAAATCAAGTCCACCGCGCGCGCGGACACCGAGCGCAACTTGATGTTCTCGAGCACGATCCGATCCTTGGGATGCAGCGCGGTGAGCTTTTCGAATTCGATGGTCTCCTTCCACTCGGCGGCCGGAATGCCTTCGATCGAGATGATCTGCTCGATCATGAAATTGCGTTCCCGATCACGCGGCGGGCGGATCTTGGCCGTCACGCGATTGCCATTGCGCAAACCGAAATGGCGCTCGAGCTGGCCGGTGACGAAGACATCCTGCGGGAGGGTGCGGAAATTGAAACGCGACCACCGAAGATAGCCGCCGCCTTGCGCCATTTCCAAAACGCCATCGGCATAGATGCTCGTTCCGCGGGATGCGCAAACCCGCAACAGATCGAAGACGAGATGGTGCCGGGTCTTTTCCGGATTGATCCGCACATGGAGGGCTTCGGCGCGTTCGATGAGTTCATGCAGCGGCGCGGCATTCAATTCATCGACCCAAAGCTCTTTCGGCGCAGGAGCCGGAGCCGGCGCGGCAGGCGCTTCCGTTTCGGCGGCGCCCGTCGAGGTCGCTTGGGTATTATCTTCGTCAGCCATAGTATTGAGTAAGCCAGCGGGCGAGGTGTTCAGCCTGCCGGTCGAGGCAGTCGAGTGTCGAGTCATTCCAGATGACGTGGTCCGCTTTGTCCATCTTTGCGCCGAGGTTGAGTTGTGCGCCAATGATTTTTTCAATCATTGCATCGGGCAAATTGCGCTTTTCGCGCAGGCGGCGCGCCTGGGTGGCCGGAGAACAGGCGATGACCAGCACCCGGCCGAGTTGAGCTTCCGCCCCGGTCTCGAAGAGCAAAGGGATGTCCGCGAAAAACCATTCCTTGCCGGCCTGCTTATATTCCGCCTCCTGCTGCCAGCGCGCACGGACGCGCGGATGCAGGATCTGTTCGAGCGTCCTGCGCTTCGATTCGTCGGCAAAGACCGTCTCCCGAAGCGCGGGACGGCTGATGTGGCCGACTGCGTCAAAAACCTGCTCGCCAAATGCCTCGCGCACTTCCTCCATAACTGCTGAGTCAGACTCGAGCAGTTCGTGCGTGCACTGGTCCGCATCGAAAAGCTCCGCCGCCAGATGGCGACGGAGCGCTTGAACTGAAGTGGATTTCCCAGTGGCGATTCCGCCGGTGATTCCCAGTACGGGCACAGCCTGGCGGGAAAAGGGCTACGCCTACTTCGACATGAGCGGGAGCTGAGGAGCCGCCGGCGGCGGCAGGGTCTCCACGACTTCCTCGGTCTCGTCGTCGATGTGCACCGCTTCACCCGCTGGGTTGATCAGGCGCGCCGACACGAAGATGACCAGATTCGTCTTCAGGTGCTGCTCCACGTTCGAACGGAACAACCGGCCAAAGAGCGGGATGTCGCCGAGCAGCGGGATCTTGTCTTCCACCTTCTGCACGTCTTCAGACATGAGGCCGCCCAGCGCCACCGTCTGCCCGTCGTAGATGCTCACGCTCGTCGTCACCTTGCGCGTCGAGAAGATCGGCTGGTTGATCACGTTCGGCGTGATGATGTTTGTGATCGACTGGCCCAAGCCATTCGTCGAGGTCGTCTGAATCGGGCTGCCGTAGTTCACGAAGCCTTCGAATTCTACGACCTGCGGCACAAGGTTGAGGTCGATCGTCTGGCCATCCGGGCCGATGACCGGCTCGACTTCCAGCGTCACACCCGTGTTGCGGGTTTCGAAGGCCGTCGGGGTCGTCGGCGTCACCGGGAAGGAGCTTTGCGACTGCGAGGCCAGCGGGTTCAGCCCGGCGGCATTGACAAACTGCGTGCCGTTCTGGTTGCCGAAGGTCTGCGGGATCTGCGGCGGCTCGAATTCCGTGGGATAACGGAACTCGCGAATGATCTCAATCACCGCGCGCTGACCGCTCTTCGTCGTAACCCGCGGGGCCGACAAGAGATCCACGCCTTTCTTCTGGCTCAAAGCCTTAATCACCACCTGGAAGGCGGGATCGGTGAAAATGCCACCCAGCGCCGCCGTGGCCGGAGCCGCGGCCGACATGCCCGAGGTGCCCGCGAGCAACGCATTGATGGCATTCTGGCTGATCGCCACACTGCCGCTGCGCAGCGAACTGGTGACCGGGAAGGTCTGCGAGGAGCCCGAGCCCACCGGGAACGGGAAATTGTTCTGATCCACCCCAGTCGCTGTTCCCGTGGTGCCGCCGCTCGTGAAGACGTGGCTATTGCCCGGCAGATTCGATTGTCCCACCAGCCAGTCGAAGGAAAGC
>OUNM010120034.1_pt1 | contig 69208 bp, 72 predicted proteins | sample 1769961 | NCBI WGS metagenome assembly OUNM01 (sample SAMEA3914820, study PRJEB12502) | metagenome | biome: forest; material: soil | place: USA | collected 2012-03-12 | depth 0.3 m
GCGCGGCCGATGACGCCGTCACGAACCCGAACTGGCCCCTCTTGCACCTTGGCCGCGGTGCGAATCTTGTCGGTTGCGCGAACTTCGCTGTAGAGGGACAGGAGGGACTTGGATGGGGTGCCGTTGGCGGCGGCAGCAGCCGCCAGGTCCTCGCTCTGGTGGAAAAAGCTCTCAATGTTTGCCGAGTCGTGCACAGCGGCTTGCGCGAGGCCCTCTGCAATGATGGCTGGCAGCTCAAACTCAATACCGAAGCCGAGATGGATGATAGGATGGAAAGCACCCTCGTACAGTTGCGCAAAGATGGTCTGAGCGTTCCGGGTCTTGCTGAAGACGTGTTCTTGCAGAACGGTGGGCCAGCCCTTCGTGGCAATTTCCTCCTTGAAAAAGAACAAGTAGTTTGGATAGTAGCTGAGATTCCCAATGTGCTCGCGGAAGGTGGCAGGGTTGTGCAGTGCTTGGACGGCAGCCGTGTCAAGCGGTGGGATGGGGCGTTGGATGGCTACGCCATCATCGTAAGCTCGTTGGATTTCGGCGGGACCGCCGCCAAGTGCGAGAACGGAGAGAATTGAATGCGGAATGTGGTTGTGACCGCCGACGTCGCGCCAGAAAATGTGGTGGTCGTCATGGTTGCGTTGGAGGAGCTCGTTAGCCTTCTCAAGGGCCCCGTCGGGGTTGCTGGAGATGCGGCCAAGGCCGGCACCTGCCGAGAGTTGGATGGAATCGGCGGTTGTGGTTGTGGTTGACATGGCTAAAGTTGTGCCAGATTCAAGTTGAAGTCCCGCTGGATTGGGAACTCAAGAAATTCTCTCAGTACCTAGGTCTGTGACTCAGCCTCCTTCCTGGCGAGAGGTTACCCATGCTTGGTATGGAAGGCTTTTAAACATGGAGGGTAAATCACGTACTATGTTTATCCACCGAGTACTACCTCCGAGTGATTGGGGTGTCCTGGGCATGCCGAGGCTGACCTGCTTGAACCGAGTCGGACATGGAAACGGGCCCCGAACGTGCTCTTCCCGACCCCCGCATCCGATTTCCCCATGACACTGCAGCGGAATACGAAGATTCATCTACTGCTGCCAAATTTGGACAACTGCAGTAATATAAATGATATTTTGGCCTGATCTCCCGACCCCGCTCGACACACTCATCGCCACTCCCTCCGTTTGACCTCACCTGCCTGCCCTTGATTCACTCCTGATTCACCCACGAGGCCACAACATGTCATCCAGCAGCACGATAGTGGCGACGAAGGTCGAAACCCCTTTTACTTCTGGGGCAATTCAACAAGGCCCCAGCTTTTGGCGCGAGTACATTGCCTCTCGCCCCTCTCCCTCAGAAGAGTTTTTTCGCGTCATCCAAGACTACCACCGCGCCCACGGCGACCCAACTACCGCCATTGCCCATGATGTTGGCACTGGCCCTGGCAACATTGCCGAGCGTCTGCTCCGGTATTACGACCACGTAGTTGGCTCCGACCTCAATCAACAAGCCCTAGCTGCAGCACCAAGTCTCGTCGCCCCGGACCTGATCAAGCGCCTCACCTTGGTTCACTCGCCTGCTGAAGGCCTCGCCGACGACGGTGTGGTCAACGAGAGTGTTGGAGGTGGAGGCAAGACGGATCTTCTCACTGTTAGCGAGTGCATACCGCTCCTGGATGCTCCTCGCGCTCTTGCTGCCTTTCGGAGTCTGCTGCGACCCGGCGGCACCTTGGCCATCTACTTCTACGGGCGGCCCATCTTCACCGGAGGTCCCGACCCGGCCCGCCTGGATGCGTTGTATGATCGTCTCGCAACGCGTATTTGCAGCTTCCTCCAGCCGTTCAAGGGCACGCCGGGGTTTCCCGTCCACAAGCGGGCGGCCGAAGCGTTGGTCAGCCAGCTGGATAACATTGCGCTGTCCTCTGATGAGTGGAATCATGTCGTGCGGTACAAATGGAACTCGGATGTGCCACTGTTGTTTAATAGCAAGGATGGCTATGATTTTGAGTTTGAGCCTGTTGATCGCCGGGAGGAGGGGGAGACAACCAAGGAGATTCGAGACCGGACATGGTGGCAGGATGAGTGGGATGCTGATCGCACCAAGGCCTATCTTGACTCGGTGTACCCGGGCTATATTGGGAAGGCGGGGAGCAAATATGCAGAGGTTGAGCAGGGAGTGGAAGAGTTTCGAGGGGCGTTGGGAGGAGGGGCGGTTACGGGGAGCTTTCCAGTTGTGTTGATTCTGGCTACCAAGAAATGAAGCATGCACGGGATCGAAAAAATGCGCAAGGGATTGCTGGTCTTGAAGGAGACTAGAACTGGGAGATAGAAGTATAGGTAGCGAGTTTGTGTTGCCAGTTGAGGATTTGTGCATCAAAGAGCAATTCACATCCCATCACGGATTGAACCCATCCACAACTTCTCCAGCTCGAATGTACTCTGTGATCCACCCAATTGTCATCCTGAACCGAGTTAGCTGCGTATCATCACATTGACAAAAGGAGGGTATTAGAGCTGGCTCTCGAACTCACCGGCTCCGTTTGGTATCCGCGAACTTCTCATGATCGCCAATCAAATGCTCTTTGTACCACGGATCCTGCTTCATCCGCTTGTAGCTTTCCAGATCCTCAAAAACCACCTGACTAAAGCAATCATAGTCGGCTACGTTGGCCATCTGAGAATCGTACAGCTGTGCCATGAGTGCCCGGGTCTCGGAAGTATTATGGATCTTTCCCTGCCTAGTTAGAATCGACTGTCCCATTTCAGCACCTAACTAGGATCGACAAACCTGCGTCCATCGCTTGACGCCATACTTCACCATCAGATGCTTGGTTAAAGGGGCTGAGACATGGGTCATATGGTGACGATAATCCTCTTCCGTCATGCCCGCCTTGCGGTACCCGCAGATGGTGAGGCAAAAATACTGGACTTTCTTGCCGCCATTGGCACTGCTTGTGGCGGTGCTCACGCCGTTTGTCGGCGTCTCTGGTGCTTGAGGCATGTTGGCGTCGGTTGCTGCATTGGCCATCACAACGCAAGGGCTGGGCCGTCAGGCTGGATGGCGAGACAGGCATCCGGGGATGCCAGGGGCTTCACCAGCTTTGCCAAGAACGCAAGCCGGAGGGATTCTCTCCGCAGTCCAGTCCCCGATCCGCCGCGCTCCTCCTGCAAGCTGCCAAGACCAAGATGCCTGATGTCGGATTCCGAGTTCTCCAAGACGACGTGCAGATGAAGGAGGGCAACGCCGGGCTTTCGATCACGCCATCAAAGATCCGAATTCCGTTTCTTTCGGAACTCGGCCAGGACACTTCTCCTCACTTAACAAACCCAATTCCGATGCACTGAACTCTATGGCGAATTCTCGAGTGAGGTGCAGTTCCCAATGCAAATGAACCCATGCGCTCGGGGCTTCGAGAAACGGGCCGGGCCCTGGTGTGAGGCTCTCGGTGTGAGGCTCTCGGGCGCTCGAAGCAACCATGGCCGCACTGGCCAACTCATTCTTTCGATTTGAGTCTGCAGTACTCCGTAAATCACAAGACAAATCAAGTGCTCGGCGTTGATCAAGGGAATTTATTTATTTTGTAATTAACGAAAAGTGCAAAAGCTCTCACAGAGAAAACAGCAAAAAGAAAAAAGACAGAAATAGCAAAGGATGGTTCCAGAAAGAACTTTAAAGGAGCAAAGATGACAGGAAAAAGGAGAAAATGAACAAGGACCATGCTTAGGGCAAATGGTGAAGGGCCAATAATAGGGGCGATGGAAATCAGAAGTCTCAGGGTTTCTAGCTTGAACCATTCATCTTGTCAATTGTCAGGAAAGTTGCCATGAGTCGGCTCATTCGGTGTTTTGAATTTTTGTCGCATCTCGTGAAATACCGTACTCTCTACCAGCAAAAATAAAGAAGAAACAAAAACCTGTAATTGAAACTGACAAGAAACAAATAAAGAGCCAACCTCTACCTCGGAACAACGTAAGCCGGATCTAGCTGTAGTACTCGAGCAGCCAGGCCTTCAAGTCGCCCACGGTAGGATATTCGAGGAACAAACTGCCTCCCACCGTGATTCCTAGCTCCTCGCGAAATTTCTCAGCAACGACGAGACTCATCAAGCTGTCTATGCCCAAACTCGGAAATGAAGCTTCATCTTCCAAGTCTTCGAGTTCAAGGCCTGCCTCGTTTGCAACCAGAAGCAATGCCTTGATGGCGATGCTGTCGGTGTCGACAGCGGGGGCGACAGACGGTGTTGGGGCTGGAGGCGTCAAAGACGCTGTTACAGGCGCCTTGAAAGCCAGGTCAGAGGCTGTTGCTTTAGAAGCCTCAGCGGCCACCACTCTCTCCGAGACCGCCGCAGGAGCTACCCGTTGCACAGGAACCCCCGGCGCCACATGTCCCCTGATCTCATCCGGGGCGGAAAAGAACCTGTCGAGTAACAGCCGCGGATACCTCCGGAACTTGATCCCGCCGACCAATCCAACAATGACCCCCTCTTGCAGGACATAAACATCTCCCAAATACACCGTCGGATCCTCCACGGTCGGGATCATCTTGACATACGAGCGGTATCGCTCGCCCGACACAAGTGGCATGGCAAACCTCATCGAGCCCCAGCCAGGCGTGACGCAGAAATTTGCTCCCGTATCGACGGCATCAGACACGTTCATGACGAATCCAGCCAGATGTGCAACGCTGTCAATAAAGAACGGCGGCACGGTCCACACGCCACCGCCCTTCTCCCGCGAGAGCGTCACGTCAGCCACCGCCTCCAGTCCGTGCAGCACCACCGATTGCATGCCGCGGTATTTGTCGGCATAGTCAACCAGGCTGGAAGCGAACAGGCGGTACGCCATAGCGTGCGAGAAACGGCTGGCGCCCGTTCCAGGTTCCGTCGCGAGCTTCTCCAGCGCGTCGATGCGTCCCTGTACCAGGTGCGTCAGGGGCTTCCATGAGGCTAGCCATTCAGCCGCGTCACCATAGTACAGGTCTGCGCTAGCGAAGGGGCCATCGACAGCCGTACCGTCTGGGAGCACGGTCTGCCACTGGAGACGGGCGTGGTTCGTGGAGATGTCAGGGGTTGAGATGGAGACGCGGATGTACTGGGGCGTTTTGGTGTTTTTCTGGGCAACCAGACCTTTGAGGACTTCAAGGTTGGCAACGTTGAAAGCTGGGGTTTTAGACTTGGGCTTGAGTTTCTTGTGGAGATATGAAGCCAAAGTAAAAGCGATGTCGGCATGGATGCTCTGTTGTGTGGGACATCAGCGTGAGTTCATCATGCTTAGAGATGAATCGCAAATGGTTCACTTACCGATGTGACGACGCCACAACCGTTCATGCTATGCCCATGAGCCGCTGCAAGAAACTCTGGCTGCATGAGATCGGACTGGATGACCACCGTGCCGGCAAGCCCGGTGACGTGCTCTTTCACAATCTGCTGCACTGTCGAGGTGAGGAACGTGGATTGTGAAATGGGGCTTGCAAGAGCTGCCTTCTGGCGCTTCTCTTTGTCATAAAAGGTATTTCCCTTGGTGAGAGCCCAGTCACCGTTGTACTGAAGCCAGTATGTCTTGTCATTCCAGGCGTACGTCGGCAAGTCCAGCAGACGGAGTGTCTTCTCAAACGGCCGGTGAAACTCATGCCATCCCACCTCAACTCCGGCGTTATGCAAGGCGGCAAGACTCTGCGCCAGCGTTACCCAGTTGTTCTCCCCGCGGCGGAATGAGGGCACCGCGACACCCGTGGACGGCAGCGTTGCCTTGACGAAGCTGGTGCTGACAGGGTGTGGACCGATCTCAACCCAGACCATGCTGTCGTCGATGGTCAGGATGCGCTGTGCGGTCTCAAGCCCTCCCAAAAAGTTCACTGTCTCTCTTGTTGCACGACGTAGGTAGGTCGCATCAAATGCCTTTCCGTCAAAGACGACCCTGCCGAGGAGGGGGGAAATGACTGGGGTGCTGGGCTCGTGGAATATGACCCCTGTCTTGGCGAGTGTCTCAAAGCTGTCGAGGATGGGATCCATTTGGCTGGAGTGAAAGGCAAAGGCGACGTCGAGGACGGTGCTCTTGTGCTCAGCTGCCTCCAGTGGTGCCACAAGGCTCTGTATCTCCTCAGCCGTGCCGCTCAGAACCGTCTCCCTGGGGCCGTTGATGCACGCGACTTCGTACGGTTTCCCGCTGGCGACCTGTTCGATCTGTGCGAGGGATGTCCGCACAGCAAGCATCTTGTGGCTGCCCACCAGGCATTTTTGCTCCAGTAACTGTGCCCGTCTGCCAACAAGAAAGAGGGCGTCGTTTGCAGCAAGCACGCCGGCCACTTGTAAAGCAGCGTATTCACCCAGGCTATGGCCTACAACGACATCGGGCTTTACCCCCAAACTGGACCAGTACTTAGCTAGAGCGATTTCCGTCGCGACTAGTGCCAGTTGAGTGACCACAGGAGAGTGTTGGTAACCCTTTTCATGGCTGCCGTCAATTGCCGGGATAAAAGACGGGAACCCCTGGCCCTGCGCAAGTGTGTCGAGATTGAGGATCTCGTCTCTGAAAGTGGGTGACGCGTGGAAAAGCTCGTAGTTGGACGATTTGTACGACGAGCCCTGGCCTGTGAAGGCAAATACAACCGACGGCGGACCGGTTGGTGGAATAGGCTTATGGGAGTCGACAGCCTTGAGGTACGAGCTCAGTTGCTTCTTCGCCTGATCAACAGTAGACACGGCGACAGCTACTCTGTGGTTGTGGTGATACCGTCTTGCTGTTGTCGAATATGACAGGTCTGGCAGAGCCACATCCGGGTGATTCTCCAAATAGGAAAGGTAGCGCTCCAAATTGCCACGCAGGGAAAATTTGCTCTTGGCTGAGATAGCAACCACATGGGTGTTACCACGAGGGTCGAGCCCGCGTTCAACGTCTCGCGCGGGACCTTCTTCGAGCAGGATGGTGGTATTCCCCCCAGCAGCGCCGAAGTTGTTGATTGCGGCGATCCGTTTTCTATCAGGACGACGAATCCAAGAGGTCTGCTCCCACGGAATGTTCAGGTTCCGCTTGTCCAGGTCCTTGGGGAGGGTGGGATTGATGGAGGTCTTGATGCCGATGTGTCGTGGAATCGCCTCTTTTTCGAAGACGAGCAAGACCTTTATTAGAGCGGTAACTCCTGCAACAGCTTCACCGTGTCCGATGTTGGACTTGACCGCACCAATGTACAAGGGCTGTTTGGAGTTACGCCTGTTCCCAGCGGTGATCGGCGCATAGACGCTGGATACCGACTGCATTTCCTCGCGGTCGCCGGCTTGAGTCCCTGTTCCGTGCATCTCAACGTAGCCCACGTCCAGAGGATTGACGCCAGCGTCAGCGAGGATTCGGCTCGTGAGGTATGCCTGAGCACCTGCATGCGGATGTGTGATGGAGACGGCGTCGGCTGAGTGGTTGGTCCCCGCCCCGAGGATGATACCGAGTACGTTGTCGTTATCGGCTTCTGCATCCTCCAGACGTTTCAGGACGATGGAGCCAATACCGTCAGCCCGGCAGTAGCCGTCGGCTTCAGCATCCCAGGTTTTGCAAGCGTTTGGCGTCTTGGTCAGAAAATGTCCGTGGCTGAGCCCGGCAAACCCGTCCGAGTTTGTGAGCACATTCACCCCTCCCGCCACGACGGTATCAGTGTCGCCATTCCAGAGAGATGAGCAGGCAGCCTAAGTATCAGATATTGTTAGCAAACAGGTGCCGAGGAGTTGGGCTTTAAGTGGGGCTCGGGAGCGCAGGGGTTCAGGGCTCAGGGGTTCATGGGTTCAGGGGTTCAGGAATTCAGGGGTTCAGGGGTTCAGGGCTCAAGAGTGCGGAGTAAACAAAACAAACCTGGATGGTGGCCAAACTCGACGAACACGCAGTGTCGATGCTGTAACTGGGGCCCGAGAATTTGAAGAAGTAGTTGATGCGACCGGGACCAAATGCTCTACATCCACCGGGAATGTAGTAGGTGCTGACCTCTTGCCCGGCATTGACTTCTCGGTAGTCATCGCTGGATTGCCCGTAGAAGGTCCCAATGCGGTGTAGATTTGTCGCTGCAGTACGGTTGGCGACGTATCCTGCTCTTTCGAGGGCCTCGTATGCCGTGACAAGAGCTAGACGTTGCATGGGGTCCGTCTGCTGGGCCTCACGCGGGGACATGTTGAAAAACGGCGCGTCGAAAAGGCCAGGCTCGTCGATGAAACAACCATAAGGCGTGTGGCTGGTATTGACGCGCTTTCCGGTGGGGTCGTAGTGAGTGTCAACGTCAAATCTGTCAGCAGGGATCTTTCGATGGACATCGAGACCCTTTTCCAGCAGTTCCCAAAACCTCTCGGTGTCGGTTGCGCCGCCTGGCAATCGACATGCCATTCCCACGATGGCGATTTTGGATTGCTGGGAGCCTCGTGGCGATATCGAATGAATGGAATTCTCGGTTGCCCATGAAATAAGGTCGGTCGTCGCAGCTTCGGTGTGAGGCAGGCTCTCCTTGACGGCGCCAGCAAGATCGTGGACGGGCAGCGAGATTCGGAAAGCCTGGAGCTGAAGCTGCACCACGCCCAGACTGGAAGCCCTCTCAACCACCCCTTGAATTACTTTGTCCCATTGAATTGCCCCTGTGAGAATTTCTTTGATGATATTCTCAAGGAGGGTCTCGGCAGTAGGCGCGGGAAAAGGGTGACCGCTGCTGGTCGAGAGCACGGGCACGACAGGGGTAAACCTCCGCGTGTTCAGCCTGGAAACGCTGACCCGGATGACTTCCTGAGCATGTGTCTCGTTGTATATGTGTGGCGCATGGCAGAGACCCCCGTACACTGGCAGGGCAATTGACTTGGTGTCCCTGAAGAAGTCGGAGATCAGGAAAACACGCTTCAGTCTCCCTGGTGGCCCGCTAACCGTAACCGACGTCCGGCTCAGAGCACTGATGAATATCCTACTCGCTGCAGGCGTTCTCTGTTATTTCGAGTCAGTAATCATAACATGTACGTCTTGTTCTGGACCCATCCACAATGCCGAATGGGAAGACAACGAAACGGAGACAGTCCTACCTCACTGGCGTGGATATCATCCAACTCTCTCTGGACCTTCTCGGGCGTCACATCAGGAAGCACGTAAGCCCAGGTGTCCGGTGGGGCAGAGTCTGCCAGTTCCCGGGGCTGCAGATTCCGAGAGACGCGGTCGACTACAACACCAAGACGAAAGGCGGTGCGGACAATCTCGGCTCCTGCAACTGGCAGATCCGCAATGTTGGGTGACAGCGAGACAGCGGCAGTGGCGAGAAGGCCGATGCCGAGCCCAGTCAAGTAGCTGCCAGCCAAGCCCGCACTGTATTCATCAGGGTTATTCTCGTAGTAGCTGTCGTAGCCCTGTCAGTACAAATGTGTCTGTAGACGGCTCGGATGAGCTTTTGTGAGCGGCAGTCAGGAGCATACCCAATGAAGGCAGCGAGTTCAACGGCGGAGAGCAGCACGCCATCAATGGATCCAGCCAACGGACCTCTGCGCAGCTCCGGGTAGTCCGCAAACTCCAAGACGTTTTGGAAAGCGGGAAGCAGAGACATTAGTTCCGTGGAAAGGCTACGAATCTCTTCCCTCACGGCGAAGGTTGCCTCGGCTATGAAGATAGCCAAAAGAGGGTGGGCTCGATCCTTTCCGTGGTTCCAGAGCCGACGCAGGAGGTGATGAAGGTTATCGTGGGGAAACTCATTGCTGAAGTGAGTGACTCTTAGCCGACCAAAGTCGCCTTGAGAGCCGGCCGATGGCGTGAAATTGATGTTGTCAGATGGTGAAGACATTGTTGGGGGACTTGTGCCGTTGAGGGCGGAGGGCCAGGAACGAAAGTACGACGCAAAGGACTTGGGATACGATGGAAGATCAAAAGCTGCTCCATCCACGAATCTTCCATGCGAGAGACGTAGGTTTATGTTACGCGATCCCTTTCTTTCACATTTACCCGAAGTCCGTGACGGCAAAGTGAACAGGTACCTCGAAAGAGGGTGGAAGCCGCACTATACCCACCCCTGGGCCGGAGGATGCAGCCGGGGAGGGGCGTGGATGGCAATGCCGGCCATCTTGCTAGTTCAAGGAACCAATGGGATTGGTATGCCGCTTGAATCTTCCGTTGTCCCTACCGGGGTCTTGATTTGCTCATACCGGTGTCTATCGGTCCGAAATGACAGCGGACCACGAGTGTCGGGGTCCTTGGGCTGATAAGCTGCTTTATTTTCCGAAGTGGTGGATATCTGGTTGGGCCAACCTTCCAATCCAGGCCGGCGACTCCTTACCTCGTGTCTGAGAATCAGCAAGCTCGTCGAATTCTCGGAATCGCACCCCTCTCAACATGGGTCGAGGCGGGTACAAGCAGATCAACAAGGCTCTCAACATCTGTGCTTTCGAAGACTATCTACAGTCTCAGGTGGCAAATTTACCACACCTTAACGATGTTGAGCAAGTCAGCCCTCGAGTTCTTCGCATCTTAGGTCAAAATGAGGGAAAGGTATGTAAGCGGTCTCCTACTTAGTATCATCTTCGGCGGTAGACTGACTGACCCGTCTAGTTCACCCTCCAAGGAACAAACACGTACATCATCGGAACTGGCCGCGAGAGACTCATCATCGATACCGGTCAAGGAATTCCAGAGTGGGCGGACCTCATCCAAACCACACTAGACGGCTCCTCGGTCACGCTCTCGCATGTGCTTCTCACACACTGGCACGGAGACCACACCGGAGGCGTGCCGGATCTTCTCCGCCTGTATCCTCATCTTTCTGATTCAATCTTCAAACACACCCCAGCAAAGGGTCAACAACCAATTGAAGACACCCAGATCTTCCGTGTCGAGGGCGCAACCGTCCGAGCGGTGCACGCTCCAGGACACTCCCACGACCACATGTGCTTTATCCTCGAAGAAGAGAACGCCATGTTTACGGGTGATAACGTGCTCGGTCATGGATCGGCTGCCGTCGAGCTGCTGCCCACCTGGATGCAGTCATTGCGGGTCATGGCATCCCATAGCTGCACCATCGGATACCCGGCGCATGGGGAAGTTATCCGAAACCTGCCAGCCAAGATCAATCTTGAACTTCAAGTCAAGGAACAGCGCGAGAAGAGGGTTCTGCAAGCGCTTGCTCGGGTCAAGCAGGAACAGAGAAGCGCTGCACCTTTTTCCAAGGGCAGTGTCACGGTGCGGCAGCTGGTCAGCGTCATGTACGGGGAGCAGCTGGATGATCAGGTAAGAGAGAAGGCCATAGAGCCGTTTACGGACGAGGTTTTACGAAAGCTGGCTGGGGACGGCAAGGTTGCGTTTGAGCTCAAAGCTGGTCAGAGGAAGTGGTTTGCACTGCTTACATGAGATCGTTGTCCCGATTCATGACCAACAATCCCATTCAAACGCCGAGACAGCTTTTCCATTACTGTACTGCATGTTTCGGTGATGTGCAAGGAAAGCAATGCTTGTTACCTTTGAGTGGGATCATCGATATCGGAATCCTCAAGGGGCCGAGCCCCTTTCCCGTACCTGGGCTTTTGTCGGGATCCGGCAATGGGTATGTCCGTCCCACCACCGAGGGGAATGAATTTAATCATGGAGATTGCCCGTATTCCCTGCGTTGAATCCCCTTTTTCATGCTTCTCTCATGGTAGTCCGCGGCAGCATCATCATTAACATGGGACGCAAAGCAAGTTCCTCCAAAGTGGTCCCTCAGGCCGCGGCAGTGATCTCGGGATCCTTTCTGGCAGGTATGATATGACAACCCTGCTCAACTCTTATGCCCGTGTAAAGCGTAAGAGGAGTCTAACATTCGGAAATGACACCCAACTGGTGTAGGGGCCATGCTGGGAATCTCAATCATCGCAATTCCGGTTCTCGTTGACATCAACCCCGATCCGGCACACCTGGTCCGCCAGTGGGCAAGGTTGTACGGATACGGCATTCAGTACATGCCGGCTGGTGCTATTGGGACAACCGTGCTTTATGCTTACGCAGCGTTCGCCAACATCCGTTCAAATCGACCATGGTTCGCCTTTGCCGTTGCAGCCGTCGCCACCATGACCATTGTGCCCTTCACCTGGTTCGTCATGGCGCCCACCAATAACGTTTTGTTCGGACTCGACGGTTTGGCTGGCGGTGCAAAGAATTTGGTCGAGGTGCACTCGCTAATTGCACGATGGAGGTGGCTTCATGTCATCCGAAGTCTGTTTCCGCTAGTTGGAGCCGTGCAAGGATTCCGGGGGACATTGGCGGAGCTGTAAGGCCTACACCTCTCTAGACGTCATCAGAATAGGTACACACACGCTCTGGTAGTTGTTACTCCACCTTGTAGCTTGTCTCGGCTCTCTCATAATTTCTTAAGCGTTTACCATATGTGGAGGGCCTCAGCCTCACGTTTCGGCACGGTCCGACAGCATGAAGGCTCGGACTCCGCCATTCCTGGTGATACGGTAGCAGTAGATTGGCCACGTTGGGTTCCATTTCGGAGCACACGAGAACTTTCACCTCTGTTTTAAAGGCAGGTTTTGACATAAAAACAAGTATTTCGAAGTTACACCTCAACCCATCTCGAGTCAACGTTCTGATCCGAATCTATCGTCTAGCCACGCTTCTCTTCCATTCCTGCCACAGTCGTTGACACCAGGATGGGGGCCAACACCATCTTCACCCGCGACGAAGCGTTCTGGAATAACTATCTCAAGGGCAGACCAACCGCACCCGAGGCCTTCTTTGACCGCATCTTCCGTTATCACGAGGAGAAAGGCGGCCGCTTTGGCACCGTCCACGACGCAGGGGCCGGAAACGGGCCATACGGGCACAAGCTGCGGTCTCGCTTCGAGACCGTAATCATCTCAGACATTGGCCCTGAAAATGTTCGGCTTGCCCAGGATCGTCTTGGAACGGACGGCTTCCGTTACCGCGCCGCCCAGATCGAAGACGCGGCAAACATAGCCCCCGGCAGCGTCGATTTGGTCTTCGCCACCAACGTTCTGCATTTTGCCGACCAGGAGCGGGCCCTGCAAGCCATAGCCGACCAGCTGAGGCCTGGTGGAACTCTGGTCGTGGGGGCTTTTGGCTCGGCACGTTTCCGCGACGCTGAGGTGCAGCAGGTGTGGGCTCGGATCACGTACCAGGCGGGCCGGGCCTTGCTCAAGCACGCCGACAAGCCCGAACAGACGCAAAAGGTCATGGAGCGCAGTTCCGGATTTTACAACGTTGCCCCGCTAGACGCCCAGCTCTTTGAGCCTGGCGCGAGACGCATTCATCTCAACATGGAAGAAGGTGGCCTGACATCGCTGCTGCCGCCTGAAGTGAAGCCGACCGAACCCGATTACACCAGTCCGCACGATGTCGAGGTGTGGGAGAAGGAAGCGGGGTGGAGTGTCAAGACAGATTTGGATGGTGTCAAATCTCACTTTGCGTCGTTTCCGTTTTCGACTTTGGATCCCGCTGGTTACGAGAAATTATGGGAGGAATTGCAAGACCTCTTGAAGGACGGACGAGTCGTGGAGGCATATTTTCCGGCCACTATCATTCTGGCAACGCGGCGATGATAAGAATAGGTACGACGGCATCTTGTTCAATCTTCATGAACTTGGAAAACAAAGTTTTATCTGCATGCTGAGCCCCGGTGGTGTTGCCCAATGAAGCCCCGTCCCGACTCGTGCCGGCACTAAGCCATGTGTTCACGACCCCCCGCTGCCATACTTCGGTATTGAGTTCATCCTATTGAAAAAGGGGACAGCTTCTATAAACATCGACCTCATGCACTTGCTACCTGTCCTTAGCAGGCAAGCCATGGCAAGGTCGTTAAGTTAAACCGCCTTGGGGCTGACGTCATTTCACTTGTTGAAGGTCAAGAGGGGGATGGGATACCTATGCTCATATCAATTAATTGTGGCATCCCTAAACCACAGCTTGAACGACAGCAATCGACGTTCTTCACTTTGACTTGCCAGGCCAGCTAGAAGTGAGCCCCAATGCCTTGTCACAACCCCAGTCTCAAACGAAGCCAGACGTCCGGTCCCGCCCTGGCTTGGGTCACCGAAGCCGCCGCCAGCCTCCAAAAGGGCATCACGCAGTACATAGGTACCCATCAACACCAAGTGGCATTGTTCGGTAGTTCAGTCCAGTCGTGCGTGGCGCGTACGATAGTAGCCAGATACCGTGCGCCTCGTCACGCACCCGGACATTATGGCTGTGATAGACCACTCTGGGGCGTATCTTGAGGGCGAGCTACTAGCATCGCCTGTTCGGTACATTGTAGGCGCGCCACGGAGATGAGTTCAGCGGGGTTGATCTTGGATTACGAATGAGCTTGTGCAGAAAGTGGCAGGCCACATCCATCCAGACCATCAGATGCACCCGACCGATCCCCGTTGACGGATGGCGCTCTTGGGACCCGACGAAGATCGGCATCCGAGTCGATGTTGCCCATGATTCACACGTTTTCGGGTCCCAGACTGACCCCGATGTCTCCAGCGTCGGGTCCCGAGAAATGTGTCGTCCCACATTGACGGACAGGGTTAGCGGGGATGCCAGGGCCGGATTAAAATTGCCTTTCTTGGAATGCTTGGGGTCGCTTTGGTTTATTAAACGCCGGTATTGATAAGTTAGCGCCATGGCGTCACTTGTCAGCAGCCTCCGGGATCCCGCAGAGGCCCAAGCATGGGTGCGGGTGACAAGGGGGGTTGCACCGGGAACTGGATCGTCGACGCAACCAGACTGGCGGGAGCCTCACACGCTCTGATACCACGTTGTGGATGGATTGCGCCTCACCCACAGCTGCGCCGATGTTCCGCTTTGGGCAGTTTTGGTCTCGAGCTCACGCCCTTAGCACAATCTCACTGACAGCACCTTCGCTGCTGGGTGAACACCGATGCCGACCTGCCCAGGCCGTAAAATCCGGTGAAGACAGCGAGCAGGGTTGGAGTTTAAAATGCCCCAATCTGCTGGGTTCGGCGACAAGAGAAGAGGTGAAAACTCGCTGTTTTCTCCTGGGTCCACGTAACCGGTCGTTCCTCTGTTGCATGAGACGTGATTTTCCCGGCGCTACCCTTCCACTCGGGAACCAATCAAAGCAATGAAGCTGCCACATGGACTGCATCTTTGGGTGCTCCTGACGTGGAGTCACCTTGTGGTTGCAGATGAGCCCGATAGTGGTAAGTGTCACTATATGCACGCATTCCCTGATCGGGCGCCAGCAACTGATTCGCTCGATAAACTGCAGTCGCAGAGTATCCCAACCTTGGCGTGCCCTACCTGTTCACTGAAGACCCCGTCACGGTGAGTCCTCACGCCTTGCCGTCTGGAGGAGGCTCTGCCGTTCACCAACCCAAGCTCACGCGCCCCAGCCTTTGCCACATGGTTCACCGTGGGGTCTGATTCAGCCGAATCTCTCGAAACGCTCGAATCCATGTAAGTCGCGTCCCGTTGAGGTAGAGTACCACTCGCTCAAAACGTACCTGGATGGCTAATACCACATACGACAGGGGGTAAGTTTCCATCGCACCGCCGACTCCGTTTGGCTTGATGTAACCACAGGTTTGCTCACGCTCGTCGTTTAGAGGGTAAGTAAGAGCCCATCACTGGTCTATTGCACCGTGCATGAACACCGGGACTAACGGCGGCTCACAGTTCCGCCTGTCACCGGGTAATTACGTGGAACCAAATGATTTTATCCTCATTCCTCCCGCACTAACGATTTGTAGCGTTATCCGCCGCTATGAGTTCACAATCTCGCGAAAGACCATTGCCCCTGATGGATACCAGAAGAAGTCCATTCTCATCAATGGCCAATTTCCTGGCCCTCTGATCGAGGCCAACTGGTAATTACCTCCTTAAAGTTCCTTAAAGTTCATTTTATGTACATGTGCGTCAACCTCGAACCTCCGAGCCCTTTCTGATAGGAGCGAATATAGGGGTGATACGATCGAAGTCAAAGTCAAGAATGACATCCAGGCCCCTGCTGATGGGACATCGGTACACTGGCATGGCTTCCTGCAAAAGGGCACGCCGTGGATGGACGGTGTACCGGGTATAACTCAATGCCCTATTGCGCCTGGAAAAACCTTCACGTACACGTTCATTGCCGACACATACGGCACCACGTGGTATCACTCGCACTTTTCCTCCCAGTATGCAGACGGCGCTTTTGGCCCCATTGTCATCCACGGTCCGGAACCCGAGGCTTATGATGTTGGTTAGTAAAACTTGCAAGACAGGTATTTATTCACAGAAAGAGTGCTAACGTGACTAAAGATCTCGGCCCGTTTCTGCTCACAGACTATTACCACCGGAATCACACTGACATCAACACGGCCATCTTCAACTCTGACTTCAATGTCGTGGCGGTGCCAGCGGTGAACACCTTGATCAACGGTCGAGTGCGTCAATTCGACCTCTTTATGCCCCCTTTCCGCTGCCTCCGGAGCCGTCGGGAGCACCGATGCTCCCGAACTACTCCTGTCACTCCCCAAACAGGAAATTATTCACTGACATTGGAGGGTAGAACAACTTCAATTGTTCTCTAAAAGCGGCTGGCGACAACACTCCATGCATTAGCAATGCTGGGCTCGCCAAGTTCAAGTTCAAGCAGGGCAAAAAGCATCGTCTGAGACTTATCAATGCCGGTGCCAGCGCTCTCCAGACGTTCTCGGTGGACGGACACAACCTCACGGTAATCGCGAACGACTTTGTTCCTGTCGTGCCGTATCAGGCTCAGTGTAAGTTATTTGGCGTTGAATTAACCCAGCCACTGGATTGGAACTCGGCGATGTTCAAGTGACTTATCAAAATTGCCCCTTAGACATCAAGCTCGGAGTCGGTCAGCGGACAGATGTCATCATTGACATCGACAAACATGACAAGACCCCCTTCTTCATTCGCACTCGGAGCCCTGACAGACCGTGCGCCAACACCATCCAGCCCAACGCCAGCGCCATCGCCTACTTTGACAGCCCTAACTCGGTGCCGACGACAACTCCGTGGCCTTCTTTCGTCGCCGCTATTCAGGACTGTGGAAATGAGCCGCTCCAGAGGACGGTTCCCCGGTATCCGTATGCGTTGCCAGCCCCCCCAGCGGCAACCCATACCTACACCTTGACACTCCAGCAGAACGAAACCGGCTCGTTCCTCTTCCGTGTAAATGGCTCGGCCTTCCGCGTCAACTTCAACCACCCGATCCTGCTCCTCTCCAATCTGGGCAACAACTCGTACCCGTACGACCCGCAGTGGAACACAGACAACCTCGGGACCGCTACCTCTGTCCGCCTGATCATCTACAACAATAACGAGCGCTCCCACCCAATGCATCTTCACGGGCATAACTACTTTGTTGAAGCCATCGGTTACGACGGCACGCCCTGGAACGGCACTATCGTGCGGCCAAACAACCCGCAGAGGCGAGACACCCAGATCGTGCCTGCGTTTGGATACATCGTCATCTCGTTCGAGACGGACAACCCGGGTGCCTGGGTCTTCCACTGCCACGTCGCGTGGCACGTTGGAACGGGCTTGTCGGCGACGATCATTGAACGGCCCGACAAAATTGCGCAGTTCAATGTTCCGAATACGGTCGCGCAGACGTGCAGAGACTGGTGGGCGTACACCAATACGACGGTTGTGCAGCAGATTGACTCAGGACTGTAAACGGGGGGTTGGACAAGGCCCTGGTTCCAGTTGGATAAAGGTCAAGGGCGTGCAAGGTTGTCAAGGGTGAAACTTGTCTTTAATTGGGAGTGTGTTTCAGCTTAGACATTCCTCGTAGCAAAAATCATAACACCGTGGGCGTATCTGTTCTTGTTGCGTAGGAGGCGGGAGAAAACATGGGAATGATCATGTGGTGGTGCAGTGTGTGGGAAGAAACTGACTTGGGAAGCATGGAAGGTGGCGGGCAAGGTGAGGAGAGGTGGCTGCAGAAAAGCCTGTGGGCGCAGGGCGCCCCGCAACAGTTCTTCCATTAATTCTTGTCTGAACGACGGTCGGGAGCTTAGGTTGTGGGAGAAATGTTTATTCTACTCCCGCAAGTGTGATAATACCGGTATCTGGTTGCGATCATTTGGAATAAACATGAGCCCCTGAGCACTTTATTCACAGGCTCTACCACCGAGCTTTCTGCTGGCTCGCCGCTGCTGTGAGCTTGTCGTCAACCACAAAATGTCGAGTTTCCAAATTTGGCATCTTGAACCCCATTCCAAAATGTGTGACTATGTTTCCGGCACACGAACCCTTGTCTGGGGCCATCTCCAAAGCCAAGTTCATCGATCCGATGGCCAATCTACAGATCGATCTCCGGAAGACGAACTGGAACGCTGCGGGCCGCACACGGTTGCGTACTGCGCTCGCGGGATGGCGTTTCCGTCAGCCAATCAGCCATGGCTCAACAAACCGTCTGCCGCTGACATGAGTTGACAAATCCAGAAACTTCAATCCGGATCCCGAAAGATGCGAGACAGTCAGCAGCACTAGCCGAAGAGGACCGAGTTTACACGGAGCCCTCGAGATCTCATTGTTCTGATTACCCTATGCTTTGTCATCTAAGGTGAACGTGAGGTGATTACCTCACTAACTTCATTCACGCACAGACTGGTCGGGGGTGGAGTGAGGCTCTTTGTCCGTCCCGATGCGGCCGATTCCCGCCAGGGGCAGGTGTGCAGCCCTCGTACTAATACCCCCTATTCTCCTCTAACGTCCCACCGTTTTCACCATCAACTCAAAGCGCGACCCCTCCACTTTCAAGCCCAATCTTTCCACGGCAGCCCTCCACATCACCATGTCTTTCGCGTATCTGAAGCCCATCAAAGTCTGGGGCAAGGGTGGCCCTAACCCGCCCAAGGTTGCCATTCTCCTTGAGGAGCTTGGCTTGCCCTACGAACTCATTCCCATTCCCTTCTCCGACGTCAAGAAGCCCGAGTACACCGCCATCAACCCCAACGGGCGCCTGCCCTCCATTGAGGACCCCAACACAGGCCTGACCGTTTGGGAGTCTGGCGCCATCATCGAGTACCTCGTCGACAAGTACGACCCGGAGCACAAGGTCTCCTTTCCCGCTGGTTCCGACGAGTGCTATCATGCCAAGCAATACCTCTTCTTCCAAGTGTCCGGCCAGGGCCCCTATTACGGGCAGGCTGCTTGGTTCAAGCAGTTCCACCACGAGAAGCTGCCCAGCGCGATCGATCGCTATGTGGCCGAGGTCAACCGCGTGACGGGCGTGCTGGAACGCGTGCTCAAGGAGAAGGCGGAGGCAGGCAAGCCGGGCCCGTGGTTAGTTGGCGACAAGTACTCGTACGCGGACTTTGCGTTCATCTCGTGGCAAACCATCATCTTGAAGCTTGTTGGACCTGATGAGTTCAACCCGGAGGACTATCCTCATGTCAAGGATTGGGTTGATCGGATTCTGGCGCGGCCCGCGGTTCAGGTCGGGCTAGGAACCGCTGAAAAGCTTGAGTAGGTGGTCTCGGGCAGGGAACGGTGGTGGGGTGTTGAGTCTGGTTTCGAGGGGGCCCTTCTGTCTTGAAAGGTGGGCTAGACGCTTGTTGCGTACCTTAGGTAGCCAGACTGGGCCAAATTAGTGCTATGATAGATGATTCAGACTCATCAGTTCGCCAATGGCATAAGAGACGTGATGTCAACCGGCTCAAATGTGACCCTGTGAAAAATGGACAACCAAAAACTTACTCTCTCTGGAGCCCCGGAGCGAGATATTTCAGTCACCCAACGTGCGCCACACAGTGATGTTGTTAATGCATGGCAGTCGAGATCCGCTGCCTTTCCCTGATATTATTATGTTTTGCCACTGTCTATAGGGTCACATTCTGCTCATCAAAACGATACCAATGGTACTCCGTATCACAAAGCCCGACCAGCCCAGACGTGTCTCATCACCGTGCTGGTGACGGCCCCCTCATGCTACATTTTAGCCCTGTCCGCGAGGTTCTGGAACTACCGGCGGGTGCTACAAAAGAGACTGCGAAAACAAGTCCAACTGTGAATCCAGAAACATGCTCGTATCCCAGTCAAAAAACAAATGGTTGGCATTTGCCACCGCCGGATCCATAAACTCCCTGCCACGTAGCTCCGGGTTTGGCATCTCGTTCAGGGCACTGTTACCTGGTGGCAGCGGCGAGCTGAGCGGTGGATCGATGATCTGGTCCAATATTTGCGAGAGCCTGCCCTGTACCTGCCGGCTGAACTCGGAGCTGTTACCCGTCCGACCCGGCATCCAACTCAGGCACGACACGTAGATGGTAAGTTCGCGGATAACCTCGGCTCGGACCAGTTGGGGCCGACCGCTCGGGCCCGGCCCAGAAGCTGGGCCCCGGGAGAAGGACGAGGGGCGGTACAGGAGCTCCGCTGCCAGTGTGTCGGCGCAAGGGAGGCCGTACGGCAGGAACTAAAAGGCTAGCAGGTGAGATGGGGGAAACAAGTAGCTTTGGGGCAGGATGGAGCCCTTACGACTGCGGAAAAGTCGCTGCGGACTTCTCGCATTAGTTCGCGTTGTTCGTTGAAAACAAGGACGATGGAGAGCACGTCTTTGGCTGCCGACAAGAGGAGTTCGACGCTTTCCGGGGACTGGTCTTGGCGGGCATTAAAGCGGAAGATAAGAAAACTGGAGAACAGGTAATCGAGGTAGAAACGAAGGAGGAACCAGATGTCGTGAGAAGTCATGGATCCGTCCCAGACAGAGGGGGAATACTTCATGATGTCGGGGCAGCTACTCCACAAGGACTGAAGCTTTTGCAATACCAATCTAATCGGATGCCGACGATAAGCCAGGGCAAAGCAAAAAGGGTTGGAGGGGAATGCAGGATGGGCTTTCAGCAACTCACTGCACCCTGCCAGGGACACTGGCCATGATGTTCACTCCCAAATGAAGCTCCAGGACCTCCTCGCGAACCGTCGCCAGCAAGTACCGAAGGCGCATAAAAGTGGTTGTTCGGCGACGCCCATCGGTATTCCATCCGTGCTGATCAAGCTTCCGAAGCTCGAATTCCAGCTCAGGCCCGGTCAAGTCATCGTCGTCAAAGTCCAGAGGAGCGTCCAGAGAGCAGTAGCTACGATGAATCAGGGGTGGACGCCCGAGAGTTGTGGCGACAGTCTTGTCCATCGCGTAGACGGACGTGAAGCATCGCCGACGCCACTGGTGCATGAAACCCGGATATTCGGCGGCATGGGAGTTGCCTGTTGAGCTGTCTTGGTGCATGCCGGTGGTGTAGATGGTCGATGTAAGCTCCATGAATATCGAATAGAGATGCTGACCTGTTGATGTCGTGTCAGGGTGTTGGACAATTCAGGGGGTGGCGAACGGCTGTATGACGACGGGCGGGAACATACTCGAGTCACCAAACCTGTACAGAGCCAAAAGGAGTTGGTTGTACTTGAGAGCCACACCCAGCTCGTTGACCACAGGTGACTCACTGGTCAAAGTTGTCAGGGTGTCGGTGATGCCATGAAACGGCTGAACCAGGTCCTGCTTGCTCCTCTTCTCCGGATCGAGGCGTGTGAAGTCACGGCCATGGATGTGAATCAGGCACAGGCTGGCCATAGCCAGGATATTGCCAATCGTCTCCCATCGTAAGTTCTCCCCGGTGATAGAGTGACATACTTGCTCCACAGTTGTCAGCTTTGTAGCCTGAATCGGCTGGTACGAGCTCTGAAAGATACGAATGACGGTGCGTAACTTGACATCGTCGTCGTTGGCCGGGACCTCGGCTGTGATGGTGTGGAACAAAGATTCAGCTGCCGGCAGCATCAACTTGTGGGGAACTATCGGCATGCGGATCACGCGGTAGATATGGCGCATCAGATTCTGCAACAGAACAGCATGCTCAAGAACGAAGTTAATAATTTGCAGGCCAAGGTCCAGTCGTTTGCGGTCGATAGTATGGGTCGTCGTGGTGCCGGGAGACGTTGTTGTCCCGGAGAAGCCTGCCATGTCCAGCGGAGTCTGGCCTTCATCTGCCGTGAGTCCGGTGCGGTAACTCCCCGGGCCAACGAACCCGCCGGTCTGGACCGGGGGCGTCGTAATCTCTATCGGCCCAGAAGGGAGGGTCGGGGTTGGTGGCGGCCCAGCTCTTGTCTCGGAGCTGACCGGGGCTGGTGTTAGCCCCTTTGTCTTCCAAGTGGGGTGGAAACTGTGAAGAGAATCCAAGCAACAGCATTTGGGGCCCAGCCGGGGACCTACGGAAGTGGCAGCTGTTTTGCGGCGGCGTCCTGCGCCCTGGTGGTGGCCCGGACGCGCCCAGACTGAATATCGAAGCGAGCTGCTCGGAAGCGCCTCGTCATTGGCGCCGCCTCGTAGACGCAGTCGAGGCTCTTGGCCGTACAGCGGCCACATCTCGGAGTAGAATGGTCGCATTTGATCTTAGTCGTCCGGCACCGCTCGCATGACTGCAATGTGCCATTCCGACGGAGGTTGAGCGCCGGGGTTGAAGCCATTAGGTGGGGTATGCTATTGGTAACGGAGTCGACTAACACGGAGTCCAGGACATGCCTGTAGTAGTAAAGGGCGATTGTTGTTTCAGATCTCGGTCGTCATTCGTGAGCCACACGTGCACCGCGATCCGCGGCCTTCATTGTTCCAATGCCACAAGAATGATTGGAATCACGCCATCCTGCCTCAGCCAATCAACACAACCTTCGGAGTAACACTTCCTCCTGTGTAACTTATGACTGGTCGGCACCATGGGTTTCCTCTGGTTTTCATGGGTGGTTACTGAACGCGTTTTGTACGGTATCTATTGAAGCAGGTTTCCCAACCCAAGGAGTCTTTGAACCCGTGGTTTTTCTGAAATCAGATTTTCAGCTGCTTGACTGGATAGGTACCGACAAGGGAACAACGTGACATGCCAGTGGATAACGACAACCACCTCCCGTGCATATGCTGAACTGGATAGATTCAGAGGCAAGGGTGGAACATTGAAGGGAACTACAAGCTGACAGAGGCCTGTTAGGGGTCACGGAAGAAAGCACGGATCGTCGTATCTTGTTCTGCTTTCTCGAAAGCCTTATCTCAGCGTAACGAAGTTGCTAAACAATCGATCGACGCTGAGAGGTATGAAAGAGCCTCGCGCAAGGAGAACAATGAGATCCGGTACGCTTGTTCTGTCGGGACCTTTTGACTCGACAGGCATCAACCGAGGACTTTGTTGCCCCATTTACCTACAGGTACCTACCACCCGTGACATTACAATGCAGGCTAGGGTAGGTAACAAACGACTGGCACTTGTTCACTGAGCGATGTCCGAATCACTTGAAACTTCTGAACACCGAAGGATAGGTAATGAACATGGAAATATCAATGCAGGTGGCGGACACCCGTGACAAGAAGCGCCGTTTTGGCCCGTCGCTACAAGTCCTTACCTGCACGTGCCGGTCCTGTGCTGGTCGAGTGCATGAAGACGAAAACTAAGCCCCAGGGAAGGCCCCCAAACCAGACTAACTAGGTAGAAAGACAAAGCAAGATCACGTTGCAAATGGTACGGTCTTGTTAAGTATGCCTCAATATTGTAGCCGTGATGATGCCGATCTTGTTGATCTCGCATGTGATGCCTCAGCGCAGAGCCGGAGTTAACGGACTTGGCGGCGTGGAGAGGGCACAGCGTGATCCACGCTAAAGATTGCACCACACCATCCACACCCGCCAACTTTATATATGAGGCAGTCGATGTTGCTCGGCGTGGGGTAAATCACGTCTTGTCCGCAAATGGCGACATAGGGGCTTGGTGTACACAGCACGAATGCTGCAACATCACCCGTGGCCGGCATTGGCTCTCCCACGGGCACGTCAGATGCAGCCATCTTCCACCATGGGCTTCGACAGCCATGTGGCCATAGGGCGCCTAGAATGCGTGATATGAGACGGAGATAACGAGCATCCTGCGAGATGACTCCGCGATGGAGCCGTTGCAGACTGGAGCGAAAGCGAAAGCGAAAGCATCTCCCTATTTGACACATCCAGCAACCACCAGAGATATAAAGACAGGATGCTTCCATGACGGTGCTTCCTCGTTCTTGCCATTATTCAACTCATAGCCACTGTCAGTCCAACAACACCCACAAACCCACAGCCACCACTTGTACCTCCTGAATTCCCACGACCAGCTACTTCACTGATCATAATGGCTCCCTCCGCAGTTGAAACCGTCCAGCCGGTAGTGGACGAGATCAAGCAGAAGGTTCTCAGCATCAACGAGAAGCCAGCCGCTCCTGTTCAGGAGGCCCTTCCCACAAGGCTCGAAAACCATGTCGAGCCCCTCAAGCTGAGCGGTGCCTTGGACCACTTGGAGCAGTTTGATGTGACTCCTGTGATTGGTCGGGAGTATGCCAACGTCGACCTTCTGGATCTCCTGCGCGCGCCCAACTCGGACGAGCTGCTCAGGGATCTTGCCATTACCAGTTTGTCTTTTCCTGATGAGCCCCGCTTAACATCATCTCGCTAATATCAACTCCAGTCTCCCAGCGTGGCGTCGTCTTCTTCCGCGCCCAAGACAACCTGACCGACGACCTGCAAAAAGAGCTTGTCGATCGTCTGGGCAAACTGTCCGGAAAGCCCGCTACCTCGGGTCTGCACATCCACCCCATCAGCAACGCCGCTCGCGACCATGGCGGTAAGGACAATGAGATCAGCGTTATCTCCTCCGAGCAGGCCAAGAAGCTCTACTCAAATCGGTTCGACAACTCTTTCGGCAGCGGCAAGTTCCGTCAAAGCGGCAGGAACCAGTGGCACTCCGACATCACCTTCGAGCCTGTCCCCAGCGATTATGCCCTGCTTCGTCTGACTCAGTTGCCCAAGACCGGCGGTGGTAAGCAAATGTCCCCTCGACACACGGTCTGGCGCGGGCTGGCTGCTAACCTGTGCAGACACTCTCTGGGCCTCCGGATACGAGCTCTACGACCGCATTTCGCCCCCTCTCCAACGCTTCCTCGATGAGCTGACAGTCCTCTCGGCCCAGCCGCTTTTCAACGACGCCGCCAAGCGCAACAACTTCGAGATCTACACGGCTGAGCGTGGCGCACCCGAGAACGTAGGCGAGTCGCTGGAGGCTATCCACCCCCTCATCCGCACCAACCCAATCACTGGCTGGAAGTCCGTCTTCGGCGTCGGCCACCACATCCAGCGCATCAACGGGCTGTCCGACGAGGAGAGCAAGCACTTCCTGGCGTGGTTTGTACAGCTCATCGTCGAGAACCACGATCTCCAGGTCCGTTTCAAGTGGAACGCGGTCAATGATGTGGCGATTTGGGACAACCGGAGCGTCTTCCATGCCGCCACGCCTGACTACATCTTCGAGGAGGGGCTCGGCGAGAGGAAGGGGAGCCGGGCCGTCAGCCTGGGTGAGAAGCCGTACTTTGACCCGGCGAGCACCGGCAGGCGGGCAGCGTTGCGGAAGGATTCTGCTTAAACGTGCCAATGATTACGGTGGTTCTACGATGTTCTTATTGCATTAAAGCGGCAATTTTACAGCAGATTTTGAGTGCCGTTACGAGCCATTTGCGCAAGCTGTGGAGTGACTGTGTCGTTATCAGGCCTCTGAAGTGATTCAACCAGACCGAGTATCCCATAGTCGCCTAAATCGGGGTGGTTTTGATACCAGCCAAGCCCTTGGACTCGACCTTCCAGCCCGATTGTTTGGCTTCCTCGCCCGTGAAAAACAAGGCTGCCGTGGCATTACCCCTGAGCACCCAGTCAAAGAACTTCACAGCGGCCACCCCAAACTTCCCACCATCTGTCTCCCAATACGTCCCTGCGTGGCCCACATCCAAATTACCTTTCCAGGACGGCGTGCCTGCCGGGAGCAAACCGTAATCCCTCTCGCCCTGTCAAATATCCATCATCAGCCACATCTAAGCACAAGAACACCATTCAGGGTTGCTTCACTCACATTCGCATACGCAATATCCGTACTCCCTCCCAAAAAGTAAAACACCGGTTTCCCTTTGATTGTAGGCACCACCGTCTTCGCCTCAGCTTCGGTCAAAAACCCACTGTTGAACACCCCTAGCGCCCCGATCCGCGTGTCATTCACAACGGCATACGCCTCGAGGCCTCCACAGCTCTGTCCTGCAACAGCGATCCGCGCGCTCTGAAGGAACGGATACTTTGCCGCACGCTGTTGCTTGTCGACAACCCTGCAGCAGCTGTCAGCTCTCTCATTACCGCCCTTGCCCCGAGTAACACGATCCAGAATCCGTTGATTAGCGGGGCACTCCGCCACATGTCCGAGGAGGAGAAGCGCCCAACCACAACCAGCCCATTACTAAACAGCTACAACAAACAATCCGAAACCAATCAATGAGCACCTACCAATTAACAGCTTCTGTCAACATGCCAGAGTTCGTAGTCCCCTTGCCCCCAGGCGCGCCATTCGCAATGACGAAAACACCATGCGACGCCACCTCGGTGAGCAGGGCGGTAAACCCCAAGCCGTCAGCCGAACACGCCCCGTTGCCCCAGACCAGCACAGGCAGTCGGCCTGTGACCGGTACGGCTGAGGGCAGGTAGAGGGTGTGGTTTGGCAGGGTCGGGTCGGTGGTGTTGAAGGCGGGGGCGAAGGGGCCTGTTCCGCCTGCCTGTTGTGGGTTTTGTTAAATACATGTAGGTATGAGCATTGCTGGTTAATGGGAGGCGAGTGCGGAAGCATACCGAAGGAGTGGGAGTGGGGAAGTCAAATTGGGGGCTTGGGAGAGCAGTTGTGCCGATGGCAAGGGTCAGGAGAATAACAAGGCGGGACTTCATGGTCAGAGATGGGTGCACAGACAGGACTAAACTTGAGAGGAGAAGGATCTTTGCCTTTTAGGGCCTGGGTTGCTGTCAATAAGGTACTGTATCCAAGTTAGTGGTGCTTGGATCGTTGCACGGTGAACATCACAGACGGTCTCGACGGCAACGATAGAACTCGGGAGCGGGGTGGGAGAGATTTATAGACTTAGAAAAGCTTGCACTTCGGAGTCATTGGCTTCGGTTTCACATTGAAATGGTTGACGACCGGCCCTGCATTAACTTCCAGCTGAAGTAGCATCCCGACTGCCCGGACCGGGGACTCCGGCTCGCACAAGGCATCCGGAGAGGCATATTAACTGGATCTAAAATTCCCACCAAAGATCGGCGGGATCAAGCCCCCGGCACCCCAGGTCGGCAGTGGAAGATTAGCCTAGAATATGCTGCATTCCTGGCCTCCAGCCGGCCCAAGTTGAGTTATCAGGAAAATCCGAGCTTGGCTTTCTGGGGTTAGCATGAGTACCTATGCTGCGGGGAAGGGCGGCGATCATGACTTGGTTGATCTCGAAAACACTTAGTAGGTACTGTGCACTGGCGGCCAAGCTCGGAAATAGGTACCTATGTAGCGAGTTGAGTGCCGGTAATTAGAGGTCTACACAGATCACAAGTTGGGCACGTCATGAAGGGTTCTCGACCTGACACGAAGCTTCCGATATCGAGAGAACTGATCGAAATCATACAATGTCAAAGTACCTACTGTTCACACGTATGTGATGATAAACTCTTCAAGCAAAGCCACACCCTCTCCTGCGAGAACATACTCCAGAGACAGTAAGGACAGGAATGACGGTTGAGTAGGTCCTGTACCGACATTGGAGACGCATCTATAGACGTGGGCAGAAATCCCAGACCCGCACTGAACCTTGCACAGTTTTGTGTTTGTTATTTCCTGGTCTTGTGAACACTTTTTCTTCTCGAGACAATACCCGTGTTCAACTTGGAATTGGGATTGGTCTCGATATTTGCGACATGGTTGTGGACTTGGACACTTCGATATGCGAAGGGCTGACTGAGCGTCGGAGATGTATCCTCAAGGGCCCACGGTTTCCTCCCACGGCTCCACCCGGATTCAGGGAAAAGACAAGGTTGAGCGGCGGCTAACTTGAGTCCTCCGGCCAATCAATACTCGGTCAGCGCAGAGCGGAGTTGTGCGACACATGAGTTGTAATGAGAGTGGAAGGGGGCATTTGCTGCTGCCTGATGAATGCCCGTCAGAGTTACATCGTGCTTACAACCGGGTTGTGTCCTTATTCAGCGACTATGTCTTCTCTCGCTCGCTTCACAATCTCACTGCATCGTAAACCGTCCACGGACGGATCAAGCAGGATGTTGTGGAGGCAACCTCCGAACGGACCCGGGGATGATTTCAGAAAATAACTTGAAGTAGGGGGGCGCAATTTGTATATAAGTCCCCCAATAGCTCGCCCCCTCAAGCTCTTGAACAGACAGCCTCAACCGACAGTTCCAATCTCAAGATGCAGTTCACCACTCTCGTCTCTGTTGCCCTAGCGGCCTTCGGCGCCAGTGCTGCCTCCATCGACAAGCGGAACGGCGAGGGTGTCCATCTCGCCAACTGCTACCAGAACTCGCCCCTGGGTCAGGTTCCATACTCGCAGATAATCTACTACGGAGACGATGCCCAGGCCAGCCAAAATGTCAAGCCCTCCAGCTCCAACCTGTGCTATACGAAGAGCCCCGGAACGGGTGGCTGGTCGACGTGGGAGGGCTCTCCCATCACCTGCACGTTCTCAACGGGCACCTACTTCACTTCCAACATCCAGAGCGGTGCTGGCAGCTACAGTGTTGGGCAATATGCTGGGTAAGGCACTCAAGAATTGGTTTCGTCTGGGCGATCTTGATCTGACTTGACATGAATCCAGATCTGGAAAGAACAGCTACCACAACTTCAACTGCTATCGCGACAACAACCACCAGCTGTTTAACGATGGCACCTACAACTGCTGGAGTGTTTACTACTGCCTCGATGTGAGCCTTGTGACTCGGGGTATAGCGGCTCATCTGCTAACTGGGGATAGGCTTAAACGGAGTGACAGGTCCAGCGCTCGCTCGCTACCGATGTAGAAGGAAAGGTCGCCTTCATTCTTGAAAATTGGCCACAAAAGGGGTTCGCATGAGGGTACTAGTGGAAAATAGACGAGTCTACGACTTTCTCTTCGTCTCGAAGCTTTCGAGGTGTGGTCTATGTGCTTCAAACTTGCAGAGACTTGAATCAAATTCTGACCATTCTGCCCAATGACCCTCCTATACTCTCATCGTCCGGGTAAAAGGCCGAGTCCCACGTCTTCCCCCGAGCGATCAAGTCGTAATCCAGCCCCTTTCCGCCACCAGCGATGTACATAAACTTGGTAAACTCAGCAGTCGCAGCATATGAGAACGAGGTGTTCGCGGGCACAAACACCAGATCCCCATCGATCAAGCTGACCGTGTCATACCCTTCCACTACCACCTCCAACTCGCCCTCCTCCATCATGAACGCCGTCGCCTCCGAGCTTTTCACACTAGGCGCTCCCTTCGCTCCATTCCCGCCTCCAAGGGGACTTAACGTGATCGTTCCCTGCGAGAACGTCCCATTGGTCAACTCCCCGGTCACGAACGGCGTGACAATTTGATACCTGCCCCCCTCTGAATTGAGCCACTTTGGTCCGTAATTCTTCGCCACCCAAATCGGCGCCGAGTTATCCTGCGGCAGCGGGTTTGGCCCGTCGTACCAGTTCCCCGTGCCACCCCTTCCATTCACCGCATCCGCTCGGGGAACGAAGTCCGGCTGGGGATACACATCCCATTTTGCCAGGGCGGAGTTGTCAAACCCGCCTCCCGGGCCGAAGCCCATGTTCATGTTGAAGAAGAACTCTTCGAAGCCACCGGGGACGAGGACGCCGGTCAGTTGGGTATCAGGCTCAAGGAGGGTGAATGTGTGGATGGTGTTGAAGGGAATAGCGCCGATGTCACCTGGCCCAAGAATGCGAGTTTGCTGAATGGAGGTATTGGACTTGTAGGTGTCGAGGTTTTGGCCCCAGAGTTGAACACGGCCTTTGACGGCGTAGAAGTTTTCGTAAGTCTTCTTGTGGACATGAGGGAACCCGCCGACACCCCCGCCGAAGCCGCCGGCGTTGGTGTTGAGGATGCAAAAGGCGCCACCGGTAGAGTTTCCTGTAATGGGAAAGGTGTTTCCTCCAGCGAGCTTGATTCCATGGCCCTTCTTGAGCGCGTAAGGCCGGACGGACTGGGGTGTTGTTGGGACCCAGAGTTCGGCGCCGCTGACCGCTGAGGCGGCGAAAAAGAGGGCAATGATAAACAGCAACATGGTGTAGCTGAGATTGTGTGTGCTTGTCTCCCGAATAATTTCAGCCTCCCCCAGAAAGGGACCTGGTACTAATAGTGATACTTTTGAAGACCCCGAGAATTTGCAATCCTCCGGCACTTCGGGTTTCAACATCACGACTCATGATTTCGGCCAAAAAGGCGGTTGCCGCGTTCGCTTCCGGCTCGTCACCTTGATTAAACTTGTATGGCGAAACCATATTGGGGTGGTATCGATCTGGGGTTGAATCCGGGGCGGAGAATCCGGGGCGGGGACGGAAAATCCGGGGGAGCCGCCAGGAAGAATTTCAGCCTGAGCTTCATAGTGAGAGCAAACTAACCCATCCAAGATACGGAGATGGTCGAACCGATGGCAACAAGATGAATTTCAAGATTCATATAAGCATGCGATGTGGCGTCTTACCGACGTTTGTATCTTGGTGGCATCTGAAGGTCGTAAATCACGAGCGACAACCGTCTGGTTTACTCACCGTGCTGGTACCTCCTTCCTGAGTCCTTTCTTTTGCAACGACCCGAAATGAGGCTTTCACTCTCCTTTCTTGCCCTTGCCATTGGGGTGACGAGTGCTACCGGTACTGCGCAAGCTGCGGCCGGATATTGGTATGAGAGCATCAACCACAATGGCAACAGTCCGACCATCGCGAACGGGAAGAACTGGGTGGTGTTTCGCAACGTCAAGGATTACGGTGCCAAAGGGGATGGCACTACCGACGACACAGCGGCCATTCAGAAGGCCATCAACACTGGTGACAGCACCGGCACACGCGACGCGGGAAAGTTTGGATCCACGGGCCAGCCTGCTGTTGTCTATTTCCCTGCCGGAACGTACATTGTCAAGTCAACCATCAACAGCGCCATCGGCACGGTAATCATGGGTGATCCCACCAATGTCCCAACCATCAAGGCCGCCGCCGGATTCAGTGGTACATATGTCCTGTTTGGCCATGATCAGAAATACTCGGGCCTCGTTGGCTTTTTCCACGGCGTCAAGAACCTGGTCCTCGACAGCACAGCGGTGCCAACCACAAAGACCATTGGTCTGCTCGAGTGGAGTGTCAGCCAGAACAACCTGCTATCCAACGTGGTATTCAACATGGCGCCTGGGGCAGCCAACCATGTGGGGGTTGTGAGTACGGGGATGAACTCTGGTCTGATCATGAATGATCTTCAATTCAGGGGTGGTGGAATTGGCGTCCAGTTGACCGCGACACAATATCACCTTAAGAATCTCCAGTTCAAGGGTACGAAACATAGTGTCCCTGTTCCTGAGATGGCGTTCCGCGTCGAAAAAGCCCCAAGACTGATTTCTCGGCAGATGTCAAGACTGGAGTGCGCCTCGCTAGTGTTCTCCAAGCGACTGCCCAGGGTTTGAGATTTGATGGCTGTTCGATCGGCATCGATGCCGCCAGCGGAACCAGCGGAATGCTGAGCCTGATTGACTCATCCGCTACCAATACTTCCGTCGTCGTTTCTGCCGCCGCTGTGTCGAGCACTGTTGCGGGCTCTTTGCTGTTGGAAAATGTCGCTGTTGATAGCTCTGTTCCTGCGGTAAGTCTTCCATGCCACCAAGGGAGGAAGATACGGGTCAAGATAAATGCTTGGAAAATAAAGACCTACTAACCCCACCACAGACCATCAAAACCGGCACCACAACCACCCTCACGGGCTCCATAACTCCCGGCAATGCCTGGATTCGCGGGAATACCTATTCTCCCAACAGTGCCGCCGCCTCCCGCGCCACGGGCCAGCTCATCAAGGCCCCTCGCCCCCCCGCCCTCGTTAACTCAACCACCTCGGCCTACCCGGCTATCCCCCCACCCACCTACGCAAACTACCCCCTTAGCTCCATCGTCAACGTCAAATCCGTCGCCTCCCACCCGGTCTCGGGCGACGGCGTGGCAGACGATACCGCCTCGCTCCAAGCCATCCTCAACGAGGCCGCGGCCGACGGCAAGGTCGTCTATTTCCCGCACGGCATCTACCTGCTCACCGATACCCTGGTCATTCCACCTAACAGCAGGCTGGTCGGTGAAGCGTGGTCCCAGCTCTCCGCCTCGGGCGCCAAGTTCGCCGACGCCAAAAAGCCCCGGGCTATGATTCAGGTCGGCGCCAACGGCAGCAAAGGAGTGGCGCAAATGTCAGACTTTATCTTTACCGTCGCGGATATCCTACCTGGTATTGTGTTGGTGGAGGTGAACATGAGCGGTGACCAGGCTGGAGATGTTGGGTTCTGGAACTGCCATTTCGTGATTGGAGGCAACAAAGGATCCAAGGTGCGCGGGACAACGTGTGCCAAAGCCGAGAATTGTTTGGCGGCGAGGCTGAGTCTACACCTGACTGAGGGTTCGAGCTCGTATTGGGAGAATGTGTGGAGTTGGGTGGCGGATCATGATTTGGATGAGAGCGCTGGAGGAAATGTGTACCCTGGCGCTGCTGGCGGGTTTTTGGTGGAAGCCAAGGGGGGGACGTGGATCTTGGGGATGGGAGTTGGTAAGTTGGGAGGGTGCGAGAATTTGAGGACTGTGCGCAAGCTGACGGATATCCAGAGCACCATGCCCTGTACCAGGTCAACATCAACAAGGCCGAGAACGTGTTTATCGGATTGCAGGAGGGAGAGACGGCATACTGGCAAGGAAAAGGGAATACCGTGCTGGCCCCGGCGCCCTGGAAGGACAACCTGCTGGAGAGTGACCCGGACTTCAGCTGGTGCGGGACTAGCGATGCTCTGGTAGGTCCCCTGACAATCAACATGCTTCACAATGGCTAACGAGGTGCAGTGTCGCATGGGCCTCTACCAGCGGATATCCCACTCCAAGAACCTCAACATCTATAGCATCGGCTTCTGGAACTTCGCCTCCGGCCCGTCGAGGACCATGTGTAGCGACGACTGCCAAGACAACGCAGTTCTGTACGATTCTAACGAAAAGCTGGTCGTTTACGGAATCAGCACTATTAACAGCAAGAATATGATTCTAGAGGGAAACGGCAAAGGAAATGCCTCTGCTGCTGTCACGCGGGCGGCTAATACCGGAGGGACGATGGATGGGATCTTCAAGACCGCCAGCGTTGCTGGGTATTTCAGACAGAGCGGATAGTGACCTCTGGTCTTTGGAGAAAGCACGGGCCGGAGAAAGGGAGAATCGTTCAGAAAAGCATAGGTTCTGTTTGTACAGGGTACAACAAACTGCTTGCTCGTCTGGAGCCAAGGTTGTGATGGGCCGTTGACACACTGGCAATCATATACACGCAATGCCGTGGTCCCATTATTAACGATTAGGTACGTTCAAGAAATACCAAGTTGAGTATAAGCCCCAGAGCAAGTGGCGCCGTCCAGTCGAGTGCCAATCCTCGAGCCGAAAACAGGGGTATCGTCGATCACAAGACTCCCAACCTTTCCCGAGGGCTATAAGGTACCCAGTAATATCCAATCCATCCAAATGAACCCAACCCAATCCAACCAAACCCAAAACCCGGCCGTATACTGTAATACTGACACCCGATCAATCCCTAAAGGCAAGCCTGCCTCAAAAACATTTGAACACCTAATCTAGTCATACCCAGCATAATCGAGTGCCTCGCACCTCCAGCTCATGAATGAACATACGACCTTTCGGGCCTGGTCACACCATGGTGCCCGTCTCCTGTCTTGCCTCTTATCTCCAACTGATATGACGGCACCAACCCCTGCTCGCTCTTGACCGACTCGTCGTCCAGTCTCGAAAACTCGCGTTCCTCGATCGTGGTGTGCCGTTTCTGGCGCTGCGAGCTGAGCGTGTCGATCGGCGGGCCGCCGCCGCCGCGCGAGACGCCGCCGTACCGCGAGCCGGTGTTGTGCGCGGCTTTGCCACCGTACCGCGAGGCCATCGACGAGCCGAGCAGCTTGGGGAAGAAGCGCGCAACGAGGGGCTTGAGTGTCGTGAGACAGGCGCAGATGATGGCCAGGTTGACTTCAACTGCGCTCCAGTGGGAAAGGACTGCGAAATTGTAGGGCATGTCGGAGAAATCGAGGTAGGTTATGGTGACCATGCGGATGATGGAGATTACGCAGACGCTGGGAGAAGGGAGCAAGGTCAGCTTGGGGGGGTTTTGGAACCAAGGAGTGGGCAAGAAAAGGGGCGAGGGAAGGAAGGAAATAGCCGGGCTTAGGGGTCTTACAAGAAGCCGAGCGAAAAGACGACGATTAGGCCGATTTTCCGCTTTGTGTTGATCTTGAGCTTTAGAAGTGTCGGTATTGGGAGGAGGAAGATGAAGAAGTCGGTAATGATGTGTAGGACACTGTTCCCAATGTTGACAGCGACGCCCAAGCAGGTTCCTGGGACGCTGGGATCCCACAGGGCCCGAAGTGGGATGCATTGAATGAACTGGCCGATGAAGACCCAGATGTTGCAGGCCACGATGATTCCCAGGAGAACGTAGTTGGCGGTTCGCTGCACGCCGTGGACCATGATGCGCATGTAGAGAAACATGATCGAGACCTTGGCAAAGGCGAGGCTCATGGTATAGAACAGAAAGCTGTAGAATTGTTCCTGTGGGAGGGGAAGGGGTACTGTCAGCGTTATGTATGAGGCCTCGGTATCAAGCCCAAGAATGCGGGGACATACAATCCCCCATTTCATCATCAGGTCTGGACTCAGCGTCCAGATGTGTCGCCCCAGGCCGAAAAAGGTTTCTGTCGGAAGTCAGCTTATGACTTGGAGTTTGGCAGCATGTCTCGGCACCCACGGCGGATAAAGCCCACGGTTGCTCCAATGGATAAGATCTGAACGACGACAGGTTAGCGGGGAGTCGAGGGCTTGGCTCGGGCCAACGCCAGACGGGTGCATACCATGGCGACGAGAATGAGCCAGTCCTCCACGCCGAGGATGTGGAGAATCATGCGTCGTGTGTAGAAGCGCATGCAAACAGTGATAGTCGCCAGAGACGTCATGACCACCCAGACCGTGATGATGGGGACTTGGAGGTTGGAGGTGTCCATCGGGGGGGCAGCCCCCGCGCCTGGGGCGTTGTTAGGATCCATGGCCGAACTTTGCTTCACTGTAGGGCTCCAGGGCTCCAGACCAAGGCGACACCAAGGGATCTGACATCTGAAGGTTCCAGCGATTCGGGTGGAGCCTGCAGTATTTAAGGTGATGGCAACACTGGTGGTGGCCCTTGATGAAGCGCGGTACTCCCTACACTAGCCTGGAACGTGGAGAACCCCCATGATCTGCTCCAGGGCCCTGCCTTTGGCGGATCTTGGATCTGGGCCGACTTTGGCACGCTAGGAGACGCTACTGCACCCCGTCACATCCGGTCAAAACCCCAGGTCCGAGCCATTGCGAAATTGGCGAACAATAATCGATCCTTTGGGCCCCTCGCAGGCACTAACGTCAATTCCTCCTTGCAGCTCTGAAGAACCGAGGCCCCGGCTCAGGGCCTAGGGCCCGCGATCCTGGTTCAGGGCTGTTCCCCGGTGCTTTGACCACATGGAAGATGGGCAAGTCTCCCCTATGCAGAAGGTCCGTACAGCATACGCTAGTGTACCTACACAGTAGTTGAATGGACCATGATGATCACGCTATTTCTACACTGGGCCACTGACGCTGACGGCAGTGCACAATAAACTCTCGATTCCAAGCCGTGTCCCCGTGAGGGTTGGTGGGATTGCTCAAAGCACGACGAAACACCCTTTCAGTCCAGCCGGCAGGCGGGCAGTCAAGCGAGCTGCTCATGAGACACAGCCGGCCATCGCTTGGGTCTGTGCCATTTGTAACGGGCCCGTGTGGAGATGTGGAGGGAGGGGGGGCACAGTCCTGCCTTAGGGGTTCGGGACAGTGCAGACTTTCTTCACTTTGGGGATGGTGCGCAGGGGCCCAGATCGGCCTCGAGCTCTCGGGGTTCGTGTTCCAGGATGCCAAGTACGAAATATTAAGCTTCAAGACGCTAAGAGCAGCGCTAGGGTCAAAAGCCGTACATACAATGGGAGCTAAAACCTCCCGAACATCGCTGGCCGTCGAACGGACAAAACGAGGCTTGCAGGAGCATGCCAGGGGGAAACCTTGAGGCAGGTTCTGGAATGAGCGCAGTGGCTTTGTGGCTTCGGTGATCGGCCCCAAGTCACCCGGACGTCGTGCCTCGAGTCTTCCCGAGCCGTGCTGCAGAGACAGAGCAAGCCAGCGCGCCGAGCCAGCTCCCGCGCCGACCAATCTCAGTCTCCCAAACTTCTCTGACATTTGCCGACTTCACTTGCCGGCCCCGGAATTTCGCGTGGCGTCTGGGGTGTGGCCCGCGCTTTGGCCATGCCATCCTGCGCGCTTTGGCGATGGCTTCATCCCCGTCGGAGCGACGCATGCGGTTGGGAATCTGCGGCGTGCCTGTTTCGATGCCCTCCCGTATGCTGCCCTCTTGTCTCTCTGTCCGCGCGGCTGGCGGTCGGGATTCATTGCGCCGAGGATGCTTCATGATGGACTCGCAGGGTGACGGGGACCCCTGCAGGGAAACGTGAGCTGGGCTCCGTTGCGGCTTGGAGCAATCGCATCCATTCCTTCAGCGGAGGAGGGTTTGACCCGGCCGTTGAATGGACTTGGCAGAATGCAGGCTTTCGGAAGACGAAATGCGGAGAGAGTTCGGATGTGAATGTGGTCGAGGCGGCCTAAGTGCACGTGGGGAAATGCAATGCATCCGCAGAAGGACTCCGCGGTACCACGCAGCCGGGTAATAAAAGAACGTTTTATCCCTTCGATACTTCCGTTCCAGAACCTGGTTTCGAAATGCCACAACCAGCCGAGCGGGAGCCGCTGCGGTCCGCGACCTCACACATTGGCCCCTGAGTCCGGCTGATATGCCACACGGCATCCACCGCACTGACGTTTCCCACATCCGTCCTGCAGGCGCAATCAAGATGCCACTGCATGAAATAGTTAACGCCACGCAAAGGAACTCGACATCCACTTCCGGGTACTCCGAGCCCAAAAAATCGGGGAGGTGAAGAACAATCACGGTTGGTTGAAGGAGGCGTTGTCCTCAGGCCGCGCACTCCACTTGGGCAAAGGACGAGAGCGCACGGTGGACGGCCAATCCATACTCGAGGCCAAGAGCGCACTCCTCGAACCTTGCACTCAGCTTGTCACTGCCCAGCTTCGTCCGTCATCAACCGACCCGGAATGGACTGGACGCCCGAGCACAACAGCGGGCTCGTTGTGAATTCCCTGGAGCTGACGGCACTCCCAGGTTTGCATCCCTCCTTTTCACCCAGCCCCTTTCTACCCGTCTCTCCCGAGTCCATGGAAATTACGCAAGACCATGGTTCCAGGCTGCCATGAACTGGGGCAGACGACGCTCAGGAGGGAGCTGGACTTTCACTGTTCTTCGGCGCCGATCTATTCCGTCCCCCGCAAGGCCGGTGTGTCCATCACCTCCGACAAAGTCATATCTATGGGCCGCGGCGAACCTGCATCTCTGTGAACCTCGGGTCGTGACGAGTATTAGGTCGGTAAGGATGATGCCTCGGAGTTGGTCCTTTTGGCTTGGCAAACGGAAGATCGGCACACTGGCCTGCATGCACAAGTTGCCAGTTGGTGCTCACTGGAGCAATCGTCGAATCCATGATCCTGGCAACGGCTCGCTTTGCTGTTTTTAACCTTCGCCCCTCTCTGTTTCGTCCCCACGAGGAATCCGCTCGATCCGCAATACAAGCATTCGAAAATCCCGGGCCCAACGACGGCCCACTCGAACGACCGGGTCATCGACCGTTTGCGGGACGGGTTGATGTGCCTATTCGACTATTAGTAAAAGTCATCCTAACCGCACGGTGCGGAACGATGGAGGTGAAACTGCATCCAGCCTGGCCCGGGCCCAACTTGATTCCGGACTCAATAGTCGCTCACTAAGGTAAGTTCGCCGGCGAGAAAACCGGGATGCCTTACAACATCGCCGATGTGTGTCTACGCTAGGTAAGGTACTGCAGTCAACCCCGCTTGAGCGCACCGGGGACAGGGAGAGTGGTGATGACACCTGCACAGTGCGTTCGGGATCTGGGAGGCGGAGGCTGGCAGCGGCAAGAAGGGGTAACTACACGTCTGTGCTGCTCTGCTGGCCGGGACCGGTGGGTGACCGTGGTGTCGTGGCTTTCGAAAAGAGGAGATACCTGGAGGTCCTGTGTGGCTGCGGCGAGGAAAAAGGTGTTTGCGGTTGCGGCTCACGAATATTGGACGCTCAGACGACATCCTCCGCCTTCGAACTGCGACCCATCCCTTGAGTGAAGGGGTCCAACCCAACAGATCCATGGATTTGCCCGGTCAGCAACACCACATCTTTGAAGACAGGTCCTCCAACAATGAAGGCAGGCTAGCCCGTCGGATCGCACATCAGCGCGGTTCCAGCAATGTCCTGAAATCCGTGCCTGGAAACGATGCTCCAGATGGAAAAGACAACAACGCTGGTGTCTCCTAGACTCCTGAGCAAAGTTCCACCACTGCAGGCAGTGCAGGTGCCAACCTTTAAGTCGTCCCCGAGCTTGGTTGCGCTCCAGATGGCCCCTTGTAGCCCGGCCTAACATTGGATTCGGTGCCAAACCCCTTGACCTGGCGTGGGGTTTGATCAAAAGCAGCTTTCCTTCTGGCTTACCAATTGACGAGGCCCGGTTTGGCTCACGCAACTGGCTCCCGCGTTCTCGGTAAGTTCTCGCCGCCGTTGTTCATGCTGAGCGGCGTTTCTTCAACATCAGTACCCGCGAGAGGTGTTTTACGAGATGTTTTGTTGGCGGGATGAACATCGTGTGCATGGGATAGGAGTGAGAAGATGAGGCAGAGCTCAGCTCCACGCACAGGCATGTCTTCAAATGCTCGTGCTGGGAGACGCGCCTCGCTGACGCGCGCTGCAGATTGCAAAACGAGAAGAGAGTGATGAAACCCAGGGCCCAGAATGATGAAATGGGCCAGAGCCTGACTGCCAAGCCTTGGCGGAAAGGCTTGTTCGCGGCAGCGAACCGTTGAATGTTGTCGCTGTTCAAGGCAGGTCAGCCCGATTTGGGGTGATAAGATTGGAGAAGGACCATGTTCGACGCCGTAATCAGCCGTGGCAGGTCCCAGGTCACGGTGCTCCGCCGCTCTCAGCTCCCAGGGGTAGGAATCGCAGGATGCAGCTGAATCGCATTGGCTGCGTCCTCATGAGCTCGAATACAACCTCAGAGACTGTTTCCGTTGCGGAAAGGGGACAAGCCACCAGGCATCGCTGAACGAACAGACGACGGCTCCATTTCTTCATTTCCCGACGCAGGTGTTTGGTCTCAAGTCGGACATGTTCAGCGCTTCCCAGCTGGACGTCCTGTCGCGGATAAAAATGGACATGTCCAGGCCCATGGCCAGCCCCATGTCAGATTCCCGTCCTGGTACGAAGCGGCCAATCGCCATGTGTGTGGCGCTGCGGCCTGGGGGCGGAATTCGACTGCCTGGCCTTGGCGATAAGCCCGATCCAAACGTCCGGACAGCCGACCCGATTTCGGTTGTCCTCGCCAGGGGGGGCCTTTCAGCGCTCACGATCTCGCGTCATCTCGTCCAATGAACGACGACAACGTTCGCCGATCGAGGCGTCTCCCGTCCCTGGCGCGAATGTTAGGGCTGATTTGGGGTTACTCGTGCCCGTCAGCAGCATGGGGTGATGAGACGACCCAGGGGTCACCCACGACATGGAGCCACAGCGGCAGGGGCTCTTTTATGCTTGTGATGGATGGGGTCAGCACCTTGAAGTTTAATGGGAATTGGTTGATAAGAGCAAAGTCTGGACCTCGCCTCCCAACCTTGCCGGCAACCAGAAGCCAGTTTTCTCGTCCCAACACCACACCGTTCGGCTGTACGGAGTAGGCTGTGGGCTGGCCAGGGCACCCGACCGAACTTCTCCCTCCCGACCTGCAACACCACAAACATCCCATAACGATAGACTTAGCCGCGATGGACCCTACACAGGAGCGTGGCGATGTATTCGGCACTGCGCCCTTGCTGAACGAGCCGAAGGGGAGCACTTCGGCCGCTGCCTCCATGACTCAAGAACAACAGAAACCCGAAGTTCGGGCGCCCAACTACCGGACTGCCGAAGGCAAATATCGCTTCTACTTGCTTAGGAACCTCTACGGGCCCCTCAAGTTTGTCCTCTTCTTCGGCATCATTGGCGCCCTCCTTGCCATTCCGGTCATTGTCATCGATGCCAACGACATCCTGACGAAGGCGATGATTGGCGACATCGATGCCTTTTTTGCCCAGCAAACACGCCAGGTCCTCTACTACATTTTTGGGTGGCTCCTCATCTCGTGGATTGGCCTTGCTATTAGCTTCGCAATTGGGACCATTCTTCCATATGTCTTTCGCTTTATTGCACGGTATGCCCCTGGTCTACACTCGCCTCAGGGCTATTACCCCTAAGTTCGCAGCCGCTGACGAAGACCGTGTCAAGATACGTCAACCCAGCCCATGCGCGGTACTGGCGAGTCCTTCGCACCTTGAGGATGCCGATCTGTATCACTGGTCTTGTCGGCATCTCTTACGGCGGGTTTGCTGCCGTTTGTCTACCCTGTTTTCTTGTCTACGGTATCCAACCAGACGCCTATTTCTGACACCTTCGTAGCTCATCTCCCTCAACCGCGACAATCTTGCCATCTCGTACGACAAGGCTGCCGCAGACCTCCTTTGGATAGACGTTATCGACGACTTTCTCCAGCAAGGCACCCTGTGGGCGGCATTCTATTTTGTCGAGAAACTCGCCATCCTTTACGTGACGATTCACTACCACTCCCGCTCTGATCTCGGCCGCATCGCGCGGAGCAAAGACATGCAAAACGCCCTCATGGCGCTCTACGAGGCCTCGACGTATCTCTACCCGGTCGGCACTCCCGAATTCATGGAAGAAGACATCATAATTGGCAACGCGACAGGGCAAGAGCATGGTGAATACCGCGTCCGCGCCAGCCAGTATCTCAGCCGGCTGGGCATCAACACCTACAGCCTGACCTCCTTCTTTGGAAATTTCTTGTCCAACGATCCCGACTCTCACTGGCTGCGGCCCGCATCCAACTACGCTGTCGTTGAGCGCGCCATCGCCAACCCCAAATCCGCCGCTGCCCTCGGCAGGCGAATCTGGATGTCTCTCGTCTCGGTCGGCAAAGAAACACTGACAGCACAAGACATTGCCGAAGTCCTGGGCCCGTACCGGAAGGAAGAGGCCGACGGCTACTTCAAGACGCTCGACGAGAGCGAGATGGGCGATATTCGACTCGAAGAGATGGAGTGGACCGTCGCCGAGGCGGGCCACGTCCGACACAACATCTACAGGAGCATGCATGCGGCGGATCATTGCATCAACTCGTTCGACTGGGTCATGCTCGCCTCCCTCGCCGGCGTCATGGTGTACTTTATCCTCGTCTTCTGGGTCCCTGCGCTCAAAGACATTCAAGAAACCTTAAAAGTCCTCGGCTTCGGTCTCGCCTTTGCTATCGGGCGCACCTTGCACCACTTCCTCGCAGGGTGCATTTTCATCCTATTCGATCACCCCTACGATATCGGCGACCGCATCGAGCTCTGGTCCGGCCAGTCCCAGCAGTCCGTCTCCCTCATCGTCGTGCGCACCTCGCTCCTCTACACCGTCTTCAAGCGCGTCGACAACTGGATGGAGCTCCAAGCCGCCAACGAGTTCCTCCAGCAATGCCGCATCGAAAACGTCTCGCGCTCCGGCTCCAACCGCCAAGCCGTCACGCTCATGATCGACATCGGCACCTCATTCAAGGACCTGCAGTTCCTGCGCGCCGAACTCGAAGCGTTCCTAAAGCACCCCGATAACAAGCGCGATTACATGCCCAACCTGGCGCTGGGCATCACGGGCGTCGGCGAGCTGAACAAACTCGAGATGCGCTGCATCTTTACCCACCGCTCCAACTTTTCCAACGAGCCGCTGCGCGCCGCCCGCTCCATGAAGTTCATGTGCGCGCTGGTCGCCACCATCCGCAAGATCCCGCTGAACAGGCCCGAGGGCCTTACTCTGGGGAGGGCAACGAACCCGACACATTTCGTCGCTATGGCGCCTGATGACGCGGCTGAGAGGGCGGAGCAGATCAAGGCGGAGACTGCAGCGAAGCGGTGGGATGCCAAGGGTAAGGACGGGGGCCCGGTAATTGACCTCAGCTCGGTGCAGGCCGGGATTGGGGTGAGGGATGAGGATGTGGTGCGGCAGGCGATGGAGGAAGCGGAACGGAAAAGGAGGGAGGAGGGGGAGAGGGAGGCCGAGGAGCTGGCGGCGAGACTGAGCCTGGCCAAGATACCAGCCGTCTCGAGAAAGGGGCCGCCCCCGAGGGGGGACGCCGCGTTGTCGACGGGGTTTCAGGTGTTGGGGGGTGGTGGAGGGGGAGGAATGAGGTCGTTACCACATTTTAAGTAACATCTTCTCCCAATGGGAGTGAGCGGGCTGTAGGTTGTCCAGGGTGGGCGGAGTTCCGACGGAGTCAGGATTGCACTGCTTGGCGAGCGGCTTGGGCACAGATACCATTTGGCTTTTGTGGATAGATATTTTAATCCAAATCACTCACCCGTGAGTAACAAGAAGTTGCAGTTATGGGATTGTGATTACCTCAAGCTTGCAGGTCAGTCCTTGGCCCCTCGCCGTCCTTGCTTTGATTGGAAGAAACATTCCGAGGGTGAAGCTCAACAGTATGGCACCAACTTGAACCGACGTCTCTATCTCCGGAATCTACTCCGGACTATCCAGCCGATGGCCATGTCGGTTGCCGGGTTCCGACCTGAAACTTGCCGAATCCAACTCCACGTCGCATTTCACTGAACCGAGATCGAAGTTCAGGTACAGTTGCTGCTACCCAAGAGCCTGGAACGTTGCGTCTGGCTCCCGAAAAGCACTCCGCAAAGCAAGGTCGCTGTGAGGTTGCATCCCCCCGTGATGCCAAGTGCCGAGCAGATGCTGCCACACCCCCTGGCTGCACATGGACGCGTCCAGGCCTCGTGGACGGGAAGCACGTCGAACGGCGAGGGCCCTGTTTTATTGGAGGGAATTCTCGTTAAACGGTTCCTGGGAGTCGGCAAATAACGATTAGCCATCGGGGCGACGTTCCGCCCATTTTCGGTAGCCGGCAATTTAGGGGTTTCTGACTACTACCGGCGCTCATATCCAAAAGGCTCAACTCATATTAACTTCCAACATATTAGCCCAATAGTGTGTGCGTAATGCTCATTCAACGTATCCTCTGCTGCCCACATATGGACAGACGGCTGAGGCCAGGAAGATCAACGTTAAATGGCGGACATCATGCATCAGAAACATCTGAACCACCTTGCTTGGAGCTTTTGCTCACCGACCAACCCCAAATAGACCTCACCTGTGGACAGAAATCATGCGTTCACTACTTCTCGCCGTCACATTATCAAGCCTTCTCCGCCTTGGCCTTGCCCAGCTTCAGGTTACCCCGGACGGAACTTGTGGGGGCGCCAACGGCTACTCCTGCCTGGGATCAGAGGATGGAAACTGCTGTTCAGTAAACGGATGGTGTGGTGCAGAGGACGCGCATTGTGGCACAGGATGCCAGGCAAACTTCGGGTTGTGTGGAGCGGGCGTCGGCAGCATAGGTCTCACAAGCACTGCGGATGCTGGCGGGCCAACAACCGGCGTTACCACACGGTTGACAGCCATTCCAACGGACATCACCACAAGACTTACAGCTATTCCAACGAGCGTTACCACCCGGCAGACGGCCCTCCCAACAACCACTCGTCCACTATGTCAGTCACAGGTGGTTTCCACCATCTGGGTTACCGCAACCAGTTACACACTCAAGCCCCTTCCGATTCAAACAACCGTCAAAGTCACGGCAACCCAAAGCTCGTTCGTCACAGTCACCACGACCACCATTGACCGGTTGACCACCACGATTCCGACAACAACGGTCCAAACAAACACCGTCACTGTGAATACAACTTCAACTTACCTCAGCACAACCACCTCGACGAGCTACTCCATCGTCTTTGCGACAGTGTTCAACACCATCAATGTGACGAGCTTCTCTACTGTCTGGCAAACCGCCACGTCGACCACGACACGGACCCTTGACACCACCAGGTTCTTCAACCAGACTCTCACCGCAACCCAAATCCAGTCTGCGACCGTCACCACCTACAACACGGTCGATTTAACTCGGTACACCACCGCAACCTCTACCGCGCTCACCACGCTCACCACAACGGTTCCGCAGACGGTAACGGCCACGTCCACAGTCACCGTCAACTCGACCCGGCTCACTACCGAGACCAGGACCACTGAGATCCCCGTCACCGTAACCGCAACTCACACGGCTCTCACGACCGAGACAAACCTGGTGACAGCCACCGAAATTGTGACTGCCACTCACACGGCTCTTGAGACTCACACAGACTTGGTGACATCTACAGCCATCGCAACCACCATTGCAACGGCAACCCACGACGTCACGTCCACCGCAGTCCAGACCGTGACATCAACCGCGACGGCAGTAACCACAAAGCCCATCACCCTCACCGCCACGGCCATCATCACAACCACATCGATTGTACTCGCCACCTCACAGATCAACCAGACAACAACCGCCACTGCCACGGCAACAGTGACTCTCACGTCAACAATTCTCGCCACATCTCAGATCAACCAGACAGTCACCTCCACGGCCATTGCCACAGCAACAGTCACGTCGACATCCACGGTCCTCACCACCTCCCAGGTCAATCGGACTGTGACTGTCACCGCGACGACCACTACCACGGCAACCAATGTTGTGTTGCCGACTGCGCCGTTTTTGACGCTGTCGTTGGGATGATTGAGGTGTGAGAATGGAATTGAAGGAGGGAGAAGAGACAGGGTGAATAGAAGCGGTTGGCGGAGGCCAGGGGAGAGGGGGAGAAGAAAAGCAGAGAGAGATGGGGGAGAAGAGCAGAGGACGAGACGAGGACAAGAAAACTGAAATGAAAGAGAACTGAGCAGTGCTACAGTAGAATGACCGGGTACATTTCCAGCTGATGAAGGATCGGGCCGAAACTCGGAGCAGCAGTCGAGTAATAGTAGACGCATCAAAAGTTTAAGACGAAGCATTTCAGAACATCCCAGGCTCAAAATCAGGGGTGATTTATCTATCGATGCTAAATCAGATCACTGTAGCCAGCCCCCTAGAGACCTAAAACAAACAAACACACAACGCTACGAATGAAGCAAGCTGAAAACCCACAATACCACGCCGATTTTCCCTTTACATCCGATCAATCAATCCCCTGCCCAACCAGCAGCAGCACCTACAACTTCCTAAACACCGTCCTAAAAATCTCCCTGCTCTTGACCAAGTTCACCACCCTCAACCTCTCGTTATCCAAATGCGCCGCATCGCTCGCCTGGCCGCACGGCAGATGCGCGGCCGGGGCATTGAACTCCTTCTCCAGGAACCGGATCGGCGGGATGGACCCCCCCTCGCGGATATACAGCGGCTTCCTGGACTTGGGCTCGCCCTCGGCGCTCTCCCCATTCCTCAAGTCCGCGCCGGCGGCCGTACCCCACGCTCGCACCACCGCTTCCTCGAGCGTGCGAAAGATATAATTCCCCGGCACGCCCAGCCACGGCTCGGCCTTATTATCGATCCGCACAGTCAGCACATTCTCGCTCCCAAACGCCTCGTACTCCTCCCTCAGATAGGCTCGCAGTGCGTCAATGACCTGCTCGACCTCCTGCCCCGGCACAAGGCGCACGCTGACGTTGGCGGTGGCGTGGCTGCTGATGAGGCTGCCGTCGGGCCCGGAGACGTTGTAGCGGTGGATGGTGAGGTTGGGCTCGCGCCAGCGGGCCATGAGGGACCGCTTGAGGGCGTCGATGGGCCCGTTGGCCGGGTTGCGGCGGATGAGGATGCGCGCGATGTCGTCGTAGCGGTGGGCTTCTTCGTCGGTGAGTGGGAGGATGCCGTCGTAGAAGCCTGGGATGTTGACGTGGTTTTTCGAGTCTTTGAGCTTGGCGAGGAGGAGAGTCAGGTCGGTGAGGGGCTCCGAGAGCATGTTGCTGCCGTCGACGCCCGAGTGGAGGTCTGGGTGCTTGGAGTCGATGCAGATGGTTGCGTGGAGCACGCCGCGCAGGCCGTAGGTTAGACAGGGAACTTCATCGTCGAGCCAGTACGAGTTGGCGAGTAGGACGTAGTCGATGTGGCCGATGAGGTCCTTGTGCTGGCGGATGGTGTCTTGGAAGCCGCGCGAGCCGGACTCTTCTTCGCCTTCGATGACGAAGATGATGTCTGAGTCGAGGGCCTTGGCCTGCAGCAGATCGGAGACGGCGTACAGTGCGGCGATAATGGGACCCTTGTTGTCGCTGACGCCGCGGCCGTAGAGGTAACCGTTGCGGCCCTGCAACTTGAAAGGGTCAGTTTGCCACTTGTCGCCTTTGATGTCCGCCGGGACGACGTCGTAGTGGCCGTAGAACAGGATGCGCTTGCGCTTCTCCGGAGGCTCGAGCTTGCCGCTGAACTTGGCGTAGACAATGGGGTTGTGCAGGCCGCCGGTGCTCAGCATTTCGATTTGTGCGCCCAGTCGCTTGAACAGGGAGCCGAGATATGTGGCGCCCTTGCGGCAGTCCTCGGTGAACTCGGGCCGCGACGAGACGGTCTTGAACGAAACGAACTCGCGCAGTGACGTGAGCATCATGTTCTCAGAGCCCCCAACCTCTTTCTCGGCCTGAGCTGGCATGCCATTAACGCGCCAGACGCGGACCGTGTTGTCGTTGGCCCCGGTGATGAAGAGCCGGTCGTTTTGGTGCGCCGCCACGGCCGACGACAGGATCCTGGCGTCGTGTGCTTTCCACCGGCTCAGGCACTGGTACTTTTGGCTGACGTTTTGAGTCAGGCCGTTCTTATCCCTGCCATAGTGGACAGTGCTGTGTTTCTGTTCTGAAGTTAGCCCGGTCCGGTGCCTTAAAAGCGAGCAATGATCTTACCGAAGCCGACCCTCCCGTCGCTCCACTCCAGAGCAGCCCAAAACTCATCCTAAGAGTGTTGACATGCCCGTCATGCGCCTTGATGACCCTCAATTTCTGCTTGGTGTCGAGATCCCACAGCTCGATGACGCCCCGCAGCTTGCCGGCATACAGGAAGGATCCGTCGACGGCGATGGACTTGACAGACTCGCTGTCATCTTCGCCGAGGGTCATGATCTCCTCAATATCCCCCAACACGCCATCGTCGTGATCCGGCCCGTTGTCGGAAAGCCGCCACAGCTTGATGGTCCCGTCTCCACCCCCAGAAATCAGAACTTCTTCCTCTGGGTCGACAAGCACCGTGGGTCCTTTTGCAACCAGCATGCAGAAAATCCAGCCAAAGTGCGCATATTGCCGAATGGCGCCGTCGTCAATCTCCAACACTTGCGCGGCCTTAGGGATGAGGGCGTAGTGCTCTTCGGTCCGCCTTGGTGTGGATGTCCCGCCGACAGCGCGCGAGTCAAAGAAGCGATGTTGCCGCTTGTCCGGATGGTTCGCCGAGTCGTGCGGAACCCTTCTGCTCGTGTCCTTCAAGCCGATCCACTGAATGTCCTGCGTCTGCGTCCCGAGATAGAGGGTCTCCTTCTGGGGCGAGTAGGCGACGCTGAAGACGTCGCCCACATCGTAGGTGCTGTAGATCTCGTAGAGCCGGGTAAATGTTTTGGGGCACCAAACGCCAACAATTGGTTCGCAGGCGCTTGAAAAGAGGTATTTCGAGTCTTCGGAGAGGTGCAGGCAGAGGATGCTCCGCTTATGGGCTTGGATGGTCTGGACCAGTTGGTAGGTGCCGAGGGACCACACGACGATCTCGCCGTCGCTCGTCCCGGCGAAGATGTATTTGTCCGAGACGGCAATGGCAAGGACGGAGCCGGAGTGCCGAAGCTCCTGGAGCTGGTCGGGAGCGGTGTCAGGGCCGCTGTCGTCGAGCTCGCGCGAGGGCGGCGGGGTAGTCATTGCGGCGGTCGGGGTCGGGGACGGGGTCGCCTCTGGTGCGGCAGCTGAGACGTTAGCACGGGGCAGTCCTGGAAGAGGCTTCACTCGAATTGAGTCGGGCTCGCTGCCGGGTTCAAGGGCGTCGCTCGAGGTGAGTCAGGTCGTCGCGGATCGTGTCGCTCGTGTTGATGGATCCGCGGCTGCTGACGGCATTTTTGGGGCAGCAGTGCAAGGCGCCATGGCGGACCCCAAGGCCCCGCGCTAAGAGCCTAGAACCCGCCCTGAACCCGCCCTGGCAGGGATGGGTCTTCCCCACGTTTTGGGGCGTTTGACAGATGGAAACTCGGCGGTCAATTCCCATCAAAGGAAACACCCCACGAGGCAGCTTTGGCGTCGACTTTGACATGCCGGGTCGCTGTCGCCTGTCGCTGGTGCGGGTGGGTTCCATCAGGTCGGGACGGCACGCCCCGAGCGCGTGGGGGGTTGTTCCAGGGGACTTCCAGGGGCCTTCCTGGGGACTGTCTGGTGGTTTGCTGGGGCTGGCGGCTGTGGAACAACAGGATCGGGGGCGGAGTTTGGGCCGATCGAGATGAACAAGCACCCACGTGAACGAAACCATGACACTTACTGTGGGCGGGAACGTGGGGGAGCGGTGGCTTTGCAGCCGCCGCCGCCCTGGCTTTGGCTTTCAAGATCTTGCTGCATCCCCGGCAGCGGCCGTCCTGCCCGTCGGAGCCATCTCCGGCGTCCGCCTGCTGGTGGTGGTTCCACGGATCGAAGCACTCGCGCAGGACGGGCACATCCACGGCCATGGCGTCTCGATCAGCGGAGCCCCCGGCGTGAACGTGTCGACCTCCACCAAGACGCCAGACGAAGTTCCGCGGAACGGGGCGAGCAGCGCTGGCTGGGCCTCGGTTTTGTACGTCTGCACTGCCAAACGCTCCGGATTCTTCCATTTTGCACGACACGTCGCCGGAGCCGAGACATGACGCGAGATCAGGGGTGCGGCGCGCCATTGCAAACAGTCTCATATTCCAGAGCGCACGGGTCGGAAGAAGAAGGACATCTCACCGCTCTTACGGCAGCAGGCAGGCGGACGGACCAGGCAAGCAAACACCTGCTGGGAGCCAGGGGCAAGAGGAGAGACGTGTTGTCGCAGCGGAGTCTTGGGATCGGACCGACAGAGGAAACACCAGAGTCTTGTGAGACGAGGCCGTCGAGCGTCATATACCTCTCATTGGCAGCGGGTTCCGAACCGGCGAGGCAGCAGACGCCACGAAGCACGCACAACAAAGCCACGACTCGTGGGCAGTTGGGGGACGGGATTTGGGGGCGCCGATTCAGGGGCCGAAGTGAATGCCGCCAAATCTGGCCCGTGGCCGGGTCCAACGCAGACCGGCAGGCACTGTTCTTGGTCTTGTTGGTCGCGTGGGTGCCAATAAGATGTATCTGTCCACTGCGCACCGCAGCTCACCCTTGCGTATCGGAAGGTCGACGCCGGAAAACGCGTGATTTGTCCAAGCAATGCGGGAATAACGTTAATAACGCCAACATCAAACGCCAACTTATCGCTCATGTCACACCGAATCCATGAGCAACTGGATCCGGCCTCGGTTGAGTTTGGGAGATAAAAAGATAGAAAAGAAAGCAAAAAGTAGCGCCAGCGTCTGGCGGAGGCCCTTGCTTGGCCACTCCACGCGGGTTGGATCCATTTGTGCCCAGCCTTGGCTGGGTATTGACGCAGGCATGACGGCCAACTTCCAATCCCAAAGTGATGGTCATACAGGACCACTCGCTGCAGGTGTCCCGAGGCCGTGTTTGGGTTTCGTCCAGAATCGGATTATCTTGCTCCGAGGATCGGGGGGCCCGGGCCACTCCCAGGCATCCAGCCGGTGGGTCCCGGCGCGGGCGCTGGCGGCTGGGGCAAGGACTTGGTCAGTGCGCAGTGATCCCTGCGGCCGAACAAATTTCTTTGGCTTCTGAGATCATCGAGAAACGGAATTTTGATTTTGCAGACGACCCATCCCGATAACGACCACCGCAACCCACCCTATCGTCGCCCATCACGACCTTCACGACCATCACGGCCGCGCCAGACCCATCGACGCTCGAGATCTGAACCCTAGAATCCACCCATAGCCCTCCGAGCACTCGTCGCGCTGGGCGCAACACGGGCGCTGTTTTCGCACCCCTCTCTTCACCCACACCACCCACACCACCACCACCACCACCACCACCACCATGGATCACACTCGCGACCCCTGCCCCTGGGTCATTCTCAATGACTTTGGCGGTGCTTTCTGCATGGGAGTACGTATTCCGCACTCGGCCCAACCCGCACCACCCGCCCCGACACGGACCGACTCCCACCCCCGGATGCGCCACCTCGACCTGCCCGCTAACCCCTCTGTCTCCAGGCTGTCGGCGGAACGATTTGGCACGGCGTCAAGGGCTTCAGGAACAGCCCCTATGGCGAGCGGCGGTTAGGTGCCATCACAGCCATCAAGATGCGCGCGCCAGTATTGGGCGGCAACTTCGGCGTCTGGGGTGGCATGTTCAGCACATTCGACTGCGCCGTTAAGGGAGTCAGGAAAAAGGAGGATGCGTATGTGCTCCGAGTTTCCCGCACACTCCGCAAAACATTTTGCTAACGCCATGTGTGACAGATACAACGCGATTGCAAGTTGCCCAATGCTTAGCCCGATCATCCAAGATCTAACACGACCCAGATTGCCGGTTTCTTCACGGGCGGCGCGCTGGCCATCCGAGGCGGGTACAAGGCGGCGAGGAACGGTGCCATTAGCTGTGCCATCCTGCTCGCTGTCATTGAGGGTGTCGGTATCGGCTTCCAGAAGATGTTTGCGGGGGCAACGAAGCTGGAGGTGAGTTGGGCCAGATTCCCGGACACCTGCGACGGTGCTGACTCCTCGCCTAGGCACCGCAACCACCCCCTTCAGGCGAAAAGATGCTCGTATAAACTCGCGTCCACAGGGCGCTGTGACGATAGTTCGACACACCCAACTCCTCTCCTCCGGGCTCTCGACACAGCCCGAGCGTGTATTTCTCTAAGCATTCATGACGGTCAGCATATTGGTGGGGGCGTTCCCTGTAACATAGAATCGGTTGGTTATGCGTCGCCACGGGTCGAGCAGACACCCAAGAGCGGAGGCGTGGCCGGAATAATATCCATCTTGAAGGCAGATTCTGTTTACACAGCACCGCATCTCTTACCAAGCTTCTCCCCGGACCATACCCGAACGTCCTCCGGCCAACCTTCCCCGACGTACGAATCCAGCATGTCTTCGCCCTCCCGAAATACACGAGCAAACGCGGCGCCTTTCTCGTCAACCCACGCTCGAAACATGCCGCCGCAATTGTAATCTTGCAGCAGCTCGGTCTGGGTCCCGACCACGCTGCCTTCGGCGTCCCTCACGACGACACACTCAATCCCGATCATTCCGCCCTCGCCCTCTCCGGTCTTGCCCCAGCGATCGCCAGCGCTCTGCTGAAGCTCGCCCCCTGGTCCGGTGACCTTGGACAACGCCCCAGCGGACGAGTCCTCGGCAAACCGCGCGATGGAGCCCACGGTTCGTGCCGCAGCAGTTCGGAGGAACGAGTCTCCGTTTCCGGTCCCGGAAACAGCAACCGACCGTGTCGTAACCAAAGGCCCAACCCCGCCGCCGGGAGCGGGAGCATACATCCAAGGCGTCGGAAAGCACTCGGCTATCAACGCCCTCAGAGCCCCCGTCAAGTCGACCGCCGGGCCACGCCTCCACCCGGCGCTCATCTCCCCCTTCTCAATCCACTCCTCAGCCCAAAACCCGGCTCCCACCGTCGGTGTGTCCCCCACCCTCCCGGTCAACTTGTTCGTCAACCCGCCCGTGCTCGTCGCAACGCAAACCACCCCCTCCACATCCACCGCCACCGCGCCCACCGTCCCCTGCGGCACAAACTCCTCCGCGCTCCACCCCGCAACCCCATTCCCCTGTTTCTCCCTCTCCAACCCCGCCACATGCTCCCTCCATCGCCGCTCCGTCCAGAAATACCCCTCCTCCACCATCTCCAGCCCATACCCCCGTGCCAACTCCTCCGCCGCCGCACCATGAATATGCGTATGCCCCTGCGCAGAGGGCACATCCAACCCCCGCTCCTCCATCATCACCCCCCTCGGCCGCATCAAATCCCCATCTCCCCTCTCCAAGATCTCCCTGGCCAACAAAATCGGATTGCGCACCCTCCGCAGGCCAGACACGCCCACGGCGCGCTTGGCGTGGCCCCGGGAGACCATGACAGACGCCTCGAGCTCGTTGAGGCCGTCGCGCGTGAAGACGGCGCCGCGCGAGGCGTTGAAGAGGGGGTTTTCTTCTAGGAGGGTTACGGCGTGGACTGCTGTTGCGAGGGCGGAGGGGAGGGAGCCTGAGGGCTCGGGGGTGGTCATGAAAGTGTGGGTTTTGGAGACGATGGTTAGGAGCGCGGTGCGGAATTTGGCGTAGCGGGAGGGGGAGAGGTTGAAGGGGGTGATGTTGCCTGCGCCGCCGTGGAGGATGAGGCGGGGGTGGGGGGTGGGTGGGGGGGGGGGGGGTTGTTTGTATTCCATTTTTTGTTTTGACAGCGCGTCAGTTGGAGTGTTCTTTGACAGTTCGAGGTTGATTTCGGAGGTGGATGGTGAGGCGTGTTTGAGGTGAGAGGGTCCGGAGGTGGAGGCGGCGGCAGTCGGCACGGGATACTGATAAGGACCCCGCGTATCAGGCTGCTGGCCAATGAGAGATGGGACGACCCGGCGTGTCTCGCCGGCTTGGCATTCGGCTGGATGCCGGCATTGCCGGCTTGGTTTCCACTTTTTGGTATTGTTGGAGCATGATCTGGTCCAGATGGGCGACTCAAAGATGGTCACTTCACAAGCAGTCTTCGCCATACACAACAATGACGATGACCCCTTTTGCATTCATATTGGAATACGTCTCTTCTGCTCTGAGCCTAGCTCTAAAGCGGGGCGCCTTTTACATTAGCTTCGTGGTGAGCAAATACTCCTATTTTGTCAACAAGTTATGCTGCAACACCATCCCGAAACATGTGCCAGAGGGGAATAGTGACGTTGTCTTGCGTTCGGATTGAGTTGTTTCGAGTTGCTGGCGGGGTATCATGTCGGCCTGGGGACAAGGGGCGTTAGTGCCACAACCGTGAGTTCTGGCTTGTGTGCTGCTCAGGGCCTGGTACTTATATGATGTGGATGATCGGAGAGTCTTATGTAGGTGCTTATTATGAACAGTGCTGTTTGGACGAGAGCGTTGCGCGCAAGAAGATACCTGTTGTCTGAGAAGAGAGTCGTTGTCTGAAGAAACAGTCGTTGTCTGAAGAGAGAGTCGTTATCTGAAGAGAGAGTCGTTGTCTGAAGAGAGAGTCGTTATCTGAAGAGAGAGTCGTTGTCTGAAGAGAGAGTCGTTGTCTGAAGAGAGTCGTTGTCTAGAAAGCGATTACTTGTCAAAAGGGAATGTCGCCTGCGACAAAAGTGTTCCCTGTATCTACTGCACGTCGCCCGCCTTTCACATAAACTGCACTCGGACCCACGAATTTCCTTTTTTTTCTCCCACCGCGGACAGAGGACGAGATCGCCAATCGTCTGAACAGTTCTTTTTATCTTCCAAGTCCAGTGAGTTCAAGACATATTTCGATGAGGCTTTGATCTGGTCTGTGTGCATCTCTCCCGTGGGTGAACGATCTTGCCCCCACACAGCGCGCTGCACTGATCCCAACTGGAAGCGTTCAAGCAAACGGACAAGAAAGGCTCTGTGCGCTTCCAGAGTGCAAAATATGCAGCGAGGCCTATCGCGACCCGAAAATTCTTTTTTCCAAACGGGCTGCCTGCATTCTTCCACGCCCCCTCCCATCTGTTTTTCAAGCTCGAGTCTAGTTCTTCTTCGCTTGCATCTTCGAACTTGAACAAGCCCACTCCCGTCCTCATCTCGAATCATTCTTCTTTCATCAAACAACAACAAAGCTCCCATCGCCGTTCGGACAACGAGCCCATTTGGGCACAGAACTTGATCCGACATGGATCAGTTCGCGCAATGGCGAGCCTCGCTCCATCCGATCCGAGTCGACATTGTCAGCGACTTTGCGGGCAGAGGCCCCTTTGCCATCCACGGCGAGGCAATGCTGACTTACTGCATGGGACATGCCCGTGTTGACTTCACTTGTGAGCCTTGAACTTCATCTCCCCGATGTCTTTTGACAAGTTGAGCTTACCGATTCATCAGACGGCTTCCAACTGCTGCATCTTGTCCATGCCGTCGAGACATTCCTCGCCCGGCTGAGGGACCGCGGGTGCATCTTCAACATCCTCTGGTTTGAGGAAGAGGCCGACATCTGCACGCCTCCCGAGATACGCAGCGACAACTCTCTTGCCAGCAAATACCGGCTTGCTCGCGCCGTGCTAATCCAGCACTTCTCCGGCCCAACAAACCTTAGCGCCGGTAGTCCGGACGCAGCACGATTCAACCATGTGTTCCCGAACCTAGAGAGCCGCCCTTTTCGTGAATATCTCGACGGCCATCCTCTCCACTTCTTTCTTGGCTCTAATTCCGTTGATGACGGGCTTCAAGATGAACGCATCAATCAGCAGAGCCCTCTGGGAATGCTGTATCTGATGGTTTCGGCCGGATACTGCGTGGCATTTATTGAAGGGATTGAGTTCAACAGCTCAAAGGTTTACCGGCCCTGCACTCTATCCATTTTGTTCACTCGCTAATCCCCGGGGCATCCGCAGGCTTACCTTTCTATCACGACCTCCAAGGGCAGAATCACGCCTCTAGTCGAGCGAGAAGAGCAGTTCACACTTCCTGTCACCCCCTCAGCGTCTATGATCGCCAAATTGAACGCGGTTACCGAGCTGGGAATTGTCTACGAGTTGACGTCGAGGGAGATCATCTCCATCTGTGCGCTCTCTGTTACGCTTTCTTGCAGCCCCCAAGAACCGAGCGACAATCAGATGACGTGGCAACGCGAGGCTGCTACAGTTCTCCTTCATCTTGCTGCTTTGCGCCATAGTGGTCTCCCACAGCGCAGCTTTCCCAAAAATGAGCTTGTCAGAACAACCAACAGCTCATTTCTCGCCAAGTTCTTTGATGCCGCTCGGGACGCCCTCACTGGTTGGTTTGAGGGAAGCCTTGCTGGCTCAAAATGGGACGCCTTCGACCTGTTTGATGGGCGCCTCTACCTCAACGTGTCGCCCGTGCTGCCCTGCGCCATGTTAGCGCAACAGTTGTCCCGGGAAGTGACTCAGATGGCAAACCTGATTCGGGTCTTGAGCGGTGTTAACATAGAAGCATCCTTCGACGTCTTGGTGGATATGGCCCGGGCTGCCAGCGAAATTGGCTCGCCTCGACAACCTTATCGGCCGGAGGAGATGCCGTCTGTCCTCCCCTTCAGCCATCCTGTCGTGGACCAGCATCTCGCAGCCGTCCGGCTGCGGTCGAATGGCGTTCTGTCCGAGTCCAAGATTTCGGGGAAAATATTCCAGGAGCTAGCCCATTGGCACAACGCAAAGAGGCCACTTGACCCCAAGCACGTCGACAAGCCCAGAGGATATTTCGCCAACAAGAGGATTCAGTTGTTGATGTCAGATACAATTTCGTACTCGGCCAGTTTGACGGGTGCCTCTGGCAAAATCATCGACCCGGAAACGATTATCGTTGACAATCCGACCGCAAAGCCGAAGACCGCCGCAACAGCGTCTCACAGCACCAGAGACAAGGGGAAGCAAAATGCGCAGAGGATGAAGAAGGAGGCTACCAAAACCAACAAACAGAAGGCGCTCGAGCATGGACAGGCTCGAATGCTGGAGAAGCAGGCCATGTTATTCCAGTCTGTTGCCGCCGGCTGGAGAGAACGTTGCCAAGAGTTCGAGAAGCAGACATCCATGATCAAGCGGTACCTGAGAGCTGAGAAGTATTTCTCAGCGTTGTCTCCCTCTCACCGCGAGATTGTTGGTGCCGAGGTGCTTTTGTACCTTGGTGACGTATTGCTGCGGATGCACAGCGATCCACGAACGCCGAAGTCAGCGGGTGAGCATCCTCCATTAACCCCTCCTTGCAACGCCCAATCTAACAAAATCCGTGCTAAAGTTCCTGCGCTCTTGGCCATGATTTGGTCAAAATGCACTGAGGCCAACAAGCTGCCGCTGACCGAGAGTGTGTGTTCTCAGCTCAAGGCAATCGAAGGGTCTCTCCGGATCGTATTGCAACAGAAGATGGCTCCGACCCCTGGACCCGACCGGCCCCTGGCCTTCAAGCCTCTTGCACTGAAGGGAACGGAGCTGCTGCCTTCGAGCGCCACCCCTCGCGAGTTCCTGCTTGAACACTGCGGGCCCTATCTCGAGCGAAGCTTCGACTCTGCGCCAGATTCCCGCGTTCCATCCTTTTACCCCGATGCCTGGCAACGCAAGGTCCTCGATGCCATCGATGCTAACAAGAGCGTGCTCGCCGTGGCGCCCACCTCGGCGGGAAAGACGTTCATTTCGTTCTACGCCATGAAGAAAGTCCTGCAGGCGAACGACGATGACGTCCTAGTCTACGTGGCGCCCACCAAGGCGCTTGTGAACCAGATCGCCGCGGAGATCCAGGCGCGCTTTTCCAAGAGCTACGGCAATCGTGAAGGCCGGTCGGTGTGGGCGGTTTACACGAGGGACTATCGAATCAACAACTCCAAGGGCTGCCAGATCCTGGTCACAGTGCCCTCAATTTTGCAAATTCTGCTGCTGACGCCTTCTAACGCCAGGAGGCCCGTCGATTTTGCACGCAGAATAAAGCGCATCATCTTTGATGAGGTGCACTGCATCGGCCAGTCGGATGAGGGTGTCGTTTGGGAGCAGCTCCTGCTGCTCGCTCCGTGCCCAATCATCGCCCTCTCGGCCACCATCGCGAATCCCCACGAGTTTCGGACCTGGCTCGAGCAATCACAGAAGGCGAAGGGCTTCGAGCTCGAGATGATCGTGCACTCGTCGCGCTACTCGGATCTGCGCAAGTTCATCCACGACCCAGTGCCATCGGTCTCGGAGTTTGCCGGCCTCACCCCGGTTGAGCGACTGCCCTTCCCAGGCCTGGACTCAGAGCTCGGGGGAAGTGGCTCAACAGGAACACCGTTCTTGTTTGTCCATCCCATTGCGAGCATTGTCAACAAGAGCCGGGATACACTCAACGACACCAATCTGGAGCCAAGAGATTGCTTGAGTCTTTGGAAGTGCATGGAGAAGCACCAAACCTCCGAACACCCGGTTTCACCTAGTCTGAGCCCAGAGAACGCCTTGCCGGCGGAAGTTCGAAAATCTGACGTCGTTCGATGGGAGACGGCGCTCAAGGACCTGCTTGCCGAGTGGATGGTCGACCCGAACTCCCCGTTCGATGCCGTGCAAGAGGAACTGCGCGGACATCGGTACTCGCAGCTGGCCAATTTGTGCTCTGAGAGGAGTTGCCCGGGCAATGACGGGAATTTTGTTGATGCCCCCGAGCAGGCGCTGGTATCGAGCCAGTCAGTGTTCTCCCTCGTGAAGGATCTGCACGCGAGCGGCGCGCTACCGGCCATCCTGTTCAATTACGACCGTACAAAGTGCGAAGCCTTGGCTACCGAGATCTTCAACACCCTGACATTGGCAGAAAGCAAGTATCTCCAGACGGATCCGGCCTGGACGGCCAAACTGGTCGAGTTTGAGGCCTGGAAAGCCGCCCGCGAAGCCGCCAGAGCCAAGCACGCGAAGAAGAAGGCCAGTGCCAAGAAGGGCATTGGGCGCCGTGGAGAAGAAGATGGAGATAATCAGGGAAAAGTTCACTCGGAACGCGAAGCGGCGAGTCGTGATGATGGGAGCAGATGGGAGAATTTCGATCCCGATGCACCACTTGCCCGGTTCAGCTTTGCGGACACGACAAAGATATCCAGCGAAGAGCTCGAGGAGAAACTGAAGAGGATGAGGCCTGATTTCGTCCGACAGGTCTTCATTGATGCGCTGCGTCGCGGCGTGGGTGTGCACCACGCCGGCATGAATCGACGCTACCGCCAGTTGTACGTCCCGACCGACCCCTTTTTACTCCGCTCTGCACAGGCACGCGTACTGACCCAGTGATTTGCCTGTCTAGGGTCGAGATCCTGTTTCGCAAGGGATATCTCACTGTCGTAATTGCAACAGGAACCTTGGCAATGGGTATCAACATGCCATGCAAGACTGTAGTATTCACTGGCGACTCTGTCTACATCACAGCACTCAACTACCGACAGGCCTCTGGCCGCGCGGGCCGGCGAGGATTCGACGTGCTAGGCAATGTCGTTTTCCACAACATCCAGCCGCGCCGCGTGCTTGAGATCATGTCGGCGAAGCTGCCCGACCTGCGTGGCCAATTCCCCACCTCGGTCACACTGGTTCTGCGCTTGCTGGTCTTGCTGCACGGGACCAACAACTCCAGCTTCGCCGCCAATGCGGTCAAGTCTCTACTCACCCAAAACAGACTCTACCTCGGCGGCCCAGCGGCGAAGATGTCGATTGCCCATCATCTCCGCTTCACCATCGATTACCTCCGACGGCAGCACCTGCTCTCCGCGACGGGCGCGCCGCTCAACTTCGCCGGCCTCGTCGGCCACCTCTACTACACCGAGTCGGCCGTTTTTGCCTTCCACGCCCTGTTGCACGAGGGTTATTTCCACGAGGTATGTGCCGGCTTCTCCCGGACCATGAATCCGGCCAAGCGGCGCGACATGGCGCTCGAGATGGTCCTGACCCTTAGCCACCTCTTCGTGCGCATTCCCTACACCCGGCCACGGAGCACAGGCAAGAAGACCTCGCTGCCGCCGCTGCCGCAGCGCGCGCACGACATCCTCACCCACCACAACACCCAAACCCTGGCCATCTTCCGTGGTTACGTCCACTCCTACACAACCCAACACCTCGCCTCGACACCCGACACCACCCTCCCCTTCACTTACCACACAATCTCACCAGCCACAACCACCAATTACTCCCCGCCAAACCACCTCACCCCGGTAACCATCCGCTCCCCCTTCACCGCCCTCTCCGGCTTTACCGACAACTTCGCCACAGCCGCCGAGCTCTGCGAAACCGTCCGCGCAGGGGTCCCGCTGGAGGTGAGCGTTGTGCCAGGCGTTCCGCTGCCCGAAGCGGGCGCAGAGTGCAACCTGAACTCATATCTGCTCGATTTCTTCAAGACGGGCGACGCCGTGGCGCTGACGCGGGACAATGGCGTGCGCGCGGGGGAGGTGTGGTTCCGGCTGAAGGACTTTTCGCTCGTGCTTGCTACTGTGGAGGCGAGCTTGGCGGGGTTTTTGGGGATGGGGGTAAAGGGCGATGGGACTGAGGAGGAGAATTGTGATGAGGAAGAAGGTTTTGGGGAGTGGAAAGATGAGGAGTTGCAGGAGGAGGTACCGGAGGCTTCTGCAATGCCTATGGTCGGCGTGGAGAAGCAGAAGATGTCGGAGGGGGGGAAGAAAAAGAAGAAGCCGGTTGCGGATTCTTGGGAGGACGAGGAGGTGTCGTCGTCTTCTGAGTCTGAGGAGGACTGGGTCGGCGAGACGCCGGATGGAGAAACGGAGCACGGCCCAAGCTGGACTCGCGCTGGGGGCGAGCAATCGCTTGTCAAGGTGTATCGGGCGTTTCAGATGGTAAAGCGAGAGTTCGATGAGCTCTTCTTCAAGATGTGGGCTTGAGGAGGAAAGACTACCCGCTGGAGGGGCCTGTTTGTGGTCTGAGATATGCATGTAAGGATAAATAGGTAGGTACCTGATGTTTGGAAAAACGAACGAGGTTGTCTAGAGTAGTGTACTTGTAATCATGGTGCAACAAAACAATGGAACTTGCAGTGGATGGCAAACCGAAGGGGGCAGGCGGGTGGGGAAAAAGTGACTTTGAGAACAAATCCAACGCTAACTGTGACTCGTATCTTCTTGAGTTCTCACCCCGCTGCTTCTATTTTCTTTTGAATGATGATGCATTATCCGCTTGAGGGTCGACTCTCTGTCTCCGGAGCAAGAATGTTGTTCATAGCGTGGCACTGCCTATTCGATCTGCACAAAGTCCCACCGCGCAGCCGCCCCCATCGTATCTCCAAGTCCTGCAATTTCCACGATGCGCTGTGTCTCCATGTTAACAGCCATACGTTGCCGATTCCACCAATTGACCGACAACAGCTGGTAACCTCCATCCGGGTGTCTCCTCGCGTCGAACTGTTCCCACCCCTTGTGCTCAGTAGCGCGGGCTCGGAACCCCCCCTGATTGTCTCGTCCCAGGTAGGTGCCCGAACTGGTCTCGCGAAAACCAAACCATCCCTCAGGATGCTCGACGCAGGTCCAGCGCCAACCGCACGGCGCCAACTCCGCGATCTGCTTCAGCACCAGGTTGCCATTCTCCCGCGCCAGAATCTGATCCGACGCCCGGTTGCGGATCATGAAGGTTCGGTCGGGCCAGGGGACGCTCTCCATGCCTTGCTCCACCGAGAAGTTGCCTTTGGGCTCCGGGCCGTGAATGGTATTGGACGTGTGCGTGAGCGTATCGGCAACAGTGTGGTCGGTGCTTGGCTGGGACTCGGCGTCAAGTTCGATCATTGTGGTGGCCCCGACTCGCGTCGGTTGACCGGGAGCTTCAATTCCAGTTTCAACCAAAACTGCGTATTAGGCAAGTGGTTGAGACGTTCGGTTGTCAAGACCGTTAATGTTGAGAGAGAAAGGAGAAACTCGCAAAGTCAGAGAGAGGGAAAAGAGAGAAGCGCCCAAGGACTCAAACGTGTTGGGCTGTAATTATCGGCACATCACTGTCCCAACACGACACACTGTGTCAGCCACAAGCAACCGCGCATGCAAGGAGGCCAACAGTCGGCAACCCAGCCACCCCAAACAAAGGGGGCCGCCAGCAGGCAGAATTCCCTGATTAGACAATGGTCCGTGGACGGCGAGGGGCCTGCTTGGCTCGGGCTGCCTGCCCAGGCCCCAGGGGCCCGTGGCGTCCCTCTCGTGTAGCCGCCAATGAGAAGCGAGGGACGTCAAGCCGGCGCTTCGGTTCTGCCACTCAGCCCTTTTGACCCAATGCCACCGCGTCAACCGGGCGCACAACGGCGCGTCGTCCTGACAATGTCGATGCCACCGTCCCAACACGGGCCCGACCGTCCCGTCCCGTCCGTCCCACGTCCTGCCGCGCCGGCCCAGGACACAGCACAGCTTCAAGCTCAACAAATGCAAATGATGTCAGAGAACCAGCAGAACGCAGGGCGGTCGACGATGCCCGGTCAAGAACAAGAACGGCCGCACCCGTCCTCTCCAGGCACACAGCCTCCAAGCTCGAAACGCAAGCTCGGCCACTTGCTGAACGACGATGCCGCGGAACCCGCGGAGGTCGGGGCCCCTTCTTCGGTGGTGCGTCTAGCTCGCGGCAGCAATGCGACAGCGCACACCGCGGGCCCGTCCAGCGTACCGTATGTCGTGCTGTACCGGGTGGTTTGTTCAAGCGGCCACCGCAAGTGCAACGGCCGTATTTACCAAGACCCCCCCCCGCGTGGCGGTAGTCGACGGGGAGGTGCATCTCACAGGTAGCCGGCTTGTTCTCGATCTCGGCGCTTTGCTCGACGCGCGGAAAACACCGGCGGCATTTGTCGTGTACCGCGAGTCCGATTGCGCCGACGGGGGCGAGACACAACCGGCACAGATCTCGGCAATCCCTTCCGGAGCCGAACCCCTTCGCGACATCATCTTTGTCGTCTCGGCAAAACTGCAGGGTGCCCTCCAACGGCTCTCGCGGTTTGCTCCAAACGAAGGCGCATATGGCCGTTCACAGCAGGACAACCGCCCCTCGCCGCGACTGTGGTTGCCCCCGCTCTCTGCATCGCCGTCCGAGTATTCCTGGTACTTCTTTTACCACCACCGGGAAGCCATCCAAAAAGCCGTAACCACGGATCCCTGCGGAGGAGACGTGAAGTCTTTGTTGATGTATGTCCTGGACAGCCCCAACCACATGTTTGTAAAGTGCGACTCGCTCTTCGGCCAGGGACTCGTCACGCCGGAGACGCTACCGTGGTTGTTTCTGCCAAACGAGGTTATCGTGAGGAACAGCGGTCAAGGCGACATGGCCTCCGTTCTGAGGCACTACTTTGTGTTGGCGGGAGGTCCCGGCTCGGACTCGGTGGAGCTGAGCTGTTGGAATTGGGGGTTCGACGGCCGTTGGCTCCGCCGGAAGGAAAGCACGGGAACTGTTACGACGCTGAGGGCCGTCGCTGCCCCCATCACCCAGTTGACGGCGTATCCCCTGCGGTACGCTGACGAGCGGACGAAACTGCGGTTGTTTGAAAGAGGCAGTCGGTTCTGGGCCTCGAGAAACCCGACCCATTTCTCATACGAGGGGCCTGATTATACTGGCGAGCACGTTTATGTGGGTTCCTTACCTTCTGGCTACCTAGGTACTCCCTGGTGTTCCGTCAACGAGTCGCGTTGTGCTTACTGGAAGAACAACGGAACGCAGCCGCGCGATTCGAGATTCATGGTTGACCACCAAACGTACTACAAGTTCCACAAGAACACAGAAGCTTTCGCTTTCTCGAGCCGCCGCGCCGTAGCCTTCGACAAGTGGCCACACCAAATCAGCGCCACAGCGGATCTTTCCGCTTGGGACACCATGCTACTGCTTCCTAGCATTCACGCTTTCTTCTTGCAGGAGAAGACGTGGGGTATGTGCGATCTTCTCCCAGAAGAAACATCCTGGTATGCTGACCGCTGTTGTTTGCGGATCCAAGTCCATCTCCTCGTCGGAAATCTTGCTCCTGTCGACTGGGATAGAACAGCCTTTGATCGGCTCGTGCTACCCCAACGCATAAAGGATCTAGTCAAGGCGCTTGTCCCACGGCAGAAAGCAGAGTCGGCCGGGCCGTCTGCCAACCCAGTCCAACAAGGAAAGCGCTCGGGCTTTGCCAGGACGGGAGGCAGGGGGCTCATTATGCACCTACATGGGCCGTCAGGAACAGGCAAAACCCTCACCGCTGGTAAATATGGATACCTACCTAATCCCCGCTTCCGACCATCGAAGACAGAACTGATTGTTTGTAGAAAGGTATCGGCGATTGCTACAACCCCCTGCAAACCGTCCCAGATTCTGACTGACCTTCCGCATAGCTTGGCCGAAGTCACTCAGTTGCCGCTGTACACCATAACGCGTCGAGACATAAGCACTGGCTCAGCATTCGACAATGATCTCGAGCTTGTGGTTCATGCTGTGCAGCGCTGGAGTTGCCGTAGGTTAACCACATCAAGAGGCGACTTGTTACTGACAGAGCCTCCAGTCTTTTTGCTTGACCAAGCAGACGAGGTAATCGACGGCCTGTCATTATCGGAACGTGGACTCCTTGTGTCTGGTACTTTGATACTTCCTATTACGTTACCTACGTCACCCACCCAGCCGGACAAGCTCTTTGAACCTTTCACGCTGACTCGCTGAAAGGTCTTCTTCGGGCTGTCGAGGATTACGACAGGACTCTCGTACTCACGAGCAGGAGTACGGGAGGGGTTATCGTTGGTTTTGAGTCTAGAATCCAGGTCGCTCTGCCTTATCTGTGCCCGGACGTGGTCAACCGCCGTCGGATCTGGCAAAACTTCCTTGACATGCTCCGATCAGACGACGAGCCGGTCGACTTGGACGGCATCGCGCCGCGCATGGACGACCTGGCGCGTCACGAGATGAACGGCCGGGAAATCCGCAACGCAATCATGACGGCTCGCCGACTTGCCGCGTCAGAGGGGGCGGTCGTGGCATGGCCCCATCTCGAGCGGGCCATCTCCGTGGCCTCCGAGATGACGAGATTTGCCTCCGAGGCTACGAAGAAACCGCAGATGCAGCAGGTCGAGGTGGACTTAGGGTTGGACTTTGGGCTCCCCCTCCTCTAATGCTCGAGCCTCACTCTTGACCTGACAGGTCTATCCTCCCTTTGAACCCTTCTTTGATGGCAGTCGGCCTCAATTGATCGATGATTAGGTATCTCATTATGTGGTGGCCTTTAGCGTTTTGATATATCCATCCAGTGCTTTGCAGAACGGAGTGCAGTACCTAGGTAGGCAGCCATAAAAATGGTTGCGCGTGAGATCACAGGGTGGTAGGAATTTGTGTTCAGAAAAGGTTCTTCGGTTTCGAATTCATCTAAGCGCCCCAAAGCTCCTCTAGCCCAGAAACGCAGCAAAGGCCACGGATACCAAGCCAACCCAGACTGCATTGCCACCCAGCAGCCGGCCGGCGGCATTCTTGTTGGTGTCGGTTGGGCTCGAGGTGGCGTTGCTCGCCGTCGTCAGATCAATGGCCTTGAGGCACGTCAACTGCGCTTCGGATTGGGAAACCAAGCTGCCGCTGCCGTTGCCGGGAAAAAAGACGGTCAAGATCGGCGTGACGCCGAAAAAGTTCTTCACCAACGTCGAGGCGTCAAAGTTGCCCTAAGTGAATTGTCAATGGTGGTCTGTCCCAAGCTGTCAGCACTCAACCTGAACGTACAGTTGCATTGGTAGATTCGATGAACGTCAACTCATCACTCTTCGGTAGGACCGGCCAGCACGTGGATGTCTTGTTCTGCTGGCTCGAGATGGGATCGGGCGCACCGTCACCAGAAAGGGCTGAGTTGTCAGAGTCGGTTCTGGTCTGCAGATGGGAGACACACTTACCCTTAGCCTGGATGCCGGTCCAACGACTGCCCACAGCGAACGAGGTACACGCAGAATCGAGGTTGTCGGAAAAGTCCTTTTGCAACTTGTCGCATGCCGCCGTGCCCGAGAGCCCCTGGAAGTCCACCTTCTTGGCGCGATCGACAAGCGCCGAGACGCAGGAATCCGTCATGGCGTCATGGCAGGTGCCCTGGGTTCGTGTGACATCGCCATCGCCAAACTTGACACGGTCGCTGACTTGGGTGAAGAACAGAGCGCACGCTCCAGTGCCGTCAAAGCCAAATGTACCCGGCGTGCCAAGGTAGAAGCTCTGGTCAAAGGCTCGCTCGGTTGAGTTGGCGTTGTGGGCACCGACGCCCTTGACCCACGACAGACCCTTGAGGCTATCGACCGAGGAGTCGATACCGGCGATGCCAACAGCGTTGAACGTTCTGTCGACCACGGTGCATGTGGCTGCCGTTGTCCCGGAGGTGATGGGGCAACCAACGTCGGCGCAGCTGAGAATGTTCGCCGCGGCTCCTGGAGCCGTGACCAGCACAGCCAGGGCGAGGGAGGAGAGAAGTTGCTGAGGCATGCTGACAAGACAAGGAATGAGATCGATAGCAGGAGATGCGGATAGAATGGAAAAGAAGAGATGAACGGCAAAAACAGATATTAAATACAACTCAACAAACGGAGGACTTGGAACTGGAGTTCGGAAGGATTTGAAGGAACAGCAGCGACGTATGCCGAGAAAAAGAGCGGATCAACCAGGGCATAAATGGCTGGAGCCCAAGACGACGAGGTCCACCTTATCCCCATCATCTGATGGACTGCAGACAATCACTGCCACTTCAGCGACCAAAACCAGGCAGCCCTCTGTTGACCTTTGGCGCGAGTGTTGCGAACCGCCCAGCTCTTGGAGGTCATCACCTGGCCCAACGGCCGCTGGAATACGGCTAGGTCGGCAACCAGGGCCAACGCCTACACCAAGGACAACTACCACAAGCCCGATGACCCGTCAGTCCCCACCAACGGTGATGATCCGGAACAGCAAATGGCACAAGACCAAAATTCTAGCACTCGGCCGACCCCGACCGGCCCGGCTCCACGCAACCGCCCACCACCAGCCACCATCCACCACAACCGCCAGACCACCACCACCACCAGACCAACACCAACAACAACACAACCGGCACAACCGGCGCTACCCAGCACTCAGCCGCCCACCTCGGCGAATAGTCCGCCATATGCAGCAGCGCGTTTCCATCGTTGTCGCTGATGTGGGGGCGCCAGACGCGAGTGGGACCCGTCTGAGCCAACGGCTCGACGGGGCTGTTTTGTTGCATGGAGACCAAGACGCCGTGACCGTATTGCGGCAGTGGGCAGGTGACAGACGACCATTTTGATGCCACGGCAGTTAGTTGATGGGGGCAAGGCAGCACGGCGACGCGGCGTAAGAGGTCTGTTACGGTTGTTAGGTACGGGGCTGGGGGCTGCCGTGAATGTTTTGGAAGGGGGTGTTGTTTCTTGCAGCGGCCGATGGTCCCTCATTTCATCCAACATTCGACCCAGTCTGGCATAGGCGAAAAGGTAGTCCTGTCATAGTTGTCCATGTTCATGAAGTGTTCCTTGCAGACGTCCTGGGCGACCGGACAGACGGCCTCGTTCCCGTAGAACCAGCCGCAGGGCGAATGCTCCTTCATCATACCGCATTCCACCAAGGGAGTGAGAAACTCTGAGGATCCGCCTTCCAACCAGGTTTTGAGGGCGTCCATAGAAAACCACCCGGAAACCCAAGAGTCCTCGGTATGGAGTCGGCGGTAGGTAAGAAGCTCGGCCTGGATGGTTGCCCAGAGGAGGCCGAGTTTTGGATCTCGGCAGGGGAGATCTAGCCAATGACCATGCGCCAGCATTCCTTCCATGCGGAGGCCACAGCCATGATTGCCAGTTCCCTCTCCCCAGTCAGAGTCCAAATCTCCGTCGGATTCGTCCCCATCAGAGTCGTGGTCCGAATCGCCGTCTTCGTCACTTCTAGCCAAGAGGAGGACTTGCAAAATACATGCCCATCCTGTCTGGCAATCCGTACTCCATTGGGCGACGAGGTCGTGAGGCACCGATTCGATCAGATCGGCGGCGTCCATGGGTTTGTGGCTGCAGGTATCTGGCTCCGGGCGCCCAAGAATATCCTCAACCGATATCACTGCTCTCAACGAAGCGTCGGCCCCGAGGCTTAAAAGACAGGCGAAGATTGCCAAAGCGCCAAACAGGGTCTCCCCTGGCAGACCCCGGTGGGCGAGATAGAATGCCACCACGACGAGTGTGTGCAGAGGCCCAAGTTTCAGCTCCAACCCGCAGTTATTACAACGCCGAGAAAACAATCCGCTCAGCGCATTGATACGCGGCGATGTAGGGGAGCCCAGTATAGCAATTAGGCTGTGGCAGATGGCCTGCGAGGCGCTGTGGCAGAAGGCATGTTTCCAGTTGGTCGGAACACGTGCATACCCACGGCGGAAGAGGGCGCGAACGACCGGGGAGACAGGATCCCATCTGCCACAAATGTCCTGTTCTTCCGCTGGGAACCTGTGAGGGGGATTGAAATGCGTGCTGACATGCTCGGGACTGACGCTTGTGTGTGAACGTAGGATGGCAATCATGAAAGTGTCCAACACCGTGTGGCCCAAGTCATCGTAGTTGTTGCGAAAGAGGTACGTGGGGCTGAACGCAGAATAAAGCGCCGTGATCATGCTGCAGCAGGTCTTGCCGCCATTCAGAAACGAGGCGGCTAGGTGGAAGGAATGGATATCCTCAATACCCCCCGGAAGCGGTTCTTGGAGCAAATCAAGGACCAGCTCGACGCTGCCGGCCATGATCGCAACCTTGCAGGCATCCACCCGCAACGAATCCGGATCCTGTTGCACGGTCTGGGATATTAACTCCGTAGCGACAGGTAACTCGTCGGCTGGCGTAAGGGAAAATGTGTTGTTGGCGATGGACTGTTGCATCGACCTTGTAAAAAACGCGGATGACCGTCCTGGTGCATCAGCCGGCCATTCCGCCCATGAACGAGGGTCCTGTATGTCGAACCCATCCTGCGCATCCACGGTTGGTTCTGGAATTGGTTCGTAGTTGACGTCAGGAACGTGAATGACCCATCGACAGAGCTGCGTGGGGGAGTCGAGCCTGTCCGGCCAGGTCGACACCGCAGCCGGCGACGTGGCAAGTTCAAGACCCCTGGGGCTGCCCATGTCCAACGAGCCGAGCGTCACGGCGGAAACCAAGCCTGCAGTCCACTGACCCGCTCGGGGACCTCGGCCCCAATGCTTTGCCACAAGGAAGGAGTGGATGTAAAAATCGTGAAGATAATTGATCAGCGTTCTAAGAATCGTGTCAACGAGCAGCCCTAGGAGAGAATAGAAGGGTGCTCCTTTCTTACCTCCGGTCTTCCTTTCCACAACTCGCCAGAAGCTCTCGGTGACGGCCCTGTAAGAGGAGACTTGATCGGTCTTGGGCAGCCTTCTGGAGGACCAATTGCATGGTAGGCGATGGGGCGGCTGCTTCATGTCCCGGCGTTGGGACTGTGGGGCTCTCGATGCTCAGGTATGTTGGGGTGCAACCCGTCCCTCCAAAGGGAGAAGGTTCGCCAGGTTTCTGACCCAGAGCTTTGGAGTATGCCGCATAGGGGAGGTTCCACGACGAGAATCTAAGGGGTGTTAGTAAGTGAGCCTGAGACACCCCCACGTTGCGGTAAAACCAAAGACTTACACGCCTGGCCACATTGGCTCAAATTGGTGATGGCGGATTTGGTCCTTCAAGTATCTCTTCAATTGCTTCTTGTTCACTGGTTTGTTGGCGTTGTGAGAGCTGAGGGTGACATTCGATGTGCTCTCCCCTGGACGAGCTCTCTTACCCAGAGCGGCCACAACCTGGTCCTTCTCGGCGACGAGGGTCCTTCTGCGGACGCCCCATTTGTTGAACCAATGCCGATATTGCGACTCCCTGAACCAAATCAAGTCAGAAAACTTACTTTGACCTCTGCTGGATTCACTCTGGGCTTCCAACCAGGTTGAATGCGCGCAAGGCCCGCCGTGATATGGAGAAAGACGGGCATTTGTTCCAGTGTTAAGGGAGTTTGGTGGAGACGATTGGGAGAAGAACTCAGGTGCTGAGGGAGGCGTCCGGGTTGCAAGAGGCAATCAACTCAAGGCTTGCGCCGAGTTCGATTTTGAGGCCGACGCGGATGGAAGGGGGCTGAGAGACGCGAGCAGTACTTACGCAGCAGGGAAAGAATATTGGTCTCTCATGAACACAAGCACCTGGTTCGCGGTCATCGACTTCCCGTTGGGCCCGTATTTGCCCATGTATAGCTCAACAATTATGGGCTTGAGATGTTCCCACCGCTTCTCGTACGGGATGTGGAGGAACTTGGCGTCGTGAGAACCGGGAAGTAAATGGTTGATGTCCATGATGGCGTGATCACGGTTACTGTGATGCGCCAACAATGGCAGTAGAAGAGTGAAGGGAAAACTTGAAGGATGATGGA
>OUNM010407498.1_pt1 | contig 68470 bp, 74 predicted proteins | sample 1769961 | NCBI WGS metagenome assembly OUNM01 (sample SAMEA3914820, study PRJEB12502) | metagenome | biome: forest; material: soil | place: USA | collected 2012-03-12 | depth 0.3 m
GAGCTGGGGACGGGGCAGGGAAACTTGGTTTATCTATAGAGCCCTGGACGAGTTTTCCGCTTGTAATGACAACTTTCTGTTTTAGGTCAATATTCGGCCAAGTATATGCCTGCTTTGTTGCCGGGTCGTTTGCTGGTTTTGTTAGAGAAGGGTAGTTGCCGTCAGTTGATAATGCGTGAACTTTTACTAGGTCGGCAGCACTTTTTCCTACTAGGCGTTGTGTCACGGCGTCATCTAAATTATCTTGAAAAGATGTTAAACCGTCGATATTCTTTGGTGGAGTAAAAGGATCGTCGATTTGACTTGCTATACTTGCTTCGATTGTGGCAAACAAAACTTGAACTAATTTTTGTTGCTGCTCTTTAGTTTTCATAGAATTCTGGAGCGCTTCAACTGATTTAGTTTGGCTTGGATCACTACTTTTACCTAAATAAAGACCAAGTGTAGGATCTGGCATAGTTAAAAACTTCGCTTGACTAGGATCGAGCTCACCGTCATTTGCTCCATTATTCTGGACGCTTGCTGAAACGGTCGGCATATTAACAGTACTGTCTGATTTGTACTCATCCCAAATATCTTTTACGGATAATGCAAGCCCAGGACGGTGAATGACTAATGGATTACTTGTGTCGTTGATAGCGGTGTTTTCACCTGGCTCGCAAACGTGAATCGCAAGAGGAAGATTTTTAATTTCAACTTGAGGATAGCCGCTTTCCTTTTTTGTATCTCCATCATTAGTGATAAATTTATCAAAATCAGCTTGTTGATCGGCTGGTAATTTATTTTCATATTTTTTTGTCATGTATGGCGGACTGTCAACAGGAGTCTTTGTGTGGTTTTGATCATTAAGCATAGGTACGAGTGGAAAGTAACCACTGACCTCAACAACCATCACGGCTGCCTTAGGATCATTACAATTTTCTGGTGAAAAGCTATTTTGTCCAACCTTTTCGTTTGGCGTTAAAGCAATAGCACTTTCTGATTGTGGATTTGTACCAATGTTACTAAAGAGATTCTGGATATCAAAGGTGTTAGCACTATATGCAGCAGCACCACCAGCGATTAACGTAGCCAAAACAGCGCCGCCTATTTTTACACCTTTTGAGAATTTTGGTAAATGAATTTCAGTTCGCTTTTTCTTATCAGGAGCAGCAACTGGAGCTTCCGGCGCACTGTAAGGGCGGCTATACTTAGGAGTAGGTTGCTGTCGTTGCTGTTGGGGTCGATACGCCGGCGTCGTAGCACGACGAGGTGCCTCAGTTTGACGAGAGGGTTGCTGAATCCCATAGTGTTTTTGGAGCTCATCAAAAGTCATATTGACCGGAACCATATTCGGCCAAGCATTGTTTTTCCCTTGGTTAGGGTTTGAACCTTTTTCACCCATTATTTCTTCTCCAGCTCTGACCAATTAAAGATGTTGTAGTTGTGTTTCGCATCGAAATTATCAGCCACATGTCCGGGCCAACACAATACGAATAGTCCACAATTTTCGGCTATCGCTTGACCAGATTGCAATGAAGGGCCTGCAATAAGTGCGCCGCCAGTTGCAACAACAGCCCACCATGCTAACCTTCGGGCACCCTTTCGGGGTCGGCGGCGTTCATAGGATGAACGCTTTTGTTCTTCATTATTAGCATCAGAAAAGATAGCATCAGCATTGGATTGAGGAGCAACTTCAGCATTATTACCAGCAATAGTGTAACTCTCAACTTTAGTTGCCGGAGTATCCAAAAGGCCAGCATAACGTTCGTCGGGATTATATACTTCTTGTGGTCCTGTTGGAAAGTATTGCGCAACTTCTTGCGTTGCTGCATGGCTACCGAGTGAACGAAGAGACTGTTTGAGATTGTCGTGACCGTACCCTTCCACTTCAATAGAAAATTTAAACTTTGGCTGGTGGTCAATAGCAACTGACATATTAGCAGGTGAAATAGTCGCTAATTCATGACCTTCGGGTACAAAAACATTATCATCATCGTCAACCCAAACCACAACTCCATTTCCTAAAGCACGCTCATAGTAACCCTCAGGTGGCGTATTCACTTCGTTTTGAGTTGGAGATTTTTCCATAAAATTTAACCTTTCGAAGTATCAACCAAAGACAGCTTAGCGTTTTCACTCACTCCACAAGTGATAGGAGGAACTTTTCCATCAACAGAAAATTTTTCTGACTTGATATAGTTACTTAATGATGTAAGAGCAGTTTGGTCAGGACCGATTGCATAATCAGTTGGCATCTCAACAACCGCTTTCGACACGTACTTGTCTATAAGTTTCTTAGTCTCTGTATAAGATTTGTCTTGGGGAATTTGAAGAAGATTTACGAGGTCATCTCGTGCCCTGATTGGACCATCCATGACAGTTTTTATATTTTCATCCAACTGTTCAGTAAAGGTTGGGAGTGTCTTAAGTAGAGGGGTGCATTCTTTGTCAACTCCACTTGTAATAGCGAGGTCTGCAAAGGTTTCAAGTCCGTTTTGTATGTTCAACTTTCCTTTTGCCATTTCACCAAGAAGTGGCACTGATGTAGCATCATTTCCGAACGTTCCAGCAAAGTTCTCAGCAATTGAAGCACCTGGGTCGGTTAGGAATCCGCTAAGACTTCCGCTCGGTTTTGTACTCACCGGGTGATCTTTGTCAGTATTTACTAGATTAACCTTAGTCGTAAGAGTTCTATCGGGAAGTGAATAAATAAGCTTATCTTTCGCCTTATCAAAAGTGACCTCAACCTTTTTAGGATCAAGTGTAATCAAGGTTTCTACAGTCGCAGCGCGAGTAAGAGCATGCTGGTTGAAGTCAACAGACAGACCCAAGCCTTTGATAGTATCTTTATAGGCTACCCTCTCACCGGTTACTTTTGTATCAGTTGTTGCGAGGGTGATAGGAGGCATTGTCATGTCAATTTTTTCGATTGTTCCATGGCCACCTTGTGCAACACCAATGTGATTTTCAACGTGAGGGCCAAGGCCTTTTGATATTCCATATGCAACAAATCCTATTCCTGTTGCGCCTATTAAAAAAGCACCGAGAACAGTGGTGCCAATTTTCCTACGTAAAGAAGTTTTATTGCTTTCGGGACGATCATAATTTAACTCGCTTGAGTTATGCGCTTGAGCTACACGGTTGTCGTTATCTTCTCGTGCTGCAGCAATGAGTGCATCAATAACTTCATTATTTGGCATAATATATAATCTCCGTCTCTATGTTACAAAAACTAATACAGACTACCCTCGGTTGTCTGCTGGTCGGTATCCTACGGATGGGATGAAGGGAACTGAAGATCACACAAAAATGGGGTCTTCAACTACCACCATCGTTGATCCATAAACACTAACTTGACTCTATATATATACTCACTTTGCCTACATGTCAACACTATTTTTAAAGCGAATAAAAATTAGCCCCGTTAGGAGCTTTTGATAGTATGTTGGTTCAAGCAGATGCTTAAGAAATTGTGAGTGGTGTGACCGTGCAAAATTCGCACAGGCCACACCACTCGATGACGCTGAAGCGTCAGGGGTTGTTGGGATTGAACAGGCTGTCCATGTCCACGAAGTGCGCGCTTTCTTGCTGCGGTACTTCGTGTTTGTCGGCTTTCTGCCGTCGTTCAGGTCGCACTCGAGGTGAACGTGTGCGGGCCGACGAACGGGAGCGCCCTTTCCACTTTGCCACGGCGAAGTTGCCGAACCCCATGATCGCAAGAACCAGGTACAGACCGCCGATCCAGCCACCGAGAAGCAGGTTGCCGGTCGGGAGGAATGCAAAGGCAGTGGAACCCCAGTAGACGACGAACGTGAAGGCGACGATGAAGATTCCGATAGCAAAAAGGGCCACCAAGAGCGCCTTCCAGTCAACTCGTTTCTGAGACGCCTTGCTTATGATCACCGCCCGCTTGCTCATCTTCCACATCCACCATCCGAGGCAGGCGAGGAGAGCGAGCGAGAGGAACATGAAGATCACACGCGGCAGTGCCTCCCAGAACATCCCGATGCCGAGGAGCGACAGGGTGAGGAAGGTGGCACCGCCGACGGCTGCCGGAGGCAGCCAAGCGCGAACTCGTGAGAAGAATTGTGACATTACTATCACTTCTTTCTACTTGAACCAACATGAATATATTCACGATTGTGAATACGGTTAGAATAATACCACTTTTTTTGTGTTTTGCAAGTTTTTAAACAGTCAGCATGCATATCATCATATTTACTTTTTGTAAAATATATTGACTTTAATAACAATAGTACTACAATGACCTACATCGCCCTGTGTAGCTTTACAATCCATCCACAGACATCCACCAAGCACGATTTACAAGAAAAGAAAGTAGGTGTTTAAGATGTCCAATTCGACATCACAGACAACGCCACGGCCTCGTCCCGTGAAAAAGATCGGATGGGTCCAAGCGGCCCGCCTCTTTTTCACGAACAAGGAGGAAGTAGGGCTTGTTAGCAAGCTCACCACTGGTGTCTTCACATTCCTTGCGAAGACCAGCATCGTCACGCTTCCTTTCACTGTTCTCGATGAGCCGATCGACGCGGTTCCTGGCCTCGGCCTGTTGACGATGGGTGATGATGTCCTGGCGGTGTTCGGCGCCATCATGCTGATCCGGATCGCGATCTTCCGCAGCCAGTGCAATCGTCGACTCCGGAATGCCGCCCAGCCTCATCGGGCACAACCGGCATATGAGAGGTGAGCAAGTGCGAAGCTCTAGAGTGCCGAACGAAATAACCATTTCGTTCGGCACTCTAGGACAGCCACAGTAGTAATACTGTGGCTTTTTTCTTTAATAACTAACTATCGTGATGTTTTATGGTAAAGGGTGTTTGTTTAAATCAAACACCGCCCCTTAACGGAGCAGTGCTCGACATTAAAAGGCGGTTACATGTTGAAGGCGGTTTCGCGAAGCTGTCGCTTACGTACTGCTCGTATTTTTAGGACGATGCAGATGATTACGTAGGCAATTGTGTTTATGAGACAGATTGCCCCGAACGTGCCCCAGCCAGCCCAATAGCCGGCAGTCTCACTCCCCGTCAGGTCCTGCACGAAGCGGCCAACGATAAGGGAGAGCACAACGTACAAAACAAATAACGGATAGATGAGCATCAGATCTCCTCAAATGAAATCATGCAATTTACAGATCGTAAATGTAGAGCATATTATATATTATTAATTAATTTTGTCAACAGGACTGTCAATTGGGTATACTAATACAAGATGGAAAACGAATACAAAAGCCCACATACAGCCCGACATAAATCACACCGAGCGCCTTGGCTAAGGGCGGCCGTACTTGGCGTTAATGACGGCATTGTGTCAACCTCAAGCTTGATGTTAGGAGTTTTGGGGGCATCAGCTGATAAAACAACCATATTAACCGCTGGTTTCGCGGGCCTTGTAGCGGGAGCGCTTTCAATGGGTGTCGGCGAATACGTTTCGGTTAGTTCACAAAAAGATTCGGAAAAAGCTGATATTGAGATCGAAAGATACTCAATTGCCTCTAACCCCGATCAAGAGCTGGCAGAGCTCGCTGGAATTTATGAGCGACGTGGCGTCGAGAAAGGCTTGGCCCTCCAAGTAGCCACACAACTTCACGCTCATGATGCTGTCAGCGCTCATGCTCGAGATGAACTTAATATCAACCAAGATGCTTTAGCGAACCCTACAAAAGCCGCTCTAGCATCAACAGTAGCGTTTTCGATAGGTGCTTTGCTGCCTATTATTGGCGCGCTCCTGTCAACTGCAAGTGATGGCGTCTATATTATTATTGGCTTCTCAATCGTTGGCTTAGCGGTTTTTGGAAGCCTCGGTGCCTATTTAGGTGGTGGCCACAAAGTTCACGCCGCACTACGAGTGTTGATTGGTGGCGCCGCTGCCATGGCAATTACGTATGGCATTGGCTTGCTTATTGGCAAATCAATCTAGGATTTTCGAGTAAGGTTCACGACAACGACAATTGATGTCAGGGCAATCAAAGACGAAAGCGCTACAAGAATGACGGTTAGGACATTGCTGAATGTAGAGGTTCCAGCTGAGTTAATGATTGCTAAAAGAGCGATACCCACCGAGAGCAAAATGATCATAAAATGAGCACGGCTCAGCTCATGAACAAGTTTTTCTTTGCTAATCTTTTTAAAATCTTTCATGACTTTAACTTTATACTGCTTGTGCCATTATGCCAATAGCCACAATATTCACAAACATATTGCTGTAAGTCCTTAGAGGGCGCATTTAACTCCGCATCTAGTTGAGTAGGATATTTACGCTTCTTTTTATTGCCGACAAGGCAATACTCAGACTCATTTGGAATAAGAGGGAAGGCAGGGCTACGCTTAATATGTTTCATATATATAGTATACGTGAGAGATTTATTTTGTATCTTTGTATGAGGTGCTATACTATCGATTATGAGTATAGAAAACGAAAAACTAACACCACATCACCCCCATGTAAAAATCGTTCGCCACATTGTTCCTGATATCGAGGAGCCGCTCGTTAAGCCATCTAAGGATTCATTTCACCGCGTTTCACAGGTAGTATCAACAAAACTTGGTTCGCCAGTGGCATTTCTGCTTGCAGTCATTCTGGTGGTTGCTTGGCTTTTAACTGGGCCAATCTTCAACTATTCAGATACGTGGCAGTTAGTTATTAACACCACTACAACTATCGTGACCTTCTTAATGGTATTCGCCATTCAGAATACTCAAAACCGTGATTCAAAAGCCATGCAGCTTAAATTGAATGAACTTATCAAGTCGAGTCGGAGCGCTCGTACTGAATTTGTCGATATTGAAGACCTTGCTGACACTGAACTCGATGTCATGCAAGCTCAATTTAAAGAACTCCACGATAAGCTTCTTGAGAAAAAAGCCCGAGCCTAGAAGCTTTTTTTGTCAAACAAAACTCCTTAATGGTATACTATTAAAAACGTAAGCACTAAGGAGTTTTTGTTTGTGAAGAAAATTAAACAAGCCAGTATCTACGTGCTCGGTCTTGCGCTCGTTGCTGCACTCGTGCCTGTATCTTCCTACGCACAATCAGCAGCGGAAACAACCGTTACCGAAGCTCGTTGCGCCATTGCTGAAACTAAAATTGCGGCCCGTATTACAGAGCTTTCGTCTCTTCAGACTGATCGCACAACCAAGTACACAAATATCTCTAACAAGTTAAATGCTTTTATTTCTTCGGCAACGACCGCAGGCTACCCTAATGTCTCTAAAATTACCACTGCTCGGGATGATGTTACAAAGGCGATAAGTACCTATAACGCCCAAGTCACGGTATACCAAACTGCGCTTCAAACTGCTCAATCAACTACATGCGGTAATAATGGGGGAGAATTTGTTAAAGCGCTCAAGACAGCTCGCACTGAACTCGCCACACTACGTACCGATAGTCTTGCGGTGAAAACAGCAATTGTAAAAGAAGCTGTGCCAGCTTTACACGACTACGCAACTTGGCTTAAAAGCAACAGCACCACAGCAAAGGGGAACCAATAATGAATCCAACTCCTGAAGACCCAAACAAAACTCCAGAAAATGGTATTTCACCAAGCTTTACTCCCGAAGCTTCTGCTGCTGACTCCACCCCTGAAGCGGATCAGGCTGCGTTTCGAGCAATTGAAGTCTTAGAAGCCGAAGATGCTGCCAAAGAAACTGAACAACCTAAAGAAGAGGTCGTTCCAGTTGTAGCGCCAGCACCTCAAGTTGAACCGGCTGCGCCAGTGACCCCTGAGCCAATTGTCGCTCCTACGCCGACACCCGAAGTCCCGGAGACTCCGACTGAATTGTCAGCTGCACCAGTCAGTCCGGTTACTACTAATCCTTTCCCGCAAACCAAAAAATCATCAAAGAAAATTTTGATTATTCTCATTATTGCAATTGCCCTCATTGGCGCAGGTGTTGCCGCTTACTTTGTATGGCAGGCAGGCACTACGACTCAAACTGCCACCCCAGCTAAAACAGGTGGAAACGCACCAGGAGGTACTGTCACCCCAGCTGCAAGCACTGATACATCAAGTAGCGTCAGTGATGTTGCAAGCTCGATGGAAAGTGATGCCAATAGCATAGACGACAGTTCATACGCCGATAGTTCACTCTCTGATGCGTCTCTTTATCAAAACTAGTTTTTGCACCTGACAACTAGCCCACTTATTTGATATACTGTCATAATGAAGCCAATTACCCCTGCGAGTCCGCATGCGATTGTTATGGTGGGAATCCCTGGATCAGGAAAAAGCACTTTTGCCGAGCACTTTGCGGAGACATTTAAAGCGCCTATTATTAATGAATCACGGATCGCCTATGAAGCTGGTCTTGATGCCGACCAGACTGAAGCAGTTTCTGCTTATCTTTTAAGTGAGATTCTTAAGACCGAACGTACTTTTTTACTTGAAGCATCTAACCTTACTAAGGCAAAGCGAGCCGCTCTTACTGCTACCATTATCAAGGCTGGTTTCCGCCCCTTAGTTGTGTGGGTGCAGACCGAAGCCTTGGAAGCAAAGCGTCGTGCCGTAAAAGCACAGCCAAATGGCTCTGGTTTATCCGAAGAAGAGTTCGATGAAGCATATAATAACTTCCAACCTCCTCTTGCCCAAGAAAAACCAGTCGTTATTAGTGGAAAACACACCTATGCCACACAACTTAAAGTTGTCCTTAAGCAATTAGCTGGTTCGCGCCCTGAAAATCACATCACACCCCCAAACCCACGCCAACCAGGTAATATAGTCATTAGGTAATTATCACTATGCCAATCATCCAAGATAAAGAGTTTGGCAAAATCACAGTACGGCGGAGCGCTAAAGCAACCCAAGTACGCCTACGAGTGGCGCCAGATGGCACTTTACGAGCATCAATGCCCGTATACGCGCCACTCTTTTTGTTGCGTAGACTCCTAAAAAGCTCGCGTCTAGAGCTACGGCAACTCTTAGACCAGGCTCATCCAAAAGCCGAATTTAAAGATGGTCAACAGATAGGCAAAAGCCACACTATTATTGTGCGGCCTTCATCTCGAGTATCCGCTAAGGCAAAGGGGCAGCATATTTTAGTTGAATTGCCACCAGATGCGACACTCGATGATCCAGAAGTTATACGAGCTGTCCGAGACGCTGTGATTGCTGCTTTGCGGGTTGAAGCAAAAAGCTATCTACCGAAGAGGTTGGCATATTTAGCAAACCAAATGGGCTTTTCGTACCAAAAAGTTCGTTTTTCACACGCCAGCGGGCGATGGGGAAGTTGCAGCAGTACTGGCACAATCAGCCTCAATATCGCCTTGATGAAGTTACCGTTTGAATTGATCGATTATGTCCTTATTCACGAGCTTGCTCACACCATACACATGAACCACAGTCAAGATTTTTGGGAGCTTGTTGCACAAGGTGACCCGCTTTACAGCCGCCATCGGAAGCTCCTTAAAGCCGAAGCACCATCAATATAGCATCGATTAATATACAAATAGTCATTAAGCCGTTATAATCATAAGCAATTATGGATGAGGGTGGCCTTAACTACAGTAAAGCGTCTGAACGTGCAATGCGTTATATTGGCCTGGTTTCCACGCTTGTGATGGCGTTCTATAGCTATTTAATTGTCTTCGGCATTATTCCAAGCACTCATTACGTAGGCCCCGAAATGTCGATTGTTCTGTCGCTTACTTGGATCGCCCTCAGTATTTATTACTTTTTTGTACCAGCTCACACAAAACTCGCTAAAGGTGCTCGACTTATTAATTACCATGTCATTGCGCTTGCAACGCTACTGTTTATCACTGGCTTTGCGCAACCATTTACTGCCTTATTTATATTGCTTTTCATCGCTTCCAACTTATATTTTGGTCGAGTTGCCTTTGTCGCAAGTATGGCTCTTTTTTCGGCCGTCGTCTTATTGGATAGTTTCGTTCGGTTTGCTAATAATCCACTAGTTCAACAAGAAACCCTTACAAGTCTAGCGGCAATTTTATTCTTAGGCTTAACTACAGTAGGGCTGTTGAGTGCCCAAGAAACGCGTCGACAAACATTGCTCCATAGCCAAGCTCGCGAACGGCTTCAATACGATCGAATTTTAACTATTATCAATAACCTGACCGATGCGGCATTTAGTACTAATGAAAAGGGCACAGTCCTTATGTACAACGCGGCCTGCCTTGACTTGCTGGATACCAATGACAGCATTAAAGGTAAAAATATTGGTGAGTTATTTAATTTGGCTGACTCGGACAAACAATCAATTAACTTGCTTGATCTATTAAAAGAATCGAAGAAGGCGACCCGGCGTGACGACCTTAACCATAAGTATAGTGATGGGGAGTCGGTTCGGTTGGAAATTACTTTTTCACCAATTCGAAGCTCTTATAACCCCTTCAGAAAGAGTGAGGAAGAAGGCGGCTATATCCTAATTGTGCGTGATGTTACAAAACAAAAGAGCCTTGAGGAAGAGCGCGACGAATTTATTAGTGTTGTCAGCCACGAACTACGAACCCCTATTACTATCGTCGAAGGTACGCTATCTAACCTCGATGTATTATTAAACCGATCAGCTAACCCTGACCCAAAGACCCTAGCTACCTCAATCTCTACTGCCCATGACCAAGTCATGTACTTGGCAAAAATGGTCAACGACCTAAGCACCCTTTCACGGGCTGAACGTGGAGTTGGAGATGCTACTGAAGAGATCGAAGTGAGTGAATTGCTTCATAACTTACACCACAAATACCAAGAAGAAGCCGAAACCCGATCATTGCACCTTAATATTGACCTTGGAACAAAGCTTGGTAAGGTGAACGTCAGCCGATTATATCTGGAAGAGTTACTCCAAAACTTTATTACAAACGCTTTAAAGTACACCAAAGAAGGCAGTGTCACTATTCAAGCCAAGCGCGTCAAAAACACTGTCCATTTTACCGTTAAAGACACTGGCATTGGTATCAGTCGTGGTGATCAGGCGAAAATATTTAACAAGTTCTACCGAAGTGAAGACTATCGCATTCGCGAGACAAACGGTACCGGGCTTGGTTTATACGTATCTACTAAGTTAGCAAATAAACTTCACACGCACATTGAATTAAAGAGTCGACTGAATCACGGTTCGTCTTTTAGCTTCGAATTACCAGCCCAATAAACTGGGCGGCCTTTCCATTCAACCGCATGACGCCTGTATTGAATAATGCTCACGATAATTAAAATGATTTCTTGAAGAATTAATATCGGCCATAATACAGCGCCCAGAATCGCACCCTTATTCCATACGCGATGAGCGTACCATCCATATATACTGGATAAAACTACCGCTACTGCGACTCCCGCAATATTAATCCAGCCACCCATAGTCATAAAAGTACTGATAACAATAATAGTTGGCACGAGGAACACGGCTAGATCAAATACGGCAACCACAGCGAGGGAAGTATCATTCTTGAAGAGTGGGAAGAGCAAGCGGGTACTAGTCACTAACTGTGAACGCCATTTTTTCTCATAAGCAACGCCGAACTCAGTAGTACCTATCAAGAATCGATACTCGTTAGTTTTAGCGAGGCTTGAGGAAAGTTTTGATTCTGGCTGAACGACATCCTTCAGGTCGTTGAATCCGTTAAATTGTTCCTGCAACACCTTTCGGTTAATAAACCAGGCACTGGTAGCAGTTGCTGGTGAAAAGCGGTGGTGAAAAATAACCTCCCAGAAATAGCGAAGAGGGGAGAAGATAACACTTGCGCGCCAACCATCCTCACGCCGAGGCAAGACTGAGACCATACTGGCACGTTGCGATAGGGCATAGCGTACCATGTTGCTGACGGCGTTTGGAGCAATTCGAGTATCGACATCCATAAATAACAAGTACGAGCCACTGGCCTCGTTTAAAAGGCCTTGGAGAGCATGGTTTTTGCCAAGCCAACCTTCAGGCAATGCTTCACCTTGCACAAAGCGAACTCCATCATGAGCAAATGATTTAATAAGTGAAGATGTATCATCACCTGAAACATCATCCAGAACAATAATTTCAAGCCGTTGATAATCGGAGGCAATTACTTTCTCCAAGCATTCTGCTAAAGCGTGCATTTCATTTCGAGCTGGAATACATACAGTCACACTTGGCATATCTACTTCATTTCCAAGCTCAGAATCATACATCGGAGGGGTAAAGTGCTTCATGGCAAACCAGAGCTGACGGATCATAAGAGCCGCTATAAATAGCAGAACGCCATATGAGATATAGAGTATAACCTCAAACATTATCTATATAATACACTATATTGACGGTTTACTAGTGATGATGTATAGTTGACCTTGACAGTCTGCAGAAGCAGACTATTTATTTTGGAGGAAAAAGTGGCAAACTCAAAAAACGTCACTCGCATTAAGGCAACAGATACAGCAGCAAGTGCTGCGCCTAAAGCCGTGAAAGCAACCAAGGCATCAAAAAAGACCACTAAAGTAAAAGTCGCTAAAGAACCAACAAACTGGTTTTCAAAAGCACTCTACGGAATTGGTCGTTATTTTAAGGGTGCATGGATTGAACTAAAGCAAGTTCGCTGGCCAACCCGTAAAGCAACCTGGGGGCTTACTCTGGCAGTTATTCTGTTTAGCGCCTTCTTCGTAGTGCTCATCCTCCTTTTGGACGCCCTATTTAAATTTGTATTTGAACTAATGATTAAGTAATAAGGAATAATAATGTCTTCTAATAATCGATATGACTCATCTCGCCAATGGTACGCCATTCACACTTACAGTGGCTACGAAGAAAAAGTAGCTGAAAGCATTCGCCAACGCATTAACGCTGTCGACATGGCTGACAAAATTTTTGACGTTATGGTGCCAAAAGAAAAGCAAATTGAAATTAAAAACGGTAAGCGTAAAGTTGTTGAAAAGAAGATTTTCCAAGGCTATGCCCTTGTTGAAATGAAACTGACCGACGAGACTTGGTACATTGTTCGTAATACTCCTGGCGTTACTGGCTTTGTGGGCACAAGTACTCAACCTACTCCAGTATCTGACGACGAAATCCGTAAGATTAAGAAGCGTATGGGCGTTGAAGAGCCTAAGCACTTTATCGATTTCTCTGAAGGTGAAGTTGTGAGCATCACCGACGGTCCATTCAAGGGCTTCGATGGTTCTATCTCTGAAATTGACAACCAAAAGGGTAAAGTCAAAGTTATGGTCAGTATGTTCGGCCGTGACACTTCAGTTGAGCTTGACGCACTTCAGGTTAAGAAGGTTTAGGTCTACGACCTTAATAAAAAACAATAACCGGCTCGTCGATTATGGCGAGCCGGTTATTTTATTTTGCGTATGTTTGTTTTATTGGTCGTAGCTCACTTCGTCACCGTGCACTGTTAATGCGTAGATGATAAGAACGTCTAAGATCATTGCAGTGATTGACCACCAAGGGTACACGCCAATGAAGGCAAATTGTCCGATGAAGTTAAGTGAAGCAAGGATAATTGCAGTCACTCGAGCCCACATTCGGCCAGTGAATAGAGAAACACCTACCACAACCATGAATAGGCCGACAAGTAGTTGAATCCAACCCCAGGTTTTAATATCAAACGCAATGAGGTTATTTGCTGTTATGACATAAAACTTGTCGTTGAGTAGGGCAGTAAAGCCCATAATTACCTGGAATACACCTCCTAGCAGCAGCATGAAGCTGGCGAAGTATACCCATCCAACCCATCCTGTTACTTGATTTGAATTATTTGTTGCCATGATAGAATCTCCCTTCTTGGCTCTTACACCTTACGATTACGCTTAACGCCCCTACTGCCTGAAACCATTAATGCGTACAGGAGTAAAGCGTCGAAAATAAGGAATAGGAATGCCCAGCCGGGATAAACGGCGATTACCAAAAAATGCAACAGAATAGCAACGAGAACTATAAGGGCACCTGTCATTAACGCCCAATCTTTATTACGTATGAGGCCGATACCGGTAATTGCAAAAATAACACCCAGAACAAGGTGTATCCAGCCCCAGGCTGCGTAGTTAAATATTAGTAGCTGGCTTCCGCTTCTAAAGAAAACGTCGCCATGAAAAATACCGGCAAAGCCGGCAATAACTAACAGTCCTGCGTAGACGAGCATCATAACACTCGCAAAATTTGTCCACCTATCCGCACTCACTGCAACCCTCTTGTCCATAAACACCTCCTGGTTATTTATAGTTATCTTCATTCTTGTCCTAATGAAACTAACTGTCAATAGTTTTTTATACACACCCCTTCAAGGTTTACAAAAAAGCTAATGTCTTTTAAAATATATACTAATGTTGACTGGCGAAAGACCAACTGAGCATCAGAGCTCAATTGAAACGCATAAACTACGCGTTGCAGTCTTCGACCTTTCTCAAAGAGCTTTAGCCGGGTATTTTAATGAGCCTTCTCTCATAGAAGACTATCAACCACTTAATGAGAATGGCTTGCCGGGAATTACTCACGAAACCCGAGCAATCAATCTAGGTGTACGCCAAAACCTCGCACTGCCACCTATGAAGGTATTGGGAAGGCTGAAGCACCCTACTATGAATTTGGACGCCTACGCAGTAGCGGCATCTCAACCTATTGAGTTTAGAAAATTTACCCTAAAACGATATGACCTCGATGATGTTCACGAAATAGTCCAGGAAACAATCGCTCATCTAGACAGGCCACGCATGGATAGGATTAACGCGCATCTTCTGAGATCAGCTTTTTCTATTCCTGAAGTGCGTAGAGTACTCAGCTAGTTGCCAAGCCACCCCTAAATCTGTTATAATACTTCAGTTACGCACTAAATATCGCTTCAATAATATTTAGTACAAGGAAAAAATATGGCAAAGAAAATTATTGGTAATCTAAAACTTCGTATTCCTGCTGGCCGCGCAACTGCCGGTCCTCCAGTAGGTTCTACTTTAGGTCAATGGGGTCTTAACATGATGGATTTCATCAACCCTTTCAACGACGCAACCAAAGACCTTCAAGGTAAAGACGTTATCGTACACATTCAAGTGTATGAAGACCGTACTTTTACTTGGAACAGCCTTGGTCAACCAGTTGACGACCTAATCCGCGAAAAAGCGGGTATCCAAAAGGGTAGCGCAAAACCACACACCGACAAAGTTGGTAAAATTTCTCGTGCTCAGCTTGAAGAAATCGCTGAAATCAAGAAAAACCAACTCAACGCAATTGACCTTGAAGGTCGCGTTAAGGTTATCGCTGGTACAGCTCGCTCTATGGGCGTTGAAGTTACTGAATAAACCTTCAGACAATAAAAATACCCGTCGTTATGGCGGGTATTTTTATATGGTGCATTTCTCTAGAAGTGATCGCGGATGTGCGAAAAGCTATAATCCCACTCAGCATTAGCTTTTTTGTGCGGATTAAAGATGTGGTCAGGATCAAAAATATCTTTCGTCTTTTTGAAAAGATTCAATACTTCATCACCGTACATATTTTGAAGCCATGGTCCACGAACCAAACCATCATTGTGCTCACCACTCAATGAACCTTTATAGCTAAGAACAAGATTATTTACCTCTTTCATAGCTGGTTCAAGCTTAGCGCGGTCGTTTGGATCTTCCAGCTTCATGAGTGGGATAATATGAAAGTTTCCATCACCCATGTGCCCAGCAATTGTCGCAAAAAGTTTGTACTTCTTGATGATTTCGCGAATCTTAGGGAAGAATTCGGGCAAATACTCAGGGTTTACAATGAAATCATCAATAAATGGCGCGGTGTGCTTGTCTTTCACTTTACTACGAAGCAATTGGAAGCTACGGCGGCGCAAGATCCAGAATTTCTCGCTTGAGCCTTCGGTTGGATCTTCTTCAAAACCATTAATCTCGTAACGAGCCTTGTATGGCTGCATCTCTCTGTGAAGTGCTTTCACTTTATTGCGCACTTCTTCTTCTGTCTCACCGGTAAACTCAATCATCAGCACCAGCTTAGGGAAGCCTCGTAATAATTGGAATCCTTCTGGAATAAGGGAGAACAGCAAGTGAATAAACTTCACAGGCCCAAGGAACGAAAGGAAGCTTGGCATGAATTTCATCGCCAAAAGCAGTGTTTGGTCGTCAAAGCCTTCAAATGAAGCTGGTTTGTGCTTTACGACTGTCGCGATTAATTCACCTAAGTCATCGATGTCGCGAAGGAACAATACGAGTAACCCAGAGTGCTTTGGGCGGGGAACAAGGCTAAAAGTAGCTTCAGTCACAAAACCAAGCGTACCTTGCGCACCTACAATAGCCTTTGAAAGGTCAAAAATGCCCGTCTCACGGTCCCAGACGTTCCAAAGGTGATATCCAGTTGAATCTTTACTGACGTTCGGCTTAGCGGCTTTAATAACGTCGTAGTTAGCTTCAATAAGTTCGAAAAGCTCCTTGTACACACGGCCTTCGAAGTCTTCTTGGCCCATTTTGGCAATAAGTTGAGTCTTTGTCAGCGGTTTCACGATGCGTTCAATACCATCGGCGAAAACGAACTTAAGTTCGGAAACGTATTTGTCTGTCTTGCCAAATTCCAGCGATTTCTCACCACCAGAGTTGTTATTGACCATACCACCAACAGAACAGAGGTCACGACTAGCAGGGTAAGAGGGGAGAAGCGCATCAAATTTAATGGTTTCAACATCGAAATCACGGAAGAACATACCAGGCTGCACAACCGCATGGCTGGCATCGATGTTAATAAGCTGCGTTAAGTGCTTGTTGAAATCAACAATAATAGAATCGTTAATCGCCGCACCTGACATATCGGTACCCGCACTACGAGCCGTTACGGACAAATTAGGGTTATCTTTTTTATTATCGGCAACAAACTTTACGATCGTCGCTACATCTTCGGCTGTCTTTGGAGATACTACCAACTCTGGCTTAATCTCGAACATCGACGCGTCATGTGAGTAAAATTCTTTTGCTTCTGCACTATCATCCAATTCACCACTAAAAGAGGTCTGTTGTATTTTCGTTTTTAAGTTTTCCATATTTATTTATCATAAGCTTAATGATGGCCAAGCACAAGAGGTATGAAGGGGTGAGGGTATCTCTGTTATTTTTCAGACCTCTGCAGCCCGAGTATTTTAAGGCCGTATACGCCAAAAAATACCCGGAGCGAAGCCGTCTGTAAAATAATTGAGATACCCCCAAACCCTAGTAAATCTTGTTTCTTCATGCTATAATAACCCTATACAAATCAATGTTGGGAGGCCTGAAAAGCCGTTTGCACCACAGAAAGGGTTTAATACCTATGGCTAAAAAAGCCGAACTGCTTGAAGCAGCTAAAAAACTTGGTCTTGAAGTGACCGAGAAGAACACAATCAAAGAAATCGAGGAAGCAATCGAAGCTACCGGTACTACTGTTGCCGCTGAAGAAATTGCCGTTCTTGAAAGCACCCCTGTTGCCAAAGCTGGTAAGCGAAGCGCTAAAGCTATCGCTGAAGCTGAAGCAAAGGTTGAAAAAGAAGTTCGTAAAGAAGCTGGCGACACTTCATCTGTTGATGGTGAAGAAGCATCTGTTAAAAAGGGTCCAAAGCCAGTTGCTCGTACAGTTCTTGAACGCCGTGGCAAAAACTACCGCAAGGTGGCTGAAAAAGTTGAAGCTGACAAGCTTTACAGCCTTGCTGACGCAATTGCACTTGCTGTTGAAACCAACCCAGCTAAGTTTGACGCAACTGTTGAATTTCACGTTCGCCTTGGTGTTGACCCACGTCAAGCTGACCAAAACATCCGTGCAACTGTAAGCCTTCCTAACGGAACTGGTAAGACTATCAAGGTTGCTGTATTTGCGCCTGAAGCTGACCACAAAGCCGCTAAAGACGCCGGTGCTGACGTTGTAGGTGACGAGACCTTCTTGGCTCAACTCGACAAAGAAGTTGTTGATTTCGACATTCTTATTGCCACTCCACAATTCATGCCACGCCTTGGTAAATATGCTCGTTTGCTTGGTCCACGTGGACTTATGCCAAACCCTAAGAGTGGTTCTGTTGCAACTGATGTTGCCAAAGCTGTTAAAGAAGCTAAAGCCGGTAAGGTTGAATACCGTGTTGATAAGCAAGCTATCGTTCACCTTGGTGTAGGTAAAGTAAGCTTTGGTGCTACTAAAATTGCCGAGAACGCTAAAAGCTTCTTCGACAGCCTTACTGCCCAAAAGCCAACCAGTATTAAGGGAAGCTACGTTAAATCTATCACCGTAAGCTCATCTATGGGCCCTGGTATTAAGGTAGAGAACTTCGTTAACTAATAACGAATTCCAAATAAAAAATCCGCTTCGTTATGAGGCGGATTTTTTTATGTATGGTTATTTTTGTAGAATATCTTCTGGTTTGATTGTGCGAAGGTTGATAGCTTGAGTCACTTCAGCAGCGTGGACTGGATCATTAAGAAGGGCACGATCATCACTAGGAAGTTGTGCAAATACAGCTTCATGAATACGTTCTTGTGCCGAAATAATTTCTACTGGTCGAGAAAAGACAGGAGGACGAGACCTTACAGCATGAATAGCAGCGGCGCCTAAATCTAAGGCACTGCTGAGCACTTCGACAAACTTATTCGTAGATTCTGGGTCTTCCTCTGTTGATTCGAATGAAATGTGAGCAGGATGACCAGCTAAATCCTGGTAGCGACTTTTTGCACGGTCAATACTGTCTTCAACATATGACTGGATGATAACATCCATTGAAAGGGCACCTGAAGGAAGGATGCTCTTATCAAATTTAAGATTTTCGGCGAGAAATGAGCCTTTTGCAAATTCCTCTAGATTGCGATGTTGGGCAGCCAGGAGGTATTCTTTACTGTAAACATCGTAAATAGGTTCACCTTTTTTAATAATTACAATTTCACCACCTTCATTCTCACCATATTCATCTTCAGTCTCACCAATTTTATACTGATGTTCTTTAAGAGGATTCCGAAGTGTCAGAACATACTCATCGGCCATAGAATCGAGCAGATTTTCTATTTCGGCTGGTGCATCCTTCTCTGATGATTCTGGTTGAGATTCTTGTTGAACAAAAGAATCGTCACTAGTGATAATGACGTCAGAAGTTTCAAGTGTTGTCGGCTTAGGGGTAGGGTTGTCACCTCTGTTCATAGTTGATAGAGATTCGTACTGGTGTGCCATCTTCATAAGATGCCCCTTCCCGAGATTATTTTGTTGAGCCGAAAGCGTGTTTATATTAAGCGCGTCTTCTGCGAAACAATATACCACAAATATAAGCGCTTTGCAAGCATTTTGACCTGTAAAATTGCTGAGAATACCAAAAAAGGGGAAAACTATGTATAATAACGGTGGTGGCGTGCATAAGGCGCGCCTGTTCTTTGGAGAAAAATTGGGAGCAACACCTTACGAAGATCTTCTTGAAGACGTTCTGAAAAATGGCGTCCACAAGAGTGATCGAACCGGTACCGGCACCACCAGTGTGTTCGGTCGACAGATCAGGTTTGATCTGGCCGAGTCATTTCCGCTCATCACAAGCAAGTACGTCCACTTCAAATCCGTAGCCTATGAGCTTCTATGGTTCCTTCAGGGGAACTCCAACGTTCGTTGGCTACAAGAGAGGGGGGTTAAAATCTGGGACGCGTGGGCGGACGAAAACGGAGACCTCGGTCCCGTATATGGAGTCCAATGGCGTAAATGGCCCAGTACGACAGGCGAATCGATCGATCAGATCGCCAAGGTCGTCGAGTCTATCAAGACTAATCCCGATTCGCGTCGTCACATCGTAACTGCGTGGAACCCAGACGAAGTCGACGACATGGCTTTGCCGCCGTGTCACGCGCTGTTCCAGTTCTACGTCGCCGATGGAAAACTGTCCTGCCAGCTATACCAACGAAGTGCAGACATGTTTCTGGGGGTTCCGTTCAACATCGCTAGCTACGCACTCCTGACTTACATGGTCGCACAGCAGTGTGGGCTGGAGGTCGGCGAATTCGTCTGGACCGGTGGGGACGTGCATATCTACGACAACCACCAGGAACAAGTGAAGGAGCAGCTCTCGCGTGAACCTCGGCCGCTTCCGCAACTGAAAATCTCGGCGTGGCCGAAGACTATCTTCGACTACAAGTTCGAGGATTTCGAAGTTCTGAACTACAATCCACACCCTGCAATCAAGGGCGCGGTGGCCGTCTAGGGGCAGTCATACACTCCTCAGAACACACCAACGCCTTAATGAGTCGGCTCGATGATCCAATCATCGCCGGCTCATTGGGCCGACTCATCTTTATTCTTTAGAATCTAACGTGATTAGATTTCGACGAATATAGGTGACAAATGAATATGCGTACCTGTTACGCTCATCTGCATCAAAATCTCGAACTTCATCAATACGCCATTCATCTTTTGGTAATTCCGGAAAAAACGCATCACCACGTGGGACGCTTCGACCCAAAATTTCGGTCGCATAGACTCTATCGACAGACGCCAGGGCTTGCTCATACACGCTTGCACCACCAATAACAAACGCATCATCGCCGGCAATTTCATAGGCATTTTCGAGGCTTCGAACGACCTCTGCACCCTCAATCGCAGCCGAAGAAAGTGAAAGAACAATGTTTCTTCGATTAGGGAGCGGTTTGTAAGGTAGCGAATCATAGGTACGGCGACCCATAATAATTGGATATCCCTTTGTAAGTGCCGCAAAATGGCGCATATCATCGGGAAGCTGACCCTCCCATGGCAATTTTCCGTTCCGGCCAATTGTCCTCTCTGAATCATATGCAACCACAATGGATTTCATTGCTTCTATCTTAACATGTTACAATCGAGATAAATACACGATAACAGGGGAACTAGTGTGAGTGGTGTTTATAGCAATATTGAGATTGAGCAGGCCATTAAAGATGGTCACATTATTTTTCATCCATACCAACCAGAACATATTAACGGCAGTAGTGTCGATGTAACACTTGGTGAGTGGTTTTATCGAACCGATCGTAAAAGCCCGACCACCGTTTATAACCCATTCGATAAGATTGAAGTAGACCGTTACTTTGGTGAACCACAAAAGGCCATTACCCACGCCGAGTGGTGCAAACAAACTGGCAATAAACCGCTCGCAAACATCCCTGAAAACCACCCAATTATCATTTTGGAGCCTGGTGAGCGAATTTTAGCGCACACCCAAGAGTTCATTGGCATTTTACCCCCAGGAACTACCAGCATGCAATCTCGCAGCACCTGGGGCCGAAATGGTGTTGCGGTCTGCTTTGATGCCGGCTGGGGGGACCCAGGCTACGTAAACCGTTGGACGATGGAAATTTACAACCTCAACCAACGCCATAGTGTTGTATTACCCGTAGGTGAACGTATTGCTCAAATTGTCTTCATGAAAACAGGTGAGGTTCGCGGAAGCTATGAAAACCTCAGTGGAAAGTACTCTACAGGCACAAAGCTCGATGAACTTATAAAAACATGGGAACCTGTACAAATGTTGCCACGAGCTTATAAAGATAATCGAAAAACTCTCGTCGACATTATATCGAAGGAACAATAAGTGGGCGTTGTTATCAACTTCGAGGGTGGAGACGGCTCGGGCAAAGGTACCCAAAGCCGAATGGCTTTTGAAGAAATAAGCAAATGGGGCATTGAGGTAAAACTTGACGGCTTCCCGCGCTACCACACGCCAACCGGAAAAAAGGTTGCCGCCTACCTTAATGGCGAAATGGGGCTGGATGTCGATGCCCGAACCGCGGGTAAACTCTACACCGACGATCGGCTTGCCTTTAAACCTGAAATGACCGAATGGCTCAGCCAAGGGGGATCATGGGTTCTTGATCGCTACTGTGATTCAAATATGCACCAAGCTGGTAAAATCCCTACTCGTGAGGGCCGCATCGAATATATACAGCATAATACCCAGGTCGAGTACGTCGAAAATGGCATGCCTGTACCAGATTTAACGATACTTCTCACACTTCCGCCCGAATTGGCTCAAACCTACGTCGATCAAAAGGCTGCTCGTTCGTATACCGCCTTAAAGCGTGATATCCATGAAGCTGACCCTAACCATTTAAAAAATGCGAATGAAGCTTTCTTGTTGTTTGCCGAGCTAAATCCTAAGCGAGTCGTTGTAATCAACAATTTGGAACCAAATGGTGACAGGCGTTCGCCTGAAGCAATTCATCAAGACGTAATGAGGGTTATTCGACCCTTACTTGAAGCTCGTAGCCTTGTGCGAGCGGCGTAGTTTACATTTAGCTGTTGTTTACTGGCCCGTAAAAGGCGATATTATCGTCACTATCAGGTTCACGAAAAGCGACATGGGCCATTTTCGTTGAGGGATCTTGAAACTCATTAAATCCATATATTGTCGTAGAGATTGGGACGACAAATGCCTCTTGAGAGTCGAGTTGGATGGCTTTTTCAATAAAGCCGCGGCATCCTGTAGTTCTTAAAAGATATTCAAATCGCTTGTCGTGGATATTTTCCCAATAAAATGGACGCTCACTCTCTTCATCCGCTATTTCTTTCATAGATTCATCGAATTGTATATTTTTTAGAGACCTATCTAAGGTGATATTTTCCATGGCTTCAATAATATCCTGACGAAATCCAGATGCTTCATCTACTCGATACCCGGCTAATTGGCGTTCAACAATTTTAATTTTGCGTTCACCGTTTTTGGAATGAATCTCTCCAATATCATGTTTATACTTCACAATAAACCCAACTATCGTGTCATGACCGCGTTTATCAATACTCGTTTTTGGAATGATATCAATTGATCGGTAGGGAAGTACCGTAGGAAAGAGCACGCCGCCATGCGCTTCGACACTTTCGTTTATTGCTTCACGAAAAGCAGGCACGTGCTCAATGCGTCGCCAGTATGGGTGTGTAATTTTACCTATTTCAAAACTCTCTAGGCTAGTTTCTTGATCATCATTCATTGGATCCATGACAATATCAAGGATGTCATCTGGCTCAGCATTTCCTGTCTCAAATCGATCTATTTGATCTGAAAGGTATCCAGGCAAAATAAACCCATTGATTTTTTGTCGCCACCCAGCGTAGCTTTCATAGTTCTGCATTTTCCGGCGCTCTTCACCAATAAAGTGATCCCTAAGGAGAAAATTGCGAAAAGCCTTTGGAATAGCGAGCTCTTCAGGTGGATATTCAAAAAGCTTAATAAGCTCCCTGTCAATTCCTGCCTGGCGTTTTCTTACTTTTTCATTTAAAAATGGATTCGCAGGCATAGCTCCATAAACACGGTCATATAATGCGCCGCTAAATGGCTCGATAAATTCTTCTTTTTTATTAAGAAGTGGTGGGTTCTCTGGTTTTTCCATAACTACGTTTAGCATTATTATATAACTTTATACATATTTAGTCCAGAAAAGGGAAAACCCCACCGAAGTGGGGCTGAGGTGACGAGGAATCGTCATACGGTTGATTGCGCCCGCGAGGGCGGCCAATGGTCACAGCTTTGTGAATTGGCCGCCCTCAAGCGAGGCGGTGCGCGCTAGCGCTTGGTTTCGCTACTTACACGTGGCGAACCGGGCCGGCGGCATTCTTGCGAGCCATCTCGATATAGTGGGTCTTCTTGGCCTTCTCCGTGGACGGCTTGTGGTGATCCGGATGGATGTCCTCAGACGTCTTAGGAACAGGCTTCTTCAGTGAAGCAAGTGCTCGCTTCTGAGCGGGGGAAAGGTTCGAATCTGCCATAGTGCGGCTCCTCTAGTCACGAGTTGGCGGTGTTGCCAACTACAGGAACTTATTATACAGTATTTCGACTTAACAATCAAGCTTATGCCAACTCTCAACGGGGGAGGGTTGACTTATTTACCCCTCTCGCGTATACTTACTTTCGACATACCAAAGACAGTAGCCGCATGAAGATAGAAGGCCAAAGGCCGCAAACTGAGTGCTTAATCCGCTACCGAGGATAATGTAATAAATTACATTTCTAATTGAAGTCTTTGGCGATGCGAGAACCAAAGACTCTTTTTTATTTCTAAAGGAATCTTCTCGAGAAAACGTCGCCAATGTGTCGCAATTTAACAATTCGGCCGAATATATTAACCAAGGAGATTTTTATGGCAATTAGTCGCGATAAAAAGAACGAATTGGTTGCTGATATGGGCCAACTGCTGGCAGACGCAAAAACAACTGTTTTTGCCGCCTACCAAGGGTTGAGCGTTGCCGACATCCAAAAACTCCGTGCTTCGGCACGCGAGAATGGTGTTGTTATCCGAGTTATTAAGAACCGTTTGGTTCGCGTAGCTTTGGCTGACAATGCTAAATACCAGGATGCTGACACATCAAGCCTTACCGGTCAGTTACTCTACGCTATTAGTGCTGAAGACGAAGTTGCTCCTGCAAAAGTTTTAAACGACTTTGCAAAGACTAACGACGCTTTGGCAATTGCTGGTGGTTTTTCTGGCGAAGGTGCTCTTATGAGTGCTGACGACGTAAAAGCCCTTGCATCACTACCAAGCAAGAGTCAGCTCATCGCAGAAGTTATTGCTCAACTGCTTTCACCTGTACACGACGTGACGAGCGCCCTTTCGGGCAACTTGCACGCCTTACTTGATGGTGTTGAAGCTAAAGCAACCAGTTAATTATTTTGACAAAACCCGGGTGTTAAAACCCAATTACTACTATTAATTTGAAGGAGTCCATTATGGCTACTGATTTAAAGAAATTCGCTGAGACCCTCGTTGGTCTTACTGTTCTTGAAGTAAACGAACTCAAGACAATCCTAAAAGATGAATACAACATCGAACCAGCTGCTGCTGCAGTTGCTGTTGCTGGCCCTGCTGCCGGTGAAGCTGCTCCTGCTGAAGAAGCTAAATCTGACTACACTATCGTTCTTAAGGACGCTGGTGCTCAAAAAGTTGCTGTTATTAAGGCTGTTAAAGACATTACTGGTCTTGGTCTTGGTGAAGCAAAAGCAATCGTTGACGGTGCACCTGCTACTGTTAAGGAAAAAGTTCCAGCTGAAGAAGCTGAAGCTGCTAAGAAGACTCTCGAAGAAGCTGGTGCTTCAGTCGAGCTTAACTAATTTTTATTCGGCCGTTTGTTAATTATGAAATAACCCCTCATTTGAGGGGTTATTTTGTTGTTTAGAAATGATGAAGCCCTCTCCGAATTGGAGAGGGCTGTCGCTCATCACTACTAGGTGACTACATGCATCTCATCATCTTCGAGAGAAAGTGCAGTCTTGAAAACTTCCGTCATGTTACGAGTTACTTCACTGTAACTGGTACCGAGTCCGTAACGTACGACGACTCGATTCAATTCGAAAGTCTTTACCTCGATCTGAGGGAAGTACACCATGTTCTCGAAAAAGAACCGAACCTGCGGGGTATCGCAGAGGGAAAGCTTTGGGTCTTGGACCGCGAAAACTTTCCGACCATTGTACGTGAACGAATCGCTTCCACCCTGGGTAGGGAGAAGGAGTCCACTTAGCCTGAACTCAACGGCCCTCTGGTTGCGGTTGTGCACTGCAGTGAGAAGTGCCTTCGCGCGGGTACTTGCAAGGAGGCTTCGAGAGCGATCCTCGGTACGCGTGATGATTCTTTCGCTTACTGCATGACTCATATTTTTTGCTCCTAAGAAATAGGGGACGGTACATTGCCACAGTAGTGCTGACAACCTAAATATTTTAATATAATAGCTTTACACTGTCAAGTTGCACATACTTTTGACAACACTTTGGTTTGTACATCTGTTTTTTATGTGGATAACATTTCAAGAGACTACATATGACGTAGGGTGAAAAACGGCTACGCTAAACCAAGGTTGAATCTTGACAATTGTAGTAGCAATTGCTATAAGTAAAGTTAATACCATTTCAAACACATACAGATAAGGAAACTGCGAGCCATGTCTGAACTACCAGAGAAACAAGCCAAAAGACTCCACGCACTTATACAAGAGGCGGAGACAAACTTGGCTGCAGCTAAAGAGCTGCTCATCAGCATCGTTGGCGACGATGGTTCTATTATTACCCCTCGAAGCGGCACTAACGAAGAGGTTGGTGGCAAGGTTATCGAAGGTGTCTTCGACGGTCAAAAAATGGCCGGACCTGACGGTAAAGAATATCCAATTCCAGCAAACTACGCCAGTAAATCTAAATTAGTTGAAGGTGACATCCTAAAACTCACTATTGCCGATGACGGAAGCTTCATTTACAAGCAAATTAACCCCGTTGAACGCCACCAAGTAATCGGTACTCTCGTACTACACGATGGTGCATATTACGTTGAAGCCAACGGTCACGAATACCGAATTCTACTTGCCAGCGTAACCTACTTCCGCATTAATGTTGGTGACCAAGTTACCATTATTATCCCTGCTGATAACCCCGATGCAACCTGGGCAGCAGTCGAAGCGGCTCTTTAGTTTTCCTTTAAGCATAAGCTATGGACAAAAAAGTACTTTTGTGCTATAATTAGCGCTATCCTGTTATTGCAGGCTCCGAAAACTTCAGAAGTTTCTATAGCCAGCCATCAACCGAAATTGATGCATGAAGGGAAGTACGTTCAATGACCACAGACAGCATTCGGCAAACCGTCCGCATGGGAGTACCTATCCGCATTCCACACCTGGAGTCCGGGTTCGGAACCGAGATCATCAAGGCTGCCGAGCAGGCGTCCGAAGGTGTCTTCAAAACTCCTATCGTCTTCAACACAGGAGATGGAAAGTGGTACCTGAAGTCCTTCAGGAAACTCCATCCCTACACGGACAGCATGCAGATCGCCGGCGAAGCAACGAACGATCCAAACAGCGACCACACGGTGGCTGTCACGATCGATCTCGATCTTCGTCAGGTGAGCCGCACCGGCACCATCACGCCTTACGTATAACTTCATAACAGGAAACCCCACGACTTAATTGTCGTGGGGTTTTAATTTCCTTGCACATTTAAAACACAAGCGCTACACTACATACATCACAAAGGTGAAATAAACAAAGTTTTAAAAAGTGTAAAAAGTACGGCAGTATCTCGCGGCATCCGCGGGTATAATTGCTTTATGGGAATAGGGGAATAAGGTGTCTCAAGCGCTATATCGTAAGTATCGTAGCAAATCTTTGGCTGATGTTGTTGGCCAAGATCACATTACCGATATCCTTTCGCGCGCGCTGAAAAGTAACCGTATTGCCCATGCATACTTATTAACTGGCCCACGTGGGGTTGGTAAAACCAGTATTGCTCGTATTTTGGCTCATGAAATTAATGGCCTGCCATACAGCGATGATTCAACTCACTTGGATATTATTGAAATTGATGCCGCCAGCAATAACGGCGTCGAAGATGTTCGCGACCTCCGTGAAAAGGTGCAAATTGCACCAGTTTCAGCTGCCAAAAAGGTTTATATTATCGACGAGGTGCATATGCTTTCCAAGCCTGCGTTTAATGCCTTACTAAAAACCCTCGAAGAGCCACCAGCACACGTGGTATTTATTCTGGCAACAACTGATGTTGAAAAACTCCCAGCTACTATCGTCAGCCGTACTCAGCGCTTTGGTTTTCGTGCCATTAGCCCTGAAGATGCTGTGAAACACTTAAAATACATCGCAAAAGAAGAAAAAATTAAAGTTGATGACGCCGCTCTACAATTGATTGCCGAACGTGGCGATGGCTCATTCCGTGACAGCATCAGTTTGCTTGACCAACTGTCCAGCCTTGCGGATGAAAAACAAGGTATTACTACCGAACTTATTGAAACTTCTCTCGGCCTCGCACCTGTAAAAATCGTTGATGAATTATTAACTTCTGTTGAAAAACACGACGTGACTGCTATTGCCCAATTACTCGACCAAACCGCCGCTAGTGGTATCAGCGCCACAACCGTCACCGACCAACTCATCCACACCCTCCGCAACCAAGCCGTCGAAAAACCCCAGCTCTTACCACTACTCGACGCATTATTAGACGTACCAAAATCCAGCCAACCATCAATGAAACTTCTCAGCGTCCTCGGAACCTTTGCAATTAATACAAAACCTGCAAAAACCGTCGCACTTGCAACCCCAGTACTCGAAGTTACAGCCACAATCGAAGAACTCTCTAATCAAGCAACCAAGAAACACCCGAAGCTTGAACCAAGGGCTGTCGCCGAAAGTAGCGATGACGACAGTATTATGAGCAAACATCTGCAGCCCGAAAATGAGCCGGTGGAACCCGATCTCATTTCCGGCGCGAAGCCGTTTGTGAATGATACTGTAGGCAACGCTACTTTCGACTGGACCGCCTTAATTGAATACACTCGGAAAAATTATGTCGCCTTGTATAGCGTCCTCTCTAAATGCGGCTATGAACTTACAGGTGATGAACTGACGCTTTATACAGGTAACGCGTTTTATAAGAAAAAATTAGATGACCCAAAATACCTTCCTCACCTCTATGAATCCCTTAAATCCCTCGGAGGTTTTCAACTAACCATCCACACCATTCCCACACCAGCACCCCTCAAGGACGTGCAGGCAGCTTCGATTGCTGATATTATGGGCGGTGGAATAGAGGTTTCGCCCGAACTAGCGTAAGCGAGCCTCGTAATAGAGGAGTGTCATGGCAGATAAAACTGTCCCAGCGGGGAAAATACCACCACAAAACATCGACGCCGAGAAGAGCCTTCTTGGTGCTGTTTTGATTGATGAAGAAACCCTGGCCGATATTACCGAACATGTAACCCTCAAAGACTTTTATGACAAGCGCCACTCAGTTATTTACGATGCCATGATGCGTTTGTATGAAAAACGAAAACCTGTCGACCTTTTGACACTTACTGATGAATTAAAGCGCAAAAAAGAACTCGAAAATGTGGGCGGTTCGGCATATCTTACCGAACTCACCAATTACGTACCAACTTCGGCACACGCCGAGACCTACGCAGAAATCGTGGCTCAAAAAGCTGTTCGCCGTCGCCTTATTAAAGCCAGTGCCGAAATTTCTGAAATGGGCTTTAACGAAGATAGCACTACCCAAGAATTACTTGAACAAGCTGAGGCTGAGCTCTTTTCGGTTAGTGATCAATCGCTCAAGCAAGACCTCGTGAGCATTGAAAGTATTCTTACGGAAAGTTTCGACCGTATGGAAGAACTGCACCGCAATAAAGGCCAGCTTCGTGGTGTGCGAACTGGGTACCGCGACCTTGATAACATGACCGCTGGTTTGCAGCGCTCGGACCTTATTATCTTGGCGGCTCGTCCTGCGATGGGTAAGACTACGTTAGTTACTAATCTTGCCTATAATGTGGCGACTATAGCAAAACAACCAGTTTTGTTCTTTAGTTTGGAGATGAGCAAAGAGCAGCTGGTCGACCGTATGTTGGCCGATGCTTCGGGTGTAGATGCCTGGAATATTCGTACTGGTAACCTTTCAGATGATGACTTTAGTAAGCTTTCTGACGCAATGGGTGAAATGGCCGAAGCTCCAATTTACATTGACGACACGCCGGGTGTGAGTGTTTTGGAAATGCGCACCAAAGCTCGCCGTGCTGCCCACGAACAGCCATTGGGTCTGATCATCGTCGACTACTTGCAGTTGATGCAGGGAAGTGGTCGTAGTGATGGTAACCGCGTCCAAGAGGTGAGTGAGATTTCTCGTGGTTTGAAGCTTTTGGCTCGTGAATTAAACGTACCGGTTATTGCCCTGAGTCAGTTATCACGTTCGGTTGAATCACGTTCACCACAAATTCCACAGCTAGCAGACCTTCGTGAATCTGGGTCAATTGAGCAAGATGCCGACATCGTTATGTTTATTTACCGCGAAGCGTACTACAACCCCGATACCGACCGCGAAAATATTACCGACCTAATTATCGCTAAGCACCGTAATGGACCAACTGGTAAAGTTGAACTTTACTTCCACCCAGAACGTCTGCGCTTTATGTCGCTTGACCGTAAGCACGACGAATAACCACCGTGATATACTAAGAGTAACGTCATGGCTACTGTTGATTTTTCAAAATATTTTATCTATCGATGGCGCTATGTCATTGGATATAGCTTAATTGGGCTATTGCTTGCCGGGTTACTGGTTTTTGTTGGATTTTATTTGCCAGGAGGGTTATCTACTTCAGAAATGGCAGCAGCTGTTAAAAGTGCCTCACTTTCATTTAGTGACCCTTCAACACTGGCCATTCCGAATCTCCCATACTATGCATTCCAATCGGCAATATTTTCACTCTTTAGCATCACTATCTTTACTATAAAATTGCCATCACTTATTTTGGCCCTTCTTTCGGCAGTGGGCTTTATATTATTACTGAGACGATGGTTTAAACCAAATATTGCCGTGCTCACCTCACTTATCGCAATTACCACTGGTCAATTCTTATTTATTGCCCAGCAAGGTACGCCGGGTATTCTATATGTATTTTGGCCTATTGTTCTCCTATTGCTAGGAACTCAAATTACACGAGAAAAGAAATATCAGTTCCTTTGGAAAATTCTCTTTGCAATTTCTGCAGCATTAAGTTTGTATACTCCACTCAGTATTTATCCGCTTCTTGCAATTGGGCTTGCGACCGTATTACATCCTCACTTAAGAAATGCTGTTCGGCGACTCTCAAAACCAAAACTTATTTTTGTTACGATTCTATTTTTTGTTCTTATCGCTCCATTGGTGTATGGGATTATTATCAACCCTCAGCTCGGGTTAACACTTTTGGGATTCCCCTCGGTTTGGCCACCAGATATCGGTGCGAACGTGATCAACCTTCTCAAGCAATATTTCCTATTCTGGCAGCCAAGTGTCGGCCCTCTTATGACACCGGTATTTGGCCTTGGATCGGTTATTCTAATCGTACTTGGGCTTTATAGAATTATCCGCACTCGTGAAACGACTCGCAGTTATTTAATAATTATTTGGGTAATCTGTTTAATTCCAGTCTTGCTCTTCGACCCAGCATTCACAACGGTTACCTTTGTTCCATCAGTATTGATGATGGCCGCTGGGCTAACGAGCCTTATTGGCTACTGGTACCGGCTGTTTCCGCTCAACCCATATGCACGTGTGGTTGGACTGATTCCAATTGTTATTCTTGTGTTCGCCCTTAGTGTATCTGGTCTTTACCGCTACATTTATGGCTACCACTACAGCCCAAGTCAAGCTGGTCAATTTAGTAAGGACTTAGCGTTGTTACCAAAAGATACAAAAGAATTAATTGTATCGAATAGCGAGCGTGATTTTTATAACGCAGTCGCCGATTATCGTAAAGGTCTTTCTATCGTGACGACACCTACAGGTAATACTTTTGTGGTTACTCGCCAAGCTCGAACAGACTTTAGTGGTTTTACAATTAATAAAATTATCACCAACGGTAACACGAACGATTCCGACCGGCTGTACATCTATAAAAAGGCTGCAGTTTAACGTATAATTAAGATAAAGTTAAAGACGGAGAAGAGACCATGGCTTTTGACCAAGTGAAAATGTTGAACAAATTGCGTAAAGCGCAAAGTGATTTGAAGAAAGAAATTATTGAAGTGGAAGCTGGTGATGGCGCTGTAGTAGTGCAAATTACCGGTGAACTTAAGATTAAGAAAATTAACATCGACCCAGCCCAAGTTGACCTCGACGATATCGCCGAGCTTGAACACTGGATTGAGATTGCCGTTCGTGACGGACTCGCCAAAGCCCAAGAAGTAGCTGCTGAAAAAATGAAGCCACTTATGGGAAGCCTCGGTAACCTAGGGTTATAGTTTATGCCACGCTTGCTGCCAGCAGCACTCGAAAAGCTGATTGATGAATTAGGACGTTTGCCAGGAGTTGGCCAACGAACTGCTGAACGCTATGCGTATTATTTGTTGCGTGCCGACCAACGTATTAACGACAGCCTGGCAACAGCCGTGCACGATATCCATGCATTGGTAAAAACCTGTCCAATTACGTTTGCCTTGATTGATGCCGAAGAAGAAGTATCACCACTGTATTCGGATAGTGACCGTGATAAGAAGTTGATTGCAGTGGTTGAAGAACCGCTTGATATTGTTGCTCTCGAGCGCACGGGCCAGTTTAAAGGTACCTACCACGTATTAGGTGGCGCAATGAGCCCAATTGATGGTATCGGTCCTGAACAGCTCCATATTCCTGAACTTCTGAAGCGAATTAAAGATGATGAGGTTGAAGAGGTGATTATTGCCACGAATGCCAGCGTGGAAGGCGAATCAACTGCGTTGTTTCTGCAAAAACACATCCGCGACGCTGGACTTGATGTAAAAATGAGCCGCTTGGCTCGTGGAATTCCAGTTGGCGTTGACCTTGAGTATGCTGACCAAATTACTTTGGGACATGCGCTTGAGGGACGACGAAGCTTTTCTTAGCCAATATGCTAAAATAAAAGATAATGTTTACCTCTGTACTTGAACGCATTAAAGATGCTCAACATATTGTCGTCGTACAAGCCGAGAACCCTGATGGTGATAGCTTGGGAAGTTCTTTGGCGTTGGAAGAACTATTATCTGACGCCGGCAAAGATGTAACCCTTTATTGCGCTATCGATATTCCTAAATACATGCAGTACATCCAAGGCTGGGATAGGGTAGTTAAAGACTGGCCAAAGAAGGCCGACTTAGCTATTATCGTCGACACTTCAAGCAAGGCTTTACTTGCTAAAGCATTGGCGACACCAGGTGTGCAGCACTTCTTTGAATCGCACCCAACAATTGTAGTTGACCATCACCAAGACGAAGAAGGTGACTTACCGTTCGATACCATTAAATTGGTTGACCCGGAAGCAGTTGCAACTGGCGAATTATTATACCGACTCGCTAAAGAAGCTGGTTGGACTGTGAATCCACAAGCCGCCGAAAATATGTTTATTGCCATTCAGGCCGATAGCCTTGGTTTAACAACTCAAAATACCAGTGCTAATAGTTATCAAGTTGCTGCTGATTTAGTGATGCTTGGCGCAAACCCATCAGTTATTGAAGCTCGCCGCCGTGAATACATGAAAAAGCCAGCTGACATTCTGGCTTACAAAGGCCGTTTGATTGAACGGGTGGAATACCACTTAGACGGTAAACTCGCGACGGTTCACATTCCGTGGGATGAAATTGAAGAGTTTAGCGATCGCTACAACCCAAGTGTTCTTGTGCTCGATGAGATGCGCCTGGTTGATACTGTCCAAATCGCTGTAGCTCTTAAAACTTACCCCGATGGAAAACTTACCGGGAAAATCCGTGCCAACATACCAATTGGTGATACCGTTGCTGGTTTCTTTGGTGGAGGTGGCCATGAATACGCTTCTGGCTTCAAAATTTTTGAAAACTATGACACACTCATTTCAGAATTAGTTAATGCAGTAGATAAGGTACTTACCGACTATGAGTCTGCGATTTCATAACCAACTTACCAAAACAGTTGATGACTTTAAACCAATTGAAGAGGGTTTCGTCCATCTTTATACCTGTGGCCCAACCGTTTATAACTACTTAACGGTTGGAAACTGGACTGCCTATATCTATTGGGATACTTTGGTGCGCATTTTAGAGGCCACCGGTAACAAAGTGACTCGTGTCATGAATATAACTGATGTTGGCCACTTGGTCAGCGACGCCGATGAAGGCGAGGACAAGCTAGAAAAGGGTGCCAAGCGCGACGGTAAAACCGCCTGGGAAGTTGCTAAGTTTTACACTGACGATTTTATTGAAGGCATGAATGCTTTAAACCTGATTGCGCCAACCCACATGCCCCACGCAACCGATTACATTCAGCAACAGCTCGAATTAGTTCGTATTTTGAAGAAAAAAGGCTACACCTATCAAATTGATGATGGTATTTATTTCGATACGCTTAAATTCCCAACCTACGCTGACTTTGCAGACCTCGACCTTGAAGCCCAAAAAGCCGGCGCCCGCGTGGAATTCAACCCCGAAAAACATCATCCAAGTGATTTCGCATTATGGAAGTTTACGCCTGAAGGTGAAATTCGAGACATGGAATGGGAAACCCCAGCAGACTTACTTGAAATTAAATCCGAAGAAACATCTGCAGCCCGAGTTTCTGCTGGTGGTAACCCAACAGAAACCCGGAGCGAAGCCGTTTCTGAAGATTTGGATTTCAAGAAAGTCCGCATGGGCTTTCCCGGCTGGCATTTGGAATGTTCCGCCATGGCGATGACTTTGCTTGGCGAAACGATCGATATTCATACCGGAGGGATCGACCACATCCCAATTCACCACACGAATGAAATTGCTCAGTCTGAGGCGGCAACTGGAAAGATATTTAGCCATTACTGGATGCACAACAACCACCTTAAAGTTGATGGCACTAAAATTTCTAAGTCACTCGGTAACGGCTATACACTGGCCGACCTTGAAGAGAAGGGCTATAGCCCGCTTGATTTGCGTTTATTTGTCCTGCAAAGTCATTACCGTACTGAGGGTAACTTTACTTTCGATAACTTAACCGCGGCTGCGAACCGCCGCCGTAATTGGCGTAATGTTGCGGCGCTTCGTCACCAAATTCACGATACTATTCATGAAGATAGTGAGACCGAAGAAGATAGTAAAACAGTTTCGCTGTATGCTGGCTCTCAAAAGCTTATTGAAGCTATCTCTGACGACCTTAATACCCCAGAAGCTATGGCTATTATCGATGATGCTTTTGACGAGGTTCTTTCGACTAATATTGATCTTATCCATCAGCATGCTTTGGTAAGCTTCCTGGAAACTATAGACCAACTGCTTGGATTGGAGCTTCTTCCAACCACTCCTGACATCAGTGACGACCAAAAGCGTCTCATTATTGAACGTTCTCGTGCGCGTGAGCAAAAAGACTATGCTAAGTCTGATGAGATTCGCGATGAGCTCGAAAACAGCGGCATCACTGTGCGCGATACCGCCGTAGGCCCTGTCTGGGAATACCTCGCTTAAAAGCTACTTCTTTGTTTTTGCAAGAATTGGTACTGTTTTCGAAGGTTCAGAACTCTGTCGGCTTTCCAAAAATTCTTCCAACAAGATACGGATACTACCGGCAATAGGGATGGCGATAATACCACCGACAATTCCAAATAGATACAAACCAATCGTGACCGCGCCAAGCACCATCAAAGCCGAGAGGTTAATCTTCTTTGATTGAATGTGCGGTGAAATGAAGTTGTTTTCGAGTTGTTGGTACACAACAAAGTAAATCGCGTAAATAATTGCCGCTGGAATGCTGTTAAGGGCAAGCACGGTAGTGACGATTATACCGCCAATAGTCGCTCCAAACATTGGGATAAGCGACAGCAAGAACATAATTGCAGCAGCTGGCATAGCAAGCCCAGCTGGAACATCATGAAAGATAAGACTGAGGATAAACACCATAAGGCCGGCGGTGGTAGCATCAATTGCCGATACAGTCAGCTGACCCGTAACGTAACCGGTGATAACACCGTACATACGGCCGATAACACGTTTGTGATACAGCATTTTATCGTGGTCACTATAGAGCCGCCAAATACGGTTCATCCATTCAGGACCTTCAATAAGCATCAGGAAAGTAAGTACTAACACTAAGATAAGGGCGGCCAGAACACTAAATAACGAGCCTATTGCCCCGATAACATTATGGCCAACGCTTCCAGCCCAGCTGCCAGCACTATTTTTAATTGAATTGAAGAACGTATCAAGCTGAGGCTGAAGGTTATATTCTTTTACAAAACCGCTCAGGCCGTTCCATGAGTGGGTAGCTGAATCAACAATACTTGGAATATTTTGAGCAAATTTAGCAGTTTGTTGCACAATTGGCGGAATAACCAAGAAAATAACCGCGCCAAGAAGGACAACGACAGCAATATAGGCAAGAGCGGTAGCCCCCACACGGCTCCTTCCCGGCAACCGACGAGCCAGTTTTGATACTGGTGCATTCAAAGCAAGCGCCAAGAATAACGAAATTCCTAAAATAAGTAGAGCGATGCGTGCATTGTAAATAAGAAGGATGGCGAGCCCCATCCCTATAACAACAAGCCAAAAACGAACAAAGGTACGGGTATCAATTTCAATTTGTGTTCTCATAGGCCGTATTATACATGGTTTTCAATAAGTGGTCGAACACTTATAGCATTCTGCTTATGGCTAACGTATAGTAGAGGCTATATGGAAGATATTATTCCGAAGCTACGGAAACTTGTTAAAGGTGAGGTGAGTACCGATTCTGCAGTGCGGAAAGAGGCGAGCCATGATGCTAGTGTGTATGAACTCATTCCAGAAGCAGTTATTAGCCCTCTTGATACAGCCGACATTGAAAAGCTCGTAATGTTTGTCAGTAAATATAAAGCTAATTATCCAAAGCTTGCACTCACTCCAAGAAGCGCCGGTACTGATATGTCAGGTGGGTCAATTGGAAATTCGTTAGTACTTGATATGACAACCCATTTTAATAACATTGAGTCACTAAAGGGCACGCTACTTAAAACGCAACCGGGCGTCTATATGCGCGATATCGACCCGATTCTTTATGATAACGGCCTTCACTTAGGCTGTGTACCCGCTAGCCGTGCAATTAATACGATTGGCGGAATGGTCGGAAATAATTCTGGGGGAGAGCGGTCACTACAGTATGGAAATACCGAGCGCTGGGTACGCGAATTGAAAGTTGTTTTTGCAGATGGTAATGAATACACCGTCAAGCCGTTGAATCGAAAACAACTCCAACAGAAATTAAAAGAAAATACATTTGAAGCAGATTTATACCGTCGAACTTATAATCTAATTGAAGCGAACTACGATCATATTAAAAATGCTCGTCCGCATGTCAACAAAAACTCCATGGGGTACAACCTTTGGAGTGTTTGGGATCGCGATACTGGTATTTTCGATATGACCCGGCTCATCACTGGTAGCCAAGGCACGCTAGGAATTATTACTGATATCACAATTGAAGCAATTCCAAAGGCCCCTCATTCAGGCTTGCTGTTGGCATTTCTTCCTTCTATAAAAAACCTCGGGCAAATTATCGAAACCGTCATGAAACATAACCCGGCTACGTTCGAAGGTTTTGATAACATTACGTTTAACCTCGGCCTTCGTTACTTTAAGACTTTCCGAAAACAACTCGGCACAAAAGAGTGGTTACGCCAACAAGCTATTCTTTTGAAATCAGTGGCAAAATTTAAAGGTCACATTCCAAGCATGTTTATGATGATTGAATTTGATGGCCAAACAAAGCAGGAAGTACTGGATAAAATTTCCCTTCTTCATGATGATTTGAAGCGATATAAACTCCACTTAGATATCGAATCAGATGAAGCATCGAGTGCGCCATTTTGGCGAATTCGCCGAGCAGCATTAACCCTTTTACAAAACCAAGTACATGGCCGTTACGCCTCACCATTTATTGATGATATGGCTGTGCCGCCTCGTTTTCTGCCTGAATTTATACCCAAACTCCGAAAAGTCATTCGAAAATATAAACTCCCAGCCACTATTCAGGGCCATTTTGGCGACGGTAACTTCCATGTTATTCCCTTGATGGATATCACTGGTTCAAAAGACCAAGCTAAGCTTGAACCTGTAATGCGTGAGCTTATTCCAATTGTTTTGGAGTATGGCGGCACGATGGCAGGGGAGCATAACGACGGGATGGTACGTGGCCCGTGGCTACCAGCCGTCTTTGGCCAAGATGTATATGAGATTTTTAAACAGACCAAAGAAATATTTGACCCTCAGTATATCTTTAACCCTCACAAAAAGACTGACGCTTCATGGGAATATAGCATGAGCCATCTTCGCAGCAGTAATGATCACGGGCTTATAAAGTAGACTATTTTCGCTAGATATTGTATAGTAGAGGTATCTATGCAAACGACTGAAACCATCGGCTGCGTAAAAGCGGCAACTCGAATTATCGGTGACAAGTGGACTCCACAATTGTTACGCTTCTTCGTGAATGAAGAAACAGTTCGTTTTTGCCAAATTCAAGATTTAGTCGACGGCATTAACCCACGTACTTTATCGGCACGGCTTGATGCACTTGAGACTGAAGGAATCATCGAAAAAGTCGTTGCTCCTGAAAAAAGTCGTTGCGAATACCGCCTTACCAAAAAGGGTAAAGAGCTTACTCCAATCTTGCGTGATATGCAGGCTTGGAGCGACCAATACGCTTAAATCTTAGTTTATTCTTAAGTAGTCTTTAAGCGAACTCACTGTATACTAATGTGTATGAGAGTATTGATTGTTGAAGATGAACACAAAATTGCACGAGCACTCGCCAAGGCGCTAGAACAAGAAACTTACGCGGTCGACATCGCCTACGATGGAGATGAGGGTCACGCTATGGCCACGACCGAACCGTATGATGTCGCTATTATCGACCGTATGTTGCCTGGTGAATATGATGGTATTGGCATCGTAAAGGCCATGCGCGAAGCTAAAGTGCATACCCCGGTATTATTTTTAAGCGCACTTGATACAGTAGCCGAACGAACCGCTGGCCTGGATGCTGGTGCCGATGACTACCTTGTAAAACCATTTGCTTTGGAGGAATTGTTAGCGCGTGTCCGCGCATTACTTCGGCGCCCAACCGAGCAACAGTCAGACGTTTTGACAGCTGGGGACTTAACCCTAGATACGGTAACCTATACCGTCCAACGTGGCGGAAAAACTATTCAATTAACCAGCAAAGAATTTGCTCTCCTTGAATATATGCTCCGCAACCAAAATCGTCCTATTAGTAAAGATGTGATTATTAGCCATGTCTGGGATTATGATGCCGATGTTCTGCCTAATACCGTTGAGGTGTATGTGAAATACTTACGAGCCAAGATTGACGTGCCATTTAAAAAACCCCTCCTTCACACGGTTCGGGGGTTCGGATATAAACTCGAGGCCTAATACTTTATGCAAATGTTTCAGTCTGCCACACTCAAGCTGACGGCATGGTACCTAGCCATACTAATGACCATTAGTATCACTTTTAGTATTGTTATCTACCAACTTAATTTCCGTGAGGTGAGTTCCAGGCTTGAAAACCTTCAGCACAGCTTACTCGATAACTCAATCTATCTTTTTCCTGATTCAACCGGTAATCCTCGTATTAGTTATGGCCCCGACAGCCCGCTATCGGTGCAATCTCGCCAAGCTTCAGGCCAGATGACGTTATCTCTGATTTATATTAACCTCGTTATTCTGGTGGCTGGTGGCTTAGGGAGCTACTTTTTGGCTCGCCGAACACTTCGCCCAATTGAAGAATCCCACGAGGCACAAAGTCGGTTTACCAGTGACGCAAGCCATGAACTTCGCACCCCACTCGCCGCCATGAAAGCCGAACTTGAGGTAAGCCTGCGTGACCCAAAGCTAAGCCAAGCGGAATCACGAGAACTACTTGAAAGTAATTTAGAAGAAGTAAATAAACTTATCCGCCTTTCCGAAATGCTCTTACAATTATCTCGACTCGACCATGACAAGCTCGAACGCGTACCAGTTGATATCGTGCCAATTTTGAATGAGAAAATGAAGCTTTATAAAAACGAGATAAAGCGTTTTGATATTACCAGCCGCAAAAAGGCGGTGGCCAATGCTAACGAACCAGCTATCAGCGAACTCATGGGCATTTTAATTGATAATGCCTTGAAGTACAGTCCAAAAGGTTCAAAAATTACCATTCGCGTATTTGAAAAGCGAGGAATGATTGGGTTTGAAATTCATAATACCGGTGATCCAATCCCTGAGGAAAAACTTCCTAAACTCTTCGACCGTTTCTTTCGAGCCGATGTTTCTCGTACCAATAGCAGCGAAAACGGCTACGGGCTTGGCCTTTCGATTGCCAAGAAAATTATTGACGTACACCACGGTGACCTTCAAGTCAGTAGCAGCGAAGACGGAACAACGTTTACGTTTTATCTGCCAACTATAAGAAATACTCAAGCTTAATCTCATAATTCGAGCGTACAGTACAACTTGTTATTACCAATAAACAAGGAACCAAACAATGAATGTACTGACCAGGGGAGTAAAAAATGCTCTCCGCAGTCCACTAAGATCAGGAGCAATTGTACTAATGTTTGCCATTAGCATTGCCCTGATTTTAAGTATGCTCGTTGCTCGAAGCAGCGTCCAAGCAAAAATCAATGAAGTAAAAGCTACGGCTGGAACGAATATTACTATTCGACCGGCGGGAGTGCAGGGTGGCATGGGTGGCGGTAACCCGTTAACAGCTGATCAACTTACAACGATCCAAACCACCCCTAACGTAACGTCAACAACTATGACCCTTACCGATCAAATGGGTACCACAGATACAAACTTAACCTCTTCGCTCACACTTGGTGCCTTTGGCCAACGCCAGATGCGATTTGAATCCTCGGGTTCAGCGAGTGATGGTACAACCAGTCGTCCAGCGCCAACCGCGCGCATTACCGTTACAGGCACAAATAACGTTAACTCTGTAACCAGCGACGGAAGTAATTTGAATATTACCAGTGGCCAAACGATTGATGCCAATAGCGGCAACCTTACTGCATTAGTAGGTACAACGCTTGCAACCAAGAATAACCTTTCAGTAGGGAGTACCTTCACCGCATATGGCTCAACCGTGACGGTCAGTGGAATTTACAAGACAGATAATACCTTCCAAGATAGCGGTATTATTTTGCCTCTGCAAACAGTCCAAACCCTTACTAGCCAACCTAATGTTGTCAGTACGGTCATTGCCACTGTTAATAGTAGCGATAACGTTGCGAGCACAGTTTCAAGCCTGAAAACATCCCTAGGAAGCGCGGCAGATATTACCAGTGAAATTGAACGGGCACAGGCCAGTGTTCAGTCACTCGAAAGCATCTCGTCGCTTGCACTTGCCGGTGTTATTGGGGCAGCCATTGCCGGAGCAGCAATTATATTGCTCGCTATGATTATGGTTGTCCGTGAACGCCGCCGTGAGATCGGCGTGATGAAAGCAGTCGGTGGCACCGACGGAAAAGTTGTCGGACAATTCACTATTGAAGGGCTTACTCTGACCGTCGTCGGCACGATAATTGGCATTGTGCTCGGTGTAGTTGTAAGCGGTCCAATGACAACATCATTGGTGAGTAGCCAAAGCAGCAGCCAAACCTCAGCAGCAACCACTCGTGGCGCCGGAGGCCCTGGTGGGTTGGCAGCTCGTGGATTCCAACAAATTAACCAAAATGTAACCCAAGTAACCGCCAGCCTTACTCCAGAAGTATTTGCATCGGCTCTTGGTATCACTTTCTTAATCGCCATCATCGGTAGCGCCATTCCCGCCTGGTTTACAGCTCGCGTTCGTCCGGCTGAAGTATTAAGGACAGAATAGGAGAAACTATGTTAACAGTAACCAACGTATCAAAAACATTTCAAACTCCTGGCGGCCCAGTACATGCATTAAAGGATGTCAGCCTCACAGTACAAACTGGCGAATTCATCAGCATTATTGGAAAGTCCGGAAGTGGCAAGAGTACCTTACTGAGTATTTTAGGAGCGCTTGACACCCCAAGTGACGGAACTATTTCTGTCGATGATACTTCGATTGAAAAATTAAGCGGTCATGCACAGACGAAATATCGTGGGCACAAGATTGGGTTTGTCTTCCAGCAATACAACCTCATTCCAAACCTTACCGCACTAGAGAATGTCATGCTGGCTTTAGAATTCGGTGGCTACCCAGCCAGTAGCCGTGAAGACCGGGCATCTAAGTTATTAGAGTCTGTGGGCATTGAAGCCGAGCAACAACGCCGTCGTCCGACACGTTTAAGCGGTGGCCAACAACAACGCGTCAGTATTGCCCGAGCCTTAGCAAATGACCCAGCCTATATTTTGGCTGATGAGCCAACTGGAAACTTGGATAGTGCAACCGGAAAGAAGGTTTTCGACCTGTTGCATGACTTATCGAGGAAGCAAAAAACTACTGTTATTGTTGTTACACACGATTTGGAAATCGCCGGAAAGACCGACCGAACCTTCCAACTCGTCGACGGCAAAATTACAACGAAATAGTCAGTCGATTTCAGAGTCCTCTCAGATTTGAAGTACATACTGAACTCAGTAGCATCGCTACAACAAACAATGCGAGCAATCGTTATAACAGGAGGGAGTGAGCATTATGAACACCACCATCACCAAAGAATCTAAACAAACCATCTTACTTAGCAAAAAAGGTATGAAGGAACTTCGAAAGGCCGTCGTCCAACTCGAACACGACCGTTTGGCGGTAATGCGAAGTCTTCGTGAAAGTGATAAAACAACCGGTCACGATGATCGATTCGAAAGGAACGAACGCCTGTCTCGACTCGAAGCAGTTGAAGCAGAGCTAGCAGAAAAACATCAAACATTAGACCACGCGCAAATTATTTCATCACGCCGCACGCGTATGAAAGTTGCCGTTGGCTCAGTGGTTGATCTCATTGACCAACAAGGAAGGCTCTTCCGTTACACGTTGGTTGAAAGCATTGAAGCGAACCCAAGCGATGGACGAATTTCGGCCAAAAGCCCACTTGGCAGCAGCCTAGTTGGTAAAACCGTTAAGGACGTCATTGAATGGGGTAATGGAACCGTTCGCGGCACCATGCAACTTGTACGAATTACCTAAGAATAGCAACTTTAAATTAACCTAAAAGCACTCCACGTAACGGGGTGCTTTTAGGTTATAATAGTGCTAATGCTTTTCTATCAGCAATCTATTGAAGACACTTACAAAGACTTGTCATCAAGCTCTGATGGTATTTCCCGGTACGAGGCGAGCGAACGGCTTAAACGGTTGGGACCAAACGAGATTAAGCTGAAGGGTGACCCCTTCTGGAAAATGCTCATAGAGCCGTTTGCCAATGTGTTCATGGCCGTATTGCTTATTGCGGTCCTTATTAGCATTTGGCACCAAGCTTACTTCGATGGCATTATCATTGCAGTAATCATGCTCACTAGCGCTGGCATTTACTACATACAGCGCTTTTCAACTGACCGAATTTTACGCTCACTTCAAAAGCACAATGCTCAAAAAGTCTCAGTTACTCGAGGTGGGGAAGTAATTGAAATTGATACCAGCCAGCTTGTTCCGGGTGATCTCCTCCACCTTCATGAAGGTGATAAGGTACCGGCCGATCTTCGTATTATATCTGCCGATTCACTACGAGCTGACGAAGCCGTTTTAACCGGTGAATCGGCGCCAGTAGCTAAAAACATTGAGACGCTAAGTTCGAAAAAAGAAATTTACGAGCAGACCAATATGCTGTTTCAAGGCTCATTTATTACCTCTGGCCAAGCCGTGGGTGTGGTTGTTTATACCGGTAATAATACTGAGTTTGGCCGGATTGCGGCCTTAACGGGCAACACACCTGATGATGTATCAAGTCCAGTTCAGAAAAAAATCGATAAACTTGTTACCTATATAATTGCCGTTGTCCTAGGTGTAGGTATCGTCGCCTTCATTTTGGCAATCAGCCGAGGCATTGAAGTGACCGAAGCTCTCCGCTTTGTGATTGCTATTTGTGTTTCGGCTGTTCCGGAAAGCTTGCCGGTTGCTATCTCTGTTATTTTGGTACTGGGGATGCGCCGTATGGCTGCTAAAAAGGCGTTAGTTCGGACGATGAGCGCCATCGAAACAATTGGGGTGATTACTACCATTGCTACTGATAAAACAGGCACTCTCACCGAAAATAAACTTTCGGTTCAAGAAACTTGGCAACCGTTATGGGCCAAACAACATTTACCAACGCTAATTCATAAAACGATCAATATTCACAATCAAAAGAGCACTGACCCGTTGGATGTTGCATTTATTAGTTATAGCGCCGCAGAAGCTAAGGTAAGTCTAAAGGGTGAGGCGATAGTAAAACTTCCGTTCGACCAGACATTTGCCATGAGTGGTAACGTTTGGCATTACAAGGGAGAACACGAACTAGTAGTTAAGGGTGCACCAGAACATATTATGGATCGCAGCCATCTTACGAAAGCCGAACGGGTTGATATTGAAACTGCCCTCACAAACCTAACCGGCCAAGGCTATCGAGTTATTGCGGTGGCGACAACTCCTCTTACTGAACCTGCGAGAGCCTTCCACGAGCTTCATCCAAAGTTCAGTCTTGAATTTGCTGGCCTCGTTGCCGTGGCTGATACAATCCGGCCCGCTGTTCGTCACGCGATTGCAACGGCACAACTTGCGGGGGTGTCAGTGCGAATGATTACAGGTGACCACTTTGAGACGGCATACAATATTGGCTTAAAGCTCGGGCTCGTAACCTCGCGGGATGAGGTTTTTGATAGCCGTCGTATGGCTGATATGAAAGATAAAGAACTGGCGGTTGAAGCACATCGTGCTCGTATTTTCTCGCGTGTTACTCCTGAAAACAAGTTCCGTATCCTACAAGTACTCAAATTGAAAGAAGTCACCGCCATGACTGGTGATGGGGTAAATGATGTTCCCGCACTTACCAACGCCCATGTAGGTGTCGCGATGGGCAGTGGTTCACAAATCGCCAAGGATGCGGGTGATATTATTCTGCTCAACGATAACTTCGCGAGTATCGTGCGTGCGATGCGTGAAGGCCGCATTGTCTTTGCTAATATCCGCCGCATGCTTTTTTACCTGCTTTCAACTAATATTGGTGAGGTTATTACCTCCGTGGGAGCTTTAGCAATTGGGTTACCGATGCCATTAGCTCCAGTTCAAATTCTTTGGATTAACCTTGTAACCGATACGACAATGGTTATTCCTCTCGGCCTTGAGCCAGGTGGAAAGAGCGCTATGCGACAGAGGCCAATTTCACCAACTGCTCCAATTCTCGATAAATTCATGGTGAGTCGGGTGATCTTAGTTGCATTAGCGATGGCAGGCATAGCACTGGGACTTTATGGGTACTTTATTGCTACCCATGGTGCCGCATACGCCCAAACGATCGTATTTATAGCTCTGGTGACTGCACAGTGGGCAAATGCCATCAATGCACGCAGTACCTATCAATCTGCCTTTACGCGGATACGAGTACCGCACAAAGCCTTCTGGATTGGCTTAGCTATCTCACTCTCCCTCCAACTCCTGGCGCTCTTTGGACCACTACAAGAGTTGCTCCATATCAACCCAGTATCTATGAGCGACCTGCTTGCTGTCAGTATCGGCGCTTTCTTAGCGATTATCCTTGTTGTCGAGGTACACAAGTTTATTGGTCGAAGGCTTGTGCTTGCTAAACGCCTTGCTTAGCAGCCAAAGCCTTTCTTTGAAAGTGAGCCTGTACAACGGACTAGGTTCAAAATTGAGGGTAACGCAATCAAGTACATAATGCTTCATGATACGATACTCAACAATGTCCAGTTGCCACCGTGGTTGTCGGTGCGAAGGCGGAACTGTGATTGACCATCAGTTAAGGTAATAATCTCTGAAATGCGACCACCAGTGCTTACGAGGCAGCGAAGGCCGGCATCAAGAAAGTCATAGATAGTACCATGAAATTCCATACGGCGCGGGTACGTAGTTAAGTTCTTTTTGAACCCCATTTGAGTGATAGCGACTTGTTCGTTTACATTTACACGATTCATATTAATTCTCCAAAAGTTAAGATTTGTTTTGCTGCATTACATCTCGCATGTGTAACGCAAAAAGGCTGAACAAAAAGTTGATCAGCAACGGGTTTTGGAGGAGTGATTTGGAGAGGGTAGTGCGAACCGTCTTACCGCAGGACCTTTTTACCAAATATCACGTTAGAATTGTGTCGATTACCAGGGGCGCTTTTACGATTCGTAAAGTGTGCGTAGCATCGATTGGTGGCTTCATATATAAGCCTGTAAGTGGAAATCCTTACCCTTATGGGTCTGAAAGTACTCACATGACTGTATTTAGTATACATCCTGCATTAGTTGAGGCGTCAAGCATTTCAAGAAAAACTCAGCTTGCAGAGGTCATTATAGTTATTCTTATTTACATTTTAGTGTTTTTATGCTATAAATAGATTTATGCATGAGAGGCTGTCGTAATGGTGGCCTCCGTGCCACTTTAACAACTAGACTCACATTCAACAGCACTGAGATACTCTCGCTATCCCAACATAGAAGGGAGACTACGTGTCTCTGAAAACCAAAGGAAAGATGCCAAGGGGATGGGTGGCCGCAATAGCGGTCGCCGGACTCATGGCATTGGGACCTGTAGGTGCCGCGTTCGCTGAAGATGCGCCGGTGGCTTCAACCACCTCAACTGACTCAGCTGCAACGCCGGCATCTGCCGATCCCACTCCTGCACCCGCAGAAGCTACACCTGCTCCGACCGCAACCGCAGTGCCGGCTCCCGCAGCAGCACCGGCGCCCGCGCCAACTGCTGCACCTGCACCCGCTCCTGCGCCCACAGCAACGACTCCTTCGCCGGCAGCCGCCTTTCCAAAGGCGGCTGTTTCAACGAAGACAAGCCAGCCGTCGGACTCCTCTGAACCGAAGAAGGTGTTCGTCTGTAAAGCCGTTGGCACTCCTGGTGTCAACGAACGCTGGCAGACGGGCAACAACCCACTTTCGACAGCCATAGAGGCTATCAAGAACTGGGGCGGAACAGTCGGTATTGGTGGATGGTTCGCAGATGCTCAAGGCAGGTCGTTTGTACTTGCATATGACATCGGCCAACCAAAGCCGAGCCTTTCGGACTGTATAGATGCTGCTGGACCGCTCACACCAACCTGTGTCAGCGATGCTCAGTGGTCGTACACGCTTGACTACGCAACCATGTCTGGAACCGTCACCGTCACCGGTGGCGAAACGGCCAAGGCAGGCGACAAGCTGTGTGACGGTCTGGCGGTGCGTGCTGCAAAGCGCGCATATACCACCGAATCGTCCGTGTGGCCGCAAGGTCCCGCGACGTACAATGACACGCTGGTAGATACCGTCGGTACGTTCGCGTACTCGGTGCCGAACTGGACCAACCAGTGCGGACAGGCAGACATCTACGCACAGTGGGTGAGCAAGGGAGGCTTTGATGCTCTCGTGCTCAGCGACGCGCTCTATGGGCCTCAAAACCCCAAGGAGCCGCCGTTCCTGCACGAAATCCTCAGTGGCAAGGGACCCGTCCCGACCTACAAGGCAACGTCTGCCGAAGGATGTAACGTTCCGCAGCCGGTAACGGTAACGGGGAAGGCAACCTTCAAGGTTCGGACCTGCGACGTCGAGTCGCAGAACTGGATCTCGGCAGAAGCTGTCCCAGGCGGTATCTGGAGCATCTCGGATGGAAATGGTCACACTCAGGACCTCGCCGGCATCGGTGAGGGCTACGAGAATGGACTTCCAGACGGACTGGCGTACGGTACAACTTACACCGTCTCCCTGCGAGACGGCAACAGTGAAGACCTGTACACCGTGACCCCGTGGGAGGGAACGTGGACTCCGGTCGACGCCGCCAACTCACCGAGCTGCTGGCCGACCGATGCCTACGCGCACGTGGATGTGGCCACCCAGGCCACCTGCGACGCGAACAGCTCGGTCGAGTTCCTGAAAGAGCACGCTAAGTGGAATGATCCATCTCCCGACCTGTCGGTTGGTGATCACACGCGGACAGCAACTGCTGATCAGGGACACCTGTTCCCGGCAGAGATGAGCGTTGGCAGCACAACAATGGAAGTTGCGTACACCATCAAGCCTGCACTGGGTCACCAGTCGACTGATGCGAACGCACCTTGCTACGTGAAGCCGCCGGTCGTCACTCCGCCCGCACCGAAGCCGCCAGTGGTTGTACCTCAGCCGCCGGCTGCTCCGGCAGCAGCAGTGTCACCGCAGAGCTCGCAGAGCCTTGCACACACTGGTTCGAACCTCAGCAATGAGGCCGGACTCTTGTGGTTCGTTGGAATCGCGCTTGCGCTGGGTTCAACCCTTTGGGGAGCTTCGGCAATCCTGGGTCGTCGCCGTAAGGCAACCAACGAGTGAGTCTCGTTTAAGGTACCGTCGTCAGCAATGACGATCGTATAACGGGCGCCTTGTGTATGGTTTACTCCATATGCAAGGCGCCCTTTTAATTTGTCCAAAATCTGGCCTAGGCCAAGTGCTACCCCTGTGAGATAATGAAGACAATGAAACGCCTGGCTCATTATTCTCAAAACTTCCTCCGTCGCCCAAACCTCGTTCGTGAGCTTATTAAACTCACTAACCTCAAATCAACTGATACGGTGTATGACTTAGGGGCGGGGAGTGGAGTCATTAGCTCTGTGTTAGCTGAAACCGTAGGGATGGTAGTCGCCATTGAATACGAACCTCGCACCGTCGAGCTCCTCAAAATTAACATGGAAAAATATTCTAATGTTGATGTTCATCAGGCAGATATCCTGAAATTTCCTTTGCCAACCACGCCATACAAAATTTTCGCCAACATTCCTTTTCATCTCAGCTCACCAATTATTCATCGCTTCATTAATTCGCCGAATGCTCCCCAAGCTGCCTATCTCATCACTCAAAAACAATTTGGTAAGAAGCTGGTTGCCACTGATACAACTCATTTTACCGGCCAGCTAGGGATGATTATTGGTGCCGAATATGATGTAAAGATTCTTAGACCCCTGAAACGAACCGATTTTTGGCCACACCCAGCTGTCGATACCGTTTTCATTGGCCTTGTGAAACGAGCAACTCCGCTTGTACAACCAAACCGCCTCAAAGCCTATGAAAAGTTTACCGAAGAATGTTTTGCGGACCCTAAAAAGCTCGCCAAAATGCCGCTAGAAGTCATTAATGCATTACCCGGAATCTCGCCATCACGGCTTCACCTCAATCAGTGGGTTGAGCTATTTAATAGTCAAACTATCTATTAGTTGCTACACTTGGGCATATGCATGCAAGCCTAGACGGAACAGTTATTGGGTACATAATTGCGGGAATTATCCTGGCTATCGATCTGGCTATTCGTATTGTTCTGCTTATTTATATCCCTCGAAACCGTAAACCAACCTCCGCAATGGCGTGGCTGCTTACTATTTTCATCCTGCCGATTTTTGGCACCCTCCTTTTCTTGGTATTCGGGGGGACAAAGTTATCTCGCCGTCGTCGCTTTGACCAAGAACAGATTAATCAAATGCTCAAGCGCTATACTTCTGAATTGAAACGTGCCGAGTTGGTTGCAGATATTGGAGAGCCTTACGACATTCGAGCCAAACTTGCCGAGTCGCTGACTGGACTAGCACCAACAAAGGGAAATAACGCTGAGATTTTCTGGGGTTACGATTCTATTCTTGAAGAAATGACGAAGGCTATTGAGAAAGCAAAAGAATACGTATATGTGGAATTCTTTGCGATGACCCTCGACACAACTACCCAGCCTTTCTTCGATGCCTTGGAGCGAGCTATCAAGCGGGGAGTGAGTGTATATGTACTCTTTGATACTTTGGGCTCGCGAAAATACCCTGGGTATAAACCCATGAAAAAGCTTCTCACCGATATGGGTGCGGATTGGCATCCAATGCTGCCAATTAGCTTACGGCCAAGTAAATACAACCGCCCGGACTTGCGAAACCACCGCAAAATTTTAGTTATTGATAACCAACGCGCCTACATTGGCTCAATGAATATTATTGATAAGACCTACCACCGTAAAGACGACATTAGCTATATTGAGCTCGTTATTCGCCTTGAAGGCCCAAGCGTGAACGAAGCGGCTGCGGTATTCGCCAGTGATTGGTTTTGTGAAACTGGCATTTTGCTAAAACAATTTATGCTGAACTCAGCCGCCACCAAAAGGGGGAAAGTACCTGTTCAGGTTGTCCCAAGTGGTTCGGGGTATCCATACGAAAATAACCTTCGGCTCTTTACCTCGTTTATCCAATCGGCCCGCTATTCAGTTGTGATTACCAACCCATATTTAGTACCTGATGAGTCCCTATTAGCTTCTCTGGTATCGGCTGCCTTACGGGGAGTGCGGGTGTCTGTTTTAAATTCACAAGCCATGGATCAGTGGATGGTTGGTCATGCCCAACGGTCATATTATGAAGAGTTCATGAAGGCAGGCGTACGCATTAACTTGTATAAAAAGCCGCAATTAGTTCATGAAAAATACATGGTTATTGATGATCAAGTAGCGATCGTTGGTTCAAGCAACTTCGACATTCGTTCATTCGAACTTAACCAAGAATGTATCGTCGTTGCCTACGATCACAAAACCGCCAAAACCCTTATTCAGCACCACGAAATTTTACTGCAAAATAGCCAAAAACTTGAGCTGGCAAAATGGAAAAAGCGAACTGTATGGAAGTCATTCCTGGATAGTATCGCTCGGCTTACTTCGGCGTTTCAATAAACTAAGTGAGGCGCTGGCTTAAACCAATGCCACCAAATTCTTCACATATATATACTGGCTGCGAAGGAGTACTCCGCTCGGCACTAAATGTATAACCCAAATCATCAAATTTCTCTAAACCATCAACAGTTGGCTGGCCACGCTTAATAAGCCAGCGCGCGTAGGCACCACGGGCAATCTTGGCATGAACGACTACGAAGATTGGTTCCTTGTCTGGCGCTTTTTGAGTTAAAAAGACTGGTGTAATAATACGCGAAGGGTCCAGAAAGGGAAGAACCACCTTGGCGTATTCATCCGAAGTGACATTAATAATAGGGCCGTCCGACGGCAAGCTCTCGGCAATTTGGTCTCCCCAAAAATTATACAAATCTTTATACGGTTCATCAGGAAGTCGGTAACCAAGCTCGAGACGGTAGGGTTGAATGCCATCAAATGGACGTAGGACTCCATACAGCCCTGAAAGGATTTTCAAATGCTTTTGGGCAAAGTCTTTTTCGGCATCGTTCCATTCTAAAGCACGTAAACCACTATAAATATCGCCACGAAACATCTCGGCCGCCGCCGAACGAGGTTGTTCGAGCCGATAAAGATATACTTCTTCAACTTCAGCTGCTAACTTCGCCGAAATATGCATGGTTTTTTGATACTGCTCAATAGTGAGCTCTTGTAAATAATCAGTAAGGTCTTCAGCACGATCTTCAAAAAGGGGAGTGGTCAGCTCGCGGCTTGGTTCAACTGGAACCATGGTTTTAGATGAATGGAGTAATATTGTCAGTGGCATCGTTTCTTCAGTATAACAAATATGCGTTAGCCAAACCGGTCGACATCTGTTATAATGAATCCTAATTACTAATAAACTAATTGGATAATCATGGCTAAACACAAGAACTGGCACGGTGCCGCACGTAAGCGCATGCTCAAAAAGAAGGCAAAATCACTCAAGCTCAAAGGCCGTCTAAACTAATTAAATACCTCGCCCGAGAGCGAGGTATTTAATTAGAAGGTCCAATTACAAAAATTCATAATCTGTCCACCAGAATCACTAAAGAGCGGAAGTATCAAAAGTACTATTAAGATTGCCCCTGCAATACCCAATACACGGTAGGGCCATTCTTTCGCAATAACTATCGCTGCCGTAAATGCAAAGAAAGATAAAGCACTTAATGCCATCGATACCATCGGTAAAGTTGAGTGGTCATGGCAGGTGTCTATTGATGTTGGGCCAAATGTAAAAGCTAAAACTATATTTAATATTTCAAGCCCTATCGCACCAAGAAAAACGATAAGAAGGACAGATTTTGCCGGTTTTTGAGCTTTTTGTATTTTTTTAGTTTTAGCCATATGGATCATCATAGCAAATCGGATTACATAAATTAATACCATAAGCTTGACTAATGGTTGAATTAACAATATTATACCCCTATAACACATCTAAATATAAACGGGATTAAACTATGCAAATTACCATCGTAGGTGGAGGCTTCGGCGGGGTAAAAGCTGCTCTCACTCTGTCAAAAAACAAACGCGCGCGCATCACCCTCATTACCGATAAGCCCGATTTTCAGTACTACCCAGCATTGTATGGAACCGCGACTGGCAGTAGCCACTTACAATCATGGATTTCTTTAGGTGAGATTTTTGCTGGCCACGATAATGTTGAGATTATTATTGATTCCGTTACTAAACTCGACAAAGAAAAGAAAACAATTACCGGTGCATCGGGCGCAACCTACCAATACGGTAAACTGATTTTGTCACTCGGGTCAGTCACGACATACTTTGGCATCCCAGGGCTTAACGATTTTGCCTACGGTATTAAATCACACGACGAAATTAGCCGCCTGAAACAACACCTGCTTGAAGAATTCCGAAAACCGGATGGTGCCGACAAAGACTTCCTTATTATTGGTGCTGGCCCAACTGGTGTTGAGCTTGCCTCAGCGCTTGGAACCTACCTAAAACACCTCAAAAAGCACTATCGTCAACACCAACCACGTATCTCTATCAGCATCATTGAAGCTGCTCCACGCGTGCTTCCACGCATGTCAGAAAAAGCCAGTGCATTGGTTGCAGCTCGCTTGAAGAAGATTGGTGTTCATGTTGAACTCAATAAAAAAGTTGAAGCTGAAACTGCCGATAGTTTAATGGTGAGTGGCAAGCCAATCAAAAGCCACACCGTTATTTGGACATCTGGTGTTGCCAACAATCCTTTCTTCGGCGCTAACGCTGACCAATTTGAACTTTCTAAAAATGGTAAGGTTGTGGTTGATAAACACCTCCGTTCTGGGGAAGACGTCTACGTTATTGGTGATAATGCCTTTACTCAATGGAGTGGTTTGGCTCAAACTGCACTTCACGACGGCATCTTTGCTTCGAAGCACATTCTTGGAAAATCGAAAAAGAAATATGTCGCTAAATTACCTCCAGTTGTTGTACCGGTTGGTGAGAACTGGGCGATCTTCGAATACAAGAAACTTCGTTTCGGTGGTTGGCTTGGTTCGTTGATCCGTAGCGCAGCTGACTTTGTTGGCTACAGTGACATCTTGCCATTTGGCCAAGCACTTGGCGTATGGCGCGCGCAAAAGATTAAAGAAGAGTTTTATTACACAGCTAAACCTGAAGTTGAAGCTTAAAAATCGCGTACAACAAAAAAGAGATCTCAATGCGAGATCTCTTTTTTTGTATTAAATTTCTTGTTTAGCAAGCCGACGAATTCGAATGTGCGTAGCAATAGTCGCAATTGAAACAACTGTAAGGTAAGAGAGTCCCATCATACAGCTTTCTAGCATGTGGCTTGGGGTTGAAATAAGCAAGTAGGTACCGCTGGCAACCGTCGCAATAATAAAACCATAGCTGGCATAGAGCCGTTTCATAGTTGGTTTAAAAAAGGTGAAGCTTGAAAGTGCAATACTGGCAAGCGCGATAATAACGTGGGTTAAAACAATAATAGGCATAAGCTCATTATACACTAAGGCAGGTACCCACCGACAGCGATTAAAAGGCAGGTTGATAATAATACCAGGAGGGACACACCAAACATTGTTCGAGCCCATTTGATATCACTCACTTTGTCGTATAAAGAAACTCCCTTGTACAGCCAATAGCCAGCTAGCACCAGCATAAGGAGGAAGTACACCACACCTGTGTAACCGAAGTACGACAACATAATCGAGGTAACGCCAAATAAAATTGTGAAAACAAGAATTTGGGCTTTCGTGCTTTTCATGCCATATTTGACCGACCAAACGGGCAGCTTGGCAGACGCATAATCTGAACGTCGGAACATGGCAATAGCATAAAAGTGAGGCATTTGCCAAATAAATAAAATAAGGAAGAGGATAATCGCTCCAGCATCAATCTTGCCCGTCAGTGCCGTATAGCCAGCAACCGGTGGCAATGCTCCAGCAACACCCCCCACAAGCGTACTGTAAGCTGTTGTACGCTTTGCCCAGCCATAAATGGCTACATACCAAACATAGGCAATTGCGCCCAGTAGGAAGGTCAAGAAATTAGTCCACAGCAGAATTAAACTAAAGCCAGCAATACCCAATATAGTTCCAAACAACAGGGCTTTCCAAACGGTAATTGCGCCACTGGCAACATCACGCTTGGCAGTTCGCTTCATTTTCTTATCAATATCGCGGTCGAGGATATTATTCATCACGCAAGCCGAGGCAATAATGAGCGCGATTCCACCAATAGCACCAACAAATGCCTTCCAGTTAAAGCCGACGACACTTGCTGCCAAGAAGAACCCGGCGACACCACTGATGGTGTTACTAAGGGTGATTCCAGGCTTTAGCAGCTTAAAGTACGAGCGGGAGTGGCGTTCCACGAACTATATTCCCTCGTTCTGGTTCATATACTGATTCATTTGGTCTGGTGACATATGCATCATATTGTAATCGAGATTGTTCATAATCCATAATGAACCCACAACAACGACTAATACAACCAACACTGCGAACCAGAAAGTAAGCAGCTTCCACTTATTACCCCGACCTAGGTGTAGGAAGAAAACGAGCTGAACAACGAGCTGAACAATCGCAATCCCCATCACAATGTAGATGAGCGTTTCTTTTGGCCACACATGATTCACGACAAAGTAATAGGCAAGCAGCGTCGTTGCTAGAGAAAGGACGAACCCAACAATATACGAAATGTATTTCACTGGTGAGTGAGGTGGGTCTAGTTTAGGCCTCATGCCATGCCTCCAATCAAGTACACAATTGTGAAGATGAATATCCAAACAACATCAAGGAAGTGCCAGAACAGGCCAAGTAGCGCCAAGCGGTTGATATCAGTTTTGCGGAAATTAAATCGCCATAATCGGACAATGGCAACGGCCATCCATAGAAGGCCGATTGCAATGTGCAAACCGTGGGTTGCTACTAACGTAAAGTACGATGACAAAAAGGCGCTGCTCTGCGGACCGTTCCCCTCAACAACAAGTTTTGTGAATTCGGAAAGTTCCAATGACAAGAAGACGATACCAAGCGCGAAAGTAATGAATAGCCATACAAGCGTCTGTTTTTTATAGCCGCGAACACTCCCGAGCAGCGCCATACCAATGGTGAAGCTACTTGTCAGTAGCACTAACGTTTCAACTAGTACAAATGGTAGGTCGAACAGTTCCAGGCCTCCTGGGCCGCCATTTGTATTACCGCGAAGTACCGCAAAGGTTGCAAACAAAGCTGCAAACAGAATACAGTCGGTCATTAGGTAGATCCAAAAACCGAGGGTCTTCTTTTCTTGGATAGCTACTTCTTCGTCAGCCCGGGTCATGCTGCCTTCTCCTTCAGTTTCAATTCGTGCTTAGCAACTTTTGCTGCTGAAAGCTTATAGTCGGGTTCATCGTCTGTCACTTTAATGATAGTTGTCACAATACCACCAATGAGGCCAATAACCATTAACCACCAAATATGCCATATGATAGCGCCGCCAAATACGAGCGCAAAAATACCAATAATGAAACCAGCACCGCTATTTTTAGGCAACCAAATATCTTCATATTCCACTTCTTTTGGAGCATGCTTCTTTTGTTTCATTGCCCAGAAAGCGTCGCGGCTGTGAACGGTTGGGATAACTGCAAAGTTATATTCAGGAGGAGGGGAGGCAATTGACCACTCCAAAGTTCGGCCATCCCATGGGTCGTTGCCAACGCGGTTTTTATCACGTTGCACAATACTGACAATAAGTTGCAGAATCTGGAAGGCGACGCCAACACATATGAGCAATACACCAACCCCGGCAACAATGAAGAGGCCTTGCCAGCCAAGTGACGGGTCGTAATGGTCGAGGCGACGAGTCGCGCCCATGAAGCCAAGAATATACAGTGGCACGAAGGCGAGAAGGAAACCGACAATCCAGAACCAGAACGCAATTTTTCCTAATTTCTCATTTAGTGTGAAGCTAGTGAACTTAGGAAACCAATAAGCAAAGGCTGAGAAGGCACCGAATAATACACCACCGACAATCATCGTGTGGAAGTGCGCCACCAAGAAGAGGCTATTGTGGAACTGGAAATCAACTGGCGGTACCGACATCATCACGCCGGCTAAACCACCGAGAGTAAAGGTGACAATAAAGCCCATAAACCACAGCATTGGGGTTTTGAAATCAACCCGACCACGATACATGGTGAAGATCCAGTTAAAGACTTTCACGCCTGTTGGGATAGCAATTACCATCGTCATAATGCCGAAGAAAGTATTTACATCTGCACCGGCGCCCATGGTGAAGAAGTGGTGCAGCCAAACAGTAAACGAAAGGAAAGCGATGGCAATGAGGGCGATAACCATTGAGGTGTAGCCGAACAATCTCTTTTTCGAGAAGGTTGCGACAACTTCCGAGAATACACCAAAGGCTGGAAGAACCAAGATATACACTTCGGGGTGACCCCACGCCCAAATAAGGTTTACGTACATCATTGGATTACCACCGGCCATGCTCGTGAAGAAGTGCATACCTAGCGTTCGATCCAATGCCAGTAGCGCGAGTGTTACTGTCAAAATAGGGAAGGCGAACATAATCAGCGAAGTACTCATCAGCACGCTCCACACAAAGATCGGCATCTTCATAAGTTTCATGCCAGGTGCGCGCATTTTCAAAATAGTCACAAAGAAGTTAATGCCCGAAAGCAAACTACCAATACCGGCTATCTGCAGCGCCCATATCCAATAATCCACCCCGACACCCGGGCTATAGGCTAGCTCAGAAAGTGGTGGGTACGCCAACCAACCAGCAGTTGAGAATTCACCAACAACCAATGGCATGTTGATCAGAATCATACCAGCGAAGAATAGCCAGAAGCTTACCGAGTTAAGGAAGGGGAAGGCGACATCACGCGAACCAATTTGCGAGGGAACAATCAGGTTGAAAAGCCCAAAGATAACACCCATTCCCACAAAGAAAATCATAATTGACCCGTGAGCCGAGAAGATTTGCTGGAAATGGTCAGAGTTTAAAAGGCCGGCCGAACCATCGGTGGCTTGTTGAGCACGCAGAAGAAGCGCGTCTGCTAGGCCGCGAAGCAACATAATAAGCGCGACAATAAGGTACATCACCCCGATTTTTTTAGGGTCAAGTGCGGTAATCCAGGTTTTCCATAGCCAACCCCATTTCTTGAAATAGGTGAGGCCAATTACAACTGCAATTAATGCCAGAACCATGGCGTAGCCAGCCCCGGCCATAATTGGGTCGTGAACAAAATCCTGAAAAGTCAGGCGGCCAAAAACTAATTGTTGAATATCTTGTAGCATTACATGCTCATCCCAGAAGTCGCATCATGAGTATGGGTCATATCGGCCGGGTTAGCAGGGGGCATGTATTTCATTATTATCTCATTATACAAATCATTATTCATAAGCGTATACGTTATTTCGCCATCGCCCTTACTTGGCTGAGCCAGCTTCTTATAAGAGTCGTTACTCAATGCGTTCGTGGAGTTAGCAGATTGTATTGCCCAAGCAGAAAAGTCAGGAGTAGGCATGGAGTTAATTTTGAAGTGCATATCAGCAAAACCTTCACCGCTAATATTCGCCGATGAACCGTTATAACTTCCGACCGTATCGGCCATTAAATGAAGTTGGGTCGACATACCTGACATTGCATATACTTGGCCAGCTAACGCCGGAACCCAGAATGAGTTCATTGGCGCATCGGAAGTAATCGTTAAATCAATGGGTGTATTTTCAGGGATATTAGCATAATTAAGTGTGGCAATACCTTTGTCTGGGTAGATAAATAGCCATTTCCAATCTAAGGCGACGACCTGAATTTTGAGCGGTTCAACCTTCGAATCAAGTGCTTTGTAAGGGTCGAGTGCGTGCGTTGAAACAGTCGTAATGACTGCCAATAAAAGAATAATAAGGCAAGGAATACCCCACCAAAGCGCCTCAAGCCCCCGGTGGCCATCAAACTCAGGCTGATATTTCGCCTTTGTATTGCCAGCTCGATAACGCCAAGCAATCGTGAACAACATAATAAGTACCGGAATCACCACCAACATGCCCAGCCCAAACGTCAGGTAAATTAAGTCACGTTGTTGATTGGCAATAGTGCCGTGCGTATCAAGAACGGGAATGTCCCGACCCTGCATAACAAACGCAAGCGTACCAACAATAGCAACCGCAATAAGGCTCGAGAAAACTACCTGAGCCACCCTCTTGAAGATAAGACGTTTATCTTTATGCATATGCTTCTTACATAATAGCGTGGTTGGAGTATTTCACCAACTCTAAATATTTTATTTTACCCTTGTAGATTATTGACTTTTTACAACTTTTATACTATAATTGTATTTACTGTAAATAATTCGCACTTAGTGCGCTTTTTGTTTGCAAGAATTGGACTTTAATTTTTCGGCTTTACTCACATTCAACCCTTTGGAAGGAGAAAAATGAGGCGACTCATAGCCGTTGCTTTGGGGCTTGTCACTGCACTTAGTGTAGCGATGCCTGCAAGCGCGGCAAGCAATGCCGACGACATCGTCGGGGCTTTGAAAAAGGCACCGGTGTACGTCGTCAGCGGAACTGAAGGTACAACATCCGATACGGTCGGGACTCTGACAAGCAAGCTGTACAAGGACGACAATATCGTCCTTGCCATGCTTCCGGCAGATCCATCGATCACGCAGGATGATGTCACCCTACTTGCCCAGCAGGTCAGTAATGGCCTTAAAGGTAAGCGTATCGTTGGCATCGCAGTTGGCACCCAGTTCGCTGGAGTCACTTCGATGATGCCTTCTGGTACCGCCTCCGACCTGATGAATCGTGCACAGACCGTTTCGACGAACTCCGTCGAAACCCTGATCACGTTCGTCCGAAATGTGCATGACTGGCAATCTCAAAACCCGCAGTACGTTCCCGCTTCAAAGCCTGCAAAGGCTACGAGCGGATCGTTCCCATGGTTTTTGATTGTCATCGGTGCGCTACTTGCGGTCCTGATCGCGATCTTCATCATTTTCAATCGTCGGCGAATTCGCTCTCGTGTGCACTATACAGCGCCAGGGGAGATGAACGACCCAGTAGAAAAGATGATGAAACTTCGCGAACACCTTCGCGATGATGAAGCGATGTACAACGCTATCGACGAAGTTTGCCGGTACACCGAAGCCTACTTCAAGAGGTTTACCTCTGAAAAGCGGAACTCGGATACTGTCACTCTTTTCAGCAACCAGCTCGAGCTTGCTCGTAAGGTTGTCGAAGATTACGTCTACACGTACGAAGATAGTCAGTACGTCGATGAACCAGAAGTGGTTCTCAAGCGAGGCCTCGATTCAATTCAAGGTCTCGCCGAGACAATTCTCATCAGCATTAAAAAGGGCAACAACGACCGTCTGATGGATTACAAGGTGAATACCAACATCCTCAACGCTCAGCGGACCCGCAACATCAAGTCACCCAAATAGACCCCTTCCCAATAAGGAGAAAAATGAGCATGGAGCTCGCAACCATTCCCGACGTCAAGACTGGCGAACTGGCCAAGCTGACCGGGTCTTCCGAGACTCGCAAGCAGATGGTCTGCAAAGACATGCTGAGGGGCGATGCCCCGACGCAGGCCAAAGCAGAAGCATCCAAGGCCTACAAACTGATGCTCGAGAACCCGCTGGTCATCGCGACCTACGGTTCGGAAGCACTCAGTGGCCTCAACGCCATCGTCGACCGGATGTTCAAGGACATCAAGGCTGGCAAGGACCCGGAAGTTGCCAAGATGATCAAGGGCCTCACCAAGACCCTCGACGACATCTCCCACAAGTACAACGCAGCGGACCCCAAGTTCGTCGCCAAGTATCAGGAGATGAGCAACGGCTTCCTGGGATTCTTCGGCGGTGCCGCGGCATTCTGGCGAATGTTCCTGAGGGACATCAAGTCCATTCAGATGCAGATCGATGACGCTGAAAACGTGATCGAAAGCAACCTCGTCAGCGCACAGCATGTCATCAGCTACTACGACGAGCTCTACAAGGAGAACGACGCTGAACTCAGCAAGGTGATCTACCAGATCGCTGTCATGGAGTACATCGTCGACATCGCAACTCAGGACGTCGAAAGCATCCCATCCGCGGATGATCACGACACCACTGAAGAGCGAGGCCAGCGCGCCGACCTGATCAAGAACCTGCAGAACCGAATCAATGCGTACAAGTCGCGTCTTTTCTTCGGAGAGACCGCTTCACCGCAGATCCGTTCTCAGATCTCGCTCAACATCGGCCTGTACGGGACCGTCTCCATCACCAAGGACATCACGTTCCCCACGATGAAGTTCGTCATGGTTCAGATGGCGCTACTGCGCGAGTCGCAAGACATCGCGGAGCAGAACAACGCCTTCCGAGACACGCTCAACCAGGCATTGCAGCAGTATGCTGTCAACGCTTCGGTCATCGTGCCTCAGATCGAAGCAGCTGTCAGCCGGCCCGTCTTGCTGGCGCGAACCGTGGAAGTCATGCGCGACGCTTTCGTCGCACAGACGGAAGGGGTCATTAAGGTCCTGGCCGATGCTGAAGAGCAGAACGCCATCCTCGAAGACCTCTACCAGAGCACTATCACGGTGTTCAACACCCAGACCGACAAGGTCACGGATTCGATCATCGATCGAGCTGTCGAGGCAACTCGCAAGCTCGAGACCAGCACGAAAGCCCTGTCTGCCTAACTCCAGTAGTAAAGCCAAAAATCAACCCAAACTTAACATCTACATCAAGGAGAAAAGTGAAAAAGAGCATCGTGAAGATTGCTATCGTCATCGCCATTGCGGTGACCGGTGGCGCTGCGCTGACGGCTTGTACTGGCGCTTCGACTCCCACCGGCATGTGCGGGTGGGTCGTCGGTGACGGACAGAACGGGCACGACGCCAAGATCCACGCCACGGTCTACCCAGACCAAAGTGCCCATGTGGATGCCAACAGCGAAGTCGCGAAGTACGTCCCTTGTGGACCGCGCAACTTCATCATCACCGACGGCAGCGTGAAGGGCCTGGGCGACCAGACCACCCCAATCGAAGCCGTTACCAAGGACAACACCCCTGTGGTGGTCCAGGTGGATGCGTTGTGGCAGCTCAACCAAAGCAAGGAAGCTCTTTCCAAGTTCGCTGAACTCTGCAACAAGTACAACTGCTCTACCGACAAAGCGGTAGCTGGCAGTAGTAACTTCGCGACCGATGGATGGAATGGAATGCTGAGGGAAAACTTCAGCCCAGCCATCACGGACGCGATGCAGACAGCGATGAAGCAAATCCCAGATGCTATCTGGCAGTCGCAAGATGTCGAAGCAAAGAAGAAGCTCAACGAGGCTCTGTCGGCCGCGTTCATGGAATCCATCCGTGTGCGTACCGGCTACAATGTCGACCTCTTCTGTGGCTCTGGCAACTCCGGCTGGGACAACCCGTCCAAGCCTGGGGAAGGTAGCTTCACCTGCACCAATGTCCGTTTCGACGTGACAAAGGTCGTAGCAAAGAGCGTCCAGACCCAGAACAATGCAACAGTGACGAACCAGACCAAGCTCGACACCGAAGCCAACCAGGCTCGGTACGACAAGAGCGTCCCTCTGTATGGAGACCAGACGCACTACTGGCTGGGCGTCCAGGATGCTGCATCGCAGTGCCCCAAGGGCGCAACGTGCAACATCTACCTGGGGACTCCTCCTCAGAAGTAACCAAACCCCTCGCTAAAGGGTAGTTAGCACCACTCGATTCGACCTGAGGTTTCCGTATCGAGTGTCATTTATGACCTCAAATAAGGCGGTACCTGTTTGCATTGCGCAGACAGGTACCGCCTATTTAATTTGTGAAAATTATATCCACCGTTAAATCATGGCTATACGATAGTTACAAGAGCTTACGCCAACCACCAGCCTGATTATTTCGAGCCACCTCCTTAATAATATTTTTGAAAGCCCCTTCGTTTATTTCTTGGCCTTCATATATCTGAATTGATTTCGCCGTCACATTTCCTTCACCTTGATTAATAATATGCTCAGGATCCGAAACGGTAGGATCATAAATAAATATATTCATATGATCTTTTGTTGCTTGAAAGGCACAAATATTTCCTTGTAATACAAAGTAGGGACGGTCTTTTCGCTTTATCGTCTCTTCAATTTCAGGTTCAGCTTCGTGAATAAGAAGACGGACATAAGTACAGATTGCTTTTTGCCAAGAGGGCAGGGAATTAATAAAACTATCTACTCTTACGTCGATATTTTGCTTCATGCCGTAAGTATAGCAAAGCCTGCGTTCACTTTATTTTTTATATTATTATGCTTAGGTGTACTATAGATTCATGAAACCATTAATTGGTATTACGACAGGTGAAATTATAAATCAAATCGAGCCGTGGACATCCACAATCTTCGGTCAAAAACATCGATATAGTGACGCTGTTATTGCAGCCGGAGGAATTCCGGTCTTTATTCCATTTATGCCTGAGGATGAATTAAAAAACCTCTATACACGGCTTGACGGCATTATTTTTGCGGGCGGAAATGATGTTGACCCTCAATTATATGGTGAGAAGCCTGAACCAGAGACGAAAGATATTTCTTCTAATCGTGATCGAATTGAAAGTCTGTTAATGACATGGTCGCTTGCCGATGATAAGCCGCTTCTAGCAATTTGCCGCGGATTTCAATTATTTAATGTCCTACTCGGCGGAACTCTCTATCAAGATATCGTTAAATCACTTCCTGAAGCTAATGATCATTTGGCTTCTACTCACCAAAAAGATAACAAATATATTGCACACAAATTAAAAATCGAACCAACATCTAAACTTGCTTATATTACCGACTCACTGACTCTAAGCGCAAACTCACATCACCACCAAGGAGTAAAAAGAGTTGCTAACGAGCTTCGTGCAGTTGCCTGGGCTGAAGATTGGCTCGTAGAAGCAATTGAGCACCCGACTAAAACATTTGCGATTGGTGTTCAGTGCCATCCTGAGTCACTAGCCCCTATAGATAAGAAATGGGCAGCGTTATTTAGCGCATTCGTGAAGGCGACAAGCCATAAACGCACACCAGCTACTTTATTTAAATTCAAAAAGAGAGTTAAAAACTAAAATCACGTGTTTACCAACCGGCATTTTGAGCTAATTGAATGGCGTAGCTCCAATATGGAGTACCAGCGGCTGGACCACCGTTTACAGGTGCATCTGATTCCCAAGGAATCTTGATCCAAAGTAGGGCATCATTATGAGCATTATTAGTATGGGTTGTTGGAATCGTGCCTAACGCAGCTCCGGGAGGGTTATATAAGGCGCCCGTTACTTTCATGTTACCGCCATTTCTTGAGGTATCGACCACATAATGCTTTCCACCCACAAGTTTAGATAATTGCTCACCGTAACTAATATTGAGACTTGTTGGTGAAAAGTTAGATACGTTCAAACTAAATCCATCAGCACCTGCAATGTTCGCTGCCTTCAATCGTGAAGCCATGACCGCCGCACTTTGCCAGGTTGGATTACCAGCATCAATATAAACATATGAGCCTGTTTGAGCCTTTATAATCGTCACCGCCTGTGAGATCGCCTGGCTACGATCACTTTGGCTAGCGGGAGATAGGCAGTCTGCGCCTGCAATAGCATCTGGTTCTAAGATAACGACCGCTTTTCGATTTGCAATGCCAGCCGCGGCTTTGTTTACCCATTGAAGATATGCCGACGTAGTAAACGCGCCATTTGCCGAATAACCACCGCAGTCACGGTCAGGAATATTATAAAAAACTAGCACAGGCATCGCCCCAGCTGCATTTGCCGCTGACACCACGTTGTTAATAGAGCTAGTAATATCTTCATCCCAGTCACCAAACCAATGAGCGACTGGTTGCTGGCCCATGCGTGCAATAAGGTTTATGTTTGTCGTACTTGGGTTGGAATTCGCATAAACTGTTGCTGTATTACGGGGTTCGACATAAAGTGGGGAATTTAACCAAGCTGGTCGCGCTACAACCGGAATAGGTATCGCTGCCGAGCTGACAGTACTGACACCTAATACATCGGCGTTTTCTGGGGTTTTTATTTTATTATTAGCAACCGCCGATGGTGCAATACTATTTGATTTTTCATTTGAGTTTGTGTTCGAAGGGTTACTTGGCGCTATCACGTAGGCGTTTCCTTTCAAGTTTGAGAAGAGATTAAGGGAGGCAAAAACAACCAGAAAGGCTGCGGAAAAGCTAATTATAGGAAGTCTTAAAACCCTCCTGCTGCGATGCATATTCCTTGAACGTCGCCCCCCATACGTTGGAAATTTTCGCCGTGAATGACTCACTTCGTTCCCTCTTGCATGTATTTTTTATTTTAGCATTTTTTAAAAAATATAGTAAATATATATTGACTATATGCCAAAAAAATAGTATAATAACAATCAATAAGAGAGCAGAAAAAATCAGAGGGTCCCCGAACCCTCTTTTTTTCTTTTTTAAGGAGAAATATGAAGCGACGTCTGAATTATCCAATCATTGGATTAATTGCATCAAAAAACCCCGTTAATGCATTAGTGCTGACTGTTCAGTCGCTATTAAAAAACGGTGCTATTCGTGTGATTGTTGTCGATGATGGTTCTGACGATCGAGACTCGCTAAAAGTATTTAAAGCTGTTGAAAAAGTCGGTGGCGAAGTTATTCACCTCCCAAGAAATGTTGGTAAAGCAAAAGCACTCAAAGAAGGCTTTAAGACGCTTCCTTCTCACAGTATTATCATTCAAGCTGATGACGATGCGATTTGTGGCGACTTGGAATGTCCAGCTGAACTTATTCGTAGCAATCAAGCAGATATAGTTGATATTCGCATTGAAGCTGCCCGTACAAAAACACTTATCGGCCAAGTACAAGAAGTGGCTTATTGGCTAATGAACGCGGTTGCAAAGCGAGTGCAGGACACTGTTCGAGCTCGTTTATGGCTTTCAGGCTGTTCACTGATGTACAGCCATGCTGCGGGTAAAGAGCTTATTATGCGTAAAGCTTACACGATGACCGAAGATACCGAAGGGCTTTTCCGCGCTCGTAAAAAAGGTTTTACCGTTCGTTACTGCTCAAACAAAAAAAGTGCATTCGTTACTATGGTTCCAGAAGACTTCATGAGCGTACGTAAGCAATGGCAACGCTGGACAATTGGTAATGCGCAAGTAATCTCAATCTACGGCTTAGGTGGTGGCAATCCTCGAGTTGCAATCGTGAATGTGCTCGCTTGGTTATATCTACTTGTACTTCCAATTCTACCCTTTGTTTATGATGGCCCACTTTTGACACTATTTTGGTGGTTCGTGAATGGTATTATCATTGGTATCCTTGCAGCAATTCGTTTGAAACGAGCTTATCTTATTGTGGTTGGTATCGTCTTCCCACTTGTTGGTTTATTGTGGACTTACCATGCGATTGAAGGTTTCTGGCTTGCGTATCAACGTGCACAGCGTGGCGGCAATGTCAGCCTTGCTTGGGTATCTCCAAAGCGCGCTACAACAATCGAAGCTTAATTTATCTAAAGTATTATTTAAGGTTTGTAGAGGGCGAATAGCTGATCGATTTGATCATGTATTGCCACGGTGCCGAGCTAGTGTCGATGCCGTATTTACCAGCCCACTTACCGCCAAGCGATAGATTGATAATAAGGTAATAGGGTTGGTTAAATGGCCAGCTTAACGGGTCGTCACTTGTTTTGACACGGCTCGCATAGACTTTTCCATCAATTGTAAATTCAATTAAGTTAGGCGTTTTAACAATACCGTAACGATGGTATTCATCGTAGGGATTAGTTGTAAAGCCAGGTGTATATTGGTCCCCTTGAGCAAGCGAGTTATAGCTATGTGCAGCGGGTATATTTTGATTATGAAGATAGCCAACAGACTCTAAGAAGTCTAGTTCACCGTTTAAGGTATAGAGGCGATTTTGATCTATAGCAGATGGGAAATCAGCGGCTTGGTAGCGTGGACTGGCTGGCATAAGCCATGCGGCAGGCCATGTACCATTACCCTTAGGCAGTTTGGCCTCAATTTCAAGTGTACCGTACGTAAAACTAAATGAGCCATGTGTATCAATGCGACCTGAGGTATAGGCTTTGCTGTCTTTATTTTCAGGTTTTGCTTCAAGCACAAGCACGCCGTCTTGTACGCGCACATTATCAGTGCGGTTCGTAAACGTTTCTAATTCATTGTTATAATTGGCCTTCGTAGGGCCATTTTCAATATTAAAAATCTTCGAGTCAAGTGCGCCATTCTGTTGGGTCGAAAAGTCATATTTCCATGCCTTAGAAGAATCTAGAGTAGTTTTTGTCGCTACAGAGGCGGATGCAACAGGGGCAATCGAGGCAGTTTCCGTGAAATGAGACAATCCACCTGCCGAAATAAACGAAAATGCCGTAAAGACAATGGCAGAAAAAGCTGCCCCATAAAAGAATTGCCTGTTTTTATATAGTTTCCTTTTTAGAGTTTTAAAAAACTTATTAAAGGCTAGACCAGCTTTTTTAGTGCGGCGAATAAACATTTTTCTGTAGTCAGAAAAACTAAAGTTATCACTATACAGTAAATACGTGAGCCCAACAAAAACAGTCCCACTAACGAGAACAATGTAAGGTTGAGCACCTGGTTCACTGATAATATGAAACATTCATATATTTTACCACAAAAATGATAATTTGTAAATAGATTATCAGGGGTAGACTAGAGTTGACTACGCACTTCGGTGAGTGCTTGGGTCATTGTTTTAACTGGGATACCAGAGGTTTTAATGAGCTGAAGTTCCGCATCTAAATTAGCAGTACTGGTAGTATCAGCATCAAAGACACCAGTAGGAGTCACACTGTGATAAACAATAACTAGCCAGGTATGAGCTGCTTTTGCTTGGGCTACCCAGGATGCAACGTCAGCAGGAGTTGTTGCGGTTGTAATATTCTGAACCAAGATGTTATATGGATTAAAATTATCTTTCGAGTTATATCCCGCATCAACTGAACGATGAGCTTGGTAATATTTTTGAATAGCTGTAATAACAGTTTGGTTGTATGAGCCATACGGACTCGCAATATTTAATGCGGCACTCGTTCCAAAGACCTGCTGGAGAGTCTTTTGCGACTGACTCAGCTCAGTCGTTAGATTAGCTGCCGAGAGTGTAGTCAAGTCTGGGTGATCAACCGTATGTGAACCAATTTCGCTACCAGCAGCCTGCATTGCTTTTATCTGGGCTGTCGTCATGTAGTAAGGCTGACCAAGGTAGCTTGAAATAATGTATTGGGTTGAAACTAGGTTATATTTTTGCAAAAGAGGAAACGCATTGTCATAAATTGACGACCAGCCATCATCAAATGTCAGGCTTATAAGCGGTTCGCTAAAGCCAGTTGGTGTATATGGAGTCACCGAAGCGTCATCAGTTTGCAATGAGCCATTACCATCAATAAGAAGGAAGACTGTCATTGAAACGGCATTGGACGGCACCTGGAATGATGCTTTATATTGCTGCCATGTCGTAGCTGCAGCTGACCCAACGAGTGGGGTAGGGAGGTTAAAATAGCTAGTATTACCTTGCGCGTCAGTATACTTTGCAACGGCTGCAATTTTAGCAGTCGTGGTTTTATACCACATTGAATACGTGTACTGCGCACCTGGCGTTAGGGTTGTTAAAGGTGAAAAATACCACTTAGCATCACCATCTGTATAGTTTGAGACGGTTATTTTTGTACTCGCTGTACCGGTGTGACCACTGTTCTTAACGTAGCTAAAGGCAGTTGTATTTGTGCCCCAGCTATCCTGAACCCAATTTGCAGGGTTGGTGCCATTAGCTGTTTCAAAGGAAGGGTTAGCAACAAGGTTACTGCTCGTTGGTGGGGTTGGCGGCGTAACAGGAGCTGAAGCAGGAACTAGCGAAACATCATCAATAGTTAGCGAGCCAACTTTATTTAATAAGTGGTAAATTGTAGCTGATTTTATACCCGTTGGTACTGTAAAGCTTGCCGAGTAGGCAGTCCATGCAGTGGCAACTGGTGCAGCCCCTAAACTAACATAAGTATCAATTCCACTGGCATCAGTCATCACCACCATTACGGGCGTGGCAACACCAGACATGTAGTAATCTTGATAAGTATATGAGGCACCAGGGGTGACCGCCACAGGGTTTGCGTACCATTTCACATCACCATCAGTAATACTTGCAAGGTTAACGGTCGCACTGCGTGTGCCAGTGTGAGCAATCCCAGAGTTATAAGTAAGTGTACGCGTATTTGTCCCGTAACCGCCGCGGTTCCATCCAATAGGATCGGTACTACCAGCCGTTTCAAAAGATCCATTCGAAATAAGGTTTGCTGAAGTAGGAGCTGGAGTTGGATCAGGAATAGGAGTAGGAGCTGGAGGAGTTGCTGTCGCAAGGCTATAATCGTCAGTTTGCAACGTACCATTCGAATAAATGCTGTGCAAAATAGATGCTTTTACAATACCAGCCGGGACAGTGAATGTACTGGCTGATTGCTGCCATACGCTGCTTGGTGCAATTGTTTGAAGATAGACATAGCTTACTGCTCCAGATGCACTAATATATTCGGCATCCAGTTCCGATTCAACACTGGCCTTATTATAATCAGAATATGTATAACTTTGACCGGCTACTACTGGTACTTGATCGGCTACCCACTTGGCATCACCACTTGAATATCCCGTAACTGTAACAGACAAACTGTGAGCACCAGTATGGCCCGTTGAAGCGTAACTAAATGATGCAGTATTAGTTCCCCAACTATTGGTTGACCAATTAGTCGGTTGGCTATTTGAAGATGTTTCTACTGAAGCGTTGGCAATTAAATTAACATCGTCAGCCCACACAGAAACAGGAAAGGCAAAAATAGACAATCCTAACAGAAATAATAATGCGATACTAGTAAACTTCTTCATCTTCACAATATCCTTAAACTAAGGTTATCATA
>OUNM011372710.1_pt1 | contig 68374 bp, 67 predicted proteins | sample 1769961 | NCBI WGS metagenome assembly OUNM01 (sample SAMEA3914820, study PRJEB12502) | metagenome | biome: forest; material: soil | place: USA | collected 2012-03-12 | depth 0.3 m
CGGCAATCCGATCGGCGCCGCTCCGGTGACCGCCAATGCCACCGCCTATTCCGACGCCCTGGTCTGCCTTGGCGAATATGCCCGCGCCCACCGCCTGGCCTCGCCGCGCCTCGCCGTCGGCCGGATCTCGGATTACACCGGCAAGGTGTCGCTGGAAGGCGGCCGCGAAATCACCCAGGGCGCGTCGCTGATGGCGATGACCGCTCTGGCCAAGGCCGGCGCGCGTCAGGTCGAGCGCTTCGACACCTCGGTCGGCGAACTGGAGCTGAAGTACGCCAATAACAAGCTGATCACCGATCAGGCGACGCCGAACCCGAACATCCCGGCCGATTACCGCAAGATCATGGCCGGCCAGGTCGCCGGCTCCGACTTCTTTATCGTCGGCGGCATCACCGAGCTCAACTACAATATCCGCTCGTCGGGCGTCGATGCCTTTGCCGGCGGCGAAGCCGATGCCTCGCTGAAGGGCCTGGGTTCGGGCCGTACCTACGTCATGAACGTCGCCATCGACCTGCGTCTGGTCGATACCCGCACGCTCGAAGTCGTCGACGTCATTTCTTATCAGAAGCAGATCGTCGGCCGCGAAGTGAAGGCCGGGGTGTTCGACATCCTCAACGGCAACATCTTCGACATCAGCGCCGGTCAAGGCGCGCTGGAACCGATGCAGCTGGCGGTGCGCGCCGAAATCGAACGCGCCTCGCTGGAGTTCATGGCCAATCTGTACGGCGTTTCGGGTCCGGACGTCTGTCTCGATCCGCGCAACGACTTCCTCAACAATCCTTCGACCCTTGGCGTGACCGGCGGCCTGACCCCGGCTTACAACAACCTGGAGACCAACAATGCCGCAACGCGCGCCGATCCTGACCGTTGGCAAGATGTCGGGGACACGCACCGCAAGCCTGCTCATGTCGACCAGCGCGCTGCTGCTTCTGGCGATACCCGCTACTAGTCTCGCGCAATCGAGCAATATGGCCGTCAGCAATGTCCAGCTGATGACCGGCGCGACCCAGGCCGTTCAGACCCTGAACGTCACCGAGAACGACGGCCTGACCCAGGCCGTCGGTCAGGCGCTGGGCAACCAGATGATGGGCGGCAATGACGGCGTCAACGCCGCGCTGACCTCGTCGCAGGCCCTGTCCGGCAATGTCGGCTCGATCGTCGAGATCAACGGCGTCAATACCGGCGACGAAGACATTTCGCTGGGCACGCCGATCTATGCGACGACCCAGGCCAATGGCAACTACGCCGCCTTCACCACGGCCAATGCCAGTGCCAGCAACAATGCCACCCAGCAGTCGACCGCCGCTCAGGTCGAGGCGCGCACGGCGATCAGCGCGCCCAACAATGCCGCCTATGGCCCGGATCAGACGACCGGTGACGCCAATGCCACCGTCAACGACACCAGCTATCAGGTGACCAACGGCCGGCTTGACTCGCAGATGGTGCAGACCTCGTCGACTGAGGCCCTGGCCAACACCTCGGTCACCATGCACTATTCGCCGTCGCCCGAAGTCTATACGGCCGAGGCGACCAACAACTATTACGGCGCCTATTCCGACCAGCAGGGCTCGCAGGCGCATAATGTCCAGCAGACGGTCGACGGTCAGACGGTTTCGCGCTCGGAGCTGTACGGCGGCAATGTGTGGAACCCGACGGTGCAAAGCACGGCGATCGGCAACAACACCAATGTCGTCAATGCCGGCGGCTCGCTCGACGTCACCGACCTACAGAACCAGACGGCGACCGGCTACGTCCAGAGCCAGGCCTATCTCAGCGCCGACCAGTGGAGCACGGCCAATGTTCAGGCTTCGGGCATCGGCAATTCGGTAACCGCGGGCAATAATGACGTCACCGTGCACCTCGACAATACTCAAGTGTCGAGCGGCGGGGTCGATGTCTCGGCCGAATTCGTCGGCAATAGCGGCTATGACGGCTACGTCACGGCGGATGCCATCGGCAACCAGGCCATCGCCTATGCCTGCTCGGAATGCCAGGCCCAGATGGGCGTGACCAATAACCAGACCAACAATTCCGACGTCTCGGCAACGGCGACGTCTACGGTGACCAATGGCCGCTCGATCGTATCGACGGCACACGCGACGGGGAACTCAGCCACGTTCTACGTGTCGCGGTAAGATAAAGACCCCCACCACCAAACTCGCTATCGCTCGTTCGGTCCCCCTCCCCGCGTGGCGGGGAGGTACAAGAAAGAACAAACAAGCTTTCCTTTTCTTATACCGCCCCGCTACGCGGGGCGGGGGACCGCGCGAACACGTAGTGGAGCGTGGTGGTGGGGGCCTTTCTTTGGCAGGGACTTGCTGAGACATCAGAGCCCTCCCGTTCCTTCCGAAATTTAACTTTAATTCGCCGCAAATCTGGGTAAGGCTCCGGGCGTCAATTCAGGCCGGAGCCCACACCCCATGCAGGCGAACAAAACCTTAGTCACGACCCTGGTCCTCGCGGCCCTGACCACGACCGCGCTGACGCCGGTGGCCGGGTGGGCTTTCGTTGCCGCCAAGCCGGTCGCGACTAAAACGACGAAGGCACCTGCTGCCGCCAAACCCACCGCAAAAGCCATCGCCGACACGGTTCGCGACGCCTCAAAGCCCGTCGATTTCGCCCAGAACCATTCCGACATGGCCGCCGACCCTGCCGTCACCTTCGGCCGCCTGCCCAACGGCATGACCTATGTCATCATGAAAAACGCCACCCCGCCGGGCACGGTCAGCCTGCGCCTGCGCGTCAATGGCGGCTCGATGATGGAGCACGAAGAACAGCGGGGCCTCGCCCACTTCATCGAGCACATGGCGTTCAATGGCTCGAAAAACGTCCCCGAAGGCGACATGGTCAAGATCCTGGAGCGTCACGGCCTGAAATTCGGCCCGGACACCAATGCCTTTACGGCCTTTGACCAGACCGTTTATCAGCTCGACCTGCCCAAGAACGGCGAGGACGATATCGACACCGGCCTGTTCCTGCTGCGCGAAACCGCCGGCAATCTGACGCTGGACGACGGCGCCATCGACCGCGAACGCGGCGTCATCCTCGGCGAAGAACGCCTGCGCGACTCGGCCGGCATGCACGAATTCAAGAAGTGGTCGGCCGAAGCCTTTGGCGGCCAGCGCTATGCTGACCGCCTGCCGATCGGCTTGGTGCCGGTGATTCAGGGCGCCAAGCACGACACCTTCGCCGACCTGTACCACAACTTCTATCGCCCCGAGCTTGAGACGCTGATCGTCGTCGGTGACGTCGATCCCAAGGCGATCGAGGCCAAGATCAAGGCCAAGTTCGGCGACATGACCGCCCCGGCCAATCCGATCCGCTCAACCGATTTCGGCAAGTACACGCCCAAGGGCCTTCAGGTCGACACCTATACCGAGACCGGCCTGCAGGACTCGATCAACATGTCGTGGATGCAGCCCGACGACGAGCGCTACCAGACCAAGGCCAAGAATATCGCCGACTTCCTTGATCAGATCCGGATTTCGATTCTGAACGAGCGCTTCGAGCGCGCCGCCAAGCAGGAAGACACGCCGTTCGCCGCCGCCCAGCTTGGCCGCCAGCACGTCGAGCATACCAGCGAACTGACGCAGCTGTCGGTGACGCCCAAGCCCGGCCACGACAAGGAAGCCTATGCGGCCGCCTATCTGATGCTGCGCCAGTACGAGCAATTCGGTGCCGATCAGGGCGAAGTCGATCGCCAGATCGCCAATCTCAGCTCGACCTTCAAGCAGGCCGTGGCCTCGGCCAAGACGCGTGAAACCCGCGAACTGGCCGACAGCATCGTCGAAAATGTCGAGGGCGCCGAAGTCTTCACCTCGCCGGCCCAGGACCTGCAATTCTTCGACGACCTGAAGGCGCAGATCAACGTCAAGACGCTGAACGCCGGTCTGCCCGCCCTGCTCAGCGGCGACGGCCCGTTCCTGTGGCACAGCGGCGAGACGCTGGGCAATCTCGACAAGGACGCGCTGAAGTCGACCTATGACATGGTCAATCAGGCCAAGCTGGCCGCCGAAGCCACACACGACACCAAGGCGTGGCCCTATACCAGCTTCGGCACGCCGTCGGCGATCGTCAAGCGCGAGGAGGTCAAGGATCTCGGCCTGACGCAGCTGACCTACGCCAACGGGCTGAAGGTCACCATCAAGCCGACCAAGTTCAAGGAAGACGAAATCGGCGTCATCGTGCGCTTTGCCGGCGGGCTGAAATCGCTCGATCCGGCCGGCCATCCGCCGGTTTACGTCGCGTCCATCTCGGGCGTGTCCGAAGGCGGCCTCGGCAAGCTGTCGGCGCCGGACCTGAAGGATACGCTGGCCGGCAAGATCGTCGGTGTCGATTTCGGCATCGGCGAAGACGCCACCGAACTGACCGGCGGCACCAACAAGGCCGACTTTGCCACCCAGATGCAGCTGTTGATGGCCTTCACCACCGATTCCGCCTATCGCCAGGACGCCTACGACCAGCTGAAGGCCTTCATTCCCAACTACTATACCCGTCTGGCGGCTTCGCCCGAAGGCGTGTTCCAGATGAAGGCGTCGTCGATCCTGCATTCGGGTGACGGCCGCTTCGGCATGCCGAGCCAAGCCGATTTCCTGGCGACGCCGAACGACCAGGTTAAGGCTTTGATCGAGAACCAGCTGAAGAACGGGCCGGTCGAAATCACCATCGTCGGCGATATCACCGAGGCCCAGGCCGAGGCCGAGGTCAACAAGACCTTCGCCACGCTCAAGGCGCGTCAGCCCCTGCCCGTCCCGGCCGGCGCCGACACCATCAAGTTCCCGACGTCCGACCTGCGCCAGACCTTCGAGCACAATGGCCGCGACGATCAGGACCTGAGCTACATCGCCTGGCCGGGCGCCGACTTCTTCAGCGACACCCGTCGCGCCCGCGGCCTGACCATGCTGTCGGAAGTCATCAGCCTGCGCCTGATCGACATCGTGCGTGAAAAGCAGGCCATCAGCTATTCGCCCAATGCCGGCAATCTGAACTCGCAGACCTTCCCGTACGGCTATATCAGCGCCTCGGCCGAGGTGAAGCCGGAGAACGACGAGGCCTTCTACAAGGACGTCGCCGACATCGCCGCCGACCTCAAGGCGCATCCGATTACCGACGACGAACTGACGCGGGCGCAAAAGCCGGTCATCGACAAGATGGATTCGGAGCTGAAGACCAATGCCTACTGGACCTCGGTCCTGCCGGGCTCGATCAACGATCCGCGCAAGCTCGACGCCATCCGCACCCGCCGCGACCAGTATCTGAAGGTCACCGCCGCCGACATCCAGGCCCTGGCCAACCAGTATCTCGACATGTCGAAGGCGCTGCGCATCCAGGTCAAGCCAGGTCCGAACGCCACCCACGCCGAAGCGGCTCCGGCGGCCCCTGCCGCTGCCCCGGCCGGGAAGTAAGAAAGATACCCCACCACCACCCCAACACGCGCTTCGCACTGTGGGGAGGTTCAAGAAAGAAGATGCCGCGCCACCTTGCCCCTCCCCACTTGTTGGGGAGGGGGACCATGAGGCCGTCAGGCCGAAATGGTGGTGGGGTTTCTTACTTTCGATCTGCAAAGGCTCTCCTTAAGCCCAGCGCAACCGCCAATCCGCAAATCAAAAACCCCGCCGGTTGCCCGGCGGGGTTTCAAGTTTGTACGCGCACTTATTATACTTATTCCCGCCCTCCGGCCGAGCCGGAAGCTTGTTTCGTTATTCCACGAAGCCGCCGACACCACCGTCGAAGGTCATGGTTGTCGAAGCCGAATGGCTGGCTTCACGAACCACCTGGCGCTGCATGGTCTCGACGCGGGTCATGGTCAGCACCTTGACGCCAGCGCCGAAGCGACGCAGCAGCGAACGTTCGTTGCACTGGCGCTGCGGGATCTGCGCCTTGCAGGTCAGGGCGCCGTGTTCGAACCACAGGGCCTCGCCCTTTTGGCAGCTCATGATCTGGCCGCCATTGAAGTTGAAGTGGCTGAAGTCGATCTTGGCCAGGCAGCCCGCGGCGCGACGATCGCCACCGGCGACGCGTTCCACGGCGACACGACGCTCGCCACCAGCCGAGCAGGCAACGGCTTGCGGGGCGCACGGACCGGCCATCACGGCGCCGCCCGACATGCCCGAAGCATAGCCGCCTTCGCTGGAATAGCTTTGTTCCGAAGAGTAGCCGCTGCCATGGCTGTAGCCGTGATCGCTGGCCGAACCGCCGGCATAGGCTTCATCGGCCCCATAGCCCGAACCGTAGGCTTCGCCCGACGACATCGACGAAGACGAGGAATGGCTTTCGCTGCGGCTATAGCTCGAGGTTTCGCGATCGGAGATGACCGCGGCGCCACCGGCGCCACCGAACGTGTCGCATAGGCCGAAATCGGCCATGGTCACCTGCATGTGGGTGCCGGCGATGCAGCGATAGACTTCGCCGGCGTAGCTATTGTTGATTTCGCGCTCGTCGTTGAGCTGCGAGGCCGGGTGCGGCACGCCGGTATCGTCGATGCAGTTGGCCTGAATGACCACGGTGCGCGTCACCGAGCGCTTTTCCGAGATCATGTCCATGGCCGCGGCGCCGGTTTCGACGACCAGGCCGCCGGCGTTTTCCGGGGTGCCCGGCGTCTGCGACCAGTTGCCATAGCCGCCGCCGTACGAGGCCGAGCCGGCGGTCGAGACGCTGAAGGCGCTGGCCGAGGCGCTGGCGGTCGCCGTCGAGGTGCTCGACGAATGGCTGCCGCCGTGATGGCCGTTATTGGGAGGGGTTTCGCAGCCGCACGAGGACGACGGCGGGGTCGGACGCACCGGCGGGGCCGGCGGGGCGCAACCGGTATTGCAGGCCAGGGCCGCATTGGCGGTCACCAGCAGGCCTGCTCCGAGGACGGCGGTGACGAATTTGGCGAAAAGTGCGCGCATTTAACGCTCCTGAGTGGCTTTCTGGCCCGATCAAGCAAGAACCATACCGTTCCAAAATTGCCGTTTCCTTAAGTCCGGGGCCTTTTTCGGCAGGAAACTTGCCTTTGTCCGTGCCAACGGAGACAAAAGTGCCCCATTCCAGCACAGTGTCATTTCTAAGCTATTGGCGCGGCCTGCAAGACAGCCCCGATCAAGCGCCCCTGCGTGAGCGCTTCGATCCGGCGTCGTTGAAGAGCCTTGTGCCGCAGATGCTGATGATTTCCAGCCTTGATCCGGCCTACCGGTTTCGCCTGTCCGGCGGATTTCTGGTGGCTTTTCATGGCCTTGAACTGCGCAATACATCCTTTACATCATTGTTTCGCGCGCCGTTCGTGCAGACGCTCGAGACCGCCCTGCGCATGGCCGAGCGCCGCCAGCAGCCGCTGATCCTCAAACTCTCGGCGCCGTGGCTGTCGCGATCGGCGATGCGCGCCGGCGAGGACGTGCTGCTGTCTCAGAGCGAGACGGTGTCGTTCGAGGTCTGCCTCTGTCCCATGCTGGGGCCCAAGGGCCAGGTCGACCGCTTCGTTGGCATCTACCAGACCCTGTCGCCGATGCCGTCCAATCCGTACGGCGTCATCGGCCGCTATACGCTGGAATCGGCGCGGATTTTCGAGCACCACCGCCTGGTGCGCGCCGCCCATCTGCGCCTGGTGACGCTCGAAGGCCGGCTGATCGCCTGATCACTCTTATAAGCACAACAAAAAGGGCGCCTGCGAAGACGCCCTTTTCATTTGGCTATCAATAATAGACTAGCGCTTGTTGCCGGTGGCCAGGATAAGGCCCAGCAGCAAGCCGACGCCGAGCGCGATGGCACTGGCCGGGACCGGGTTTTCGTTGATCGCCTTGACCGTCTTCTGACGATACTTGTCGACATCGGCACGGTGATCGTCGGCGAACTGGTTGACGGCCTTGACCGTCTTCTTGCGGTACTTGTCGACGTCGTCGACGTGGTCTTCGGCGAACTGGCGGATGCGGGCCTCGGCAGCCTTGGCGCGGTCCGACAGCATGTCGGTGGCGTGACGGACCTCGTGCTGGATCATTTCCGACAGCGAATGCAAGTCGTCCTGGTCGAGCGACTTGATCTTGTCACCGGCGGCCTTGGCTTTGGCGGATAACATGGACAGCCTCCTGTTTTCGGTTAGCGAATGTAACATCGCGACGTTAATGGCGTGACACCGGATGCCGGGCCGAAGCGTCGGCGGGGGAATCGGCAATGCCATATTTCGCGATCAATCCCTGTTCGGCGAAGGCCGGGATTCCGCCTTTCTTCAATTCGTCCTTGCGCGCCAACATCTGCGCGCCTAGGGCATCGAAATCAAGGTCGAGTTTGCGCGCCTTGGGGAACATGTCGCCCTCCTCTTCCTTGACGTGGTGCAGCACGCCTTCGGAGAGGACATGGAACTTGGCTTCCCAGTGGCTGTCGGACGGTTTCATGGTCTCCAGCTCGGCGATCAGGAGCTTGGCGACGTGGTGTTCCTCGTCGGCCTCGTCCATGACGTCGGTGGTTTCGTCCTTGCCCAGCGCCTTTTGCATGGCGCGGCGCACCGCCGGATAGAAGATTTCTTCCTCGACCGTGGTGTGGATCTTCAGCTCCAGGATGGCTTCCTTGGCCAGGATGGCCTTGGCCTTGCGGTCCTCGGTGGCCTTGAACTGATCGAACAGGTGCTTGACGGTGCGATGATCGTCTTTCAGCAGAGTGATGGCGTCGGTGCTCATAATGGCCTCGGGGGGAAGGAGAAATGGAACGTGAGGCAATCTAGGCTCGCGCGGTGTCGGGAAACGCTTGGAAAGGCGCAGCGTTTTTATAATAATTCCGTATAAGCTGTGGTCGAAGGAGACTTTTCCATGCCCGATACCGTTACCGACGCCGATAAGCACGCCAAGGCTGATGCCCGCATGGAAGAGCTGCAGATCGCCCTGGTCGACGCCCAGCTGTGGACGATGAAGACCGGCACGCGCATCTGCATCGTGTTGGAGGGCCGCGACGCCGCCGGCAAGGACGGCACCATTCAGCGCCTGACCGAATGCCTGTCGCCGCGGGCCACGCACGTCGTCGCCCTGCCCAAGCCCTCCCCGCGCGAACAGGGCGAGTGGTGGTTTCAGCGCTATGTCAACGAGCTGCCGTCGGCCGGCGAATGGAGCATCTTCAACCGCTCCTGGTACAATCGCGCCGGGGTCGAGCGCGTCATGGGTTTTTCGACGCCGGAAGAGCAAGAGACCTTCATTCACGACGCGCCGGAGTTCGAGGGGCTGCTGGTGCGATCGGGCATCGTGCTGATCAAGTTCTGGCTCGATATTTCGCGTGACGAACAGAAGGTGCGGTTGGACAAGCGCCGCTCCGATCCGAGGAAGCGGCTGAAGGTGTCAGACCTGGATAAGGTGGCGCAGGATCGCTGGGACGACTATTCGAGCGCGCGCGACGATATGCTGGTGCGGACGCATCACGAGCATGGGCCGTGGGTCTGCATCAAGACCGACAGCAAGCACAAGGCGCGTGAGGCCCTGGTCGAATACGTGCTCAGGGTCATCCGCAAATTGCCGGACGGGCCGGATTATTCGGTCAATGTTGACAAGCCCGATGGCGATATCTGCTTCAGCTACGAGGCGGTGATTACCGGCGAGCAAAAGCTTAACAAGTAATCCACCGATTTATCCCGTATTTTCCGGTCGTTAACCAGACAAAGTAACGGTTTGGTTACCCTGTTTTGTCACCCTGATTCGCACTCGCGGCGACAAAAGTTCCGCGCTGAACAGAAGGTTCAGAGGGACCAATGACCTTGACGACGCTGCGCGCCGACGCGCGAAAGCCTGCCGCCACCGCCGCTGCTCCCAAAGCCGCACCAAGGGCCGCTCCTCCGGCGCGGCGCGCCAATCTGAAGGTGTGCGGCGACTGCAATCTGTGCTGCAAGGTTTATGACGTCGAGGACTTCGAGAAGAAGGCCGGTCATCATTGCCACCATTCGGGCCGCGAGGGCGGTTGCGGGATCTGGGGGCTGCATCCGAAAGCGTGTCAGGAATTCAAGTGCCTGTGGTTGCGTCACGACGAGATGTCGGGGCTGTGGCGGCCGGATACGGCGGGGTTTGTCATCCGGCTGGAGAATGGCGGCTCGACGGTGATCCTGGACGTCGATCCGGACCGGCCGTCGGCGTGGAAGCAAGAGCCCTATTATTCGCAGATCAAGCAGTGGTCGGAAATCCTGCCGCGCGGTGAAGGCAAGGTGCTGGTTTACGCGCCGGACGGCTTGTACGTCGTCTCGCCGATGGAAGATTTGCGGCTGCCCGCGCCGAAGAAGGGCGAGACGCTCGAGACCGGGATGGAGATGAGTCTGTTTGGGTTGAGGCCGTACGCAAGAGTGGTGCCGGGACGCCCGGAGCCCGCAAGAAAGCGCGCCTAGTTATGGGGTTTGGGGCCCGAGGCCCCAAGCCTTCCTGTTCAATAAAAAAGCCCCGCCCCTAAAGGGCGAGGGCTTTTTTATTGAAGAAAAAGATGTGGGGTCACAGACCCCACACCCCGAAACTATACGGCGCTTACTTTGCCGGCGCCGGCGTCACCGTCACACTGTTGTTCGACCGGTCCTTGTCCGGAATGACATGATCCGGATCGATCGTCGCCCCGGTCACCGTCTTGCCCGGCTCGACAAACACCTGCGTCGTCGCCTGGCGAATAAAGCTGTCCGCCTCCAGCCGCACATCGCGATGCGTCCCGTCGGCAAAGTCGATCCGCAGCGTCGCCGGCATCACCAGCTTGTCATGCGTGCCCACCACAATCGCCGTGCCCTTCGACGCATCGCCATTGATCGGCCCGATGCTCTCCACGCCATAGTCCAGCGTCCAGTTGTTGTCGTACCAACCGCGCCACCAATAGGACAGGTCCTCCCCGCCCCCGCTGGCCATCGCCCGGAAGAAGTCGTCGGGCTTGGGATGCTTGAACGCCCACGCCGCGATAAAGCGCCTAAACGCCGGATCGAAACGCTCAGGCCCCAGAATCTGCTCGCGCAACAGCGTCAGCCCCAAAGCCGATTTGAAATAGGTCAACGGATGGCGATACTTCTCGGTGATCACGTCCGCCCGCGTCAAAATCGCCGGCGCCTTCGGATCCTCGAGCAGCGGCAGGATGTCGTCGACCGGATTGCCCCCCTGCTGCGCATATTCGCTGTCGCGCTTGGGCCCATATTCCCCATGATTGAAGTCGTCGGACTCGTAGACGTCGATGAAGGTGTTGAAACCCTCGTCCATCCAGGCATTGCGACGCTCATCGAAGCCGACGATCATCGGGAACCAGCCGTGGCCGATCTCGTGCGCCGAAATCCAGAACAGCGTCTTGCCGCGATCGTCGATGCCGTCGAAGACGATGCCTGGATACTCCATCCCCGTCGCCGGCCCGGCAATGTTGATCGCCGCCGGCCACGGATAGGGATACCAGCGCTTGGAATAGTTCTCGACCGCGTTCTTCATGTACTCGGTCGACCGGCCCCACCCTTCCGGCCCCTGGCTTTCCGCCGGATAGAAGGACTCCGCCAAAGACGTCTTGCCGCCCGGCAGGTTGATCTTGGCCGCATCCCAGGCAAAATAGCTCGACGCCGAAAACGCCACGTCGCGCGTATTGTCCATGCGATAGTGCCAGGTCAAATTGCCACCTTTGGGCCGGCTGTTGGGATCATTGGCCTCGGCCGGTGAGCGGATCATCACCGTCTGATCCGAGGTCTTGGCCTTGGCAAAGCGCGCCAGCTCGACCGGCGTCAGCACCTCCTTGGCATTGACCAGCTCACCCGACCCGGCGACCAGCATCGACGACGGCACGGTGATGTAATAGTCGAAATGGCCGTATTCGAGATAGAATTCCTGCGCCAGGTACGGCAGCGTGTCCCAGCCGCGGACGTCGTCATAGACCTGCATACGCGGATACCACTGCGCCAGGTCGTAGATCGGCCCGGCCTTGGCATTGCCCCACGCCATACGCCCGCCCCATTCGCCCGGAATGGTGAAGTGCCAGTTCATCTTCAGCTTGACGCTGCCGCCCTTGGCCTTGAGCAGCTGAGGCAAGGTCACGCGCAACCGCGTATCGTTGACCAGGGTCTGCGCCTTTTCGCTGTGCTTGCCCGACACGATCTCAACCGAATCCAGCACATAACCGTCGGTGTGGTCGAACCCGCCGAAGCGGCCGCCGGCGTGGCTGCCGCGGCTATCGGTCTTGTAGAGGTTCTGATCGAGCTGCAGCCACAGCACGTCCAAGGCGTCCGGGCTATTATTGGTATAGGTAATGACTTCCGACCCGGTCAGCACCGGTGCTTTGCCGTCCGGGCCTTTCTCGTCGATCGAAGCATGGATGTCGTAATCGGCGCGGTTCTGCCAATAGGCCGGGCCCGGCAGGCCGTTGGACGAGCGATATTCACTGACCGGCTGGTCGAACGGATGCTCGGCAAAGGTCTCCAGCGGATTATAGGTCGTGGTGATCTGCGGCACCGGCGCCGCCTGGCGCGCCGCACGGGCAGCCATGGTCGGGGTCAGCGCCCCCGCGGGGGCTGCGGCGGGTTGCAACGAGGCCGCCGGCGGTGTCGCGGCGGGCGCCGTTTGCGCCCAAACCGGCGCGGCCATCATCAGGGCGGCCAAACTTGCCCCCATCACCAAAGACATAGACTTGCGAAGGATCATCAGCCGGCCCCTTGTGCGACAGTTGCAACCGAGACGTTCCACAGCCACAGGCCGCTGTCAACGGGCGGCGGCAGCGGAAAAAGCGCTCGACATCTTGGGGCAACGGTTCCATTACCGGCATATGCGCGCCCCTGCCACCGCCCCCCTGCCCGATGCCTCCAAACAGAACTGGGTCGACCGCTTCGCCCCGGTTTCCCTGCGCCCGTGGCTGAAGCTCGGCCGTTTCGACCGCCCGGTCGGCATCTGGCTGCTGTTCCTGCCCGGCGTCATGGGCCTGGCCTGGGCCAATACCGGCATCGTTGAGCACGTCTCCAACGGCATCGAGGCGGTCAGCTACGACGCCAAGCCGGTGTGGGACTTTCCCTATTATCAGCTGGCGCTGTTCTTTATCGGCGCGGCTTTGATGCGCGCCGCCGGCTGCGCCTATAACGATTTCGTCGATCGCGACTTCGACGCCCGCGTCGAACGCACGCGCAGCCGCCCGATCCCGGCCGGCCAGATCAGCCCCAAACAGGCCCTGCTCTTCGTCGCCGTCTGTTCGCTGATCAGTCTGGGCATTCTGGTGCAGTTGGGCACGCTCGCCATCATCCTGGGCCTGGTGTCGTTAGGGCTTGTCGCCGCCTATCCGTTCATGAAGCGCATCACCTGGTGGCCGCAGGCGTGGCTCGGCCTGACCTTCAACTGGGGCTTCCCCATGGCGGTGGCGGCGATGAGCCACACCGTGCCCTGGACGGCGTGGCTCTTCTATGCCGGCCTGATCTTCTGGACGCTCGGCTACGACACCATCTACGCGCTGCAAGACATGGAGGACGACGCCCTGATCGGCGTCAAGTCGACCGCCCGGCGACTGGGCAAGCATACGATGCTCGGCGTCACCATCTTCTACACCATGGCGGTGTTGCTGACGGCCATCGCCGGTCACTTCGCGCAACTTCCAGTCGGCTTTTTTATTGGACTTTTGCTGGTACTCGGGCATTGTTTCTGGCAGGTCATGAAGCTCAAGCTCGACGACGGCGCCTTGGCGCTCAAGCTGTTCAAGGCCAATCGCCTCACCGGGCTGTTGTGGGTTTTAGGCCTGATCCTGGTGCATGTGCATTTCTGAGGGGACAATACGCCGCATGGTTCGGCCCAATCGTAGCCTGAGTTTCCTCGCGGTGTCCGTCGCGGCCGTGGCATTGACACTGACGGGTTGCAGCAAACCCAAGGGTGACGCCGCGGGCCAGACCGGGGCCAATGCGACCGACGCCGCCAATGTGCCGCTCGACTTCGCCAACACCACCAACGACGCCCAGGTGTCGCTGAACCTGCCCAAGCCGATCCTCGACTTCCCGGAACTGCACGAGCGCCTCTACAAGGACGGCGAAACGACGCTGACCGCCTTTGTCGACCAGGCCCACAAGGACCGCGCCGAACAGAGCGCCGACGGCTTCCCGGTGCCGGCCTATTACCAGAAGATCGAGTGGAAGATTTCGGCGCAAAGCCCGCGCCTGCTGTCGGTCTATGCCGAGGACAACAAGTTCGACGGCGGCGCCCACCCCAACATGGTCTTCCGCACCCTGCTGTGGGACAAGACCAAGAGCGCCCTGATCCCGGTCGCCGAACTGTTCTCGCCCGACGCCGACATGGCGCCGGTCGACACCTTCGTCTGCCACCAGATCGAGGCTGAACGCTCCAAGCGCCTGGGTCAGCCGACGACCGAAGCTGCGTCCGGCATGACCTGCCCGAAGTTCGCCGAGAGCAAGCTCGTCCTCATGCCCTCGACCCAGGCCGGCAAGATCGGCGCCATCGACGCGCTCTACGCCCCCTATGACGTCGCCCCCTACGCCGAGGGCCCGTACGAGGTCCGCGTGCCGCAAAGCCAGCTCAAGGGCGTGATCGCGCCGCAATATGCCGATCAGTTCGCCGGCGACGCCATCGCCGAAACGGCCTTTGCCGATCCCGACGCCAACAAGGATCATGAGCAGTAAGGATGAGGCACGCGCGGCCTTTATCCGCGCCCAGACCCGTCCGCTGCCGGTCCTGTCCTTGCCGTCTATTGCGCTTTACCAGGCCGACGAGGTCACGCCGCTATGGCTGATGACCGAGCAAGACCTGGCGCGCGACCGGCTGGCGCCGCCGTTTTGGGCCTTTGCCTGGTCGGGCGGTCAGGCCCTGGCGCGCTACATCCTGGAAAACCCGTCAATCATTGCCGGCAAGCGCGTGCTCGACCTTGCCTGCGGTTCCGGCCTGGTGGCCATTGCCGCCGCCCGCGCCGGTGCGGCCCAAGTCATCGCCAACGACATCGATCCTTACGCTGAGGCCGCGGTCGAACTGAACGCCGGCCTCAACGGCGTCCACATCGATTTTTTATCCGGCAACCTGTTGGCTGGCGATCCGCCGGGGGTCGATTTCATCCTCGCCGGAGACATCTGCTACGAAAAGGCGATGACCGGCGCCATGCTGACATTTTTTGACAGGGCGCGGGCGCATTCGATGTCCGTCCTGGTGGGGGATCCTCACCGCACCTATTTTCCCGCGTCGGGCTTCCGCCGCGTCGCCCAGTATCGCGTACAGACCCACGCCGACATCGAGGACGTGGCCGAAAAAGCGGCCAGCGTCTGGGAGTATACCGGATGAGCAAAACGCATCACGCCATTGACTATATTGAGTTTCCGGCCGGACCGCTGGGCGACCTAAAAAGCTTCTATTCGCGCGCCTTCGGCTGGAATTTCATCGACTATGGCCCGACCTATGCCGCGCTCGACGGCGCCGGCATCGACGGCGGCTTTCAGGGCGATGCCGCCGAAAAGCCCGCCAAGCCGCTGGTCATCCTCTATAGCGACAGCCTGGAAGACAGCCTGAAAGCGGTCACGGCCGCCGGCGGCGCCGTCACCCAGCCGATCTTCGACTTCCCGGGCGGCCGTCGCTTTCACTTCACCGATCCGTCGGGCAACGAACTGGCCGTCTGGTCGGATCACTAGACTTCTTTTTTGACGCCATCATGTTTATCCAAAAAGTGGCAATCCACTTTTTGGCATGAGGCTCGTAGCATTTTTCAAAACGGCGCCCATCTAGGTTTTGAGGGGCGCTGATCGGACGCGCTCGCATGCTCCATCAGCGGACAGACCGCATGGTCGATTGGCTATCCCGATACCGCGCCACCCGCGCGCGCACCGTCGAGTTGACGCGTGCGCTGAGCGAGGCCGACCAGACGGCGCAGTCGATGCCCGACGCTTCGCCCGCCAAGTGGCACCTGGCGCACACCACCTGGTTCTTCGAGACCTTCGTGCTGATGCCGCATATGCCGGGTTACCAGCCGTTCAATGCCCAGTTCGGCTTCCTGTTCAACTCCTACTACGTCCAGGCCGGGCCGCGTTTCCCGCGCGCCAATCGCGGCCTGCTGACGCGCCCGACGCTGAGCGACGTTCTCTATTACCGCGCCCATGTCGACGCCGCTTTGAGCCGCCTGCGGCCGTCGCCCGAGGTCGAGCCGCTGATCGAGCTGGGCTGCCATCACGAGGAACAGCATCAGGAACTGCTGCTGACCGACATCCTGCACCTGTTTTCGCACAATCCGCTGAACCCGGCGGCCGTGCCCGATTTCCCGCCCCTGCCCGCCGTCGGTGAGAAGGCAATGACGCCGCTGCCGGGCGGCCTGGTCGAGATCGGCCATCCAGGCGACGGCTTCGGCTTCGACAACGAATTTCCGCGCCACAAGGTGTGGCTGGAGCCATTTTCCCTGTCGTCCGGCCTGGTGACGAATGCCGACTGGCAGACTTTCATCGACGATGCGGGCTATGACACGCCGACGCTTTGGCTCAGCGACGGTTGGGCCTGGCGCGCAGCCGAAGACATCACGGCCCCGCTCTACTGGCGCGATGACGGCCGCCAGATGACGCTCACCGGCGAAGCCCCTCGTGATCCCGACGCCCCCGTCGCCCATATCAGCTATTTCGAGGCCGACGCCTTTGCGCGCTGGGCCGGGGCGCGGCTGCCGACCGAGCCCGAATGGGAGTACGCCGCGCAATCGGGCGTCCTCAATGAGGGTTTTGAGTGCGTGTGGCAGTGGACATCGTCGGCCTATGGCGCCTTTCCGGGCTTTGCCCCGGCCGCCGGCGCGGTGGGCGAATACAATGGCAAGTTCATGAACGGCCAATACGTCCTCAAGGGATCGTCCTGTGTAACCCCGCCGGGCCACAGCCGTATCAGTTATCGTAACTTCTTCTATCCCCACCAGCGCTGGCAGTTCACCGGCCTGCGCTTAGCCCGCAACGGATAAGCCCCATGCTAGATCAAGCCCCGCCGCTCGATACCGCCGTCTGCCCGCTAGAGGGAGAATTGGCCGCCTTTCGCGACGATGTCGTGGAGGGCCTGAGCCAGCCGCAGAAACGCCTGTCGGCGCGCTATTTCTACGATACGCGCGGCTCGGAGCTGTTCGAGGACATTACCCGGCTTGACGCCTATTACCCGACGCGCACCGAGATCGCCCTTTTGACGTCCGTGCGCGACGAGATTTGCGACCACGTCCGCGGCCCGGTCGCGGTCGTCGAGTTCGGCGCCGGATCGACGCGCAAGACGCCGCTGCTGCTCAGGGGCCTCGACCAGTTGACCGCCTATGTGCCGATCGACATCGCCGCCGATTTCCTGGCCGACAGCGTCGCCACCTTGCGCAAGGACATGCCGGGCCTGGCCATCTATCCGATCTTCGGCGATTTCAACCACTTGCCGGCGTTATCGGACATTATGGGCCCGAACCAGAGCGGCGCGCGGCACCTGGGCTTCTTCCCGGGCTCGACCATCGGCAATCTGACCGCGACCGAGGCCGTGGCCTTCCTCGTCCAGGCGCGGCGCATGCTGGGGCCCGAGGCGCAGTTCCTGATCGGCATCGACATGGTCAAGCCGCTGCCCACCCTGCTGCGCGCCTATAATGACGAGGACGGCGTCACTGCGGCCTTCAATCTCAACCTGCTGGAACGCATCAATCGCGAACTGTGGGGCGAGTTCGACCTTTCCGCCTTCGCCCACGAAGCCATCTGGAATGCGCGTGACAGCCGCATCGAGATGCACCTGAAGTCGCTCGCCTTTCAGACGGTCAAGGTCGCCGGCCACAGCTTCACCTTCCGCCAGGGCGAGACCATCCATACCGAAAATTCGCATAAGTACAGCCAGGACGCCTTTACCCGCCTGGCGCGGGACGCCGGCTGGGCGATCGAGGCGCAATGGATCGATCAGGCCATGCCCTACGGCCTGTTTCTCATGAAGCCGGCGTGAAATTGCGCGTTTAAAAAGATTTGGGGACGAACGGACCGGGGGCATAGCCGAAGTCCTGAGCCGCCGGAGCGTGGTCGAACCACAGATCGACATTCATCCGCGCCGCCATGCTGGCATTGCGCTTGAGCACCTTGTTCGGCCGCACGACGTCGAGCACCGACAGGATGAACACCCAGGCCGACAAGGGCAGCGAGACGATGAACGGCTTGCGCCCCAGGCCCTTGAATATGCGTTCGACCATGGCGCGGTAGGTCAGGGATTCGCCACCGCTGAGGTTATAGGTGCGGTTGAAGGCCGCCCGGGCCGGAATGGCCTGCAAGGCGGCTTGCGCCAGGTCGCGGGCGTGGACCGGCTGACGCAGGCCGGACGCCGCGCCACAGACCGGGAAGAAGCCCAGCTTGCGGATCATCGAAGCAATCTGGCTGACATTCTGGTCCTGGCCTTCGTCATAGATCAGGGTCGGACGCAGGATGGTATAGTCGACGCGGTGCGCCGGGCAGAAGTCAGTGATCAACGCCTCGCCGGCCGAAAGTTTCTCAACCACCTCGCGTTCGGCAGCCTCTGTCGAGGCGCCCTTGGTCAGGCGCGAGGTCGAGGAGAAGGCAATCAGGCGCGTCATGCCAAGCGCCACCAGCCGCTCCAGGACGGCCGGCGTCGCCAGCCAGATCGGCGAACACATGACCACGGTGTTGAAGCTCAGACCGGGCTCGAAGCTTTCGGGACGGCTCAGATCGAAGATCAATGATTGCCCCGACAAAGGCCGCCGCGAGGTGACGCGCACCTCGCCCGCCCAGTCCGCCACCGCTTCGCGCAGGCGCCGCCCGACCAGCGAGCGGCCGCCGATAATCAGCAGATTTCCTTGACTCAATGGGTTCGTTCCATGGGTAACCATCGCCATAAAGGACTCGTCTTATAACGCGATCCAGCCTATGTCACATCGCAACTAAGTTACCAAGTGACGCAACCTGTTGCGGCACCCAAAGCCCAAACGGAATAGCCCATGGCCGCCTACAAGTCGCTGCGTGAATTCATTGCCAAGCTGGAGGCGGCGGGCGAACTGGTCCGGGTCAAGACTGAGGTATCGACACACCTCGAAATGACCGAGATCCAGACGCGGCTGCTGCGCGACAAGGGCCCGGCCGTGCTGTTCGAAAACGTCATCATGGCCAATGGCGAAAAGTCGCCCATGCCGGTCCTGGTCAACCTGTTCGGCACGGTCAAGCGCGTCGCCATGGGAGTGACGCTCGACGGCAAGGAGCGCACCACCGGCGACGAGCTGCGCGAGGTCGGCGAACTGCTGGCCTTTTTGCGCCAGCCTGAGCCCCCGCGCGGCCTGAAAGACGCCTGGGACATGCTGCCTCTGGCCCAGACCGTCATGGGCATGCGCCCGAAGACGGTAAAAAGCGCGCCGGTTCAGGAGGTTGTGCTCACAGGCTCCGACATCGATTTAAGCCGGTTGCCGGTTCAGGGCTGCTGGCCCGGGGAGCCCGCGCCGCTGATCACCTGGCCGCTGGTGGTCACCAAGGGGCCGTCGGACTCGCGCGAAGACGACTATAATCTCGGCATCTACCGCATGCAGGTGCTCGACAAGGACAAGACCATCATGCGCTGGCTGGCCCATCGTGGCGGGGCGCAACATCACCGCCGCTGGAAAGCCGAAGGCAAGCGCGAGCCCCTGCCCGCCGCCGTGGTGTTGGGCGCCGATCCCGGTCTCATACTCGCTGCCGTGACGCCCGTACCGGACACACTCAGCGAATACCAGTTCGCCGGTCTCCTGCGCGGGCAAAAGGCCGAACTGGTACCCGCCAAGACCGTGCCGCTGCTGGTCCCCGCCCATGCCGAAATCGTCCTCGAAGGCCACGTCCTGCTCGACGACTACGCCGATGAAGGCCCCTATGGCGACCACACCGGCTACTACAATTCGGTCGAACAGTTCCCGATCTTCCAGGTCACGGCGATCACCATGCGTCGCGATCCGATCTATCTGTCGACCTTTACCGGCCGTCCGCCCGATGAGCCCTCCGTTTTAGGTGAAGCCTTAAATGAGGTCTTCATCCCGTTGATCCGGCAGCAATTTCCGGAAATCGTCGACTTCTGGCTGCCACCCGAGGGCTGCTCCTATCGCATCGCCGTCATCTCGATGAAGAAGGCCTATCCCGGCCACGCCAAGCGGGTGATGATGGGGGCGTGGTCGTACCTGCGCCAGTTCATGTACACCAAGTGGCTGATCGTCGTGGATGACGACATCAATTGCCGCGACTGGAAGGACGTGATGTGGGCACTGTCCACCCGCATGGACCCGGCGCGAGACATCACCGTGATCGAGCACACGCCGATCGACTATCTCGACTTTGCCTCGCCGGAAAGCGGCCTGGGCTCGAAGATCGGGCTCGACGCCACCAACAAATGGCCGCCGGAAACCCACCGCGAATGGGGCGAAAAGCTCTTCATGGAACAGGACGTTATCGACCGCGTCAGCGCCAAGTGGGCGGCGATGGGCCTGCCGGGCGACGGCGCGCCGATCTGGTCCAAAAAAGGTTAGATCCCCTCGCCCATGCCCATGAAGTCGGCCGTGGTCAGTTTCGGCGCTTCGGTGCCGGCGCAGAGCTGCGCCACCAGGCGGTCGATCTGCAGGTTGATTTCCGGCACGGCGGTGATCTCCCACCACGCCGGCCGGGTCAGGGGCCCAAGCGCAAACAGCCACGACGACGGCTGCCCCGTCGCATCGAGCACGGCGCAGTCACGGGTCTCGAAACCGACGCCCAAAGAATCGGCGACCGCCAGGCCGCGCTGACGCAGGTCGGCGATCAGCGGGATGGCGATGCGGTCGAAGTCGGCGCCTGGCCCGGTGCAGTTGACGACGTGGCCGGCCTTGAAGACGCGTTGCCCCGCGCGGCCGTTCAGGCTGATGGCGACGCTGGCCCCATCGTCGCGGATGCCGCTGATGCGCCCTTGCGTGATTTCGAGCTGGCCCGACCTGAGCAGCGCCTCGATGCCGTCACTGATGCGCGGCGCCATGCGGTGGCGGTGGATGTCCCAGCGCGGCCGCAGATGGCGCAGGAATTGCCGCCGTTCGCGGTCGCTCCAGGCGTTCCAGATACCGGCGACCGCCGGCCGTGCGGCGTCAAAGACGCGCTGCCATGGCACACCTTGGGCAGCCGCGCGGGCGATCTCGGCGCGGACGAGGCGCAGCAGCGTCAAGGGCGATGCCGGCAGCTTGTCGTGCAGGAACCCGGCCCACGCCCCGCCGCCCTGATGGCGTTTGGGCACCAGACCACGGCGCGACACGGCCAGCATGCGGCCGCGATGACCGTCCTGGCTGAGGCGCAGCGCGATATCGACCATGGTCAGGCCGCTGCCGATAAGCAGCAGCGGCTCATCCGGCTCGACATCGCCAAAAGCGTCGGCGGCCCACGGATCGGGAATGAAGAAGCCGGTGTCATACAGCCAGCGGTCGGGCCCGCCCGGCGCGCGCGGCGGCAGATTGCCCATGGCCAGGACGACGATGTCGGCGGCAATAGAGCGGCCGTCGGTCAAGAGCACGCCCCGGCCGTCGTCGAGCAAGCGCACGACCTCGCCGCGCACCGCCGACAAACCGCTCCGCCCCTTGTTGCGCAACGTCTCGGCCAGGCGTTCTTCAATGTAGTCGCCGAACAGGCGGCGCGGCACGTAGGCGGCGTTGAGGTCGAGCTCGCTTTCGACCAGGGCCTCGGCGATCTCGGAGCGCCGGCCTTGCAGCCAGTCGCCGAAGCCGGGGGTCAGGCCGATTTCCATGCGGCTGACCGGCACGTTCAGGAGGTGATTGGGACCGCAGGCGCCATAGGCCGTGCCGCGCCCGAGCTTGCGCCGCGGCTCGACGACGACAATGCGCCAGTCGGGTTGGGCGCGATGCAGTTTCAGGCCGAACAGGGCGCCGGAAAAGCCGCCGCCCACGATGACGACGTCCATGGCCGCTCCTGTTGGTAACAGCTGCAACTTAGACCCGGGAATCGGGCCTTGCCTAGCCTTAACCCGCCAGACGCGCGTTTTCCTCGGCCAGGGCCAGGCGCTTGGCCTCCGCCTCAAGATAGGCGCTGACGTCGTCGGCGGGCATCGGCCGGGCGAACAGGTAGCCCTGGATGTAGCGCGCCTTGACCTGGGCCAGCTTGGCCATTTCGGCTTGGGTTTCAACGCCTTCGATGACGCAGTCGAGATTGAGGTTGCGGCACAGATCGATGATCGTCTTGATGATCTTAAGCGCCGAGGCGTGCTTGACCAGTTGGATGACGAAGCTGCGGTCGATCTTGATCTTGTCGACCGGCAGGCGGTGAATATAGCTGAACGACGAATAGCCCGAGCCGAAATCGTCGACGGCGATGCGACAGCCCATGGCCTTCAGGCGCAGCAGGGCCTCGCACGCCTGCTCGAAATCGGTCAGCATGGCGGTTTCGGTGATCTCGAACTCGATGCGGTGCGGATCGATGCCGCTGTTGCGCACGGCGGCGCAGATATTGGCGATCGAAATGGCCGAACGCAGGTCGCGCGCCGACAGGTTGAACGAGACGCGCGTATCCTCGGGCCAGGTTTTGACGGTGGCCAGGGCCTTTTCGAGCAGCAGAAGCGTGATGCGGGTGATCAGGCCCGAGCGCTCCGCCGCCTTGATGAAGACGTCGGGGCGCACGGCGCCGAGACGCGCCGACTGCCACCGCGCCAGGGCCTCGAAGCCGATGGTCCGGCTTTCGACCACGTCGTATTGCGGCTGGAAGACGATCGACAGTTCGGTATCGAGGTCGGAGGTGCGCAGGGTCTGGTCGACCACGCTGAAATCGCGCATCTCGGCTTCATGGCGTTCGGAAAACACCACCGGGGCGCCGCGCAGGTTCTGCTTGGCGAAATAGAGCGCATAGTCGGCGCGTTCGAGCAGTTGCGACGGCGCCAGGCTGCGGTCGTGGGCGCGAACGAAGCCGACCGAGGCCGAAATATTGGCGGCGACACCACCGCTCAGCAGATAGGTTTCGCGCAAAACGTCGCACAGCTCGGTGCCGAAGGCCTCCAGATCGGTGACACCGCTCAGCACCAGGGCGAATTCGTCGCCGCCCATGCGCGCGGCAATCCCCTTACCGGCCACAGCCTGACGCAGGCGCCCGGCAACCGCGATCAGCAGGTCGTCGCCGACCGAATGGCCGTAAATATCGTTGATCGGCTTGAAGCCGTCGAGGTCGATCAATGCCAGGTCGAACGGCTGGCCATGATCGGTAGCCAGCAGAGCCACATCGAGCTCGCGGAAGAAGCTGCGGCGATTGGGCAGGCCGGTCAGGGCATCGCAATCGGCCAGGGTCTGGATCTCGGCCTGCATGCGTTCGGCCATGGCGCGCGCCGACACCGCCTGGAACAAGATGCGGCGGATGACCAGACTGATCGCCAAGGCCGCGCCCGAGGCGCCGATCGCCATGACGACGTAGCTGCGCAGGGTTTCCGGCGCATTATGGGCCTCGATGCTGACCATGGCGAAGGCACAGCCGGCGACCGATGGCCACAGCACGCGACGGCTGACGCCCGACATGGCGAACATGATGGCGAGATAAAGCAGAAAGACGATGCGCACCTGCTGGAAGTGCAGAATCTGGAAGGTGACCGGATTGGCCAGCATCAGCGCATTCACGATAATGCACGCCAGCTCGAGGCGTTTTAAGCTCTCGGTGTTGCGCGTCAGCCGCCAGGCGCTGAGTGCCGCGGCCGCCGTGACGATGGTCAGCGGCGCCAGAATCATCAGGGCGGTGCCGTCTTCGGTGATGAAGCGCAGGCCGGAAGCAACCGCGAAATAAAGCCCGGTGATCAGGAAATAGACGCGCAGAATCGACCGCCACGCCAGGGCCTGATCGCGCGATCCGAGGCGTTCGGCCCGATTGGCGCCGAAAGCCTGCGAAATCTGTTGCCAGATAGCTGTCATATCCCCTCCTCGCGGGACACCGACCCTAGGGCAAAAGCGTTAAAAAACAGCCTCATGCCCCCTTGCAACTGAAACAATCAACCATATGTCCATACGGTATGCCGCGGTGCCCTCTTGCCGCTTCATACGCGCGTCAATCCCTTATGATCACAAAGGAGGCTTGCGCGGCGCCCCCGTGCGGGTCTAAGACTTTTTTATGTTGCAAACGCGAAACGACCCGTCCCTCTCCAACGTGTCCTTGTCCGACCCGGCTACCCGCCTCGACGCGCTCGATGCCGTCATCACCGCGGCGCGCAAGGCCGGCGCCGATGCCGCCGAAGCGGTCTTCGCCGACAGCCGTGCGCTCAGCGTCGGCGTGCGCAAGGGCGAGCTGGAAACGGTCGAACGCGACGAAACCTCCGATCTCGGCCTGCGCGTCTTCGTCGGCCAGAAGCAGGCGGTCGTTTCGGTGTCCGAATTCTCCCCCGCGACGCTGGAGCGCCTGGTCGATCGCGCCGTCGCCATGGCGCGCCTGGCGCCCGACGATCCCTATGCCGGCCTGGCCGATCCCGACCGCCTCTACCGCAAGGGCGGCGATGAGAGCGGCCTGCAGATTTTCGACACGACGACGATGTCGGCGCAGGCCCTGCAACGGCGCGCGCTCGATATCGAAGCCGCCGGGTTGGCGCTCGATGCGCGCCTGTCGGGCGATGCCGCCACCACCGGTCACGTGCAGAATCGCTGGGCCATGGTGACTTCGGGCGGGTTCAGCGGCGAACACTGCACTTCGCTCTTCTATCAATCCGGCCGCTTCATCGCCACGGGGCCCGACGGCACCATGGAACGCGACGGCGACGGCCGCTCGGTCCGTCACCTCACCGATCTGCCCGACGTTGCCGAGACCGGCAAGATCGGCGCCGAACGCGCCCTGGCGGCGCTTGGGGCGCGCAAGCTCGACACGCAAAAGGTCGCCGTACTATTCGATAACCGCACTTCGAAATCCCTGCTCAGCCAGTTCCTGGGCGCCATTTCCGGCTCGGCGATCGCCCGCGGTTCCAGCTTCCTCAAGGATAAGCTGGGCGCGCAATTGTTTGCCAAGGGCGTCTGCGTCATCGACGATCCGCTGCGGGTGCGCGGCCTGGGCTCGTGCCTGTTCGACGACGAAGGCGTTGCCGCCACGCGTCAGGCGCTGATCGATGACGGCGTCCTCACCACCTGGCTGATGAATACCGCCGCCGCCCGCCAGCTGGGCCTGGCCTCGACCGGCCACGCCTCGCGCGGCCTGGCCTCGTCGCCCGGCGTCTCGACGCACAACGTCACCCTGTCGGCGGGTGCGCAGACCCCGGCCGAGCTGATGCGCGACGCCAAATCCGGCGTCATCGTGTCGTCGATGTTCGGGCCGTCGCTCAATTCCGACACCGGCGACTGGTCGGCCGGGGCCTCGGGCTTCTGGTTCGAAAACGGCGAAATCCAGTATCCGGTCAACGAAATCACCGTCGCCGGCAACCTCATCGACATGTTCGCTCGCCTGGTCCCAGCCTCGGACCTGGAGATTCGCGGCACGGTCGACGCGCCGTCGGTCCTTATCGACGCCATGAGCGTGGGCGGTAAATGATGGTGACCCCGGGGGCCAGCGATCTTGACCTGCTGATCGACAAGGTGCGGCGCGCCGGCGCCCTGGCGCAGCATCTCAAGGCCAACGGCCTGATCACCAGCTACAAGTCCGACGGCTCGATCGTCACCAATGCCGATACCGAAGTCAATCTGTGGCTGAAGGAAGCCCTGCTCGACGCCCGCCCCGACTATGGCTGGCAGAGCGAGGAAAGCCCGGATAACGAAGAGCGTCTCGACGCCCGCCATCTGTTCGTGCTCGACCCGATCGACGGCACCATGGGTCTGTCCAAGGGCAGCCCCTACTGGACCATCGCCCTGGCCGTCGTCGTCGATTTTCGCCCGGTCGCCGCCGTCGTCTACGCCCCGGACGCCCAGGAAATGTATTCGGCCGCCACCAGCCAGGGCGCGTTTCTCAACGGCACCCGCATCCATGTGTCGACGCGCACTGAGCTGCGCGATGCCGAGGTCCTGGGCGATGCCCGCCTCTTCGGCCGCGACATCTGGCCCGAGCCGTGGCCGCACCTCAACATCCATTCGCGCCCCAGCGTCGCCTACCGCATGGCCCAGGTCGCCTGCGGCCGCGCCGACTTCACCATGGCGCTGACGCCCAAGCGCGACTGGGACGTCGCCGCCGCCACCCTGATCGCCCAGGAGGCCGGCGCCATCGTCTCCGACCATTTAGGCAATCCTTACGGATTCAATGCTAGAGACAGCCTCAAACCCTCGCTGATCTGTTCGGGGCCCGCCCTGTTCCCCGACATCATCCGGCGCTGCGCACACCTTGTAAATCTAGAGAATACCCATGGCTGATACCAAACAACTGCTGCATATCGTCATCGGCGGCGAGCTGACCGACATCACCGGCACCACCTTCAAGGATCTCAAGCAGATCGAATTCGTCGGCGCCTACCCCAACAATGCCGAGGCCGTCCGCGCCTGGCGCGCCAAGGCCCAGTCGACCGTCGACAACGCCCTGATGCGCTACTTCGTCATCCACGCCCACAAGCTGATCGACCCGGACAGCGATACGGATCACGATCATCACCACTGAGATTAAGAAAGCCCGGTTCGTCCGGGCTTTTTTATTGCGTGCAAGCGTCGCCAAAAATTCAAAAACTGCGTTCTAGGCATCATGCCAAAAAGTGGACGCCACTTTTTGGAAAAACATGATGCAAGAGAAAAGGCGAGAACGGCGTTTTGATCCAATCAAAACGCCGTTCTCGCGGTTTGACAAGGGCGGCGACTGGCCATACGCTACCTGACGAATTATGCGCTTGCGGCGCGAACGCCGCGAGATTTTCACGTTCCGGGGAGATTACGGTGAAAGCTTTGCGTGTTCTGTGCCTCGTCCTCGTTGCCGGTCTCGCTGCGGCCACCGGCGCTCACGCCAAGGACGGCTGCAAGACCAATTCGACGACCTCGACCGCCGGCAGCGTGGTCGGCGGCTTTCTCGGCGGCCTGGCCAGCAACGCCCTGTCCAAGCACGGTATTTCCAACACCTATGGTGCCACCGACGTCGTGACCGCGTCACTGTCCTCGGCGATTGCCTGCTCGCTCAGCCCGCAGGAGCGCAAACAGGCCGATACCGCCCAGACCCAGGCCCTGCAAAGCGGCAAAATCGGCACCGCCTCCAAGACCAGTTGGTCCTCGACCGAGAACGACAACGTCAATGGCGGCACCGTCATCGAAAGCCGCAATATCGATGCCTCGGGCCGCAACTGCGCCGTCACCAACACCTTCATCACCGACGTCAACGGCCAGGAAAAATCGGTTCAGCGTAAGATGTGCCAGAACACCTCCGGCCAGTGGATCGTCGCCTCGTGAAGACCCTGGCCGCCGTCCTCGTCCTGGCCGCGGCGCTGACGGCGCCTGCCGCTCTGGCCGCCGATGACGTCGTGGCCTTAAGCTTTCCCGGCACCGGCTGCCCCGACGTCCATGCCACCGTACCCCACGACACCATGGACTTCACCGTCAAGACGGTCGGCCAATCGCGCGTCATGATCGTCAACGGCGCCATCGCCGAAGGCGACGCCAAGCGCCTCGAGACCGCGCTCAACAAGGCCGGCCGCATCGATGAGGTCTGGCTGCATTCGACCGGCGGCACGGCGTCGGAAGGCCCGCTGATCGGCCGCGTCCTGCGCGCTCGCAACCTCGCTACCCGCGTGCCCAACAACTATATCTGCGTCTCCGCCTGCTCGATCGCCTTCCTGGGCGGCATCGTCCGCCGCATCGATCCGGGCGGCATCTACGGCGTCCACACCTTCCGCTACGACAAGGTGTGGGACGATATCATCGACATTTCGCGCCAAGACTTTTCCGGGCACCTCTCCAAGCCCGACCAGAAGGTCTACACCGCCGGCCACGATATCGCGGGCACCGGTGATTCGTACGACCACGTCATGGGCGCCATCAACGACTACAAGGACGCCGCCATCCGCAACTACCTGCACGAACAGGAGCAGCAGAACGCCCTGCTGGCGGCGGACCTCGCCGTCTACATGCAGGAAATGGGCATCGAGCGGAACATCCTGAAAGACGTCATCCTGTCGCAAAAGGCCGCCGACTACACCACGTCGGACGAGTACAACCAGTACTTCAACCAGCGCTATCCGGCCTTGCAGCGCAAGGGCGTCAGCTATTCTCAGGCCCAGGAACAGGTCAAGAAAGCCTTCAACGCCGAGCACAAGACCTTCGTCTGCCCGACCCGCGACCAGATGCACCGCTACAACATCATCAACGTCGACTAGGGCCAGGAGGCCCTAGGACCCGATACCCATAAGCGGGTTGAGACGGGCAAGATTAGTCCGCACTGGCAGTGGGCTGCGGCAAGGGTATCTTGAAGGCGCGCATCAAAGCGGGCATCAGCACCAGGGTGCGCAGATCGATCAAGGCGTGGATCAGCATCACCGGCCAGATCGATCCCGCCAGCAGATAAATCCCGGTCAGCAACAGCCCGATGATCAGGCTGGCGACGATCCCGACCGGCCCCTGATAGGCATGGGCCGCACCGAACAGCAAGGCCGCCAGGATCAGCGCCACGCCAGCATCGCCGGTGATTCGGTACAGCACCAGCGGCAAGGCGATGCGATACATGATCTCCTCGCCTACCCCGGCATTGATCGACATCGCCGCCGTCCAGCCATATTCGCCTGGCGTGCGCGGCAATAGCGATGCGATATCGCCGATGACCGGCATCTTGCCGCCGCCCCGCGCCTTCATCACCAGCGGCGGCAACACCGCCCCGATCAGCATGCCGGCGACAATGGCGGCAATCACGATCGTGCCGAAGGCGTGAACCAAATCCGCTGAAAAACCCGTTGCTTGCACCAGCCAGCTCATCGGCCCTGTGAACGCCGCCGGAAACCGCGTCAGCGCGCCCAGCTCACCGACGACCGCCAAAGCGCCGATACCGATCACGGTGTGACGAATGAACGACGTGATTAACCATTTACGAAAATAGTTTTGTCGATCAGAGCTTTGTGTAAAACTTTTGAACTTTCGGAATCGCTCTCGTCCGCTGACCGTGCGCCACGCCGCCAGACCGACAATCACCGCCAGAACCAGCCAGGCCTTAAGCACCGCTATTCCCGCTGCAGGATCTTGTCGGTCATCAGCTTGCCCCACCACGACGCCGTAAACGACGACTTGATGGCGTCCGGATCGTAGTCGGCGCTCTGCGTCCAGTCGTAGAAGCTGATACCCTTGGGCTCGATGTCGCGCAGGTAAAGCTCGAACACATAGTCGAGCACGCCGGTCATCCCGGCCTTCATGTGCAGGGTGCGGAACGACAGCTCCTTTTTGGCCTCGCTGATCGGATGGCCGAGATGAAAATGCCTGTATAGCACGCTCATAATGCCGGCGCGATCGGCGCCCGACTTGCAGTGCAGCAGCGCCGGATACTGGATGCGGTCGAACAGAAGCTTGGCGTCGTGCATCTCCTGCGCCGACGGCACCGAGCGCGACGACAGGCCGAAATCCTCAAGCACCAGGCCAAGCTTCTCGCAGGCGTGTTTTTCCAGATAGAAGAACGAGCCCTTGCCGCCGCGCAGATTGATGACCGTCTTCACGCCCTGATCGCGCCACCAGCGCAGCTGAAACGGCCACGGCTGATTGGTCCGCACCATGTCGGTGCCGATCCAGTGCGCATTGGTGAAGCCCAGCCGCAAATAGGCGTGGTCGGCCCACAAATAGTGCAGATAGGTGGTGAAAAGTCCCCACGCCGTGTCGGTCGGAAACGGGCGCTTGTGGACTTTTTTCGCAAAGAGTTTCATTTTTCCTCGGCGTTCAAACGCCACGCAGGCTTCCGCGCAACGATGCGTGGCGGCGAGTGCTCAAGAAGCGAAGCGTTAGCACACCTCTTGTGACTCCCTAGCCGAACGCCAGGGCGTTCGGAAATCCGCGCTCATATGGCTGCTGGCTTGGCCTTTTTGCAACAAGTTCGTGGCGCCATTAACACAAATCCGCGCGACAGGCTTACGAAAATGACGCATAAGCCTATATAACCGCGCATCACCCGAATGCCATAGCCGCCCGATTAAATGCCGCCTGTTCCGACTGTTTCCGAAGCCCCCGAGATGCCCGCCAAGGCCATCATCGGACGCGTGTGGTCGCAGTATCTCAGCCCCTATAGAGCCTTGCTGACGCTCGCCCTGGCTTGCGCTGTTGTCGTCGCGGTGACGACCGGTTTTGTCGCCGGCTGGATCGCCCCTGCGGTCAATCTGTTGTTTCATGCCAAGCTCGATCCCGTCTCGCAGCGCTTGCCCGATGTCGTCAAAACCCATCCGCTGATCTTCGTCCCCGCGGTCATCGCCGTAGCCGCGTTGCTGCGCTTTTTTGCCCAGCGCGGGCTGACGGTGTCGCTGAACAATATCGGCAACCAGATGGTCGGCCGCATCCAGTCGCAATTGTTTTCACGCCTGATCCACGCCGATCTCGGCCGCCTGCAACAGGCCCATTCCGGCGAGTATCTGTCGTCGGTGCTTTATGATGCCGACCTTGTGCGCGAAGCCGCCTCGACCGGCATCGTCCAATATCTCCAGGCGGCCCTGACGGTTCTCGGCGCCCTGGGTGTCATGGTCCTCAACGATTGGACCATGACGCTGATCGTGCTGTTGATCGGGCCGCTTATCGGGGCGGTGATGAGCCGCTACCTCGCCCTGACGCGCAAGGCGGCCAAGGGGGCCATGGCCGAGACTTCGTCGCTCTCGACCGCCATTATGGAAAGTCTCGACGGCGTCAAGATCATCAAGATTTCCAACAAGGAAACCGCTGAGGAAGCCCGCGTCGGCGCCGTCATCGACCGCCGCCAGACCCATCTGATCAAGGGCGCCAATGCCCGCTCGATGGCCGCACCGGCAACCGAAGTCCTGACGGGTTTCCTCATCGCCGGCCTGCTGGCCTATGCCGGCTGGCGCGCTGAAGCCGGCCATCTGACCGCCGGCGGCCTGTTCGCCTTCATGCTGGCGCTTGGCACCGCGTCACAGGGGCTGCGGCAACTGGCGGGGCTGCAAGGCACGTTCAGCCAGGGCATGACCGCGGCGCGCCGGCTTTTTCCCGCCCTCGACATCGAACCCGAAATTACCGAAACCGCCGGGGCCGTCGTCCTGCCGCGCGATTTCAAGGCCATCCACTTCGACCATGCGGGCTTTTCGTACAGCGAGGCCACGCCGGTGCTGCACGACGTCAGCTTCACCGCCGATGCCGGCGAAACCATCGCGTTGGTCGGGCCGTCGGGCTCGGGCAAGTCGACCCTGCTCAACCTTTTGCCGCGCTTCTTCGATCTCAGCGAAGGCGATATCCGCTTCGACGACTTAAGCCATCGCGCCATCGGCCTGAAATCCTTACGCTCGCGCATCGCCCTCGTCACGCAAGACCCGTTCCTCTTCGACGACACCATCCGCGCCAATATCGCCTATGGCAATGACGGCGCCACGGAGGCGCAGATCGAACAGGCCGCCCGCGACGCCGCCGCCTACGACTTCATCACCGCCCTGCCCGACGGCTTTGCCACCCGCGCCGGCGAGGCCGGTTCGCGCCTGTCCGGCGGCCAGAAGCAACGTATCGCCATCGCCCGAGCCTTCCTCAAGAATGCGCCGCTGCTGCTGCTCGACGAAGCCACCTCCGCGCTCGACACCCAGTCGGAGCTGCAGGTTCAGGCAGCGCTGGAACGGCTGATGAGCGGCCGCACCACCTTTGTCGTTGCTCACCGCCTGTCGACCATTCGCCAGGCCGATCAGATCCTGGTCCTCGATCAGGGCCGGATCGTCGAACGCGGCACCCACGACACCCTCATTCGCCACGGCGGGCTTTATGCCAGCCTGGCGGAAAAACAATTCGGCCCTTCGACGGAGGCAAAGAGCGCATGAAGAAACTCCTCGAAAACCCCGTCATGCAGGCGTTTATCGCCTGGGTCATCGCCTCCTATCTCAAGTTTTGCTACGCCACGACGAAATGGACCTATTACGGCCAGGACGAGATGGCCGAGATCTGGAAACATTCGGCCATCGCCGCCTTTTGGCACGAACGCGTGCAGCTGGGCCACGCTGTCTGGCCGAAGGGTTATGAGCTGTCGCCGACCGCCATCCTGTCGTCGATGTCGAAGTCCGGCAATGTCAGCGTCATGATCAACAGCCATTTCGGCAGCCATTCGATCCGCGGCTCGTCGGCCAAGGCGTCGAACCCGACCAAGAACAAGGGCGGCACCGCCGCCTTTCTGGAAATGATGCGCTGGCTGAAAAAGGGCGGCCATATCGCCGTGACGCCTGACGGCCCGCGCGGTCCAGCGCGCGTCATGACCGAAGGCACACTTAAACTGGCCCAGGCCGGCAATGTGCCGCTCGTCTTCTTCAGCGCCGCAGTCAAGAAACACAAGCGGTTCAAGACCTGGGACCGGTTGATCTTCCCGTATCCGTTCAACAAGGGCGTCGTGCTGTGGCGCGTCTTCGGACCGATTCCGCGCGACCTCGACGACGATGCGTTCGAGGCCCTGCGCCTGCAGGCCGAGCAATCCTTGACCGAGCTGTGCGACGAGGCCGACGCCAAGGCCGCGGCCCTCTGATGACGGCGGGCCTGGCGCTTTACCGGACGGCCATGCGCGCCCTGCATGGGTTTGCGCCCGGCATCCTCAAGCGCCGCGCTGCCCGCGGCAAGGAAGACCCCCAGCGCTTCCGCGAAAAGCTGGGCGAGATCAGCGTGGCACGACCGTCGGGTCCCCTAGTCTGGGTCCACGGCGTCAGCGTCGGCGAAAGCCTGTCGGCCCTGCCGGTCATCGAGCGCATCCGCACCGAGCGGCCGGGGGTGTCAATTCTCGTCACCACCGCCACCACGACCTCGGCCGAGATCCTGGCCAAGCGGTTGCCCGTCGGCGTCATCCATCAATATGCCCCGCTCGATACGCCACAGGCGGCTCAGGCCTTTCTCGATCACTGGCGGCCGGACCTGGCGATCTTCATAGAAAGCGACATCTGGCCCAACCAGTTGCACGGCCTCGATGTACGCAAAACACCCTATGCGCTGCTGAGCGCGCGCATAACCGAAAAGACCTTTCGCGGCTGGCAAAGCTGGCGGAAGGCGATGTCGGGGATTCTCAAGGGCTACAGCCTGGTCATGGCTCAGGACCGCGACAGCGATCAACGATTGAAAACCATGGGCGTCGTGACCGCGCCGGTCGCCAACCTCAAGACATTGGGCGATGCCTTGAAGGTCGACGACGAAGCGCTGTCCGCGCTCGACGCCCTGATCGGCGAGCGCCGGGTGATCCTGGCGGCCAGCACCCACTATGGCGAGGACGCGCTGATCGCCAACGCCCTGGCGCCCTATGTTCGCGACGGCGACCTGCTGATCCTGGTGCCGCGCCACCCGATCAAGGCCGGCGATATCCAGATCGACATCGAATCGCTCGGCCTGCACGTCGCCCGCCGGGTGATGAAGGACCCGCTGGAGCCGACGACCCAGGTCTATCTCGCCGATACGCTGGGCGAGCTCGGCCTGTTTTTCAGCCTGGCCGACATCGTCATCATGGGCGGCTCGTTTCAGACCGGTGTTGGCGGCCACAATCCGCTGGAGCCGGCGCGGCTGGGCAAGAGCGTCATCACCGGGCCCGACACCTTCAATTGGCAGGGCGTGTTCGACGACCTGATCGACGCCGGCGGGGCATATCGCGTCGCCGATGGCAGCGAACTGTCGTTCCTCGTCAACGAACTGCGCCAGCATGCGGACGCCATCGCCGTGGCCGACAAGGCCGCTTTTGAGGTGTCGCAACGCGAAGCCGGGACGCTCGATCGCGTCTGGACAGCCCTTGAGCCCCTGCTTCCGGGGGCGCCGTCGTGAGCATCACCACGCCGGCCTGGTGGTACAAACGCGGCGCGGCCGGGGCGCCATGGTGGCGCTTTGCGCTATGGCCGCTGTCGCTGGTGTGGCAGGGCGTCAATGCGGCCAAACGCGCCAATGCCCATCCCTATCGCTCACCGCTGTTCGTTATCAGCGTCGGCAATGTGACGCTTGGCGGCTCGGGCAAGACGCCGATCGCCGGGGAAATCCTGCGCCTGCTGGCCAGTGCCGGGGTCGAGGCCGCCGGTCTGTCGCGCGGCTATGGCGGCAGTTTGGAAGGGCCGGTGCAGGTCGATCCGGCCAGGCACACGGCGGCCGAGGTCGGCGATGAGCCGCTGATGCTCAGCCAGACGGCGACGCAATGGATTTCGCGCGACCGCGCCGCAGGCCTGCGCGCCATCGAAGGCACGGCCGCGAAAGCCGTGGTGCTGGATGATGCCCATCAGAACCTGAAAATCACCAAGGACCTGCACATCCTCGTCGTTGACGGCAATACGGCCAATGGCGCCTGGCCGTTCGGCGACGGCGGCGTCTGCCCCTACGGGCCGATGCGCGAGCCGCTCAGCGGCGGCCTCGCGCGCGCCGACATCGTGGTGCTGTGGATGCCGGATGCGACAAGCCCGCCCGATCCATCATTGATCGCTTTGCTCTCGTCCAAGCCGGTCTTCGTCGCCCGCCTGACGCCGATGTCGGATCAAGCCCCCGGCCGCGTCGTCGCCTTTGCCGGCATCGCCAAGCCGTGGCAGTTCCGCGCCACGCTCGACTCGCTAGGCTATGAAACGCTGAGCTTCACCGGCTTTCCCGATCACGAGTCGCCGTCCGAGAGCGCTTTGGAGGCCATGGCCGCCGAGGCGCAGGCTGCCGGGGCGCAATTGCTGACAACGCAAAAGGACTGGGTCCGCCTGGGCACCTATTGGCGCGAACGGATCGCCTGCCTGCCCATCGTCGCGCGATTCGAGGATGAAGCCAGGTTCCTGGCTGCGCTGACGCTGAAAGCGGAGGCAAGCGATCAAACGCGATGAGATCGGCCTCAAAGCACTACAGGCTGACCCAGCGCCTCAAGCAGACGGACGATATCCGCGGGGTAGAATTGCCGATAGGGAATCACGCCAACAAAATTACGGCGACGTCGGGTGCGGTCGCTGACGCGCAAGACCGACCATGAGTACTGCTTTTGCGGATCGCGCCCCGAGCGAATGTGCGCTTTTTCAGCCTCTATTCGCCACAGGCTGATGCCGAATATTCGGCGCGACAACACTCCGTTTTCGAGGATGACGCGGCTGGATTCGAGGTATTGCCAAAACCCGAGGCCAACCAAGGCGATTACGACTGTGCCGGCGATATCCTGTGCTCGCCAAGCGGCGCCGGGAGACAAAAGAAGAGTGGCCGGACCATAGGCCATGAACGGCAGCCCCACGGCCAACATGAAGTATCGCGCGGGTCGAGCAGGTTTTAGGCTCAGCCGCTCCATATCGCCTACAGTGCTCTCCAACCTATATCACTACGATAAAACCCGCCCGGCCAATCGATCTTGGCGATCGCTGCATAGGCCTTGTCGCGGGCGTCCTGGATCGTCGCGCCGCGCGCACAGATGTTGAGCACACGGCCGCTCGAGGCGCGCAGACTGCCGTCGGCGCCGCGCGAGGTGCCGGCGTGAAAGACGCTGACGTCGGCGCCGAAATCCTGGTCGGCGCCGCGGATGATCGAGCCGCTCAACGGGCTGTCGGGATAGCCCTTGGCGGCGTAGACGACGCAGACGGCGGCCTCGTCGTGCCACTGAGGCGGCGGCAGGTCGCGCAAACCACCGCCACGCGCCGCGGCCATCAGGTAGGGCACAAGGTCGCTTTTCAGGCGCAGCATCAGCACCTGGCATTCCGGATCGCCGAAGCGGGCATTGTATTCGACCAGGCGCGGCTTTCCGGCCTCGATCATCAGCCCGGCATAGAGCACGCCGGTATAGGGCATGCCCTCGGCCTTCATCCCGGCCATGGTCGGCTCCAGGATATCGCGCTGGGTGACGCGTAGCAGGTCGGGGGTGACCACGGGTGCGGGGCTATAGGTGCCCATGCCGCCGGTATTCGGCCCGGTATCGCCGTCGAAGGCGCGCTTGTGATCCTGGGCCCAGCCGAACAGGATGGCGGTGTCACCGTCGCACAAGGCGAAGACCGAGGCCTCCTCGCCGGTCATGAACTCCTCGACCACCAGCACCGCGCCCGAAGCGCCGTAACGACCGTCGAGCATGGCTTCGGCTTCGGCGACGGCGTCGGCATAGGTCGGCGCGATCGCCACCCCCTTGCCGGCGGCCAGGCCGTCGGCCTTGATGACGTAGGGCGGTTGGTAGGTCTTCAGAAATTCGCGCAGATCGGCAATATTGTCGAAAGTTTCCGACTGCGCCGTTGGGATTTTGTGACGCGCGCAAAAGGCTTTGGTGAAGGCCTTCGACGATTCCAGTTGGGCGGCTTTTTGCGACGGGCCGAAGCACGGGATGCCGGCGGTGGCCATGGCGTCGGCGACGCCTTCGGCCAAAGCGCTTTCCGGGCCGACGACGACGAGGCCGGCGCTGATTTCGCGTGCCAGGCCGACCAGCCCCGCAACGTCGGTCGCCTTGACGTCGCGGCACTCGCCGATCGCCGCCATGCCGGGATTGCCGGGCGCGATGACCAGACGCTCGCACAGCGGAGATTGTTTGATCTTCCACGCCAGGGCGTGTTCGCGGCCGCCCGAACCGATCAGCAGGATGTTCATGGCGTGGCCTTCCCTCAACTGCTTGCCGAGGTCAAGCGGAATTGAAGTGGCATTTGCTCCAATGTCATAAATTGCGCAATTTGTGTTATCAACCTATATTCCGCGCAGGAGAACAGCCATGAACGTTTCGGTCGGCGATCGTTGGGAAGACTTCATCGACGCCATGGTCAAGGACGGACGCTACGCCTCGGCCTCCGAAGTGGTGCGCGAAGGGTTGCGTCTGGTCGAGGAGCGCGAAGCCAAGTTCCATGCGCTTAAGGCGCATCTCGATGCAGCCGTGGCGCGCGGCGGCGAGCACAGCTTTGATGATGTCCGCGCCGCCATCCGCGCTCGCAAGGACGCGGCCACCAAAGCAGCGTCATGAAACGCCTCGTCCTGACGGCTCAGGCCGTCGACGACTTGGATGATATTCATGAGGCTGTTCTTCAGGCCTCCGGCTCTGATGATGTAGCGGATCATTTTGTCGACGAAATCGAAGCCCATTGCCTCAGGATCGCGCAATTGCCGGGCCTGTTGGGACGTCCACGCCCGGAGTTCGGGCACGATCTGCGCAGCCTGCCGCACGACAACTATCTGATCTTCCTGCGCTATCGTGCGGCCGATGTCCTCGAAGTCGTGACGGTCGTTTATGCCGCCCGCGACCTCGACGCCTATTTCGACGAGTCACCCGACTGAAGCGTCGACGCCGCCAGCCGGTTCAGTTCGGCGACGTGGGCGGTAAACGCCTTGCGGCCGGCGGCGGTCAAAGCCAGCCAGGTGCGCGAGCGGCCGTTGAACGGGCTCTTGGTCAGGCTGACATAGCCGGCATCTTCGAGCAATTTCAGATGCTTGGACATCACCGAGTCCGACACACCGATGGCATCGCGCACGGTGGCGAACTCGGCCTGGTCGACGGCGGCCAAAAGGGCGCAGATCTGCAACCGGCCGGGCGCATGGATGACAGGGTCGAAAACCGGAGCCTGGATCACTTGGTGAGCCCCATTTCGCGGCGATAGACTTGGCGCCACAGACGCGAGGCATAGAGAGCCAAGCCAAAGGCGATCAGACCGGCACCGAGCGGCATGAAGGTCTTTACCGGCGCCGGAACGATGATGCCTCCCAAAGAAATAGCAATGCTGGCCCCCATCAGGGCGGCGATGACCAGGCCGAGCAGGATGGCGACCCAACGCGCCCGCGGCGGCGTGATCCCGCTCAGCCAGACGCCGTTGCGGTTGGCCCAGTCACGCGCCAGCAGCACCAGCCCGCTCAGCGCCACGGCTTCGATGCCGAGCGCGATGGGCACCGGCAGGCTCCATCCGGCTACCAGCCCCGCGACGAGGGTCGAATAGATCAGGTCGTAACCCCAGCCGCCGCGCGAAATGCGGTCGGCCATGGCGGCCTGGGCGGCGTGAATGCTGAGCAACGGATCGGTATCGAGTTCATTCGCCATCGGGGGGCCTCACTTTCCATATCGGAAACTTAGCATGACTTTCCAAATTGGCAAGTGGTAATTTTCCATTTTGGAAAGTGATATGCCGATGCCTATGTTAAGGCCATGGACGACCTTCTTTCTCCCGCCGATTCGGCCTCTAATGTTCAGGCCTATTCCGTCTCCGAACTGGCCGGTGCGCTGAAGCGCACGCTGGAGACGACCTACGACCACGTCCGGCTGCGCGGCGAGGTGTCGAAGGTGACGCGCCATTCGTCGGGCCACGTCTACCTGACGCTGAAGGACGACAAGGCCAATATCGACGGCGTCATCTGGAAAGGCCAGGTGGCGCGGTTGCAGACCCAGCCGGATACGGGTCTGGAAGTCATCGTCACCGGCCGCATCACCACCTTTCCGGCCTCGTCGAAGTACCAGATCGTCATCGAGCAGATGGAAATCGCAGGCGTCGGCGCGCTGCTGGCGCAGCTTGAGCGGCTGAAGCAGAAGCTCAGCGGTGAAGGCCTGTTCGAGGTGTCGCGCAAACGTCCCCTGCCCTTTGCGCCTCGAACGATCGGCGTCATCACCTCGCCGACCGGCGCCGTCATCCGCGACATCCTGCACCGCATCCGCGACCGCTGGCCGTGCCGCGTCGTCGTCTGGCCGGTTGTCGTCCAGGGCGATACCGCAGCCCCCCAGGTGATCAATGCGCTGAAGGGTTTCGAGGCCGGCGATAATGTCCCCCGCCCGGACGTCATCATCGTCGCCCGCGGCGGCGGTTCGGTCGAGGATCTGTGGCCGTTCAATTCCGAAGAGCTGGCGCGCGCCGTTTCCGCCTGCCGCATCCCGGTGATCTCGGCCGTCGGCCACGAGACCGATACGACGCTCATCGACTATGTCAGCGATCGCCGCGCGCCCACGCCGACCGGGGCGGCCGAAATGGCGACGCCGGTGATCGGCGAACTGCGCGCCTTCACCGCCGATCTCGAACGCCGCCGCCAGGGCATCATGGCGCGCAAGCTGGAGACCCTGCGCGAACGCGTTGGGCTGATGGCGCGCGCCCTGCCCAAGCCGCAGGATCTCATCGACACGGCGCAGCAGCGGCTGGACTACGTCGCCCATCGCCTCAATGGTGGACTGTCCGCCAATCTCAACGCTCACGACACCGCCTTTGCCCGCATTTCCGGGCGCTTCCGTCCGGGCCTGCTGGAACGGCCGCGCGAGCTGAAGCACGACCAGTTGGCGCAGTTGAGCGGGCGCCTGCATGGGGCGGCGGCACGCAAGCTCGTCCTGACGCGCGAACACGCCCGCCTGCCGATGCTCGAGCAGCGTCTGGGCGAAGCGCTGAAACGTCAATCGTTGAGGGCCGGCGAAAAACTGCCCGACCTGACGCGGCGAATGAGCGACGCCATGGCGCGCGCGCTCAAGCAAAAAAGCGACCGCCTGATCGCGCTCGACAAGCTGCGTTTGAGCCTCAATCCCGACCGGCCGCTCGATCTTGGCTTTGCCCGCGTCAATCGCAAGGGCGGCGAACTGGTGACCTCGCCCGACATGGTGGCCAGTGGTGAAGGGCTGGAACTGACCTTCAAGGGCGGCCGCACCCTCGATGTCGTCGCCGGCACCACGCCTCAGCCATCGTCAGCCGCGCCTACACCTCAGGCGGTCGCGCCCAAGCCCGCGGCGAAAAAAACCGTCACGCCGGAACAGGGCAATCTATTCTAAAATTACAGATGTCGGCGACTGTCCATGCGTTCATGCAGAACGGCAAGAACGGTAACGGCTTCGTCGCTGGTCCGGTAAAAAACCAGATGTCGCCCGACAAGCAGCGAAAACACCCCTTCGGCAATATCGTCGCGCGGCCGACCATGATGTGGATGTCGGCGCAACGCCTTGAAGGCCTCCGCCAATCGCAACAGATAGGTTTCGGTACGGTCAGCGCCCCAGACTGAAAGACTGTAGCGGCGAATATCGGCAAGGTGTCCGCGTGCCTTTGCGGAGACGATCAGCTCGCGTTCAGCCATTGCGCCGGATATCGGCGAACAGGGTGTCGACGTCTTCGTCCGCTTCAAGACGCGTCACCCGCCCCGCTGCAACGTCGGCATCGGCCTCGGCGATGACCGCGCGCAGGTGCTGAAGCTTCATCTGCGCCACCATGTCTTCGTTCAATTCCATGAAGCGCAAGGCCTCGCGCACCACTTCGCTGGCATTATTGTACAGACCACTTTCGACCTTGCGCTTGACGATGTTTTCGAGTTCAGGCGTCAGGGAAATATGCATGAGATGCATAATACAAACTTTGTCAAAGTTTGTCACGAATGATATCGCGGCGTACCCAGCAAAGGCCCGGACGGGGCCTTGATCGAACGCGGCGGCGGGCTTATGTTCGCGTTATGAACATGCATAATCCGCCCTCGCTTCCCGACCAGGCCGTCCTGCAATACGGTGACGGTGACTATACCATCATGCGCCCGGGCAAGTTCGTCGTCTGCGCCGTTTCCGGCCGCCATATCCCGCTCGAAGCTCTGCGCTACTGGGATCCGCGGACGCAGGAAGCCTATGCCGGCCCCGACGAGGCCATGCAACGCTGGAAAAGCCTGAACGGCAAATGATCCCTTCGCGCCGCCACGTCCTGGGTTTGGGGGCCGCCGCGGCCGGCCTGACACTGATTCCGGGCCTTCCGGCCCTCGCCGAAGACGATCCGTTCAATCTCAAGGGCCGATTCGTCCAGAGCGGCTTTGCGGTCGGTCACACCAAGCCTGGCGCCGAACTTTGGGTCGATGGCACCTCGCGCGGCCCGACCGGCGCCGACGGCAGCTTCTATGTCGGCCTCGACCGCGATTCGCCGGCCAGCTGCACCATCGAAATCCATGACGGCGCGCGCATCGACAAGACGACGATCACGGTGGCGCCGACGACGTACGACATTCAGCGCGTCGACGGCCTGCCCCAGGATACGGTGACGCCGACCAAGCCCGAGCTTTTGGCACGCATCAAGGCCGAAGCCGCGTTGAAAAACGAAGCCTTTGCCTCGCGCCTCGACGCCGACTACTTCACCGGCGGCTTCAAATGGCCGCTGGAACACTTTGTTGTTTCAGGCCATTTCGGCAATCAACGCGTCCTCAACGGCACGCCGACCTCACCGCACCTCGGTTTCGATATGGCCGCGCCGACAGGCACACCGATCCACGCCCCGCAAAAGGGCCTGGTCGTGCTGTCGGAGACCGATCTTTTCTACGAAGGCGGCCTGCTGCTGATCGACCACGGCCAAGGGCTGATCTCGATGTACCTGCACCAGTCGCGCGTCATCGCCAGGAAGGGCGATCTCGTCCTTCCTGGGCAGGTGATCGGTGAAGTCGGAGCCAAGGGCCGGGCGACCGGACCGCACCTGTGCTGGCGCCTGAAATGGACCGACCGGCACATGGATCCCAGCCTGATGGTGGCGTAATCGGGTTTCGCGACTCGCAAATACAATCCTTGGTTGATAAGCGTAAATAAGCTTGCCTCCGCCGACGGTGCTTTGCCACCGTTTCGGATGGTTTTTGCGTACCCTGCATTATTCGCTTGAAATCACTCGAAGAATAATCATAACACCACCATTGGTATGGTTATCGATTCAAAGAGACCTATCCAATTAACGCCCCTTTCGCCCGACCCGCCCCATGGCCGATTACAGCAGTTTGAAAATCTTGCTGGTTGAGGACAACCAGCACATGCGGTCCATCGTCTCGGCCATTCTCAAGGGCTCGGGCATCCGCAGCATCCGTGAGGCGCGCGATGGCGCCGAGGGGCTAGACATGCTGCGTCAATTTCCGGCGGACATTGCCCTGGTCGATTTCAACATGTTCCCGATCGACGGCGTCGAGTTCACCAAGATGCTGCGCAATGCGCCGGACAGCTCCAATCCTTATCTGCCGATCGTCATGATCACCGGCCATTCGGAGCGGTCGCGCGTCATCGAGGCCCGCGACGCCGGGGTCAACGAATTCGTCGTCAAGCCGCTGACGGCGCGCGCCCTGCTCAGCCGTCTCGATTCGGTGATCATGCGCCCGCGGCCGTTCATCCGCTGCAAGTCCTATTTCGGCCCGGATCGCCGCCGCATCGTCGACAAGAACTATCCTGGCCCGTTCCGCCGCAACACCGACGGCATGTTCTAAACCCGCATTGACGGTAGGTCCATTAGGCACTTGTTAATCTTGCCTGTTAACAATCCTTAACGGGGACTAGGCGCGCGCGCCGAAATCAGCCCATAGTGTCAAAGTGATTCTCTGTGTCCGCATGTGGCGGGCCGGGTCGGGACCTCGAATGCGCAAACTCACGACCGTGCTGTTGATGCTGACCTATATCGCGGTCAGCGGTACCGTGGCCTGGACCCTGTGGAGCCACGCGGCCGACTCGTCCACCTGCATCGCGGCCCTGTTCGGCGCGCTGGGTGTGTGTATCGGCTTCCATGTCTTCGTCGCCCAGTCGCTGGCCGAGCGCCGCATTTCGCGCGACATAGACCAGATCCGCGAAGCCCACCGCCTGATGGTCGACGCCGTCGATTCGACGCAAAAAGACATGATCGAGCTGGCCGACCGCGTTCAGGACAACCGCGCCGCCCGTTCCGACGAGCTGACCTCCGAAGTCCGCATGCTGGAAGACCTGGTCAAGAAGCTCGGCGAAAGCATCGAGGACCGCCTGGCCGAATGGCAGGCCGCCCCGGTCGTCGCCATCCACGGCGGCCCGGTGGCGCGTAACGCCAAGGAAGCCCAGGCCTACGCCCTGATCGAGACCATTCGCGAAGCCCTGACCGAGGGCCGCGTCGACCTCTATCTGCAACCGGTCGTCTCCCTGCCGCAGCGCAAGACCATCTTCTACGAAAGCTTCTCGCGTCTGCGCGACACTACCGGCCGTGTGCTGATGCCGGCGGAATATCTGTCGGTCGCCGATGCCGAAGGCCTGGTGCCATCGATCGACAACCTCTTGCTGTTCCGCTGCGTGCAGATCGTGCGCCGCCTGGCCAAGCAGGACCGCCGTATCGGCATCTTCTGCAACATCTCGCTGACCAGCCTGCGCGACGAGACCTTCTTCCCGCAGTTCCTCGAATTCCTCAACGAGAACCGCGACCTGGCCGGCGCCCTGATCTTCGAACTGGGCCAGGACGCCTTTGCGACGCGTGGCTCGGTCGAGGCGCGCAACATGGCCAAGCTGGCCGATCTCGGCTTCCGCTTCTCGATCGACAAGGTCGTCAGCATCGATTTCGACCTGCAGGACCTGCATCGTTCCGACGTCCGCTTCGTCAAGATCAGCGCTTCGTCACTGCTCGATCAACTGTTGAACGTCTCTGGCAAGCCGGCTTTGAAGTTCATGAAGGACATCCACGCCGGCGATTACGTGTCGCTGCTGTCGCGCTACGGCATCGAGGTCATCGCCGAGAAGATCGAAAACGAGCGCCAGGTCGTCGACGTGCTCGAAATCGAGATCGGCTACGGCCAGGGCCACCTGTTTGGCGAACCGCGCGCCATCAAGGAACAGGTGCTGCAGGAAACCGCGCCGCCGGCCGGCTTCATGAAAGCGACCATGCCGCAACTGCGGCGCCGGGCTTAGACTACGAAGATGCTGTCCCAGCACTCGGACCGTTGCCTGCATAAATGCTTCAGAAGGTATGCCACTAGAAGCGCTTTTTGAAGAGGTAGGCAAAATTGGAAAAGCGTGCAGGCTCCAAAAAAACCTCATCAGATGCTCTGGATCGCCCTGTTTCGATTCACGGTAAGATTGAACAAAGCGGCTTAAGCGTTCAGTCAAAAAGCCGTGCCATTGCCGCTTTTGATCGGCTGTTGGGCGGCCTTATTGGCATACCAGCTGAAATATTGGAAGGAATTCGCGCAAAGATAGAGCTGAAAGGCCGCATTGATCTTGAAAGGCTAACCGCGGCAACGGCTAAATTTTCAGAGGCAGAAAACCTCTCATTGCTTGATAAAGCCGCCCTCCAAACTTTCTTCGCCGACTACGCAGGCAAGCTAGAAAATAGAGTTGCAGTATTCCTGGCAACTCAGGAAGCATTGCATCTTCCGGAGCCACCTCCAAAACAAAACCCGACGCAAGAGTCATCGGAAGCAACAGCGTCGGAAGAAGCTGAAATAGATCCAGATTGGATCAATGTCTTTGCGGAACATGCCGAAAGAGCGTCATCCGATCGAATGCGAGACCTTTGGGGGCGAGTACTCGCCGGTGAAATCCGCAAGCCTGGTGCTTTTGCACCCGCGACAATGCGAGTCATTGCCGAGCTGGACATTCAAATCGCTAAAGAATTTGAAGCAGTCGCGCGCAGAATTATACAAGGGGCTGTACGTCAAACCATTGACAAAGAAGGTCTCTCTCAGAGTGAGATAATGTTGCAAGAAGCAGGGCTGGTCGTCGGCTCTGAAGGAACTTTGACATCGCGCATAAAATTTGATGAAGATGGAAAAGGCTTGCTAATTGGGAATGAATATCTTTTACGATTTGAGGGCTGTAAACCAAATTCTGCCGCCAATTATAGAGTTTTAAAACTCACACGCGCGGGCAGTCAAATCGCATCAATACTTGAGCGTGACGAAGTTTTGTCACTCACCGAATTCGCCGAACATTTTGACGCAAAAAAAATTACCCTCTGCAAAATCGACCACTGGGAAGGCTCTATAATTCATCATAACGCTGTGAGCGTTATCAAGAATTAAGAAGATTTCTAAACATGATTATTCTAGTAGATAATTTTTTACCTTGATTATCTAATCCCATGCTGAACAACAAAATGCTGATCTTCAAAATCGTCCCGCGAAACGACTGGCAAAGCGCCGCCGATCCGTGGCCGGGCTCCGCCCACGACCAGGCCGACGGCTTTCTGCATTTCTCGACCGCCGGGCAATTGGCGGAACCCCTGCGCCGCCACTATGCCGGCCAGGACGATCTCCAGCTCCTTGCCGTCGAGGCCGATAACTTAAGCGAATCGCTGACATTCGAGCTCGCCCCGGCACGCGGCGAAGCCTTTCCGCACCTCTATGGCCCCCTGCCTCACACCTTCGTGCGCTGGACGCGGCCGATCAAACGCGATGGCGACGATTTCGCCTTGCCCCCGCTCGATTAAGCCTTTTCCTCCCTCCCCCCTCTCGCTACATCAGGACGCACAGCCGGCTTCCGGCGCGAGTCGCGTGGACCATGACCCAACCCGAACTGCTTTCCGGCCTGTCGGCCATCGCCGGCCAGTACGACGCCCTGTTCTGCGACATCTGGGGCGTGCTGCACAACGGCCGCCAGCATTTCCCGCCGGCCTATGAGGCGCTCAAGCGCTTCAAGGCCGAACACGGCCCGGTCATCCTGATTTCCAATTCGCCGCGTCCCGACGACAGCCTGATCCTGCAGTTGCAAAGTCTCGGCATCGAGGATGACGGCTTTTCGGCGGTGGTTTCATCCGGTGACGCCACCCGCGCCTATTTGCGCGCCTTCGCGCCGTCGGGTCCGGCCTGGCGCATCGGCGATCTGCGCGAACAGTCGCTCTATGCCGGCATCAATATTGATCTCGATGGCACACCTGAGACCGCCGCCTTCATATCGTGCTCCTCGCCGTTCCACGACGAGACCGACACGCTCGACATGTACGAGGCCGAATTCGCGGTCGCCGCGGCGCGCAATCTGGTGATGATTTGCGCCAATCCCGACAAGGTGGTCCAGCGCGGCGACAAGATCATCATGTGCGCGGGGTCGCTCGCCGATCTCTACGCCTCGATGGGCGGCGAAGTCATCATGGCCGGCAAGCCCTACGCACCGATCTACGAGATGTGCTACGCCGAGCTCGACCGGCTGCTCGGGCGGCCGCACGATCGCAGCCGAATCCTGGCGATCGGCGACGGCCTGCCGACCGACGTACTGGGCGCCAATGGCCAGGGGCTGGACCTCGTCTTCGTCGCCGCCGGTATCCACGCCGTCGAGGCCACCGATTCGTCGGGCGCGCTCGATCCGCGCCTGTTGAAAAAGCTGCTCGACGCCCAGGCCGCCGAAGCGCGCTATGTGGCGGAAGCGCTGCGCTGGTAGCGCTCGAGGCTATCCAAAGCAAGATACCCCACCACCACTTCGGTCGCTTTGCTCCCTCGCGGTCCCCCTCCCCAACGCGCTTCGCTTGTGGGGAGGAGCAAGAAGGAGCGATCGCACTTCCTTGCGCCTCCCCGCTTGTTGGGCGCGGGCCGGCGAGGCAGGAGGACCGCGCGAAAACGCGTAGCGTTTAAGCGGGGTGGTGTGGTTTCTTGCTTTTCGTAAAGCTACCGTACGAGCCCGTGCGTCAGAACCATCGCGCCCTGCCCTCCCACCCAACAACAAAAAACGCGGGGCCGTTGGGCCGCCGCGTTTTTCGCACCATCGCAAGTTTCCACCGCACCCGTCGTTAAGCGCGGGCCGCTGATGTCTTTGCTGTTATCTGGGTCGTCTTTTAGTCGAACAGGGCGTCGATGTCGTCCTGGCTCGCCGGCTTGTCGAGGTCGGCCGGGGCCACGTCGAACAAAGCGTCGATATCGTCCTGCGAGTTGCTGACCTCAGCCGCCGGAGCTGGAGCCGGTGCCGGCGCAGGCTTCGGAGCTGGCGCGGGTGCCGGTGCCACAGCGACCGGCTTGGGAGCTGGTGCAGGCGCAGGCGCCGGAGCAACCGTCACAGGCTTGGGTGCGGGCGCGGGTTCGACCTTGGCCACGGGGGCCGGGGTCGGCGCCGGAGCTTCGGCAACCGGTGCCTCGTCAACGCTGGCAAAGCCTTCGTCGAACATGGCGTCGATCGCGTCCTGCTTGGTTTCCGGACCGCCGATGGCGGGGCCGTTGAGCAGCAGGTCGTGACGACGCTTTTCTTCAGGCGTCATTTCCTGCACGCCGCCGTCGTCGACGCCGAGCGTATTGGCCAAGCGGCCGACGCGCTCTTCGATCTGCTTCAGAACATTGATGACCTTCGACACGCGCTGGCCGGTAATGTCCTGGAACGAGCAGGCCTCGAAAATCTTCATCACCTCATCGTCGACCTGCGCCTTGTAGGCGGCCGGGTCGGAGATGTCCGCGCCCATGATCGCTTCGGCGCAGTTCATGATGGTGTGAGTCGCCGCCTCGGTGTCGCGAGTGATCGCTTCCATCTCGGCGCCGGCTGTCGGGATCCGTTCGTGCGAAATGTCGTGGGGACGCATTTCGCGAATTTCTTCCTTCGCCTTGGCGATATAGCCGGCGATGACGCTGAATTCCTCGGAGCGGCGCTTGTCGAGCTGCTGGAAGAAACCACGCATCAGCGCGACCAGGGCCTCGGACTGCTGCATCAGATTGATCAGCTTGGGTTCCAGCTCGGTGACCATAGCGGGATCAATCCCGTTCAGGCCAAGGCTTTCGTCCTTATTGTATGCGGGCTGGGCCATTGGTTTCCTTAACGGACTTAGAATTCACCGAGAACGGCAGTGATCTTTTGTTTCAGAGTCGCCGCATTGAAAGGTTTAACGATATAATTGTTAACGCCGGCTTTCTTGGCAGCGATAACGTTCTCGGTTTTGGATTCGGCGGTAACCATGATGAATGGCGTGCGCTTCAAACCGTCGTCGGCGCGGACCTTGAGCAGCAGCTCGTAGCCCGTCATCGGCTCCATATTCCAGTCCGAGATGACCAGGCCGTAAGAGGCCTTCTTCATCTTCTCCAATGCTTCGGTGCCGTCCGACGCTTCTTCGACGTTTTCAAAACCCAGTTGTTTCAACAGGTTAGAAATAATCCGCAGCATCGTCTTATAGTCGTCAACGACCAGGACGGGCATGGACATATCGATGGCCATGTGAATAAGCCCCACTTTTTGTAGATGCGAGCCCAGCGTTACTGCGGGCCCTTCGATGAACACTGGAGCATATTGCCGCAAATCCAATAAAATCAGGTTAAGGGCGTTTTCTAATTTTCCCCTTTAAATTCAACAATATAACCCCTATTAACCACGAATTATGGTGAAGAACAGCGGTATTCGAAAGAGATTCGCGCGGCAAAATCATGGCCAAAGCGGCGCAAAAGGCTTGGCAGAGCGGGTTCGCTCCCCTATGTCTCCACCTCCGGGGACAGGGCTGACCCGTTCCGGGGCGGCTCATGTCGTTGTTTGCGCAGACGGTTTTCCTCGGGATGAGCGGCCGGCCTGCGTGTCCTACCACTTCCAGGGATTTGCGCCCGATCCATGACCCACGCGACCTATCTTGAAGATCTCCACGTCGGCGAAAGCCACCTCCGCGACTTTCACGTCGATGTCGAAGCCATCGAAGCCTTTGCCAAGGTGTCGGGCGATTACAACCCGATCCACATGGACGAAGACTTCGCCAAGGGCACGCCGTTCAAGGGCCGCATCGCCCACGGCATGCTGATGGCCGCCTATATCTCGGCGTCGCTGTCGAGCTACCTGCCGGGTGTCGGCGCCATCTATGTGTCGCAGACGCTGAAGTTCAAGCGCGCCATCCGCCCGGGCGACGATGTTACGGTGCATCTCGACATTATCGATATCAATCCGAAGACGGCCCACGTCACGCTGACGACCAACGTCAAGTGCCGCAACAAGGTCATGGTCGAAGGCACCGCCGTCATCCTGGCGCCCAAGCGCCCGGTCGAATAGGCCGTGTTCGCCCTCGCCGACCTGCCCGACGCCCTGCGCCCCCACCGGCTTAAGGTGTTCGCGTGTCAGGTCGAAGGCCAGGGGGTGAGCGGCGACCTGCCACCCAAGGGCGCGGCTATCGCCATCGGCAGCTTCGACGGCGTCCATGTCGGCCACCAGCACGTCATCGAATCGGCCATTGCCCGCGCCAAGGCCTCCGGCGTGGCCTCGGCCGTGCTGTTCTTCAATCCCCATCCGCAGAGCTTCTTCAAGCCGGACGGGACGCCCTTCCGGCTGATGTCGTTTTCGCAGCAGTTGCGCGCCTTTGAGGCCTTGGGCGTCGATCGCGCCTATATAGTGTCGTTCAACCGCGATCTGGCCGCTCTGACGCCCGAAGCCTTCGCCCGCGATATCCTGCATGAGGCGTTTGGCGTCTCGCACGTCTCGGCCGGCTTCGATTTCCAGTTCGGCGCCCGTGGCGCCGGTCACGCCAAGGACCTGGTGGCGTTCGGCGAGCAATTCGGCTTCACCACCGATATCCTGCCGTTGCAAACCGACGATCAGGGCCTGAAACTGTCGTCTTCGGCGGTGCGCGACGCGCTTGTGGCCGGCGATGCGGTGACCGCGACCCATATCCTTGGCCGCCCCCAAGCCTATCTCGGCGAAGTCATCCACGGCAACAAACTCGGCCGCACCATCGATTTTCCGACGCTGAATCTGCAACTGGGCGACTATCAGCGTCCGCGCTACGGCATCTATGTGACGCAGACCCTGTTGGGCGATGGCCGTCTGGTCAACGGCGTCAGCAATATCGGCGTGCGCCCGACGGTGGGTGGCAATGTCGAACTGCTGGAGACCTTCCTCTTCGACTTTTCCGAAGAGATTTACGGCCAGGTGATCGAGACAACCCTCCTCGCCTTCCTCCGCCCGGAGGCCAAGTTCGATTCGTTCGAGGCGATGAAGGTGCAAATCCAGGCCGATGCCGAGGCAGCCCGGGCCTGGTTCCGCGGAAGCTAACACGTCGCTTTCAAATACCGGCGTAAACACCTCAATAAACATCGTAAATACGACATTTACTGATGTCAGTGGCCGGATCGCCGCGCCGTGTGACCACAGAGCCTAAATCTGTGTAATCTGTGTAATCTGTGTAATCTGTGGATACCCCTTTCAACGTCTGCAGCGGCTCCGACGCCGACAAGTTTTATCCACAGATTACGCAGATTACACAGATGGTTCGCCTTCGTGGTCCGACAACGGTTCTTCTGAAAGCCACTTCGCTCTAGCCAGCCCTTGCCCGCTCTGATAAAGCCTCGGCCATGTCGATCCTGGGCCACAGCATACGAATTATGGCCCCGGTACGGGCCTGACCGCCCGTGCCGGGAACGGCGCTTTTGCGCCGACGGCGACCGTGTGGCCGCCGCCCGATGTCCCCGCCGACACCCGATTTGCCAGATGACGAATATCTAGAGTCTCCGAGACCATGTCCGATTCCAACGATTCCGCCCTTCCCGCCGCCCGCGATTACCGTGAGACGGTGTTCCTGCCCGAAACCGAGTTTCCGATGCGCGCCGGCCTCCCCAAGGCCGAGCCGGAAATGCTGAAAAAGTGGGAAGACGCCGCCCTTTACCATGCCGTGCGCCAGGAACGTCAGGCGGCCGCGGCGCCGCTGTTCGTGCTGCACGACGGCCCGCCCTACGCCAACGGCAATATCCATATCGGCCACGCGCTCAACAAGATCCTCAAGGACTTCGTCGTGCGTTCGAAGTTCATGCTGGGCTTTGATGTCGACTACGTGCCGGGCTGGGACTGCCACGGCCTGCCGATCGAGTGGAAGATCGAAGAAGAATTCCGCGCCAAGGGCCGGCGCAAGGACGACGTGCCGGCGGCTGAGTTCCGCAAGGCCTGCCGCGACTATGCCGCCAAGTGGATCGACGTCCAGCGCGACGAATTCAAGCGCCTGGGCGTGCTCGGCGACTGGCAAAAGCGTTACGCCACCATGGACTTCACCACCGAAGCCAAGGTGACGGCGGAATTCCACAAGTTCCTGATGAGCGGCCAGCTCTATCGCGGCTCAAAGCCCGTGATGTGGTCGCCGGTCGAACGCACGGCGCTGGCCGACGCCGAGGTCGAATACCATCCGCACACCTCGCCGACCATCTGGGTCAAGTTCCCGGTGCGCCAGGGCGACTGGGCGCAAAGCCCGCAGGCGGCCGAGTTCGCGGAGCTGAAGGACGCCTGCGTCGTCATCTGGACGACGACGCCGTGGACCATCCCGGCCAACCGCGCCGTCAGCTTCAATCCGAAGATCAACTATTCGGTCTACCGCATCGACGCCATGAAGACCGAGGCCGATCTCGGCTTCGCCCCGTGGGCCAAGGCCGGCGACACCTTGATCGTCGCCGACAAGCTGGCCGACAGCGTGCTGGGCGCGGCCAACGCCGCCTCGTGGACGCGCGTCATCGATCTGCCGGCCGAGGTTCTGGGTAATCTGGTGCTGTCGCATCCTTTGGCAGACATGGATGCCGGCTATGGCTTTGAAGTGCCGATGCTGGCGGGCGATCACGTCACCGACGACGCCGGTACCGGCTTCGTGCACACCGCCCCCGGCCACGGCGCCGACGACTACCTGGTGTGGCTGAAGCACGGCTATGGCCTTGACGCCATCCCCGACACGGTCGATCCCGACGGCGCCTACTATGCCGAGGTGCCGCTGTTTGGCGGGCTCAAGGTGCTGGAAACCGAGGGCAAGAAATCCGGTCAGTTCGGCCCGGCCAACAAGGCGGTGATGGACAAGCTGATTGAGGCCGGCAACCTCTTGGCGCGCGGCCGCGTCGAGCACTCTTATCCGCATTCGTGGCGCTCGAAGGCGCCGGTGATCTTCAGAAACACCCCGCAGTGGTTCATCCGCATGGACGGCGACGGGCCCCACGACAGCCTGCGCGACAAGGCGCTGGCCGCCATCAGCCGCACCGCCTTCTACCCGGCGTCCGGACGTAATCGCATCGGCGGCATGGTCGAGACGCGCCCGGACTGGCTGATCTCGCGCCAGCGCAACTGGGGTACGCCGCTGGCCATGTATGTCGACAAGACAAGCGGTCAACCATTGATGGATGAGGCCGTCAATCAGCGCATCGTCGAGCGCATCGCCGCCGAAGGCGCCGACGCCTGGTTCACCCGGCCCGACGGCGACTTCCTGGGCAGCGATTACGATCCGGCCAATTTCGAGAAGATCACCGACATCCTCGACGTCTGGTTCGATTCTGGTTCGACCCATGCCTTTACCATCGAAGGCCGCAATGACAGCAAGTGGCCGGCCGATCTCTATCTCGAAGGCTCCGACCAGCACCGCGGCTGGTTCCAGTCGTCCCTGCTCGAAGGCTGCGGCACGCGCGGCCGGGCGCCGTTCGACGCCGTCCTGACCCATGGTTTCGTCCTCGACGAACAGGGCGAGAAGATGTCGAAATCCAAGGGCAATGTCGTTGCGCCGCAGGACATCGCCAAGGAATCGGGCGTCGAGATCCTGCGCCTGTGGGTGGCGTTGTCGGACTATTCCGAGGACCTGCGCATCGGCAAGCAGATCATCCAGACAACGGTTGACGCCTATCGCAAGCTGCGCAACTCGATGCGCTATCTGCTGGGCGCGCTGAAGGGCTATGAGGCCAGCGAAGCCGTCGAGTACAGCCAGATGCCGTCGCTGGAACGCTATATCCTGCACGAGGTCCATCGCCTCGATGCCGCCGCGCGCGTGGCTTACAATGAGTATGATTTCGCCGCCGTCATCCGTCCGGTCGCCGATTTCTGCTCGCAAACCCTGTCGGCGCTCTATTTCGACATCCGCAAGGACGCGCTTTACTGCGATGCGCCGGACAGCGTGCGCCGCCGCGCCTGCCGCACGGTGATGAACATCCTGTTCGACCGCCTGACCTTGTGGCTGGCGCCGATCATGACCTTCACCATGGAAGAAGCCTGGACCAGCCGCTATCCGGATCAACCGGCGAACCTGTTCCGCGTCCTGTCGGATGTGCCGGAGGTATGGACCAATCCCGGCGAGGCCGATCGCTGGATGAAGATCGAGACCGTGCTGTCGGTGGTTACCGCGGCGCTCGAAGAAAAGCGCCGCGACAAGGTCATCGGCTCGGCGCTGGAAGCCGCGCCGGTCGTGCATTTCGCCGATAACGGCCTCTATGAAGCGTTTGACGGCATCGACGCCGCCGAGGTCTTCAGAACGTCGCAGGCGACCCTGAGCTTCGATCCGGCGCCGGGTGATGCGTTCAAGCTCGACGGCGTCAACACCATCGCCGTGCAGTTTGCTCGCGCCGAAGGCCGCAAGTGCCAGCGCTCGTGGCGCATCCTGCCCGAGGTCGGCACCGATCCGCGCTATCCGGACCTCTCGTTGCGCGATGCGGCCGCCGTGACACAATGGGACGCGGCGCACGCCCCCGGCCCCCTCCCAGGAGCGGTCGATGCGTGAGATTGTTGAGCTTTTAAAACCCTATCTCGAAGGCAAGGCGACGCGCCTCGGTCTCCTGTGCCTGTTGGTGTTTCCGCTCGCCCTGGTCCTCGATCAGGCGTCGAAAGCGTGGGTTTTGTACGGATTGCATCTGCCCTTGTACCGGCCGGTCAAGATTTTGCCCTTCTTTTCCATCACCTTGGTCCATAATCTGAGCATGAGCTTTGGGCTGCTGCCGACCGGCGACTGGACGCGGTGGCTCTTGACGCTGTTTCAGGCCTTGGCCGGCGCGGCTTTGCTCTTTGGAGCATCTCGAGCGCGGCACTGGCTGGTGGGGGTGGCCTTGGCCATGATCGCCGGAGGGGCTATCGGTAACGGACTCGACCGCATCCGGTTCGGGTGGGTGATCGATTTCCTGGACTTTTCTGACACGCACGTCTTTCCGTGGGTGTTCAATATCGCCGACAGTGCCATCACCGTCGGTGTAGCGCTTCTGGCCTGGCACCTGATCCGTAGCGACACAGGAGCCGCCAAGGCGCCGCAACAGGATTAACGCCGCCGGGTCGAAGGGCTTGGCAGCGGCGCATAAACCAAGTATCACTTCCCGACCCGGGCTGGGCGGGGACAACGGAGCAGGATATGAAGTCGGTTAAATTGGCCTTGGGCGTACTGGCCTTGGCAAGCGTGGCCATGTCGGGCTGCGAGTCCACCCGGAACGCACTGGGCCTGAACAAGGTCGTCCCCGACGAGTTCCGCGTCGTTACCAAGGCGCCACTGGTCGTGCCGCCTGACTACGCCCTGCGCCCGCCGGCGCCCGGTGAACCGCGCCCGCAAGAGCTTCAGCCGGAAAGCGCCGCCCGTCAGGCGCTGCTGGGTGAACGCGACGCCGTCAATCGCGACGAAGGCGAAAAGCTGCTGGTCGCCAAGGCCGGTGGCGACAAGGCCGACCCGCTGGCGCGCTACGTCGTCGACGACGAATTCGGCGACCTCGCCTACAAGGAACCGTCCTTCTCCGACAAGGTCATGTTCTGGCACAAGCAAGCCGCTCCGACCGAAGCGCAAAAGAACACCGCCGTTGGCAACGAAGTCACCCCGGTCGATGCTTCGGCCGAACAGGATCGCCTCAAGGCGCTGACCGGCAATGCGCCGATCATCATCCAGCAAAAGCAGGACCCGAAGTACAAGCTGCCGGGTCTTTGATCGCTCTGCGCTGTGACTAAAAGTTAACTTGCCGATCCGTTGAAAAAGGCGCTCCTGTGGGGCGCCTTTTTTGCTTTGGAGGAAGCCCTATGAAGTTCGCCGTAAAGCTTTGCGTATCCGCCCTCGCCCTTGGTGCCCTGGTCGCGGGCGCCGCCCCCGCCCTGGCCCAAAGCGAATGCCAGGCCAATGCCTCGGTCGATAGCCGCCTTGCCGCCGCCGAAGCCCGCGCCGATCGCCCGGACAAGGTCAAGGCCAACGATCCGGTGCGCGACAGCGAAAACCGCTTCCTGCTGCAGTACGTCAAGCCCGGCGACCACGTCCTCGATCTCGGCGCCGGCGGCGGCTATTCGTCGTGGCTGTTGTCCGCGGCGGTATGCGCGGGTTCGGTCGATTCGCACAATCCGCCCGACTGGGCCGCCAGCGACGCCGCCAAGGCCGGTCGCGCGGCCATGACCGCGGCGCGGCCGAACATCCACCTCGTCACGTCGGACTTCACCGCCGTGCCGGTGCCGGCGACACCCTATGACGTCATCTTCATCGGCACCATCTATCACGACACCTTCAACGAAACCGGCGCCGACGCCGTCAAGATGGACAAGGCGCTGTTCGCGGCGTTGAAGCCCGGTGGCGTGGTCGTGGTCATCGACCACAATGCGCCGGCAGGCTCGGGCACGGCCGACACAAATACGCTGCACCGTATCGACAAGGCCGTGGTGCTGAAGAACTTCGCTGACGCCGGCTTTACCCTGGTCAGCGATTCGACCGCCCTGGCCAACGCCGCCGATACGCGCGCGTTGAAGGTCTTCGATCCGACGATCCGCGGCCATACCGACCGCATGGCTCTGGTGTTCAAGAAGCCCTGATATCTGCGAAGCGGCACGCTTCGTAAGTTGGGCCACAGATGGTGTAGATAAGCACAGATATCTGTGTTTCATCTGGGCCATCTGTGGCCCCCTTACGTGATGTGACACAGCCACCGACTCCCGGTATTCTGATCCGATGTCGATTATTCAGCGCCTCCCCCAGGACACTATCAACCGCATCGCCGCCGGCGAGGTCGTCGAACGCCCGGCCTCGGCAGTCAAGGAGCTGATCGAAAACGCCATCGACGCCGGCGCTACGCGCATCGATATTCGCGCTGAACTGGGGGGCCTGTCGCGCATCGTCATCGAGGACGACGGCCATGGCATGTCGGGCGAGGACCTGACCCTGGCGATCGAGCGCCACGCCACCTCCAAGCTCAAGCCGCAGCCCGACGGATCGTGGGATCTGCTGCATATTCAAACCCTTGGCTTCCGCGGCGAGGCCTTGCCGTCGATGGGTTCGGTCGCCCGCCTGACGATCTCGTCCAAGGCGCGCGGCAGCGGTGAGGCGCTATCCATCAATGTTGACGGTGGTGCGATTTCGCCGCTCAAGCCCGCCGCGTTTTCGTCCGAACACGGCACGCGGATCGAGCTCAGCGACCTGTTCTACGCCACGCCGGCGCGCCTGAAATTCATGAAGTCCGAGCGCTCGGAAAACATGGCAATCACCGAGGAGGTCAAGCGTCAGGCCATGGCGCACGAGAATGTCGGCTTCTCGCTCGAACTCGATGGCAAGCGCATCCTGCGTCTGCACCGCGAAGCCGCCGGGTTCGAGGGCCGACTGAAGCGGCTTGGCGCGCTGCTGGGCGCGGACTTCGCCGACAATGCGCTGCTGATCGACCAGGGACGCGAGGGCGTGCGCCTGTCGGGCTATGCCGGTCTGCCGACCTTTTCGCGCGGCAATGCCCTGCACCAATATCTCTTCGTCAATAACCGCCCGGTGCGCGACAAGTTGCTGGCCGGGGCGCTCCGCGCCGCCTATGCCGATTTCCTGGCGCGCGACCGCCACCCGCTGGCGGCCCTGTTCGTCGAGATCGACCCGCAGGACCTCGACGTCAATGTCCACCCGGCCAAGACCGAGGTGCGTTTTCGCGACCCCAACCTGGTGCGCGGCCTGATCATCGGCGCGCTGAAGCACGCCCTGGCCTCGGCCGGGCATCGCGCCTCGACCACGGTGGCGCAGCAGACGCTGGGCGGTTTCCGGCCGGAGGGCGTGTCGCCGGTGCAGCCCCTGCTCAATCTCAACCGGCCGCAGCCGTGGCAGGTGGCGGCGCTGTCGCCCTATCTGCGGCCCTCTTTGGATTCAATGGGGCCCGAGCCGATGGCGCCCTATTCGACGCCAAATTTCGCGCCAACCGCGCGCGTCGAGGACGTTCTTACTGACGTTAAGCCTCAGAGTCTGGAGGGTTTTTCCGAAGCCCTGACCGCCGACTACATGCCGATGGTCGAGGTCCGCGCCGAACCCGACAGCTTTCCCCTGGGGGCTGCAAGGGCACAGATCCACGAGACCTATGTCATCGCCCAGACCAGCGACGGCCTGGTCATCGTCGATCAGCACGCCGCGCACGAGCGCCTGGTCTACGAGCAGATGAAGGTGGCGATGGCGCAGGGCCGGGTGACGCGTCAGGCGTTACTGATCCCGGAAATCGTCGATCTCGAACGCGAGGAGGTGGCGCGATTGATGGCGAAAGCCGACGATCTCAGCGCCATGGGATTGACGCTGGAGGCCTTCGGGCCGACCTCGGTGCTGGTGCGGGATCTTCCGGCGCTGCTCGGCGATTGCGATATCGCCGGCCTGGTGCGCGATCTGGTCGACGACCTGACCGACCACGACCAGTTGCTGGCGCTGAAAGAGCGGATGGCAGAAATCTGCGGCGATCATGCCTGCCGCCACAGTGTGCGCTCGGGCCGCCGCCTCACTGCCGATGAAATGAACGCCCTGTTGCGCCAGATGGAGGCCACGCCCCATTCGGGCCAGTGCAATCACGGCCGCCCGACCTATGTCGAGCTCAAGCTCAAGGACATTGAGCGCCTGTTCGGCCGCCGCTGATTACAGAATAAATGTCAAAAGATCAGCGAGTGGCGGGCGCGCCATTCGCTGATCCGGCAATAAAAAACCCGCGACGCCGAAGGCGCGCAGGCAAACACCCATTATCAGTGCGTGAGATTGAGGATGATGAGGCCGAGCCCCATGACCACGCCCCAAACCTGAACGCTGAGACCCGCCCAAAGCAGAATCTTCAACGCTTCCGGACGGCGCGCCGAGCGCACCTTCACCGCTTGATTATCCATCACCATGACCCCTAGTTCGATAGTTGCACGCCACGAGACGGCCAGCAATTATTATGCCTTTTTGATTTTTACGCCTCGTTAAGGACATAGTGTGGATAAGATGAGGTAACCGTCAATACACTATTTTGCGTGTTGCGCTAATTTTACCACTTGCAGCGCAACAAAGGCCAAAAAGCCCAATAAATTCAAGCTAGTTTTTATTGTAAATTTTTTGTTTAAGGAACAGGACCTGCGCCGCGCCATAGATCTTAGTGTTGAGAATTTCCCACACCTCTGTGGCAAAATCGCCCTCATCGGCGCCCCGTTCGAAGACAATTATGGCATTTTCAGACAACCAGTTGCCTGAAATGAGACAGTCCAGCGCCTTTTCGCCCAGGCCTTTTTTATAAGGCGGATCAAGAAAGCATAAAGAAAACGCCTCGGCCGGGCCACCCGGGCGCACGCCCAATTGGGTGGCGTCGCGGCGGTGGACGCGGGTGGTGCCGAACAGGCCAAAGGCCTCGACATTGTCGCGGATGGCGCCGCGGGCCTCGTCGTCGGTTTCGACGAACAGGCAAAAGGCCGCGCCGCGCGACATGGCCTCAAAGCCGAGCGCGCCGGAGCCGGCAAAGACGTCCATGACGCGGGCGCCGTCGAGGTCCGGCGCCCAGTCGGCGTGCGCCAAGATGTTAAAGACGGCCTCACGCGCACGGTCGGAGGTCGGACGCGTGGTCCGACCGTCCGGCGCGCTCAGGCTGCGTCCCTTGAAGGCCCCGCCGACGATACGCACGGCTTAGCCCCGATCGCGCGGGGGCTTGCGGTCGCCAAAGCCACCGGGCTTACCACCCGGCCGGGCGCCGCCGGATTTAAAACCGCCACCGGACGGTTTGCCGCCCTTGAAGCCGCCGCCGCCAGGCTTGGCGCCTTTGTAACCGCCCGAGCGTTCACCGCCCTCACCGCGCGGCGCGAAGTCGCGCTTGGGACGCTCAGCGCCTTCCGAGCGGGCAAAGCCCGGCTTGTCGCTGTAGGCGCGCTTGGGGCGGTCTTCACCTGAAGCGGCGCGGTCGAAGCGAGGCTTGTCGCCATAGGTCTTCTTCGGGCGATCGTCGCCCGAGGCTGCGCGGTCGAAACGGGGCTTGTCGCCATAGCTCTTGCGCGGCGCGCTTTCGCTCGACGCCGCACGGTCAAAGCGGGGCTTGTCACCGTAGGCGCGCTTCGGACGATCCTCATTCGAGGCGGCGCGATCGAAACGCGGCTTGTCGCTGTAACTCTTGCGCGGGGCGCCCTCGCCCGATGCCGCTCGATCGAAACGCGGTTTGTCGCCGTAGGCGCGCTTCGGACGGTCGTCGCCCGAGGCGGCGCGATCAAAGCGTGGTTTGTCACCGTAAGCCCGCTTCGGACTGTCGTCGCCCGAGGCGGCTCGGTCAAAGCGCGGCTTGTCGCCATAGCTCTTGCGCGGCGCGCCTTCGCGCGGAGCGCCTTCGCCGGACGCCGAACGGTCAAAGCGGGGCTTGTCACCGTAGGCGCGCTTGGGACGATCTTCGCTCGGCGGGGCACGGTCAAAACGCGGCTTGTCGCCGTAGCTCTTGCGCGGAGCACCTTCGCCGGAGGCAGCCCGGTCAAAGCGCGGCTTGTCGCCATAATCGCGTTTGGGGCGGTCGCCCTCGGGGCGACGGTCGCGGGCCGTACCATCGCCTTCAAAGCGCGGACGCTCGTCGAAATCGCGCTCGCGATACTCGGCCTTTTCCATGAAAGCCGGACGCTTCGATGCCGGGCGCGCCGACGGACGATCGCTCGAGTCGGCAAAGCGGTTGGCGCTGCCGCGGCGCTCGCCGGCGCCGCGTTCGGCGCCGCCCGTGGTGTCGCGCGAGAAGCGCGAACGGCTTTTCGGGGCGTCCTGAGTTTGGCTCGCGCCTTCAAGCGGCAGGTTGCGCGGATCGATCTTGTCGGCCAGCAGTTCGCGAATGACGCGCGGCCCGACCTCCTCGACCTCGCCGGGTTCGAGATTGCCGAGCTGGAACGGTCCGTAGGCCAGGCGGATCAGGCGGTTGACCTTCAGCCCGATCGATTCCAGCACCTTACGCACTTCGCGGTTCTTGCCTTCGGTGATGGCGACCGTGATCCACACATTGGCGCGGCCGTCGGCCTTGTCCTGGACCTTGTCGAGCGTCGCCTCGATCGGGCCGTAGATGACGCCTTCGACGGTCGTGCCGTCCTTCAGGGCGTCGAGCCGTGCCTGGGTGGTGTGGCCGAGCGCGCGGGCGCGATAGCGGCGCACCCAGCCCGACGAGGGCAGTTCCAGCGCGCGCGCCAGCTCACCGTCATTGGTCAGCAGCAGCAAGCCTTCGGAATTGAGGTCGAGACGGCCGACAGAGATGACGCGCGGCAGGGGCTGCGGCAGCTTGTCGAAGACGGTCGGGCGGCCTTGCGGGTCGCGGTGGGTCGTCACCAGGCCGACCGGCTTGTGATAGCGGAACAGCCGCGTCGGCTCGGCCTTGCCGATGACCTGGCCCTCGACGGTAATGACGTCGGCGGTGGAGACCAACACGGCCGGCGTTTCGAGGATGCGGCCATTGACGGCGATCTTGCCAAGGCCGATCAGGCGCTCGACTTCGCGGCGCGAGGCCAGGCCGGCACGCGCCAGCACCTTGGCGATGCGTTCGGTCTTGGCCGGCGGGGCCTTGGCACCGCCCTTACCACCGGGCTTGTCGTCCTTAAATGTCTTTGGGCCCGCGTCCTTGCGCTTGGGCTTATCGCCGCCCCGATCACCGCGGCTCTGGGCGTCGCGGGCGTCGCGCATTTCCTGCGACATGTAGCGATGGCCGTCGGCCATGTCCTGCGCTTCCTTAGCGGCTTTAATTTCTTCCGCGGTCGGCTCGCGTGCGGATTCGGGTTCGTTACGCTCTCCAGCGTTACTGTCTTGGGTCACGATAGGACTCTTTCAATGTGTCACGGGCCGCCACATGCGGCCTTTTTGCTTGACGCCGTCATCGGGCAAAGGCTTGTGGTCGGCATGGTGCCAGACCCGGAAACCCTCGACGAAACCCTGATGCAAACGGCTTTGGCCGAGGCGCGCAACGCGGCCTCGGTCGACGAGGTGCCGATTGGCGCTTTAATCTTCGATCCGTCAAGTAAAACCGTCGTGGCCACCGGACAAAATGCGCCGATCAGCCTTAACGATCCCTGCGCCCACGCCGAAATCCAGGCCCTGCGCGCCGCCGGTCAAGCCATCGGCAACTATCGTCTCGGCGGTCTGTGGCTCTATGTGACGCTGGAGCCGTGCGCCATGTGCGCCGGCGCCATTTCGCACGCCCGGATCGAGCGCCTGATCTATGGTGCCTCCGACCCCAAGGGCGGCGCCGTCGAGCACGGCCCGCGTTTTTTCGAGCAGCCGACCTGTCACTGGCGCCCGCAGGTGACGATCGGCGTGCTGGCCGAGGACAGCCGGATCATGCTGCAAAGCTTTTTCCGGGCCAGGCGCAAACTCAAGTCGACAGACGACTGACACCGGCGATATCGCGCGCCAGCAGGCCGATCAGCCAGCGTTCCTGAGGGTCGTCGATCTGGCTAAGCAGGCCGCGCAGATCATCGACGTCGTCTTCCGTCGCATTTTCGCTTTTTGGGCGATTTTTCAGCCGTTCTAACCGCGCCGACAGCGCCTCACAGGCGTTATTACGTGCGTTGACGTCCTTGATTTCATTGGCCCGCCACACGCCACGCAGCAGGATCGCCGCCGCCTGAGCGTGGCGCGTCAGGCCGATCATGCGGTTGCTCGCATCCTCGTCGGCATTCTTGGGTTTGTGATCGCGCGCCATCTGGCCGAGTTCGAGCAGCGCCTTGCGCAGGCGGTCATCGGCCTTGGAGGCCTTCGTTGTGGGTGGCGCGAGCGCGGCGCGCAGCTGGATGACGATGAGGCGCAGGATGTCGACGGCCCGGGTGGCGACGACGCGGTGATGCGGCTGCGGCAGGACCAGCAGCGACACGGCGATGCCGACGACGGCGCCGGTCGAGACGACGATGGCGCGGCCAAGCGCGATATTCAGCTCGGGCACCTGGGCGAACGGCGCCGACAGCATCAGCAGCGCCGAAATCATCGCCGTGCGGTAGCTGGAATCGTAGGCGACCAGCAGGCTGAGCGGCGCCATGGCCAGGGCCAGCAGCTCGTAATCGTTCAGGCCCGACTTGCGCACCATGACCGACAAAAACGCCGTGGCGATGCCGAGCGCGGTCGCCACCAGCCTTTGGCCGGCAGCGCGCCACGCCCCCTGCTGGTACGGCCGGGTGACGATCAGGGCGGAAAAGACGGCGCTGTAGCCATGGGCGAAACCCAGAAGCTGCGATATGCCATAGGCGCCGATCGCCGCGACCATCAGGCGGATGGCGAAGGCGCCCTGCGGCCACGACGGTAAAATCAATCGATGATTGGGCATGGAGCCTCCCGCAATTAGTACGCAGAGCGTATCATTTGCGAAAGCGGACCGCAAGTTCGCACGGGCCCTTGCGAATCTGCATCAGGACGGCGCAAATCGCCGTCAGGAGATACCCATGCTGCTGCAATCGACCAAGCTTTTGAACGCCACCGCCAATGAGGGCCACGACTGGTGGGTGCGGCTGAGCAGCCATCCGGATTTCGTCTACAAGGTCGGCACGGCCTTGATGGTGCTGATCGTCACCTTCCTGGTGTCAGGCTGGGTGTCGGACGCGGCCAAGAAGCTGGCGCGGCGCGTGACGCCGAACGAAGCTGACCGCACCCTGCCGGAATTCCTGTCGCAGGTGGCGCGGTGGATCATCCTGACGCTGGGCCTCGTCGTCTTTCTGAACCGATTGGGGATCGAGACGACGTCGTTCATCACCGTGCTGGGCGCGGCGTCCTTGTCGATCGGCCTGGCCCTGCAGGGGACGTTGGGCAATGTCGCCGCCGGCCTGATGATCCTGTTCACCAAGCCTTACCGCATCGGCGATTCCGTCGTTACCGGCGAGGTCAAGGGCCGCGTTCATCGCCTTGGGGTCTTCACCACCGAGATCGACAATTACGACAATATCCGCGTCTACGTGCCCAATTCAAAGGTGTTCGCAGCCGAGATTTCCAACCTGACGACCAATGGTTCGCTGAAGATCGACCTCAAGGTCGACGTCGACTACGACAGCGATTTGCCCAAGGCGCTCGACGTGGCGCGCGAGGTCGTCGCTCGTCAACCATTGAGAATAACCGAGCGCGACATCTTCGTCGGCTATGAGGCGTTCGGCGACAGCGGCATTCCGCTGCGCGTGCATATGTGGGTGCAGCCGGCGCACCTGGTCGCCGCGCGCTGCGCCCTGATCATGGATTTGAAGTCAGCCTTCGATACGGCGGGGATCGAGATCCCCTATCCGCATCAGGTGGCGATAACCAAAACGCCGAAATTGGCGGCGCCCAAATCAGAACCGGTAGCCTAGACCGACGGCGACGACCGGATAGGTCGAGAAGTCGTTGAGGTCATGTTCCAGATCCTGGCGCTGGATGGCCAGCTGCGTCTGGAAGGTCGGATCGGTGGCGAAGACACCGTCATTGGTCAGCGTCACGTGCGGCTTGCCCTGGAAGTAGGCGCCGGCTTCAGCACTGAGCATCAGCGCGCCGACCGGCCAGCGGCCGCCGATGCCGAGATAGGGCGCCGAGCCGCTGAACTTGCCGTGGGCGTAGAGCTTGCCGATCTGCGCCGGCGTATAGGGCAGATTGCCGATCGTCGTGGTCACGTTCGGTGTGGCGGTGGCGTCGATCTTGTTGCCGTTGGAATAGAGGCCGGCCGAGATAAAGAACGGCCCGTTGGCCATCGGGTGCCAGTCAAACTGGGCGCCGAACGCGGCGATCTTCAGCTTGCCGTCATAACGGACTTGATCGACCGTACGGTCGGCATTGAGATTGAAACCGTTGCCGACCAGGCGCGCCGACCAGTTAGGCGAAAAATCGGTGCCGACTTCGATGCCCGGCCCGAGGGTGCCGATGCGCGCGCCCACCCAGGGGCCATTGTCGGCGGCATGCGCGGCGAGCGGCGCGGCGGAAAGGACGGCCGCGGCAGCGGCAAGGGTGAGGAATTTGGACATGATCAGCTCCCGGGGCTCACGTGTGGGTTGCACGCGCCCAAACTAGGAATCACCGGGCCGCGTCGCAAGCAGACCCTTGCCCTTATATCGTAAAGGAATAATGTGAATTTTGCGCGTTACAGGCGATTTTTGGCGCCTGTCGTTCGCCGGCCAGGCGTCAGCTCAGGCCGACACGCCCGATATCGTAAAAGCGCTTGGCGCGATCGTCGACCAGTTGCTCCGGCGTGCGGAAGCTCAACGCCTTCAGTTCCTCGGCCAGAACGTCGCCCAGCGCGTTGATCATGGCGTCCTGATCGGCGTGGGCACCGCCCGCCGGTTCCGGCACGATGCGGTCGACAATGCCCATCTTGAGCAGGTCGGGCGCGGTGATCTTCATGCGGTCGGCGGCATCCTTGGCGCGCGCGCCGTCCTTCCACAGGATCGAGGCGGCGCCTTCCGGCGAAATCACGCTGTAGATCGAGTGTTCGAGAATCAGCACGCGGTTGGCGGCGGCAATGGCGATGGCCCCGCCTGAGCCGCCCTCGCCCGTCACCGTGGCAATGACCGGGGTTTTCAGCGTCAGGCCGCGTTCGGTCGAGCGCGCAATGGCCTCGGCCTGGCCGCGTTCCTCGGCGCCGATGCCGGGATAGGCGCCGGCGGTGTCGACGAACGACAGCACCGGCAGGCCGAATTGCTCGGCCATGTCCATCAGGCGCACGGCCTTGCGATAGCCTTCGGGACGCGCCATGCCGAAATTGTGCTTCAGGCGCGAGGCGGTGTCGTGGCCCTTTTCGTGGCCCATAATGACCACGGCCTGGCCACGGAACCGGCCGAGGCCGCCGACGATCGCCTGGTCGTCACCGAACTTGCGGTCGCCGCGCAGCTCGACGAAATCCTCGATCAAGCCGTTGATATAGTCGACGAAGTGCGGGCGTTCGGGGTGGCGGGCGACCAGCGTCTTCTGCCACGGCTCGAGATTGGCGTAGGTTTCCTTGCGCAGCCGCTGCGTGCGGTCGCGCAGCGCTCGAAGTTCGTCATCGAGATTGGTGCCGCCGGCGGACAAGGTCGATAATTCCTCGATCTTGGCTTCCAGCTCGGCGATGGGCCGCTCGAATTCGAGGTAATGACGCATAGGTACCGCTCGGTGGCGCCCGCGAAGCGGGCTTGTTTCCCAGATTTAAGGAAGATCGCCTTTAACAGCAAGATTATCAGAAGGCAAAGTGGATTTTTGGAAGTTTCAACCGCTACCGTCTGTCGCAACACCCAAACGGCGAGCGGCGTCGCCTAGAAAAGTAAGAAACCCCACCACCACTTCGCCTAAAGGCTCGCGGTCCCCCTCCCCAGCGGAGCTGGGGAGGAACAGGTCAGAGCGGCCCTTCTTTTCTTGTGCCTCCCCAACTTGTTGGGGAGGGGGACCGCGAGCCTGCGCTAGCAGGCGATGTGGTGGAGGGGTATCTTACTTTTCTAGGCCCTTACGTCTCTTTGGTGTCCTGAGCAGATGATACATTAGCATCCCGCGGCTGTGACACGCCAAGTGTAGCCCGCCTCCTCGATGCCTCTCGTTGAATCAAGGCCCTTAGGCATTCGTTGACCAGTTCAGATCTGTCGCTAATGCCCGCGTAGGCCTCCGCCTCGGCAAGCAAATCGTCTGGTATGGACACTCTGGCGCGCATGATCGGCTCCTCTCGCACGAATCTGCCATCGATTGAATCTTCGTTCAATGCCCTACCGGGTCCCGCGCTTGGCCAGGGGATGGTGGGTCTCAACGACTTCACGCAGGCGTTCGCTGGCGACGTGGGTGTAGATCTGCGTCGTCGAGATGTCGGCGTGGCCCAGAAGGGTCTGCACCACGCGCAGATCGGCGCCGCCTTCGAGCAAATGGGTGGCAAAGGCATGACGCAGGACGTGCGGGCTGACGCGCGCCGGATCGATGCCGGCATTGACCGCGGCCTCATCGAGCAACTGGCCGACACGGCGCCGTGTCAGGTGACCCTCGGCCCCGCGCGAGGCGAAGAGGAACGGATTGGCCTGGTCTTTCGCTTGCAAAAAGCCGCCGCGAATGTCGAGATAGGCGCGGATGGCGGTGCGGGCCGACGGGTTGAGCGGCACCAGGCGCTCGGCCCCGCCCTTGCCCTTGATGATCAAAAAGGCCGGGTCGCGAACGACAGCATCGAGGCGCAAACCGACCAGTTCGGAGATACGCATGCCCGAGGCATAGGCCATCTCGATCAGGCAAGCCAGGCGGATAGCCTGATTGACGTCCTTGGCCTCTGCGGCGGCAATCAGCGCCTCGACCTCGTCGCGCGACAGGATTTTCGGCAGTTTCAGGCCCTTCTTGGCCGCGGCGATCTTGCGCGACGGGTCGGCGTTCAGAAGGTTTTCCGAGACGCAGAAGCGATAGAACTGGCGCACCGCCGAACGCTTCCGCTGCAACGAGGCCGAGGCCAGGCCGCGATCGTTCAAGGTCGAGAAATAGGCGGCCAGATCGCTTTCGCTTAAGCCCAGCAACGGCCCCTGCGTTTCCGCCAGATCGGCGAGATCGCGCCCGTAAGCTTCCAGCGTCGGGCGTGCGGCATTGCGTTCGACCGCCATCATCTGCAGGAAGGCTTGTGCCGCATCGAAGCGGGAATTGGGGCTACTCATGGATCGACTCTGGCAAAGCCCCCCTAACATCGTGTAAAGTTTGGCCATGACTCGTATTCACCTTGCTCTGCCGCAGGTCTCTCTCGCCGGAACGGCCCGGAAAGACCGCTGACATGAGCTCAGATCCTGAACCGGCGGCGCCCATCGTTGCGGCGGCCGCCGCCACCGCACGCCCCTCTATGGTCCTGCCGCGGACCGTCGCCCTGGTCGGGCTGATGGGGGTGGGCAAGACGACGATCGGCCGCCGCCTGGCCGAACACTTCGCCCTGCCCTTCGTCGATGCCGACGAGGAGATCGAAAAGGCCGCCGGCCAAAGCGTCGCCGACATCTTCGCCCACTATGGCGAGGCCGGTTTCCGCGACGGCGAGCAGAAGGTCATTGCCCGCCTGCTGGAGGACACGCCGCGCATCCTGGCGACCGGCGGCGGTGCCCTGACCCACCCCAAGACGCGCGAAAACCTGAAGCAGAAGGCGATTACGCTGTGGCTGCGCACCGATATCAAGGTGCTGGCCCGCCGCGTCGCCAACAAGCCGCATCGCCCGCTGCTGCGCGACAAGAACCCGCTCGATGTGCTCAAGGAACACGTCAAGACGCGCTACCCCTTGTTCGAGATCGCCGACGTCGTCGTCGATACCGGCGACAATTCCCATTCCAAGACCGTCGAGCTGGTGCTCGACGCGCTCAAAGCCTATCTGGACAGCCAAGCATGACCGCGACCACCGCCATCCGCCGCATCCCCGTCGCCGGCGACGGCTTCAAGCCGTACGAGGTCGTGGTCGGCCAAGGCCTGCTCGGCAATGCCGCCGAGTGGATTTCACCGTTCCTGAGCAACAAGCGCACGATCATCGTCACCGACAGCCACGTCGCGCCGATCCACGCCAGACCGCTGAAGAACCAGCTCGAAGCCGCCGGACTGCGCGTCGAGGTCGTGGTCGTGCCGGCGGGCGAGGAATCGAAGTCCTATGACGGCTTCAAATTCGTGCTTGATGCCCTGCTGCATCTCAACCTGGACCGCAAGGACGTGGTGCTGGCCGTGGGCGGCGGGGTCATCGGCGACCTGACGGGCTTCTGCTGCGCCGTCTATATGCGCGGCATCGACTTCATCCAGATCCCGACGACGCTGCTGGCCCAGGTCGACTCGTCGGTCGGCGGCAAGACGGCGATCGACCACGACAAGGGCAAGAACCTGATCGGCGCCTTCTGGCAGCCGCGCCTGGTGCTGTGCGATCTGGACGTGCTGAAAACCCTGCCCGCGCGCGAAGTGCGTTGCGGCTATGCCGAGGTCATCAAGTACGGCCTGCTGGGCGATGCCGAGTTCTTCGACTGGCTGGAGGCCAACGATTCGCGCGTCCTGGCGCTCGAACCCGAGGCCCTGTCCTACGCCGTGTCGCGCAGCGTCGAGATGAAGGCCGAAATCGTCGCCGCCGACGAACGCGAAGGCGGCCAACGCGCCCTGCTCAACCTCGGCCACACTTTCGGCCATGCGCTGGAGGCCGAGGTCGGCTTCGGCGATGGCTTGAAGCACGGCGAAGCGGTGGCCATCGGCATGGCCCAGGCTTTCCGCTACAGCGCCCTGCAGAACGAATGCGATCAGGCCGAGGCCGAACGCGCCGTAGCCGCCATCGCCCATTCCGGCCTGCCGACGACGATGGCGCAGGTGCCGGGCGCCCCTTTCCCGGCCGAAAACCTGCTCGTCCACATGGGCGGCGACAAGAAGGCCGAGGGCGGGACCCTGACCTTCATCCTGGTCAATGGCATCGGCAAGGCTTACGTCGCCAAGAAAGTCGATCCGCTCGAAATCTCCAACTTCCTCATCCTCGACGGCGCCACAGCACCGCTGGACACTTCGGTGAAGGCTTAAGCCCATGTTCCTCGCCGCCCTGCTGGCGCCCATTCTGCTGCCGATCCTCTTCGTCTCGGCGCTGTTCAGCGCCGGCGAAACCTCGATGACCGCCGCCTCGCGCGGGCGCATGCACCAGCTGGAGCGCGACGGCGACCGCGCCGCCCGCCGCGTCAACCGCCTGCTCGGCAATCAGGAAAAGATGATCGGCGCCATCCTGCTGCTGCAGAATGTGCTCAATATCGGCGCCTCGGCCGCCACCACCTTCGTCATCGAAGGCGTCATTCGCGGACCGTGGGGCATCGCCATCGCCACCGCTGTGATGACCGTGCTGGTGCTAGTCTTCGCCGAAGTCCTGCCCAAGACGCTGGCCATCACCAAGCCCGACGACGTCGCGCGCTTCCTGTCCGGACCGGTATCGTGGACCGTCTTCGTCATGGGCCCGGTCATCGATGCGGTGCAGATGTTCGTGCGCGGCGTGTTGCGCCTCTTCGGCGTCAAGCTGTCGATGGAGGTCGACGTTTTGGCGGCGCATGAGGAGATCCGCGGCGCCGTCGAATACCACCACGAGGAAGGCGCCGTCGAAATCCGCGACCGCAACATGTTCCGCGGCGTGCTCGATC